>Ga0315912_10000433_pt1 | contig 80419 bp, 77 predicted proteins | sample VfabasoilMG_FD_204469 | JGI IMG/M metagenome (GOLD analysis project Ga0315912, IMG submission 204469) | Garden soil microbial communities collected in Santa Monica, California, United States - V. faba soil | ecosystem: Environmental > Terrestrial > Soil > Garden | place: USA: California... | reverse complement strand
TCCTCGCGCGCCGGGAAGGCGCGCTGCGGAACTCGCCTTCGCCTGCCTGTTGTCGACGTCCGTCACCGGAATGCTGTGACGCTGGCGCGAAAAAGAACGCTGACCCCAAGTTACTGCTTGCGATCGCTTAGGAAGCGCCGCGCTCGACCCATCGCCATCAGGGGGAAGTAGTGGCGGTACATGTTGTAGTTGAGCATGAAGCCGCGCTGGAGCTCGGTGCCCTGGTGGATGCGTGCGCGCATCTTTTCGTTGCGAAAATCCAGCCGCGCGCCGAAGCCGTAGCCTGGGAATCCGGTGCCGGTGTAGTAGGGCTCATCCCAGGTGCCGTCGGCGCGTTGCGTTTCCGCCAGATACTTGAGGCCGGCACGGATCGGCGGCAGGTAGGATTCATCATCGGCCGCGACCAGCGCCATCAGCGCCCAGCCCGTCTGCGAGGCCGTGCTCGGGCCCTGGCCGCGCAGGCGGTCGTCCATGTACGAGGCGCAGGTCTCGCCCCAGCCGCCGTCGCCGTTCTGGTGCGCGACGATCCAGTCGGCCGCCTTGCGCACATGAGGCAGTGAGGCATCCTCGCCGAGCGCGGCGAGCGCCGGCAGCACGGCGGCAGTGCCGTAGACGTGATTGACGCCCCAGCGGCCGAACCAGCTGCCGTCCTCTTCCTGCTCCGCGCGCAGGAACTTGTAGGCACGCTCGACGGCCCGGTGCTTGCGGTCGAAGCCCAGATAGGCCAGCGCCTCGAGAACATGCGCCGTGACGTCGGCCGACGGCGGATCGAGCGCCTCGCCGAAGTCGCAGAACGGGATCATCGTGATGATGAGCTTGTCGTTGTTGCGGTCGAAGGCCGCCCAGCCGCCGCTGCTGCACTGCATGCCGAGCACCCAGGCCAGCGCGCGATCGATCGTCGCCTTGATCCGCGGCTCGTTGCGCAGCGCCTGCGGCAGGCGCGCGAGCACGATCAGTGCAACCGCGGTGTCGTCGATATCGGGATAGTGCTGGTTCGCGCGCTCGAAGGCCCAGCCGCTGGGCTCGAGCCGCCGGTTCTTGATCGACCAGTCGCCGCGCGAGCGATTCTCGTGGCCGAGGACCCACTCGAGCGCGCGGCGCGTATTGGCCGTCAGCTGCTGATCGCATTCCTGCAGTGCGAGCAGCACGAGAAGCGTGTCCCAGATCGGCGATTCACTCGCCTGGACGTGCAGGGTGCCGTTCCTCTCGTAGGACCAGTGCGCGTCGAGCGCGGAGAGGCCCGCGTGCAGCACGGGATGATCGAGCGGATAGCCTTCGACGTGCAGCGCCATGAGGCTGTAGATCCACGGCGGCTGGATGCCTCCCCAGGCGCCGTCGGCATCCTGATGCCGCTCGATCCACTCGAGGCACCACTTGATCGCGGTCGTGCGGAACGGCGTGAAGCCGAGCGCCTGGTACCAGTGCAGCAGGCGATCGGTCAGCAGGAACAGATGCTTGAATGAGAACGTCGGATTATCGTGCGGCAGATCGTAGTCGAAGCCGTCGCGGCCTCCGGGGAAGAGCTCGTCGAGGCGGCGGTCGGGAGGCAGCGGTCGCACCGCGCGGCGCGCAGAGAGCACGGCGAGCGGCAGCAGCGTTGCGCGCGCCCAGCTCGAGAAGTTGTAGATGTTGAACGGGAACCAGCGCGGGTTCGCGATGACCTCGGGCGGCAGGTTCGGCGTGCGCTCCCAGGGCCACTCGCCGATCAGCGCGAGCCAGTAACGCGTGAAGACGCGAATCTGCGGCAGGCCGCCGTGGGCAAAGATCCACTCGCGGGCGCGGCTGAGTCGCTCGTCGTCGGCAGCGAAACCGACGGAGCGGAGCGCCGCGTAGCATTCGACGGTGCTGTTGATGTCGCCCGCCGGCGCCGCGTGGTAGTTCTCCCAGGAGCCGTCCTCGCGCTGGGCCTTGAGGATCGTGGCCACGATATCGGCCTTGCGAGGGTGGTCGTAGCCCAGGAAGTGCATCGCCAGCAGCCATTCGGCCTCGATGCAGTGGTTCGACTCGAGCATTCCGACCCAGAAGCCTTCGGCCGTCTGCTCGCGGTCGAGCCAGCCGATGGCGCGGTCGATGGTGCGGTCCAGCAGGGGTTCCGGGTGTACGGCGTGGGGAAAAGTGACTGACATCCGATGTGCTGAGGCCTGCGACGCGCGGGATTATCGCACAAGGGCCCGATCCGGCCGCGCCTCAGTAGAATGCCAATCATGCGGAATCCACTCGGCCCCGGAACGATCCTGCTCGTAGCCGCCGTCGTTCTCGGCCTTGGCGGCTGCGCGGTCACTGCGGTCAATGGGACGCGAATGGGTCTGAAATCCGACGAATTCGCGGATTACGTCGAGTCCGTGTTTCGCGGGCAGAACGAAGTCGCAAGCGCACTCGCGCTGGAGCTCGACAGCGAGGACCCCGACAGCGATCGCTACGATCGGCTCGATGCCGCCGAGCTCGAATTGCTGAACGCCTGCGTCGGCATCAACGAGCTCGCCGCGCGCCAGCGCGACGGCGAGCCGCTCGGCGGCTTCAAGGCCCTGAAGCGCGCGCGCCAGGCGCCCGACTGCGAGCGCGCCACCGAAGCCGCAGCTAGGATACTCTCTGCTTCGACTCGCTGAGGAGGGACCACGGTGCGCGGTACGCCTTTGAACAGACTGGTCGTCGTTTCGACTCTCGCCATGCTCTTGCTCGCAGGCTGCGGGCGGGGCGAGTCACCGGTTCCCGCAACGAGCGCCGCGGCGCCTGCGTCGAGTGCAACGCCTGCCGCGAGCGCGACAAGCGCGGAGCGCTGGAGCTATCAGGACTGGCCGACGGGTCCGTACCGCGTCGTCGCGGACTGGCCGAAGCCGCTGCCCGACACACGCCATTCGCACGACGGGTGGACCTGGGGATCCGTCGGTGGCGTCTATGCCGAGAGCCCGGACCGCATCTGGATCGCGATGCGCGGCGAGCTGCCGCTACCGGCCGGCGCCGCACCGTGGACGCCATACGCCGCGCTCGATCCTTCGCGCGGCAACTCGACCGGTAACGGGGACGGCATCAGCGCGACCTGCCAGCCGGAAGCGCCGCGTGGTTGGGAGCGCCGCTGGGAGCACTCGATTTTCATCGTCGATGGCGAAGGCAACCTCGTCGACGAGTGGCCGCATCTCGACGCGCTGTTCAGCCAGCTGCCCTGCGGGCGCGGGCCGCACCAGATCAAGATCAATCCCTACGATCCCGAAAAGCACGTCTGGATCATCGACGATCAGCTGCACATGATCTATCGGTTCACGTATGCCGGCGAGCTCGAGCACAGTAAAGGCGAGCTCGGCGTGCGCGGCCGCGGCCCGAACACGTTCGACCGCCCGACCGACATCGCGTGGCTGCCTGACGGCACCTATTTCATCACCGACGGCTACGGCGGCACGCGCGTCGCGAAGTACGGCCCGGACGATCAATTCATCAGGGATTGGGGGCAGGCGCCCGCGGATCCGCAGAACCCCGGGCCGAACGAGTTCAACACGGTGCACAGCATCGCGATCAGCGCCGACCAGCGCCTGTTCGTCGTCGACCGCGGCCACCAGCGCATGCAGGTGTTCGACACGGACGGCAACTTCCTCGACATGTGGCCGCTGCGCTCGCCGCACTGGCCCGCAACCCAGACCGCTCTCGTCGTCAATCACTTCATCGATCAGGACGGGTTCATCTGGGCCGGCGAGGCGTACACGAACCGCATCCTCAAATTCGATCTCGACGGCAACTTCCTCTACGGTTGGGGCGCGCCTGGGCCACAACCCGGACGGCTCGCATGCTCGCACGGCATCTCCACCGATCAACTCGGCAATCTCTACCTCGCTGACTGCTTCGCCGGGCGCGTACAGAAGTTCGAACCGATACCGGGCGCCGATCCGGATCAGATTGCCGGGCAAATCCTGCGGACCTGGGATACCTGGAAGCCCGATTAGAGCGCCGCGATATGTTCCGGCGTCGTGCCGCAGCAGCCGCCGACGATGCGCGCGCCCTGGTCGATCCAGCTCCGCGCCTCGGCGGCATAGGCGGCCGGTGCAGGCCTCTCGTTCCCCCAGCTCTCGGGATCTTCCGGGTAGGGAATCTCGGCATAGGCGCCGATCGGACCTTGCCAGTTGCTTTTCAGCAGATCGAGCGCGGGCAGCATCGCGTCGAGCGGCGTGTGCATGATCGCAATTGCGTCGGGCTCGAATTCGAGCACCGTCTCGAGCGCGGGCTCGATGGATGTCGAGGGGTCGTCGAAAGTCACGAGCGAACGAGAAGCTCGACTCCATCGACAGCTCAGTCCCGCCACGAACGGCAAACCCGTCTCGCGTACGGCGCGGCAGGCGAGCGACGCATGCGGCGCAGACTGCAGCATCTCAAGCAGCACGACGTCGACGCCTGTCGCCGCGAAAATGTCCGCGAGCTCGCGATAGGCGTCGTACTCAACGGCGGGCGGCGGCCAGGCGCTGTGGTCGAAACGCGGTGGCATGCAGGAGAGGGAGGCGGCGACGAATATCTGGCGCCCGGGAGCGGCGAGCGCGCCGCGAAGCGCGGCCTCTGCGTCAGCGGCAGCTCGCACGCTGCCGTTCGTCAGCTGAGGGTCCGCCGCGGCTCGTGCTGCGCGCAGCGCAGCCCGATTGACCCCCTCGAAACTGTCGCCGAGCCCTGCTGCCTCGAGCACGAATCGCGTCGTGCCGAAAGTATTGGCCGTGACGATGTCGGCGCCCGCGGCAATGTAATCGCGATGGATCGCTTCGAGCAGCGCGCCGTGCTCGAGATTCACCGAGGCGCTCCAGCAGACATCGGAGAGCTCGAGCCCGCGTCGGCGGAGCTCGCTGCCCGTGCCGCCGTCTGTTGTCAGCACGCGACCCGCGGCGAGAGCGTCACGAAAGCTCATGGTGCTATGCTTGGCCGCCTCGCGCCGCCCGACGAGATCTGCGAGCCACGATGGCCAGGAACCCGGACGCTCCGAAACCGCTTCGCGTCGCCGTGCTCGCCTCCGGAGCCGGTACCACGTTGCAGGCCGTGATCGATGCTACCGAAAACGGCGAGCTCGATGCGCAGGTCGTCGTCGTGATCAGCAACAACAGCGACTCGGGCGCGCTCGAGCGCGCGCGACGACACCGTATTCCCGTACGCCATCTGTCGAGTCACACGCATGCCGAGTCGGACGCGCTCGACCGCGCGCTTGCGGCGGCACTTGCCGAGCACCGTCCAGACCTCGTGCTGCTTGCGGGGTATATGAAAAAGCTCGGCGCGCATACGCTCAGAGCTTACCGCGGCCGGATCGTCAATACGCATCCGGCGCTGCTGCCGCGGCACGGCGGCAAGGGTCTCTACGGCGGCCTCGTCCACGCGGCCGTGCTCGCCGCGGGCGACCGGACGACAGGCGTCTCGGTCCATCTCGTCGACGGCGACTACGACACGGGACGCGTGATCGCCCAGTGCGAAGTCCCGGTCGAGAAACGCGACGATGCCAGGACATTGGCCGCCCGAGTGCAGGCCGTCGAGCGCCGCTTCCTGGTCGAGGTTCTGCAGGCGATCGCCGAAAAGCGGATCGCACTGTGACCTGATTCACGTGGGCTTCAGGGTCGGACCGATAGACTCTTCGCCCATGCGTACCCAACATATCGTTGTATTGGCCGTTCTGTCCGCCACCCTCGCCGGTTGCGCGGGCATGAGCGAGCAGGCCTGTCTCTCCACCGACTGGCAGACGGTCGGCTTCGAGGACGGCGTCGCCGGACGAAGCCCCGCTACGATTTCGCGCTATCGCCAGTCCTGCGCCGATTACGGCATCGCCCCCGATCTAGCCGAGTATCGCGCCGGCCACGATGCCGGCGTGCAAACCTACTGCCGTCCGGGCAACGGATTCGAGGTCGGGCGCAGCGGTTACCAGTACGGTGGCGTCTGCCCGGCCGATCTCGAGCCGGAATTTCTCGCCGCCTACAACGAAGGTCGTCAACTTTACGAGCTCGAAGCCGCGCTGATTGCCGTCGACAGCCAGATTGCCGCCCGTACGCACCGCTCGGAAGATCTCGCTGCCGAGATAGTAACGGTGACGTCGACAATCATCGCCTCCGAGACCACGCCGGAGCGCCGCGCCGAGCTCATGCTGCGTGCCGCAGCGATCGGCCAGGAACAGGGCCGGATCGGCAAGGAAATCGAGGAGCTCCGTGTCGAGCGCAGCCAGCGCGAAGCCGACCTCGACGCCTACCGCCGGCAGGTTTCATTCGCGTCGCTCTAGATCGCCGGAATTACTCACAGAAGCCCACGCGTGACAGCCGCTCCTCGAACCGCGGCTCGTTGAACACGGAGAACTGCGCGACGACTTCGGCAGCCTGTGCGTCGACGAAGGTGATGTCGAGACTTTCGCCCTCCAGGGTGACTCGGCTTTCGATCTGTTGCATCCCAGGGACTCTTACCGTGTATACGGAACAGTACGATTCGCCTTCGTCTGTCGTAGTGCAGACCTGCCGCACCTCGTCGCGGTAGCACACTTGCCTGAATACATCGGTGCCTTGAGGCTCACGCGTGACGAAGTGCTCGCCGTGAATCGTGTAGGGCAGGTCGTGTTGCGACGCTACGAATGAGAAGCCGCCTTCGCCGACCGGGAACTCGCCGGCGCCTTCCTCGAGGCGCACGGTCAGGTCGCCGACTCCAGGGGCGTCGACATCGATGACGATCAGATCTCGCTGCAGCCGGTCGAGCCTCGCCGGAAAGCGGCCGGGCCAAAGTGTGGACTCCACCGGTCCGGCGTCAGGGTCGCCGAGGATGATGAACCGACCGTTGACGACGAGCTCGCCGATCAACTGCCCGCTCGCGGAGAAGTCAGTGCTCGCGGTCGCCGGCGCGGTAGACGGCGCAGTCGATGGCAGAGTCGAGCAGGAGATCAGGAGCACTGCCGGCAGCGGAAGGATGGCGACGACTCGCAGCAAACTGGCTGGCTCTCCCTGCAACGATGATTCGATCCTATCGGAGCGGGCGGACCGGTGCTATCCGGCGCCCGGGTTTTGTTGTACAAACCGGATCGTACTTAGGGATGTTGCGAGGGGGAACGGTGTCGCGATTGCTCTGCAGGCTGGCCACGGCCGCACTCGTCGCCCATGTCTTCGCGCAACCCGCAGCGGCCCAGACCGGATCGCAGGCATCCGCGCCCGACTCGGCCGCGACAGCTGCATTCCCTCCAATCACCGACGAACGCCTGCGCAATCCCGAGCCCGGCGACTGGCTGAGCTACCGGCGCACGGACGACGTCACGGCTTTCAGCCCGCTGACGGACATCAACCGGCGTACGGTCGCCGGGCTCGGCGTCGTCTGGTCCTATGCGATGCGCGACGACAGCCGCTGGGTCGCAACGCCGATCGTCGCGAACGGCTTCATGTACATCTCGGAAGGCTCGGGCCGAGTTGTCGCGCTGAACGCCGTGACGGGCGAGCTCATCTGGTCGGCGACACGAACCTTTCCCGACGACATCGCCGCTTCCGAGGCCTATCCGCGGCATCGCGGCGTCTCTATTTACGGCGACACGATCTACTGGGGCACGGCTGACAGTTTTCTCGTCGCGCTAGACGCGCGGACCGGCGAGAAGCGCTGGGAGACGCAGACGGCCGACTATCGTGACGGCGAAGGCCATGCGCATCCGCCGCTGATTGCCGACGGCAAGGTCTTCATCGGCATGGCGGGCGGCGATTTCGCGGCGCGCGGCAGCCTCAAGGCGCTCGACGCTGCGACGGGCGAAATTCTCTGGACCTTTTACACGATCCCCGGCCGCGACGACCCCGGGGCCGAGACCTGGGACTGGAACGCAGCCTTTCCGCCCGCGGGCGCGGCGACCTGGAACACGATCAGCCACGATCCCGAGCTCGGCCTTGTCTATGTCTCGACCGGGAATCCCTCGCCGTGGACGACGGCAACGCGCGGCCTCGGCGATTCGCTCTACACCAACAGCATTGTCGCGATCGACGCCGACACCGGAGAGCTCCGCTGGCATTACCAGCTCGTACCGGCCGACCAGTGGGATCGCTCGTCCTACGAGAGCATGCTCGTCGATCTCGAAATCGACGGCGTCGAGCGGCAGGCGCTGATCTCGACCGGCAAGATCGGCTGGGGCGTCGTGCTCGACCGTGCGACGGGCGAGTTCTTCCACGCCTTCCGCACGGCCTACGACAACACCATCACGGGCTGGACTCCCGAAGGCCGCGCGATCTGGGATCCGAGCAAGATTCCGCAGATCGAGGACATCGATTCAGGCCGCGTCTTCGAGATCTGCCCGCACATCCACGGCGCGCGCAATCTGCAGGCGCCAAGCTTCAGCCCGGAGACGGGCTACTACTATCTCGGCGTCAACAACTCGTGCATGAACGCCATCACCGTGACGCCCGTATTTCAGGCGCGCGTCGGCCTCACGGGCGTTTCCTACACGGCTTCGCTAGCGCCCGGCTACGACTTCGTCGGCGAGTTCGTTGCCTTCGATCCCGTGACCGGCGAGCGTGCCTGGACCTGGCGCCCCGAGAGCGGCACGCCGATGACGGCTTCGGCGCTCGCAACGGCCGGTCGCGTGGTCTTCGGCGGCACCGCGGATCGCCAGTTCTTCGCGCTCGACGACACCACGGGCGAGCTGCTGTGGAATGCCCGGCTCAACGGCGACATCTCGGGCGCGCCGATCAGCTATGCGATCGACGGGCGGCAGTACGTCGCCGTCGCGGCCGGCGGTCGCGTGGCGCCGACGACGACGCTCGGCCGTCTCGTCGGTGTCGACGTGCCGCAGGGCACTGGCGCCATCTGGGTATTCGCCCTGCCCGAGCGAACGCCGAGGGAGCTGCCGCGGCCGACACCGCGACTGACGACACGCACGACCAACGATCGCGTCTACTCGAACGTACAGGCTGCGCAGGGCGAGCAGATCTTTGCGCAGGAGTGCAGCGGTTGCCACCAGGCCGCGAATTACGTCGGCGCGAATCTCGCCGCGAAGTGGGGCGGTGGCACGCTCGGCGACATTTATCAGGACATGGCGCTGACGATGCCGCCCGCGAATCCGGGCGGGCTCACGCCCCTGAGCTACGCGAGCATCGTGGCGTATTTCTTGCGCGAGAGTGGTTATCCGGCCGGAGGGGGCGGCGGTGGCCTGCCGGGCGACACCCTGCAGCTGCGCGCGATCAGGATTCCCTGAGCACGCGACGGACGCAGTCCATCAGCGTCTGCTGGTCCACGGGCTTCTTGAGAATGAAGCGCGAGCCGAAGGCCTCACACGCCTCGAGCGTCCGCTCATCGTCGAGCGCGGAGAGCACGATCACGGGCGGCGGCGCGTCGTACTGCACGAGCTCGCGCAGCAGGCCAAAACCCGTCATTCCCGGCATCTTGAGGTCGAGGACGATGCAGTCCGGCCGGGATTCATCCATCGCCTCGAGGAAGGCCGTGGCGGAGTCGTAGGCGGTCGCTTCCAGATCCGTGTGGCTGAAGACGCGTAGCAACGCCCGACGGATGGATTCCTCGTCGTCGATGATGGCTACGCGTGGCGATCGTTCCATGACCACGATCGTCGTCTGTGTAGCCGTGTTGCCGCTATACGGCTTTGGTCCCCAGTTTTTCTGCCATTCTTGCAAGCTCCGCCACGGACCTGACGCGCATCTTGCGCATCACCCGCGCGCGGTGGGCCTTGACGGTCTTCTCCGTGATCCGGAGCTGGCCCGCGATCTGCTTGTTCAACATGCCGACGACGACGCGCTCGAAGACCTCGCGCTCGCGCGGGGTCAGCGAGGCGACGAGCGTCCTGATCTGCTCGAGGCCGCGGACGACGGTGCGGCGGTCCCGGTCGCGGTCGATGGCGCGCCGGACGGCCGCGAGCAGCTCCGTCGGCTCGAAGGGTTTGGCGAGGAAATCCACGGCGCCGTCGCGCATGGCACTGACTCCGGAGCGCAGGTCGCCGTGGCCGGTCACGAAAATCAGCGGGTACGCGGCTTTCCGGGCGATCAGCGCCCGCTGCAGCTCTAGTCCGGTCATGTCGGGCATCGCGACGTCGGCGATCACGCAGCCGGGCTCCAGGGCCTCCGCGCGATCGAGGAAGGCACGCGCCGAGGCGAAACACTCCGTGCGGTAGCCGCTGGCGGCGAGCAGGCGGGCAATGCCCTTGCGGACGGCCGGCTCGTCATCGACGACGGCAACGGTGGTTTCATCCCCCGGCGTGCTCATTGGCCGCCACGGTAGCATCGGAAAAAAGGCGCTTCCAGCCCGGGAGGGCTGGAAGCGAGAGCGAGGTCGGGACCGCATTCGGGGGGAGATCGGCAGCCGGGACCACGCTTTGGGGATCGTGTTGACCCGATACTCCGCGAATTGCGGGCCATCGGATATTGGCCAATAGGCCTAGGTAGAGGGCGACGGCGCGCCCGTCAGGGTCGGGTCGGCAGCCTCACGCGGAACACCGCGCCCCGTTCGGCGCCGTTTTCCGCCTCGATCGTGCCGAAGTGCTCGTCGACGATCGACCGGGAGATGACGAGCCCGAGGCCCAGGCCGTCGCTTTTCGTCGTGACGAAGGGCTCGAAGATCGCCTGCAGGCGCTCCGGCGGAATCCCGTGTCCCGAGTCGGCGACCGAGATCTCGATCTGGTTGCCGAGTGATCTTGTGCGGACGACGAGCTGGTGCCCGGCTTCGTCGGCATCGTCCATGGCATCCATTGCGTTGAACACGAGATTGAGCAGCACCTGCTGCAGCTGCACGCGGTCCGCTTCGACCGCCGGAAGCGCGGGTTCGAGTTCCGTTGTCAGCGTCACCTTGCGCCGCTGAATCTCGCTCTTGATCAGGCGCAGCGTCTCGCCGGTCAGCTCGGTGAGATCGATGCGCTGCCGTTTCCCTTCCTGTTTGCGGAACAGGGTGCGCAGGCGGCGCATGACGTCCGTCGCGAGCCAGGCTTCCGAGCGGATGTCCGTCAGGATGTCGTGCAGCTCTTCGACGAGGTTCGCGCTGCCGTTCTTGATCGTCAGCAATCCAGCGTCGGCGTTGGCAATGATCGCGGTGAGCGGCTGCGCGACTTCGTGCGCGATCGAGCCCGTGAGCTGGCCGGCGAGGGCCAGGCGCGAGGCGTGGGCGAGCTCCAGGCGCGCTTCACGCAGGGCGTCCTGCGTACGGCTGCGTTCCGTGATGTCGCGGCAGGTATAGAGGATCCGGCTGTCCTTGATCGACACGGACTTGACGTGAATCAACAGATGCCGCTCGTCGCCCGTCTTCGAGCGGATTTCGCGCTCGATGTTGGTGATCTCGCCGCGCGCGTCGAGCTCGTGCCGGTCGAACAGATTCTCGCCGAGCAGGGCGGAGATCCGGCCGAGCGTCCGCACCTCGTCCTGAACGTAGCCGAAGATCACGTTGACGTTCGGGCAGATGAAGGTGAACGCGCCGATGTCGTCGGTCAGAAATACGGCGTCGGAGATCTGGCTCAGCGTGACGCGATGGAGCTCTTCCGAGTCGCGGAGCGCTTGTATGGCGGATTGGTGGCCGCCGTCGATGGAGTCGCTCAAGCTCAAGCCCCCGGCTGGTCCAGGCCCCTTCGTTCTGGCCGGATCTTAACGCGATTCGAGTGCGCCCGCCGCGCGCGTGCCGATCGCGCCCTTCAAGCTACAATCGCGGCCCAGATTCCGATGTAGACATCCATGACTGTCCGGGACTTGCTGAACGGCGCTGTCGAAAAGGCCATGGCCGCGGCCGGCATTCCGGCGGAGTGCCGGGCACTGGTTGTGCCGGGCTCGCGGCCCGAGCTTGGCGACTATCAGGCCAATGGCGCCATGGCCGCGGCCAAGCGGATGGGACGCAAGCCGCGCGAGCTGGCCGCCGAGATCGTTGCCGCGCTCGATCTGGCGCAGGTCGCCGACAAGGTCGAGATCGCGGGACCGGGCTTCATCAATATCCGGCTGGCCGGAAGCTTCCTCGAGCAGCGGCTGCAGTTCGCCGCCCGTGACGAGCGGCTCGGCATTGCGCGCAAGGCGAAGCCGCAGACGGTCGTCGTCGACTACTCCGGCGTGAATCTCGCGAAGGAGATGCACGTCGGCCACCTCCGGAGCACGATCATCGGCGACGCCGTGGCCCGAACGCTCGAGTTCGTCGGCGATCGCGTGATCCGCCAGAACCACGTCGGCGACTGGGGCACGCAGTTCGGCATGCTGATCGCGCATCTCGAGGATCTCTCCGCGGGCGGCGCTGCGACGGGCACGGCGGAGCTCGCCGACCTCGAGATGTTCTATCGCGCCGCGAAACAGAAATTCGACGCCGACCCCGCGTTCGCCACTCGCGCGCGCGATTACGTCGTCCGGCTGCAGTCCGGCGATAAACATTGCCTCGCGCTCTGGCAGCGCTTCATCGACATCTCGATCGCGCACAGCGAGGAGGTCTACCGCCGCCTCAACGTGACGCTCGGCCGCGGCGACATCATGGCCGAGAGCGCCTACAACGACGACCTGCCGAAGATCATCGCGGACCTGCGCCAGAAGGGCCTGCTCACGACGAGCGAGGGCGCGCAGGTCGTGTTCCTCGACGAGTTCAAGGATCGCGAAGGCAAGCCCATGGCCGTGATCGTCCAGAAGGGGGACGGCGGCTATCTCTATTCGACGACCGATCTCGCTGCCGTGCGCCATCGCGCCGGCGCTCTCAAGGCCGATCGCGTGCTCTACTACATTGACGATCGCCAGTCGCTGCACCTGAAGCAGGTATTCGCCATCAGCCGCCTCGCGGGATTCGCGCCGGCAGGCATGAGTCTCGAGCACCATCCCTTCGGCAAGATGCTCGGCGAGGACGGCAAGCCCTTCAAGACGCGCAGCGGCGAATCGGTGCGGCTCACCGCGCTGCTCGACGAGGCCGTCGAGCGGGCGGAGCGCCTGCTTCAGACACGCGGGGCCGACTTCCCGCCCGCGGAACGCGCCGAGATCGCGCGGCGGATCGGCATCGGCGCCGTCAAGTACGCGGACCTCTCGAAGAATCGCGCGACCGACTACGTGTTCAGCTGGGACCAGATGCTGGCCTTCGACGGCAACACGGCGCCGTATTTGCAGTACGCCTGCGCACGGATCCGCTCGATCTTCCGCAAGAGCGGCATCGCGCCGGCGACGCTCGGGGAGCCGATCGTCATCGGCCATCCCGACGAACGCGCACTGGCGCTGAAGCTCCTGCAGCTCGACGAGACGCTGGCGGACGTCGCCGGCGAGGGCGAGCCGCACCTGATCTGCACTTACCTCTACGATCTTGCGGGGCTGTACATGCGTTTCTATGAAAACTGCCCCGTGCTGCGCGACGACGTTCCGGCCGCGACTCGCGCGAGCCGGCTCAGACTTTGCGATCTCACGGTTCGCACGCTCGAGACCGGGCTCACATTGCTCGGTATCGAGACGCCGGAGCGGATGTAGACAAGCGCCGCGACGCCGCCGCGGCCGATCACGGCCGCTGCTCAGTCCAGCACTTCGGCCGACTCGCGCGGAGCGAGATAGCGCGCAAATTCCTCTTCGAATGCGAGTAGCCGCGGATCCGCGAGGCGGTCAATGTAAAGCCTGCCGTCGAGATGATCGAACTCGTGCTGGAACACCGTCGCCAGAAATCCCGCGAGCTCGAGCGAGCGCTCGTTGCCTTCGAGGTCGAGATAGTCCACGCGGATGCTTTGCGGCCGCTCGACGAAGCCGCGCAGCCCCGGCACCGAGAGGCAGCCTTCCCAGTAGCCTTTCATCGCGGGATCGAGAACGGTGATCACGGGATTGATGAAAACCGTCAGCGGCATGCCGGGGACATCGCCATAGCGCGTGCCGCCCTCCGGGATCTCGACGATCGCGAGGCGTATCGACTCGCCGATCTGCGGCGCCGCGAGGCCGATGCCGCCGTAGTCGTGCAGCGTGTCGATCATGTCGGCGATGAGGCGCAGCGTCGTCTCGCTTGCGATCTCCTCGCGCGCGAGCGGTCGGGCCGGCTCGCGCAACACCGGATGCCCCATGCGAATGATCTTGCGGATGGCCATGCGAGACGTAGATTCCTATACGATGCAGTGTCACGGCAAGGGTTGGGACGATGTGCGGACGCTATCTGACGCCGGCCGAGGCGGACTTCGAGCGCGGCTGGAAACTGCACGCGCCGACGGCTTATCGCCAGACGTATAACCTGGCGCCGAGTCAGACGGCGCCGGTACTGCTGCCCGCCGAAGGCGGCGGCTTGCGGCTCGAGCTTCTCGTCTGGGGCTTCCAGCCGTCCTGGGCGAAGCGCGCCTGGATCAATGCCCGCTCGGAAACGGTGTTCAGCTCGCGCGCCTTTGCGCCGGCTGCCAGGAAGCACCGCTGCCTCGTGCCCGCTCTGGGCTGGTACGAATGGCAGGGCGAGAGCCCGCCGCGCCAGCCGTGGATTTTTCACCTCGACGGCTTCCGGCCCTTCGCGTTCGCGGGAATCTTCTGCCCGGCAGGCGCCGAGAGCCAAGGCAACTTTGCGATTCTGACGACGGAGGCTGCGAAAGGGCTCGCGCATATCCACGGCCGCATGCCGGTCGCGCTCGGCGAGAGAGAGCAGAAGCGTTGGATCGACCCGACGCTGGGCGAAGCCGATGCGCTCGAGCTCATCGGATCGAGCCGCGCCGACTTCAGCACCTACAAGGTTTCGCCGCATGTGAACAAGCCCGCCAACATCGACGCCAGATGTATCGCGCCGCTATGACGACGACCGGAGCGAGCTACACCACCGATCTCATCTATCCGTCGGCCTTCGTATTCGGCCAGACGCCGATCTACATGCAGTGGGCCGCTGCCGCGGCCAGCGCGCCGCGGGCGCTCGCGTCGAAACCGTTCACCTATTGCGATCTAGGTTGTGGCGACGGCATCACGCTCAATGTGCTCGCGGCCGAGTACCCGCACGCCAGCTTTGTCGGCGTCGATCTCAATGCGGAGCATCTGGCTCTCGCCCGCAAGCTGGCCGAACGTGCCGGGCACGGCAATGTCTCATTCCAGCAGTCGACCTTCGCCGCGCTGCCGGCGGCGGGACTGCCGCCGATGGATTTCATCGCCGCGCACGGGGTTTATTCGTGGATCGACGAGAGCGCACGGCACGATCTGCATGCGTTCGTTGAATCGCATCTCAAGCCCGGAGGGCTGCTGTGCCTGCATTACGCGAGCCTGCCGGGTGCCGCGGTTCAGGATCCGCTCTACCACTACTTCCGATTGTTCGCCCAGCGCGCTTCGGGCGAGAGCGTCGAGCGCTTCAAAGCCGGCTTCGCGGAGCTGCAGAAGCTCAGGGCCCATGCCGGTTTTTTCGCTGCGCAGCCGGCGGCCGGCCAGTTGCTCGACAGCTTCAAGGGCCATCCCGTGGGGCAGCTCGCGCACGAGGTGCTGAATCGCAGCCCGCACAGTTTCTACTGCCACGAGGTGCACGACGCGATGGCCGCTCTCGGGCTCGCGTATATGGGCAGCGGGGACCTCAAGTTCAACCATCCCGATCTGATGCTGTCGCGGAGCGATCATGCACTCTTCGAGGAGGTCACGCGCGATGGCGGGGGCCGGCTGAGACAGGCGATCTTCGATCTGGTGTTGAACACCTACGCGCGCGTGGACATCTTTCGCAAGCTGGATGCGAAGGCGGACGCGAACGGGAACCTGGATCCGGAGCTACCGCCTGGCCGAGCCGGACTGCGCGGAATCGAAGACCTCTATTTTCGCCGTATCGGCATTGCCGATAGTCTCGAGGCGCGGCGTCGCGCGTCGGCCGCAGTGGCGGTCGATCTCGCCTCGCCGTTGCATTCGGCTGTCCTGGAAGCCGTCGGACCGGAGGACAGGACGGTGGCCGAGGTTCTGCAGAGCGAGCGCGTTCGTGCGTTCGATCGCGCTGCCGTCGAGAAGGCCGTCGCCGAGCTTTTCATGATGCGTTACCTCAATGTGCTGATCGCGCCGACTCGCAGGCTCGTCCATCGCGCCGACCGCCGCTATCGGCTCGCGAGCCCGATCAACTCGATTCTGCTCGAAGGAACCAGCCACGTGCCCGGAGCTGTCGCCTTCGCGTCGCCCGTGCTCGGGTCCGCGGTCATGCTGCCGGCCGAGGTGCGGCGGCAGCTGTCAGCCTGGCTTCGAGGCGGGATCGAGGCGTCCGCCCCGCAATTCGTGACGAACCTCGTCCCGGATCTGCTCCGCTTCGGGTTGCTCGAGGAAGAGGTCTGAACCTGCCCGCGCCGCCCATGCGCGGCCGCTGATGCGCTAGCGTCGGCGCCCCTGGCGCTGCGCCTTCGTGCTGCGCACGTAGATGCCGGATTGTCCCTGCGCTTCTGGACGAAATTCGAAGAGGTCGATCGACTTGATCAGCGAGCTCAGCTTCGAGAAGCCGTAGTGGCGTGGATCGAAATCGGGCTTCTGCGACGAGATCTGCTTGCCGACGAGGCTCAGGTTGGACCAGCCGTCCTCGTCGTCGCTCTCCTCGATGGCCGAGCGCAGCAGGTTCATGAGCTCCGCGTCGCCCTTGAGTTCCTGCGCGTTGCCTTTCGTGTCCGCCTTCTCCTGCGCCTGCGGTCCCTTGAGAATGTCGACGTAAGTGAATTTGTCGCAGGCGGCGACGAAGGGCTTCGGCGTCTTGCGTTCCCCGAAGCCATAGACGACCTGACCGCTCTCTCGCAGCCGTGAAGCGAGGCGCGTGAAGTCGCTGTCGCTCGAGACGATGCAGAAGCCTTCGATCCGGCCGCCGTAGAGGATGTCCATCGCGTCGATGACCATGGCGGTATCCGTGGCGTTCTTGCCGACGGTGTAGCGCGGTTGCTGGATCGGCGTGATCGAATGCTCGGCGAGCACGTTGCGCCAGCCGGCGAGGTTCTGGTTGGCCCAGTCGCCGTAGATGCGCTTGAGCGTTACCCGGCCGTACTTCGCAACCTCCGCGAGCACGCCGCCGATATCGGCCGGTGACGCGTTGTCCCCGTCGATGAGCAATGCCAGGCGCTTGTTGTTGGTGATGTCGGTCATGCGCTCAGCGCTTTCCCTTGTAGTTCTCGAGACCTGGCTTGTAGGTCTTGTCGTCGAGGAAGGCCTTCATGGCGTTCTTGCGGTTGTCGGCGCCGCCGAGATAGAGCGCCTCGGCCATCTTCGCGTAGAGATAGTCGGCCGAGACTTCCCAGTCCATGTACTTCGTGCGTTTCATCGCGAGCTTGGCGCCGCGGAGCACGGTCTGGTTCTTCTCGAGCAGAATGCGCGCGAGATTCTCGACGCGAGTTCGGAGCTGCTTCAGCGGAACGGCCTCGTTGACGAGACCCATCGTGGCGGCCTTCTTGCCGTCGAAGTTCTCGCCCGTCATCGTGTAGTAGAGCGCGTTGCGGTAGCCGATCGTCTCGATCGTGCCCTTGGTGACGTTGCCGGCCGGCAGGATGCCCCAGTTGATCTCGGAGAGACCGAAGGTCGCTTCCTCGGCCGCGACCGCGAGATCGCAGGCGCAGACCGGCGTGAAGGCACCGCCGAAGCACCAGCCGTTGACCATCGCGATCGTCGGCTTCGGGTAGTCGCGGAGCCGCCGCCACTGCCATTCCTCGGCGTCGCGGCGGACCTTGAGCAGCACGGTGTCGGGCGCGCCGTCGGTCTCACGGAAATATTCCTTGAGGTCCATGCCGGCCGCGAAGGAGTCGCCGGCCCCGGTCAGGACGAAGACGACGCAGCGGTCGTCGGTGGCGAGCGCCTCGACGGTGTCGCGCATTTCCTTGTTGAGCGCCGGGCTCATCGCGTTCTTCTTCTCGGGGCGATTCATCGTCACCCAGGCGATGCCATTATCGAATTCGACCAGTACGTTCTTGCCCCAAGGCTCGGCTGCCGTCATTTCCTTAGCTCCCACACGGAAAGGCGCCTATGTTACACGCAGCGGCGCGACGCCGGCCTGGACGAGCAGGGCGCGCGCGCGACGGACGACGGGCACGTCGATGACGCGGCCGTCGAGCGAGGTCGAGCCGCGGCCCTGCTGCTCGGCCTCGGTGAAGGCCGCGACGATGCGTCGGGCCATCTCGATTTCGTCGGCCGAGGGCGAAAAGCACTCGTTGATCGTCGCGATCTGCCTGGGGTGAATGGCGAATCGTCCCTTGAAGCCGAGACGGCGCGCGGCGAGCGAGCTGTCTTTGAGACCGGCATCGTCGCGGAAGCGGACCCAGGGCGTGTCGAGCGCCAGTACCTGGGCCGCGCGCGCGGCGTTACAGATCGCGGAGCGCGCGTAGGCGACGTTCGACTCGTCGTCGAGCCTCTCTATACCTAAGTCTCGGGCGTAGTCCTCGCCGCCGAAGGCGACGGCGACGATGCGAGCGCTCGCGGCGCAGATGGCGTGCGCATTGACGACTGCCTGCGCCGTCTCGATCCAGGGGATGAGGTGCAGGTGCCCGATCTCGAGGCCGGCGCGCTGCTCCGCGCGCGAGACGACGTCGACGATCGCGTGGATATCGTGTGCCGAATCGACCTTGCCGATCGAGATGCCGAACACGCCGGGTACTGCGACTGCGGCGACGTCGCCCTGGAACCAGGATGTCCGCAGGGAATTGACGCGCGGCACCAGCAGGGCACGATGGGCCGTGAGTCGCGGCAGCCAGTCGGCAATGGTCGCGCGCGCCGCGAGCTTCTCCGCATCGGGCACCGAGTCTTCCATGTCGGGCACGACGACGTCGGCATCGAGACCCGCCGCTTTCGCGAGCATGTTGTCCTTGTTGCCGGGGATAAAGAGCAGGCTGCGCATGGCGGGGAGTGTGCACCTAATCGTCGATCGAAAGCACGATCTTTCCGAAGTGCTCGCCGGCTTCCATGCGGCGATGCGCGGCTGCGGCTTCGGCGAGCGGAAAGATGCGATCGATAACGGGCGCGATGCGGCCCTGCTCGAATAGAGGCATCACGTTTTTCGCGAAGCGCTCGATGATTGCGGCCTTTTCGGCGACCGGCCGCGGTCGGAGCACGGAGCCGATGATGCGCTGGCGCTTGACCATGAGGCGGCCGAGGCTGATGGATGCATCGCTGCCCTGCATGATGCCGATGATCAGCAGACGGCCGCCGACGGCGAGCGATTTGAGGTTCTTTTCGAGATAGGCGGCGCCGATGTGGTCGAGGATGACGTCGACGCCGCGGCTCTGCGTGAGCTCCGCGATCGCGGCCGCGAAATCCTGGTTCCGGTAATCGATGGCGTGCAGGACGCCCTGCGCGCGCACGCGATCGGTCTTGCCCGGGGACGCGGTGACGAAGATCGGGCAGGCGGGCCGGAGCGACCGGACGAGCTGGATCGCGGCCGTCGTGACGCCGCCGCCACCGCCGTGGAGGAGCACGCTCTCGCCGTCCGCGAGCTGGCCGTTCTCGAAGAGGTTCTGGTAAGCGGTGATATAGGTCTCGGCGATGCAGGCGGCCTGGGCGAAATCGAGGCGGGCGGGGATGGGAAGCGCGTGTGCCTCGTGGGCGACGGCCTGGCCGGCGTAGCCGCCCCCGCCGAGCAGCGCGAAGACGCGGTCGCCGACCCGGTGGCGCCGCACGGCCTGGCCGACGGCGGCGACCGTGCCCGCGCATTCGAGGCCGAGGATCGGGGATTCGCCAGGCGGGGGCGGGTAGTGGCCTTCGCGCTGGACGATGTCTGGGCGGTTGACTGCGGCGGCCCGGACGTCGATCAGGATCTGATTCGGCGCGGGGACTGGGGCCTCAATCTCGCCAGGACGGAGCCTGTCGGCTCCGCCGAAACCGTCCAGTAGCACCGCTTTCACGGCAAAGCGGCCCCGGCCCCGATTGCCTGTAGTTGTGGTCGAGGCATCACTACACTATACGGGCCGTCGAGCGGTACGACCGCATTAACGCTGAAACGGTGCAACATGAACGTTTATCCGATCCGAACTGAAACCGATCATGATGCCGCGCTCATCGAAGTCGAAGGGCTTTGGGGCTCGAAGGCGGGTACCCCGGACGGGGACCGCCTCGATGTTCTGCTGGTTCTTATCGATGACTACGAATCCAGGCATCACCCCATTGATCCACCCGACCCTGTGGAAGCCATCAAGTTCCGGATGGAGCAGATGAATCTCACGCGCAAGGATCTGGAGCCGCTGATTGGCCCCAGAGGCAGGGTCGCGGAGGTTCTCAATCGGCGGCGGCCATTGTCACTGGCGATGATTCGAAGCCTTCATCAGGAATTGCAAATTCCGCTGGAGAGTCTGATAACGAACAGTGCGCTGGCGGCCAACAGGCGCAAGCAGCGGGCACGTCCAGGCGTCACGCGCCTTGCGAATCGCAAACCGCGCGCCAGTTCGCCGCGCCGCCAAGGTTAAGCCGCAATCCGGGCAGGGCGGCCCCGGTGTCTATTGCCTGTTGTTGTGTTCGAGGCATCTCCTTACTATACCGGCCGTTTCGACCAGCCCGCCGGTCTCAAGGAAGGTATCCGCGTGTTTGAATCTCTGCAGCAACTCCCGCCCGACGCGATCATCGGCATCATGGCCCTGTTCCGGGCCGACGATGACAAGCGCAAGGTCGATCTCAGCGTCGGCGTCTTCATGGAAGACGACGGCCAGACGCCCGTGCTCGAGTCGGTCCGCAAGGCCGAGCTCGAGCTGCTCGAGCAGCAGAAGACCAAGACCTACGTCGCGATCGCGGGCAATGCCGGTTACAACAGCGGCATGCAGGAGCTCGTCTTCGGCAAGGGGCACGATGTGCTGCGCGATCAGCGCGTCGCGACCGTGCAATCGCCGGGCGGCAGCGGCGGGCTGTCGGTGGCGGGGCACCTGCTGCACCGCGCGAAGCCGAACGCCAGCGTGCACGTGAGCAGCCCGACCTGGCCGAACCACATGCCGCTGCTCAAGCTTTCGGGGCTCAAGATTGCGGAGTACCCGTACTACGACTACCAGCGGCATCTCGTCGATTTCGACAGGATGGTTGGCGCCGTCGAGAAGATTCCGGCCGGAGACATCCTGCTGCTGCACGGGTGCTGCCATAACCCTTGCGGGGCGGATTTGTCGCAGGAGCAGTGGCGGGTGCTGGCCGAGATCTGCGGGCGGCGCGGCATCGTGCCGTTCGTCGATTTCGCCTATCAGGGCCTGAGCGAAGGGCTCGACGAGGACGCCTACGGTGCGCGGCTGATGGCCGAGAAGGTGCCGGAGCTCGTGGTCGTCGCGTCGTGCTCGAAGAATTTCGGCGTCTATCGCGAGCGCGTGGGGTCGGTGTTTGCCGTTTGCGAGGATCGCGAGACGCGCGATGCGGTTGCCAGCAATCTCGCGAACGTGGCACGCGGGATTTACTCGATGCCGCCGGATCATGGCGCGGCGATCATCGATCGGGTGCTGCACGATGCGGCGTTGCGGAAGCTATGGGTGAGTGAGGTTGCGAAGATTCGCGAGCGGATTAACGGGCTGCGCGGGCTGCTTGTCGCGAAGCTGCGCGAGCGCGGTGTTGAGCGGGACTTCTCGTTCATTGAGAAGGAGCGGGGGATGTTTTCGTTCCTTGGGATTTCCAAGGAGCAGGTGATCCGGCTGCGTGAGGAGTTTCATGTCTACATGGTTGAGTCGAGCCGCATCAACCTGGCCGGGATTAACTCGAGCAACGTGGACTATGTCGCCGATTCTATCGCTGAGGTCCTAAAGACCTGAGAGTTTAGTTAATCGGGGGCGGACAGCTCATGCTGAGCCATTCAACAAATCGCTTGAACGGCCCGCGCGGCCAGAGCAAGATTGCGCGACACTAATCGGCTGGATTACTAAAAGAACCGAACCCGCCGGTTACGCTGCGCGTCGAAGAAATGCAGGGGGACTACATGTCGGAGAATGTTCCGTCGTCACTGTCTTCGCAATCGGTCGCTGAAGCAGAGGCCTTGTTCGCGACATTGAATTCAAAGGTGCTCGAAGCTACGGCGCTGGTCAGTCAACTCGTGAGCGCAGTGTCAGCGGCCCAAGAGCGCTTGGCAGAGATCGACGAGGCCTCAAAGGCCGCCCTCACGGCGAAGACTCAGATTACAGATCACCAAGCAGTGATCGCGAGTAAGTCCTCTCATATCCAAGATGCGCAAACGCATGCAGACAAAGTTCGGGCGGAGCTTGATCGCCTGCAAACGCTTGCTGGCCAGAGCGCAACGGAAGCAGACGGTGAACGCTCACGCGCGAAGACCGCGACTGATACGATCGCCGAGCTTCTTAGTACCGCTCGAAGCGAAACGACGGCGGCGGAAATGGCGGCCGCCGCTGCCACTGCAGCCAGCGAGGCCGCAAAAACTGCAGAGGCGACTTCCAAAGGTCTCGCAGAAAAGTCGACAGTTGTCGAAGCACGAATCGCAGCCTACGAAGAGGATCTCGCTGAGCTCGAGTCGCAGGCAAAAGCGAAGCTAGAGCAGATAGCTGGGCTCTTGCCGGGGGCAACAGCAGCGGGACTAGCTCACGCATTCGATTCCCGGCGCAAGACTTTTCTTAATCCAGCAACACGCTGGCAGTGGGTATATGTCGCATCGGTATTGGTAATTGCGATTCTGGCATTTACCGGGTTATGGCAGGTGTACCGACTCGATACGACTCTCACTTGGAACGAGTTGGCCCGATTGTGGCTAGCCAGGCTTCCGATCGCCGGCGCGCTCATATGGTTAGCGCTCCATGCGAGTCGAGAGTCGGCTCTTGCTAAGCGACTTGAGGAGGATTACGGCTATAAAGCCGCTGTTGCCTCGTCATTCCAGGGGTTTGAGAAACAAATGAGAGAGCTCAGCGAAGCCGCACGGGAGGGCTCACCGCTCGCCAAACTCTGTGCCGACACCTTAGCGACGATTGCAAGTCCACCAGGCCGTATTTACGACAAACACCAGCTCACAGTTACCCCTGCGACCGAGCTGACTGGAGCTGCGGTGCAGGCAGTTTCCGGAAAGAGTTCCAATAAGTAATGTTTGAACACGCCTTCCGCAATATCGACGACATCCTCCGCAAAGAGGCCGGCTGCACCACCGAACTCGACTACACCGAGCAAACCTCGTGGTTGCTATTCCTGAAATACCTCGACGGCCTCGAACAGGATCGCGCCACCGAGGCCAAGCTCGAAGGCCGGAAGTACAGCTACATCCTTGACAAGGACTATCGCTGGGAGAGCTGGGCCGCACCGAAGGACAAATCCGGTAAGGTCGACCACAACACCGCGCTCCCAGGCGACGACCTGAGCGAGTTCGTCGACGAAAAGCTGTTTCCCTACCTGCAGAAGTTCAAGCAACGCGCCAGCGCCTCGAACACCATCGAATACAAGATTGGCGAGATCTTCGGGGAGATCAAGAACAAGATCACCAGCGGCTACAACCTGCGCGAGATCATCGACCACATCGACGAGTTGCGCTTCCGCTCGCAGAACGAGAAGCACGAGCTCTCGCAGCTCTACGAAGCCAAGATCAGGAACATGGGCAACGCCGGGCGCAACGGCGGCGAGTACTACACCCCGCGCCCGTTGATCCGCGCCATCGTCCGCGTGACCGCCCCGCAATTGGGCGAGACGATCTATGACGGCGCGGTTGGCTCGGCGGGCTTTCTGTGCGAGGCCTTCGAGTATCTGAAACAGGCCAACCCGAAACGCAGCACCGCGCAGGACAAGGCGCTGCAACAGCGCACCTTCCACGGCAAGGAGAAAAAACCCCTCGCCTACGTCATCGGCATCATGAACATGATCCTGCACGGGATTGAGGCGCCGAACATCATCCATACCAACACGCTCACTGAAAACCTCGCCGACATTCAGGAAAAGGACCGCTACAAAGTGGTGCTGGCCAACCCGCCCTTCGGCGGCAAGGAGCGCAAGGAGATCCAGCAGAATTTTCCCGTCCGCACGGGCGAGACGGCGTTCCTGTTTCTGCAGCACTTCATCAAGATTCTGAAGGCCGGCGGACGCGGTGGTGTAGTCATAAAGAACACCTTCCTCTCAAACACCGACAATGCTTCCGTGTCATTGCGCAAGCTGTTGCTGGAGACCTGCAATCTGCACACTGTGCTCGACTGCCCCGGCGGCACCTTCCAGGGCGCGGGCGTGAAGACCGTAGTGCTGTTCTTTGAGAAAGGTGCGCCGACGCGCAAGATCTGGTTCTACCAACTCGATCCCGGTCGCAATCTCGGCAAGACCAACCCTCTCAATGACGACGACCTCGCTGAGTTCGTGGAACTGCAGAAGACCTTCGCCGAGTCGCCCAAGAGCTGGAGTGTGGATTCCAAGACGATCGATCCTGCGACTTTCGATCTCTCCGTAAGGAACCCCAATGGCGGTGAAGCAATCATGCACCGCAGTCCACAGGCGATCATGGAAGAGATCGCCGTGCATGATGCCGCGAGCGCGGAAATACTAGAGAGAATCAAGGCTCTACTGGCATGAAGAAGGCGTGGGAGAGAATTCCACTTGCCGAACTATGCGAGGTCTTTTCCGATGGCGATTGGATTGAAAGCAAAGACCAAGCGTCCGATGGTATTCGCTTGATTCAAACCGGTAACGTCGGTGAGGGCACTTTCAAGAACCGTGCTGAAAAATCTCGCTACATCTCCGAGGCGACATTCAAGCGGTTACGCTGCACTGAAATCGTCGAAGGTGATTGCCTCATCTCACGCCTGCCAGACCCGGTTGGACGGAGTTGCATTCTTCCAGATACCGGCGAGCGCATGATTACGGCGGTCGACTGCACAATTGTTCGCTTTCGCCCAAACCATTGCCTTCCCGAGTTTTTCAGTCTGTATTCCCAGTCCACTGAATACCTCAGCGCGGTAGCAAAGGCGTGCACCGGCACGACGCGGAGTCGAATTAGTCGAAGCAACCTTGGGCTGACGCCGATTCCCTTCCCGCCGTTCGCAGAACAGCAGCGGATCGTCGGTGTATTGCAAGAAGCGTTTACCGGCATCGCCACCGCCCAAGCCCACGCCGAAAACAACCTCCGAAATGCCCGCGCGCTTTTCGAAAGCTACCTGCAATCCGTCTTCACTCTCTTCGATGAGAAGTGGATAGAGAAACGATTGGCAGATGCGTGCTGGAAAATAACAGACGGAACCCATCACTCGCCGAAGACGCAGTATTCTGGGCCAGCGGAAGGTCGCTTTCTCTACATCACATCGAAGAATATTCGAAACAACCACATGGACTTGTCGGATGTGTCATACATTGACCGTGTCCTTCACGATGAAATAGTGTCGCGTTGTTCTCCAAGCCATGGCGATGTCCTACTCACAAAAGATGGCGCGAACACTGGGAACGTTACGCTCAACAGTATCCATGAGCCATTCAGCTTGCTTTCTAGTGTTTGCCTAATCAAGACGAAGCCGGAAGTTCTAATTCCGGCGTTTCTCTGTTACTACCTTCAAAGCCCAGCGGGATTTCAGAGTATCGTCGGACAGATGACTGGCGCAGCCATCAAGCGAACCGTTTTGAAGGACATCAAGGAGGCCGTTGTTCCGCTGCCGAGCACTCGCAAACAGGTGGAGATTGTCGAGACGCTCGACGCACTCTTAGCCGAAACTCAACGCCTAGGAAACCTCTACCAGCAGAAACTCGCCGGGCTGGTTGCCTTGAAGAAATCTTTGCTGCACCAGGCGTTCAGCGGGGAACTCTAGTTCCATGAACGAGGCTGAGACTCGGGCCGAGTATGTTGACCCTGCACTGAGAGCTGCCGGCTGGGGCATCGTCGAAGGCAGCCGCGTCCGCCGCGAATTCCCGATCACGCCGGGCCGCATCGAGGGCCTAGGCCGGCGCGGCAAGGGCCTGACGGCGGACTACGTCCTCGAGTATCGCAACACGAAGCTCGCTGTGGTCGAAGCCAAAGCGTGGACCGCACCGCTCACCGAGGGCGTAGCGCAGGCGAAGAACTACGCAGGCAAGCTCGCCGTGCGCTTCGCCTACGCCACCAACGGCCAGGGCATCTACGCCATCGACATGCAGGCGGGCGCGGAGGCGGAGATCGCGAGCTACCCGACGCCCGACGAGCTCTGGGCGCGAACCTTTGCGAAGCAGGACGCATGGCGCGACCGTTTCGCCACGGTGCCCTACGAGGACAAGGGCGGCTCGCACCCCGGCCGCTATTACCAGGACATCGCCACCGAGCGCGTTCTGGAGGCAATCGCCGCGAAGCGGAACCGCATCCTGCTGACACTGGCGACGGGCACGGGCAAGACCTTTATCGCGTTCCAGATCGCGTGGAAGCTGTTCCACGCCCGCTGGAACCTGAGCCGCGAGGCGACGCGCCGCCCGCGCATCCTGTTCCTGGCCGACCGCAACATCCTGGCGGACCAGGCCTTCGTCGCATTCTCCGCCTTCCCCGAAGACGCGCTGGTACGGATCAAGCCCGAGGACATCCGGAAGAAGGGCAAGGTGCCGAAGAACGGGAGTGTCTTCTTCACCATCTTCCAGACCTTCATGAGCGGCCCCGCGGTGGACGGCAAGCCCTCGCATTACTTCGGTGAGTATCCGCCGGACTTCTTCGATCTCATCATCATCGACGAGTGCCATCGCGGCGGCGCGAACGACGAGAGCAACTGGCGCGGCATCATGGAGTACTTCGCGCCCGCGGTGCAGCTCGGTCTGACCGCCACGCCGAAGCGCAAGGACAACGCCGACACCTACGCTTACTTCGGCGAGCCGGTATTCATCTACTCGCTCAAGGACGGCATCAACGACGGCTTCCTGACGCCGTTCAAGGTGAAGCAGATCCAGACCACGCTCGACGACTACGTCTACACCACCGACGACACCGTGGTGGAAGGCGAAGTGGAAGCGGGCAAGCGCTACGAGGAAAAGGACTTCAACAAGATCATCGAGATCAAGGCCCGCGAACAGAAGCGGGTGGAGATCTTCATGTCTCAGATCGACCAGCGGGAGAAGACGCTGGTCTTCTGTGCGACGCAGGGCCACGCGCTGGCGGTGCGCGACCTCATCAACCAGATGAAGGACAGCACGGACCCGAACTACTGCCAGCGCGTCACGGCCAACGACGGCGAGCTGGGTGAGCAGCATCTGCGTGACTTTCAGGACAACGAGAAGACGATCCCGACGATCCTCACGACCTCGCAGAAGCTCTCCACCGGCGTGGACGCGCGCAACATCCGCAACATCGTGCTGATGCGGCCCGTCAATTCGATGATCGAGTTCAAGCAGATCATCGGCCGCGGCACGCGGCTCTACGACGGCAAGGACTACTTCACGATCTACGACTTCGTGAAAGCGCACCACCACTTCAATGACCCGGAGTGGGATGGCGAGCCGCTGCCGCCGGAGGGGCCGTGGGTGCCGCCGGAGCCAAAGCCGAGGGAGCCGCGGAAGCCGCATGAGGGCGGGCAGCCTCCGGTCGAGTACACGAAGAAAGCGAAGATCAAGCTCGCCGACGGCAAGGAGCGCACCATCCAGCACATGATGATGACGACCTTCTGGCACCCCGACGGCACGCCGATGAGCGCGCAGCAGTTCATGGAGCTCCTGTTCGGCAAGCTGCCGGAGTTCTTCAAGGACGAGGCCGAGCTCCGCGCGCTATGGAGCGTCCCTGACACGCGCAAGAAGCTCCTGCAGGGCCTGTCGGACCACGGCTTCGGTCGCGATCAGCTGGCCGAGATGCAGAAGATCATCGACGCCGAGAAGAGCGACCTCTTCGACGTGCTCGCGCATGTGTCCTGGGCCAGGCCGCCCGTGACACGCGAGGTGCGGGCCGCCGGCGCGCGGGTTCACATCAACTCGTCGTTCAACGCGAAGCAGCAGGCGTTTCTCGACTTCGTTCTGCAGCACTACGTCAGCGTGGGGGTGGAGGAGCTGGATCAGGAGAAGCTGACGCCGTTGCTGCGGCTCAAGTATCACAACTCACTGGCGGATGCCGTGGCGGATCTGGGTGCGCCTGAGCAGATCGGGAGGGTGTTTGCCGGGTTTCAGAGGTTTCTTTATGAGCCGAGGGTGGCTGCGTAGGGTGACGGAATCCCTCCGCGGAGGGGTCCTCGAAATCACATCAAGTTCGTTCAACCTGTGACAAAGCGCGACAGGACAACCCCGGGACTCAAACGCCGCCTCAAGGGGCTGGACGAGATGCCTGTGCCGAGGCGCACTCTCCGGCAGCGCTACTTCCGATTCAGATCGCTCATTCGAACTTCAAAACCGGTTCGCTGGACCTGGTTTACTGTGGTGATTGCCGTATGGCTGGCCGCCATGTGGGGACTAGGCAGGCTGTTTGGTGTCGAAATCGGACAGTGAATCCGTGCTATTGCGTGTTGCTTCGTCTCAGGAGCGCATAATTCGCGATTTGGCGCAGATTTCAAACTTGGGCGGCGCTGTCGTCTCGTCGCTAGATAACGGGGGTGCAGATGCCGAACCCCGACAAGGCGATCATTCCGAAAGAGTTAGGTGGAGGGTTACCTCCTTTCTGCCGTCCACTCCGTTGGGCGACATAAGGCAATCTTTTTCCATGCACTGGGCTATCGGGCCTCTGAGTGGAAAACTTTGGCGAATGATCTTCAGGCCTTCGCGTCAGGCGAGGCTGACGAAGTCGGCAAAACAGAGTACTGGACGAAGTACGAAGTCCGCGGCCGGATTAGTGGTCCAGCGGGGCGCTCGGCGGCTATAGTCACGGCTTGGATGGTGTTAAGGGGCGAGGAATTCGCCCGATTCGTTTCGGCCTATCCGGAGGATTGAGGAATGACCATCAAGCTTCTCGATACCGTGGTGCTCACCAAGGATCTTCCGAGGCAAAACCTGAAGCGAGGAGATATCGGCGCAGTCGTCGAGGTGTACAAACCTGATGGCTATGAAGTCGAATTCGTCACCGGTTCGGGTCACACGCAGGCACTGATCACGCTGCACGCTGATGATGTCCGGCCTGTTGGAGCCGAGGACATGCTTGCCGTCCGGCAGGTCAGTGCCGCATGAGAACGAAATTCTTTTGAATGCCGATGTAGCGGGAGAGCGAAGCCACCACCGCGGGCGGTGGTTCTTCGCCGGATTCGCGATCGCTGCCGCCGCCACGGTGTTCGTCGGCTTTTCCCGGACCTACTTCCTCAAGGAACTGTTCGCAGCGCCGTCGCTGCCGGTCCTGTTCCACATTCACGGCGCATTGTTCACGGCGTGGGTGCTCCTGTTCATCACGCAGGCGCTGCTGATCGCCCGCGAGCGAACGGCTTTGCATCGGCAGCTGGGCATAGTGGCGGCATTGCTGGTAGTGCCGATGCTGATCACCGGCGTGATGGTCGCGATCCAGGCTGGCAAAGTTGAGTCGCCGCTGAGCGCCGCCGTGGCCAGCGGCGAGTTTGCATTCCCATTGCCGGCGATACCGCCGCTGGCCGCAATGACCATTCCTCTGGCGAGCATATCGCTCTTTTCGTGCTTCGTTGCTTGCGGCATTGCGTATCGACGGCGGCCGGACACGCACAAGCGTTTCATGGTGTTGGCGGCGATTTCCATGCTGCCGCCGGCCATCGGTCGTGGCATCGCAAACCTGACAGGAATCGCCAGCCCGGCATTGTTCATCGCGGCCACATTCCTGTTCATTGCTGCGGTTGGCGTGCATGACCTGCGCACACGTGGGCGGGTTCACCCCGTCACCCTGTGGGGAGGATTGCTGCTGATTGCCTCGTTCCCAGTGCGACTGGCGATCGGGAACACGGATCTTTGGTTGCAGTTCGCAGGCTGGTTGACCGGTTCGGGCGGCTGAGTCTGCGGCGTCTGTATGACGAAGCTCGACCTCAAGAAGGAACTGAAGCAGCTCTACCAGCCCTCGAAAAGCGAGGTGACCCTCGTCGATGTCCCGACCTTCAACTTCCTGATGATCGACGGGGAGGGCGACCCGAATACTTCGCCAACTTATGCCCAGGTTGTAGAAGCCCTGTTCTCCGTCTCCTACACCGCGAAGTTCATGCGGAAGCGCAGCGCCAAGCCGATCGACTACGCCGTCATGCCGCTCGAAGGCCTCTGGTGGGCGGACGACATGTCGGCCTTCAGCACCGCAGACAAGTCGCGGTGGAAGTGGACCATGATGATCATGCAGCCGGATTTTGTATCGGCAGATGTAGTCGCGAAGGCCATTTCCGAGGTCAGGCGGAAGAAGGGACTTGCGGCGCTCGGAGCGCTGCGCCTGGAAGCATTCGCCGAAGGGCGGTGCGCCCAGATTCTTCACGTCGGGCCGTTTTCAGAAGAGGGCCCGACGATCGCGCGCGTGCACCGCTTCATCGAGGAACGGTCGGGCCTGCGAGGCAAGCACCACGAGATCTACCTGTCCGACATCCGGCGTGCGGATCCGAAGAAGTGGAAGACGATCATTCGGCAGCCGATGCTGTGATGGCTAATTCAGATCCGCCGTCTGCAACGCCGGCGCATGCCACGCCTTGTCCCGCACGTGCGTACGTGACCGAATCCGCCAGCCGTCCTCCGTCCTGACGTACACATCCTCATACCCGCCGTGCCGCGCCACGCTGCCCGGCCCCTCCATCCCGAGCTGCACGAGATAGATGCGTCCCGTGGCGCCCTCGGCCGTCGGCGTGATCTCGTGGTTGAGCATCAGGTGGCTCCAGTCGGTCCAGACGAGCTTCGTCTCGCAGCCGCGCGAACCGCCGCCGACGAGCGTGGCCAGCGCCTCCCGTCCCTGGGCCAGCACGCGACCACCCGCGGCGAAGCCGCCATCGGAGTTGCGGTCGATGAAGACGCCATCCTCGGTGAACACGTTCGCATAGTCGTAGCCGTTGTTGCCGCAGGTATCGATGCCGTAGGCGTAGCGGTTGATCAGCTGCGTGATCTCGGCGTAGTCGAGCGCCGTCAATGAGCCCGCTTGCGCGCCGGCCGGGTCGATCAGGCGCGGGCCGATTGCGGTGGCAAGAATGGCAACCCCGACGCCGGCAACGAACGCGGCAGGCAATTTCAAATTACGCATGGACCTCTCCCCAGGCGAATCAAAACCCGGATGCTAGCGCTACGGCCGCTTTTTTGGGCGACAATCATCTCGATGGTGCATTCGAGCCGCCGTGACCCTCGACGAAGCCGTTGAGATAGTCGACTACGATCCGCGATGGCCGGAGCGCTACCGGTCGTGCGCGGCCGAGGTCATGAGCTCGCTCGCCGCCCGGGTCGCTGGCATCGAGCACTTCGGCAGCACCGCCGTGCCCGGAATGTCAGCCAAGCCTGTCATCGACGTGCTCGTCGGCCTGGCCGGCTGGCCGATGTCGTCCGGCGACCGCGAAGCGCTGCAGGCACTCGGGTACGAGTATCTCGGTGAAGCGGGCGTCGCGGGGCGCGAGTACTTTCGGCGGCGCGCGCCGTACGCCACCAATCTCGCGGTCGTCGAGTGGAAGAGCCGGCTCTGGAACGACAACCTGATGCTGCGCGACTATCTGCGCGCGCAGCCTGACGTCGCTGTGGAGTATGCCCGGGCCAAGAAGTCAGCGTGGGACGGCGGTGCGCACACTTTGCTCGCTTACTCCGCGGCAAAAGGCGAGGCAATGGCGAGCCTGCTGGAGCGGGCCCGCGCGTGGAGTATCGCGAGTCGCGTCGAACACGTCGCACAGGGTGCCGGACCGCGGCTTGCCGTTCGCGTCACAGGAGATCGACCGTCGGTGCTCTTGCTGCACGGCTCGAGTGGCTCATCGGCCGCTTGGCTGCCCGTACTCAAGGCGCTCTCTGACCAGGGGCGTCAAGCGGCCGCGTTGGACTTTCGCGGACACGGGCAGAGCGATGGCAGGGACGAGCTCCACCGCTGGAGCATCGAGGACTACGTCGCGGACGTCCACGCCGTGCTCGGGCATTGGGACTCGCTGCGAATCCTCGCCGGCCATTCGATGGGCGGACTGGTTGCGCAGCTGGCGGCGGCTAAAGCGAGCCTCGATCGCATCGTTCTCGTCGCGTCGTCGCCGACCGAAGGCATGCTGCGGAACGGCATCCGGATGGCGATTGCACATCCCTGGACCTTCGCCGTCGCCAGGCTGCAGCACAGCTTTCTGCGGCTGTACCGGTCGCGGCGAGTCGCCCGGTCGCTCCTCTTTCATCCGGATACTCGCGAGGACGTGGTCGACATCGTTCTCCCACGACTCCAGGAGGAGTCATGGGTCGCGGGGAACCAGCTGGTGACGCTGCTGCCCGATCCGCGCCAGGTCACGTGCCCGGTGACGGTGATTGCCGGCGATCGCGACCGCATGGTCTTTCGGCGCTCGTCCGAGCGCACGGCCCGCGATTACGGCGTTCCGATGCGGATCTTCGCGCGCTGCGGCCACATGGTGCCCGTCGAAGCCGATCCGGCAGAGCTCGCAAGGGCGATAGCCCAGCCGGCCGAGGGGTAGCGGACTTCGTGTTGAATTTCTTCGTGCTGACGTATGCCGCGACCTGGGCCTGCTTCGGTGCCGCTGCCCTGTTGTCGCGCGAGTCCGATTTCCGCATGCCGCTGCTGCTCCTCGGCACGATCGCGCCGTCGCTCGTCGCCATCGCGCTCGTCGCGCGCGCCAGCGGTTCCGCCGGCGTCCAGGCACTGCTGCGTCGCCTGCTGGAGTGGCGCGTTGGCGCGCGATGGTACGTATTCGCGATCGGTTTTCTGCTGGCGCTCAAGCTTGCCGCGGCGGTCGCACATCTCGCCTTGACGGGCGACTGGCCGCTATTCGGAATGACGCCGTGGTTCGAGATTGCAGCGGCCATCGTCCTCGGGACGCCATTGCAGGCCGGCGAGGAGGTCGGCTGGCGCGGTTACGCCCTGCCGCGACTCGCGACGAGCTTCGGGCTCGCTCGCGCGAGCCTGCTGCTCGGAGTCCTTTGGGGCGTCTGGCACCTGCCGCTGTTTCTGATCCAGGGCCTCGGAAATTTCGGTCAGTCATTTCCGATGTTCGTGCTCGGCTCTACGGCCATTTCCGTGGCGATGGCGTGGCTCTACGCGAATACGCGGGGCAGCCTGCTGCTCGCAATGCTGATGCATTCGGCCGTGAATCAGACTGTCGGTGTCGTGCCGACGCGCCTGGCGGCGCCGGCCGACAATCCGCTAATAGCGGTTGACACGTCGCCGATCACCCTGATTTTCGGTGGTCTTCTAGTCGTCAGCGCCATCTACTTTCTCGTGCGGATGTCGAGGCTCGCAAAGCAGGGCGGGAGTTAAATCTCGCTGTTCGCACAAGTTTCAGACATGTCCGGGAGGTTTCGCCGACCATAGCGTTGGCGGATGAAGGTGATCGAGGTGGTGCGCTTGCTTCACAGTGAGGGTTGGTATTTGGTCGCGATTCGGGGCAGTCATCGTCAATACAAGCATCCGACGAAGCCGGGCCGGGTTACCGTCCCGGGAAAGCTCAGCGACGATTTGTCGCCGGGCACGCGCAACAGTATCCTCAAGCAGGCTGGACTGAGGCGCCACTGAGGTAATTGCGATGCGGTACGCCATTGTGATCGAAAACGCAGGATCGAACTTTTCCGCATACGTTCCTGACCTTCCTGGTTGCGTCGCTACCGGCCCGACCGTTGCGGATACCGGGAATGCCATCAGCGAAGCGATCTCGTTTCACCTGCAGGGGTTGCGAGAAGACGGATTGCCTGTCCCTCCGCCGTCCAGCACGGTCGACTACGTCGAAGTCGCTGCCTGATCGATCATGCAGCGGCCTGTTCCGTGCTTTCTTATGCGCGGCGGCAGTTCCAAGGGCCTCTACTTCAAGGCCGAGGACCTGCCCGCCGACGAAACCGCGCGCGACCGCATCCTCGTCACCGCGATGGGGTCGGACAAGCGCCAGATCGACGGCGCCGGCGGCGCGCATCCGCTGACGAGCAAGGTCGCGATCGTCAATGCCTCGAAAGAGCAGGGCGTCGACGTCGACTATCTCTTTGCGCAGATCGTGGTCGGCGAGGGCCGCGTAGACACGACGCCGAACTGCGGCAACATGCTGGCGGCCGTCGGGCCGTTCGCCATCGAGACCGGCATGGTGCGCGCGCGGGACGGCGAGACGACCGTGCGCGTGCGCATGTTGAACACCGGCAACCTTTGCGAGCTGATTATTCAGACGCCTGGCGGAAGGGTCGAGTATCAGGGCAAGGCGAAGATCGACGGCGTGCCCGGAACAGCCGCACCGATCGTCTGCAACTACCTCGACGTTGCGGGCTCCGTCTGCGGCGCGCTGCTGCCGACGGGCAACCGCATCGACGTCGTCGACGGCATCGAGGTCACGTGCATCGATAACGGCATGCCCGTCGTCGTGATGCGCGCCGCGGACTTCGGCATTACTGGCTACGAGACGCCTGAAGCTCTCGACGCGAACAAGGAGCTCAAGCGCAACGTCGAGGCGGTGCGCCTCAAGATCGGGCCGCGTATGAATCTCGGCGACGTGGAAAAGAAGGTCGTGCCGAAGATGTGCCTGGTCTCGGCGCCGCGCGCGGGCGGGCACGTCAACACGCGGATCTTCATTCCGCACGACGTCCACGCCGCGATCGGCGTGCTAGGGGCGGTCTCGGTGGCAACCGCCTGCATCCTGCCCGGCACGGTGACTGCGGGGATCGCATCAGTTCCGGCCGGCGCACACAAGGTTATGTCGGTCGAGCATCCGTCGGGCGAGTTTTCCGTGACGCTAGATGTGGGCGGGACGGCGCAGAACCCCGAGGTTCTGAAGGCCGGCCTGCTGCGCACCGCGCGACTCATCATGCGCGGCGAAGTTCTCGTCTGACGCGCGCAACGGGCACCGCGCAAAGGGGCTCTGGCCCCTCTTTTCAGTCGACGCCGACCATCACGCTCGACGCCTTGATAACCGCGTAGGCTCGCTTGCCTTTCTTGAGTCCCAGGCTCTTCACCGCGTCGAGCGTGATGATCGAGACGACGCTTAGGCCCGGCGCGAGCTCGATCGTTACCTCGGCGTTGACGGCTCCTTTCTCGATCGCGCGAATCGTGCCGGGCAGGGTATTGCGGGCGCTGACCTTCATCGTCGTTTCTCCTTCGGGTTTGCCGTAGTATTCGCTCGAATATACCGCAATCCACCGCGCCTGGATTCAGGATGACGACAATCATGGACGGACACTCAAAGCTCGCGAGTCGGATGGTCGCAGCTGCCTTGGCCTCGCTATCGGTGCTGTCGGCCGCGGCACAGACCCCGTTCGTCGACGACGCTGATCGCAGTGTCGTTCTGCCGGAGCGTGTGTCGCGCGTCTTCGCGGCTGGCGCACCGGCCGAAGTACTGCTCTATACGCTCGTGCCGGAGATGCTCGTCGGGCGCAATCACCTGCCGTCGGCGGAGGCGCAGGCGTTCATGCCGGCCCAGTATCGAACGCCGATCGCGATCACAAACCTTCCCGATCGCGACGACCCGGAGAACGACCGGGAACTGCTGGCGCTCGATCCGGACGTCTACGTCGACTATGGCGACGTCGATCCCGACTACGTCGGCGCGCTCGAAGCGATCAGCGCTCGCACGGAGATCCCCGGCATCATTCTCGATGGCCGGCTCACGAACATTCCGACGGTGTATCGCGAGCTCGGCGCGGCCTTCGGCGTACCCGAACGCGGTGAGCGGCTCGCGCGCGAAATCGAGCGCCTCTTCGACAAGTACCGGGGATCGGCCGACGGCGTACGCGTGTACCTCGCCTGCTCGGCAAACCTGCTTACGCCCTGCGTGTCGGGTCACAGCTCCGGCGAAGCGGCGGAGCTGCTCGGCGCGATCAACGTAGCCGGCTCAATACAAACGGCTCCACAGCGTCAATTGACCGGTGAAGAGATCGTTGCCTTCGCGCCCGAGGTGATCATCGTGTCCAGCCCCGCGGCCCTGGCAGCGCTGCGCGAAGATCCGGGCTGGGGCGACATCCCGGCCGTCGCGAACAGGCGCGTTCATCTGCCGCCCGACCTGCCGTTCAACTGGGGGCCGCGCCCGCCGTCCGTGAATCGCCTGCCTGGCATGATCTGGATGTCGTACGTGCTGCGCGGACAGTCGTTCGACGACGAGTTCTACGCGGATATCGGCGCGTTCTTCGAGACTTTCTATCACGTGCGCCCGACAGAACAGCAACTGCGCGCGCTAGTTGAGGATTGGCGTGGACCCAGGATCATGCGCACCGACGAACCGTTCCTTCCTCAGCGCAACGTCAGCGGCGAATAGCCGAGCCCGTCCGGCCCTGCGCCCGTCGAATACTCCCGCACGGTCTCGAGCGTCTCGCTGTCGATGGCGAGCACCCTGGCCTGCCGACTCAGCGCGACAAAGAGCGTGCCGTCGTCGCGATAGGTTGCGATGCCCTGGGGCCCGGCGCCGGTCAGCGTTCTCTCCCGAAGCTTCTCGCCGGACGTGGCATCGAAAACCGCCAGTGTCTCGCGCCGTGCATCGGGAATCACGACTCTCTGGCCTTCGAAGATCAGCAGAATGCGGTAGGGCCAGGAGAATCCCGGCAGCTGCATCCGCGCGCGTCCGGTCTCCGCGTCGATGACAGACACGATGCCTTCCGCATTGCTGCCGACCCAGATGTCCGTGCCCGCGCCATTGGTTGCGATGGCTTCGGGCTGCGGCGGCACGTCGAGCGTGCGCGTCGTGCGGCCGGCGTCCAGGTCGATGATCGAAACGCTGTTGCCCGCGGTATTCGCGGTGTAGGCGACGCGGGCGTCTTTTGTCACGGCCACCATGTGCGAGCCGGGCATCAGTGTGTCGATCACGCTGACGATACGCCAGCTCGCCATGTCGAGAACCAGCGTCTCGTTGCTGCCCTCGGTCGTGACAACGAGCGTTTCCTCGCCGGGCAGATACTCGATGCCATGGGGTTCGGGGTGCTCGCTGAGGTCGATCGTGCGCGCGACGCTCAGGTTCTGCACGTCGAACACCGTCAGGCTGTCGCCGCCGCTGTAGTTCGTGCTGACGGCGAAGCGGCCGCTGTTCGTGACGACGAGCTCGTGTGGGTTGGTGCCGGTCGGCAGCGTCGCGAGCGTGTCGCCGCTCTCGAGGTCGATGAAGCTCGCGGTGTTGTCGCCCTTGTTGAGGACGATCAGCGTGCCGGAGAGGTCGGCGTCCTGCGCGAGCGCCAGCCCGCCAGCGACGACAGCAAGCAAGCTGATCATCAAACCGATTGTCCGTCTCATCGCTGGCTACTCGACGATCTGAAACTCGACGCCACGATATCCCGGTACCGTTGCAATCGCTTCACCGTTGGCGTCGATTGCCCAAACCACGATGTCATAGATACCGGGTGCCAGATACAGCGCATCCGGCGGCAATCGAGCCGACGTTTCGGCGAGGTTCTGGACCATCCAGACCTTGCGCAATCCATTGGGCGTCGGCGCACTGTCGCGTCGGTCGACACGGAGCGTGTAGCTGGCGGCGCCGGGATACGGATCCCAAACGACCTGGCGCGCCTGATCGATCGTCACTGAGCCGACTGGCCATTGAACCCGAACAGGATAGACGTAGCGAAACTCGAAGCCCTGCGCTGGTCCGCTGTCGTCCACCTTCAGAGGCTCGACTCGCTGAATGACATGCGGAAAATCGACTGCGCCAGGCAACAGGCGGTCGGCGGAATTCGAATCGAGCTGATACCCGTCGATCGAGTACTCGCCGTATGGCAGATCGAAAGAGTAGTAACCGTCGCGATCCGTGCTCAGCCAGGGGCTCCAGAGCCTGCTGTTGAGAGCCAGACGCAGCTTGAGATTCGCAACGGGTTGTCCCAGCAGGGTGGCGCGTCCTTCGATTCGACCCGGTCCCCTCGGCACGATAGCCACTGACGGTCGGGAAGGGTCCATCGCGCCGGTGATCAGCATGGTGTTTCCAAGATATGCGCGCGGAGAGCTCAACGACACAGGGCGCATTCGATCGACGATTCCGCGGAATCGTGTCAGGACGTCCGCTGTATCCGACTCGCCGGCCGGAGTCATCAGGGCGAATATCGCCGTGCCGCGAGCGAGGGGCCCGGCGCCGACTGCGCTGACGAGATCGGGGCTCGCGGCCGCCAGTTCGATGACGACGCCCGCGGTCTGGCCGCTCCAGGATCGCAAGGGTATCCAGAGCTCGAACGGGCGGATGGCATCACGCGCTGGCATGAAGACACCGGCGACGCGGCATATGGCCGGCAATTGCCCATACGCGCGGGCGAGTGCCTGATCGGCTCCGGCAGGAGGGTCGAGCCCGCCGGCGGCTATCGGCTCTGCGGCGCTGATGCCGACGCCATCGATCGCCTGGCGCGTTGTCGATCGGCAATTGGCAGTCGCCTGATCCACAGGTGACGCAGGTGACGGAGCTGCCGTGCCCGATTCGCCGTTCAGCAGCAGGTCCCGAATGCGGTTTTCCTCGATTTCCCGTGCCAATATCGGCGGTGGCATGCGATCGAGCAAGCCGATCTCCGTCACGAGCCGCTCGATCTGCCAGCGCTCCTGACGGTCGCTGAGGTAAACGGAGTTGCCGCTCACGGCCAGATGCGCTTCTCCGCATCCCTGGGCCGCATAGTCCTCGCCCGGAGTTTCCCCGTCGATATTTCCCGAGGTGACCTGAAGGGTCAGAACCCAGCGTGAGTTCGTGGCAAATGTGCGGGTGTAGGGCCGGCAGCTGGCGCCGTCGTCGCCCCAGACCCGGATCACGTCCCGGGATTCATCGCCGCGATAGACCGATTCGATGCGGAAGTCCATGCCGTGGCCCTCGTGCGACACGACGGTGCCGAGGACGACCAGGTCCGCGCGATAGGCCTTCTCGAAGAATGGTGCACTGCCGGCGCAGCTGCAGGCCAGCGCCGCTGGCAGGGAGGTAAAGAAGAGGAATGTACCGACCAGTATTCTCATGCGCCCACCCCCCGCGGGTCGCCGACAAATACCAGTCGAGTCTACTCCACTGGCTCGAGCTTGAGCAGCGCCCCGTCCTGCTCATCCGTCAGCACGTAAAGCAGCCCGTCCGGGCCCTGCGTCACGTCTCGGATCCGTTGCCGCAGATCGATGAAAAACGCCTCGCGCCGGATCTCCTCGCCGTTCTCGTTGAAGACGATGCGCTGCATCTGCCCCGTGCGCGCAATGCGCCCGAACTGCAGGCCGCCGACAAAGAGATTGCCCTGCCAGGCCGGGAAACGATCGCCGGTGTAGAACGTCATGCCCGAGATCGCGATCGACGGCACCCAGAAGAGCACCGGATCCTGCATGCCGTCCATCTGTCGCCGGCCGCCGTTGACGGGCGTGCCGCTGTAGTCGCGGCCGTAGCTGACGAGCGGCCAGCCGTAGTTCGCGCCGGCCTGGAGGATATTGACCTCGTCGCCGCCCTGCGGGCCGTTCTCGTTCTGCCAGACGGCGCCACTCGTCGGGTGAATCGTCGTGCCGACCATGTTGCGGTGGCCGATTGAGAAGAGCTCGGGATGGAAGCCTTCGCGACCGGCGAAGGGATTGCCGGGCGCTGCAGTGCCATCGTCGTTGAGGCGCAGCACCTTGCCGTAGTACGAATCGCCGCGCTGCGCAATCTCGTCGTTGGCGCCGCCGATTCCGTAGTAGAGATAGCCGTCGGGCCCGAACACGAGCGGCAGGCCGGGCGCCGGACCGCCGCCTTGCTCCTCGGCCGCGAAGATTTCGCGGACGTCGACGAGATTCATGCCGTCGAGGCGGCCGCGCGCGAGGCCGATCGCGCGATTGCCGCGCGCTGCGGACTTCGTGTAGCTGAGGTAGACCCAGCCGTTCTCCTCGAAGTCCGGGTGAATCGCGACCGACATGAGGCCGCCGCCGCCCGCGACGTTCGCCTCCGCGGGTATGCCGCCAATCGGCATCGGATCGAGCGCGAAATCGCGGACGATCCGCAGGCGCATGCCCGTCCTTTCGGTCACGAGGATGTCGCCGTTCGGCAGGAAGGCCATGTCCCAGGGCAGCTCGAGCCCCTTCATCGGCGTGACGCGCACCTGGCCCTGCTCGGCGGTGTCGATGACGAAGGGCGCGTCCGCGAGAGCACGCGGCGGCACTCCGATCGGCTGAGCCGACAGGGCGGCGGGAAGGGTGGCGAGGGCGGCAACGAGTGCGAGGCGCGTATTCATGGTTCTTCTATTCCGCTGTGGGCCGAGGCCGGCACTCTAGCAGGGCCGTCACGCCGGCCGCGCGCCTCCCCAGAAAACTTTGCGCCGGTCAGGCCGGGTCGGCCGAACGCGCTGTCGCGGGCCGCTCGAGTGTCAGCAGCAGGATGCCGGCCAGCACGAGCGCCGTGCCGACGAGCTGCCAGGCCGAGATCGCCTCGGCGAGAAAGATCCAGGCGAGCAGGATCGTCGAGACGGGGCCGATCATCGTCGCGAGCGCCGTGCGGTTAGCGCCGACGCGCTCGACGGCGAGCATGATCGCGAAGACGGGAATCACGGTGCAGAAGACGCCGTTGACGAGCGAGAGCCAGTAGACGGGCTCCGGTTGCAAGAGCGCCGACGGCGGATTCAGCACGAAGAACTGCACGACGACGGCGAAAGTCGAGACAAGCATTGCGTAGGCCGTCGGGCGAATCGCGCCGTGACGGCGCACGAGCTCGCCGCCCATGACCAGATAGATCGCATAGGTGACGGCGCTGCCGAAGACGAGCGCGGCCCCGAAGGCGACACCTTCGCCGGCGAAGCTGACGTCGTGCCAGAAGACGGCGACGATGCCGGCGTAGCAGAGCGCGAGCGCGAGACCGTCGTTGCGGGTCATGCGGCGACCGAGCACGAGCGCGGAGATGATCACGACGATCGTGGGATTCAGATAGAGGATGAGCCGTTCGAGACCTGCCGTCACGTATTTGAGCCCGAGAAAGTCGAGATAGCTCGCTGCGTAGTAGCCGACGAGGCCGATGACGACCAGCCGCAGGTGATCGAGGCGTGAAAGCGGCGGCTTGCCGCGGCTGGCCCAGACGTAGGCGATCGCGAAAAGCGGCGCGGCGACAAGCATGCGCAGCGCGATCAGCGTCGTCGCATCGACGCCGTGCCGGTAAGCGAGCTTGACGACGATCGCCTTGCCCGAGAACAGCACGCTGCCGGCCATCGCGAGCGCGAGGCCGGTCAGGAACGGCCGGCGATGCGCGGCCGCGTCGGGTGGGGTATCGGACACGCGCGCATTGTACGGGCTTGCGCCGCCAGGGCGCCCGGCCGATCATGGCTGACACACCGCAGGCCGCGGCGAAATGCAGGAGAGACAAAGTGAACACTCATTCCGGGTTTTCGAAGTTTGCTGCGGCCGCACTCGTCACGGGCATGGTGTCGGCGGGGCCTGCTGTGGCGCAGGACGAGTGGGACCTGAGTTTCGCCCCCTACCTCTGGGCGACCGGCATCGACGGCGACGCCACGGTCGGACTTGCGACAGCCGAGCTCGACGTCAATTTCAGCGACATCGTCCACGTGCTCGATGGCGCGCTGCTCGGTCATTTCGAAGCACGCAAGGGCGATTCGGGGTTATTTGGCGACTTCATCTATCTCGCGACAGAGCGCGATGGTGAAGTGAATAGCAGCGGGTTCATTTCCGAGCCTGACGTGGAGCTCGACACGCTCATCCTCGAAGCCGGATATCTGCACGGCCGGGACAGCGGCGGCGGCCTCACGGGCTGGGAAGCCGGTGCCCGCTATTGGGATTTCGAGGCGACGATCGATTTCCAGTCACAGGCAGTCCCGACGTTCAATGGCAGTGAAAGCTGGAGCGACTTCTTCATCGGCTACCGCCGCGAGCGGCCGATGGGCGAGAACTGGCGCTCGGTCGTGCGCGGCAACATCGGCGCCGGCGGGTCGGACCTGACCTGGGGCCTCGATCTCACCTATCTCTACGACTACGACAACGGCAACTCCTTCGCGGTCGGCCTCAAGTGGCTCGACATCGATTACGAGAAGGAACAGAACTTCGGCATCGACGCGCACTTCTTCGGCGCTACGATCGGCTACAACTTCGACTGAGTTACGAGTTCGACTGAGTCTCGCTCGGCGCCGTAGCGCGCGGCAGAATAAGGAGCGTCAGCCAACAGGCCGCCGTGCAGGCAGCGCCGATAAGCACGAGCCGATCGAACGCAGAGCTGGCGCCGATTTCCTGCCCCCAGCTCACATACCAGCCGCCGCCGATCCGGCTCGCGAGCGCGAGGCTCAGGTTACTGAGCGCCATGAGCAGGGCAAAGACGGTTCCCGCCGAGGCGACGGGGCAATAGCGCGCCGCGAGATCGAGCTGCGCGAGCGTCGTGAACATCAGCGCAAAGCCGACCAGGGCCGCAAGGGCGATCGCGGAGCGGGCACCATCGAGCCCGAGATAGCTCAGGCTGCAGGCGACCATCGCAATCAGCGAGAGCTGGATCAGTGCGCGCGTCGAGAAGCGCGGAGCGAGCACTCCGTAGACGACGCAGGCCACAATCGCGGCAACGCTGCCGACCGAGTAGGTCGTGCCGACGAAGCTCTCGCTCAAGCCCAGCGCAGAGGTCAGATGCACGTAAAGCACGTCGGCAGAGAATGGGTTGAAATTGAGCAGCACCAGGAAAAGGGCGATCGGCAGGACGAAACCGTGCCGGACAGCGTCGAATGCCAGGCGGGGAGTCGCGCGCTCGGCTCTGGCGCCGGGCGACTCGCGCTCGAGAGCCAGCCAGGCGACGACGAAGCCGAGCAGTGAAAATGCGCCGCAGATGACGAACCCGAGTTGCTGCAGCCCGCGCTCGCTCAGCAGTCCCCCGGTCACGCCCGTGAGGATTCCGGCGCCGTAGAGCGCGGCCCACTGCACCGACTGCAGGCGCCCGGTCAGCCCGAGCGGCTGTCCTTTCTCCACCATGAGCGCGTCGGCGACGACGTCGGCGAGCGCGACGCCGACGCAGGGCACGAGCAAGAGGAGCAGCAGCGTGCCGGTCGAGCCCGCGGGCAGATTGAGCGTGCCCGCGAGCAGCAGCCCGATGCCGGCCATCAGGGTCGCAAGCAGTAGCCAGCTCCTCCGCCGCGAGCCGAGCAGCGGCACGAAGTCCGTCAGCAGGCCGAACAGAGGCTTCAGGTACCAGGGAATGCCGACGATCAGCATGAAGCCTGCGATCTCGTCTGCACCGAGACCGAAGCCGCGGAGCAGCGACCTCGTCGGCTGCGCGATCAGGCCTTCCGTCGGCTCGGCAAAGCCCTGGACGAAATAGAGGACGCCGAGCAGCAGCGCGAGCTTGCGTGCCGGCGAGCGCGCGCCGTCGTTCACGGAGCCGCCTTCCGCGCGCCGCTGTCCGGACTCCGCCGCCTAGCCGCCGAGGAAGTCCCGCTTGCCGAGCGCGACGCCGTTATGGCGCAGGATCGCGTAGGCCGTCGTCATGTGGAAATAGAAGTTCGGCAGCACGTGACCGAGCAGATAGTCCTTGCCCGTGTACTCGAGCGTGATGTTGGGGAACTTGAGCTCTATCTTGCGCGTCTCGAAGCCCTCGTACTGCGCGGGCTTGAAGTTCTTCACGTGCGCGAGGGCCTTGTCGACCCGCTTCGCGAGGTCGGCGAAGCTCGCTTCGTTGTCGGGCCAGGACGGCACGTCGGCGCCCGCGAGGCGGCTCATGCCACCCTTGACCTGATCCGTTGCAATCTGCACCTGCCGCGTCAGCGTGAACATGTCCGGCGCGAGACGTGCGTCGAGAAAGACCTTCGGATCGATCTTGCGCGCCGTCGCGTCCGCCTCGGCCTTTGCGAGAACGTTCTTGAGGGCCGGCAGCATCTTGTTGAAGGTCGAGGTCATGAGGTCGTAGGCAATGGCAGTCATGCGGTTTTCTCCTGGGCTGATTTGGCAATGCTGATGACCTCGGGCTCCATATAGGACTTGAGCCCGAGCTCCGAATACTGGCGGCCGAGGCCGGATTCCTTCGCGCCGCCGAAGGGCACGACCGCCGAGGTCGCGCGATGCTGATTGACCCAGGCCGTGCCGACCTCGAGCCGCGCTGCGATCGCCTTGCCACGCTCGAGGTCCTTCGTCCAGACCGAACCGGCGAGGCCGTAACGCGTTGCGTTCGCGCGTGCAACAACATCATCGATGTCACTGTATTTCAGGATCGGCACGACGGGGCCGAACTGCTCCTCGGTGACGAGCCGGCTGTCATCGGCGACATCGGCGAACAGGGTCGGCGGAATGAAGTAACCCGGCCCGTCGGGAATCTCGCCCCCGCAGAGGAGGCGGCCGCCCGTGCGCTTCGTATGCGCGATAAGGTCGCGGACCTTTTCGTACTGCATGCGATTCTGCAGCGGCCCGAGTGTCGTGGCGGGATCGAGCCCGTTGCCGACGCGGGCGCGCCGCGCCTCGTCGACTAGCAGCGCGCAGAGCTCGTCGTAAATCTTCTCGTGGGCATAGATGCGCTTGATCGCCATGCAGACCTGACCGCTGTTGACGAAGGCCGCGAAGAATATCCTCTTCGCGACGGATTTCGGGTCGACGTCTTCGAGGATGATCGCGGGATCGTTGCCGCCGAGCTCGAGCGTCAGCCGTTTCATCGATGCGGCGGCGCTCGCATAGACGTGCTTGCCCGTCGCGACCGAGCCCGTAAAGGCGATCTTGTCGATACCGGGATGCGCCGTCATTGCCGCGCCAAGCTCGTCGCCGCCCGCGAGCACATTGACGACACCGGGCGGAACGAGCTCGTTCAAGAGCTCGCCGAGCTTCAGTGTCGTCAACGGCGTATAGGGCGATGGCTTGAGGATCACGGTGTTGCCCGTGTAGAGCGCGGACACGAGCGGCCCGAGCGCGAGATTCACCGGTGCGTTCCACGGCGTGATGATTCCGACGACGCCGAGCGGCCGGTAATGGAGCTCGATCAGGCGCTCGGCGTCGTCGACGATCGTCTCGACAGCGATCTCGATTTCCGCCATTCCCTCCGACTGCGCCGCGCCGCGGTCGATCTCGGCAACCGACTGCGAGAGCGGCTTGCCTTGCTCGCGCGTCAACAGCTCGGCGAGCCAATCCTGATTGGCACGGAGAGCTTTGGCGAGGGCGCCGATCACCGCGCGACGCGCGGGGAAGCCCTGCTCGCGCCACGCGGGCGCCGCGGCGCGCGCGGCGCGGACAGCGAGCTCGAGCTCGCCGCTGCCGGCGCTGGAACAACGCGCGAACACGCAGCCCGTTGACGGATCGATGACGTCGAGCCGGTCCTCGGATTGAATCAGCTTGCCGCCGACGAGCAGCGAAAAATCCTCGCGGATCGCGCTCGCGGTGTCTTCATTCCTCATTGAAAGCCTGTGCTAACCTAGCGCGAAAAATCATACCGCTTCCTCGCGCGCGAAAGCGCTGGAGTTTGCATGAAGATCGTGATGGTTGGCCAGGGTGCCTTCGGCCAGAAGCACCTCGATGGGCTGAGAAACATCAAGGGTGTCGAGGTCGTGAGCCTCGCGGGCGGCAATCCCGAGTCGACGGCGGCCGTCGCGAAGAAATACGGCATTCCGCACTCCACCTCCGACCTCGACGAGGCGCTCGCGCAACCCGGAGTCGAAGCGGCGATCATTGCGTCACCGACACAGATGCACGCGACCCAGGCAATTCAATGCCTGAAAGCGGGCTTGCACGTCGAGATCGAGATTCCGATCGCCGATTCGCTGGCTGACGCCGAGCGCATCCACAAGGCGCAGCAGCGCGCAGGAAAGATCGCGATGGCAGGGCACACCCGCCGCTTCAACCCCTCGCACCAGTGGGTGCACAACCGCATCGTCAAGGGCGAGCTCAAGCTCCAGCAGCTTGTCGTCCAGACCTACTTCTTTCGCCGCAAAAACATCAACCTCGAGGGCAAGCCGCGCAGCTGGACCGATCATCTGCTCTGGCACCATGCCTGCCACACGGTCGACCTGTTCCAGTACCAGACGGGCGAGACCGCCTCGCAGGTGTTCGCGCTCGAAGGCCCGCACCATCCGGAGCTCGGCATCGCGATGGACATGAACATCGGCATGAAGGTCCCGTCGGGCGCGACTTGCTCGCTGTCTTTGTCATTCAATAACGACGGACCCCAGGGCACGTTCTTCCGCTACATCTGCGATAACGGCACCTACATCGCGCGTTACGACGATCTCTTCGACGGCAAGGACAACAAGATCGACCTCTCGGGTGTCGCCGTGTCGATGAACGGCATCGAGCTCCAGGACCGCGAGTTCGTCGCGGCGATCCAGGAGGGACGCGAGCCGAACGGCGCCGTGGCTCAGGTGATGCCCGCGATGCAGACGCTGCATCGACTGGAGCAGTGTTTTGGCTGAGATTCCGGTGTGCATGGCGCCGGACCCGAACACGAAGGTGCCTGCATACAAACCGCCGCCGCTGTCCTGCGACGCGCACTGCCATATCTTCGGCCCCGGCGACGTGTATCCCTACGCGCCGAACCGCAGCTACACGCCGCCCGACGCGCCGCTCTCGCGCTTCAAGGCACTGCAGCAGACACTTGGACTCGAGCGCGCCGTGCTCGTCAATGCGAGCTGCCATGGTGACGACAACAGCGTGATCCTCGATGCAATCGCCCAGAGCGGCGGGAAGTATCTCGGCGTCGCCAATCTGGCCGACGATACCTCCGACATCGAGCTAGAGATGCTCCACGACGGCGGCGTCCGCGGCGCCCGGTTCAATTTCGTCCAGCATCTCGGCGGCACGCCGGATCTCCGGGTATTCCGCGACCTCGTGGATCGTGTCGCGCCTCTCGGCTGGCACGTGGTGCTGCACTTCGATGCGAAAGACCTGATCGATTTTGGCGACATGTTGCAGAGGTTGCCCGTGCCTTTCATCATCGATCACATGGGTCGAGTGCCGACGAAAGACGGGCTTGGGCAGAAGCCGTTCCAGATTCTGCTCGAGACGGCGCGCATGGAGAATTGCTGGGTGAAAATCTGCGGCGCCGAAAGGATTTCCTCGGCAGGCCCGCCATTTCACGATGCCGTGCCCTTCGCGCAGGCGATCCTCGAGGTCGCGCCGGACCGCGCGCTCTGGGGCACCGACTGGCCGCATCCGAATATCAGGAAGCACATGCCCAACGATGGTGACCTCGTCGACCTCATTCCGCTATTCATGCCGGATCCCGCGCTGCAGAAGCTTGTGCTCGTCGAGAATCCGGGCAGACTGTACGGGTTCCGGGACTGAGGAACTTTCCATGCGCCGAGTGCTCGCTTGTCTTCTGACCCTGCTCGCGTCGGGTGCGGCTGCGCAGGAGAACATCTACGTCGGCCTCGGGTTCGGCGAGTTCGATTACGAAGAGCAGTTCGTCGATCAGGTTCTCGGGCAGGTCTCCGACTCAGCAAGCACTTACAAGGTTTTCGGCGGTTTCGGCTTCAACGACTACTTCGCGATAGAAATCAGCTACGCCAAGGTCGAAGACATCGAGCAGTCTGGAACCATGGATAACCTTTCCTGCGGGACAGGTCCCTGTGGCGTCGTGAATTCGCAGCTCGGGATCGAGTACACGACAACTTCTCTGGCTGCTGTAGGCCAGCTACCGCTGGAGTCAGTCGCGTTTCTCGGTGGGCTCGGCTATTTCAGCTCGAGCGCCGATTTCGTGCAGAATTACCAAACCGAATGTTGTGGCTCTTTCGCCGATGGAGGCGAGATCAACGACAATGGCATGATGGCGATGGTCGGCATTGAGTGGCGTTTCGGCCGCTTCGGCTCACGCTACGCTTTTCGCCTCGAGTACGAATGGTGGGACATGGCCGACGTCGACACCAGCGCCGTCGGCCTCGGATTCTCCTACGGATTCTGAAGAGCCATGCTCTTGATCAGCGCGAATACGGCCTGTCCCTCATGGAGTCCCAGCTCGGCGGCGGCTTCGGCCGTGACGCGCGCCGCGAGCGCCTGACCTTCGACCTCGAGTCGCACCAGAACCTGGCCGTCGGTGCTCCGTTCGACCGCGCGGATCGTCGCGGGCAGGCAATTGCGGATGCTGATGGCGCGCGGCGGCTCGAGCGCGAGAATGACGTCGCGCGGGTCGATGCGAAGACGGATCATTGATCCGGGCTCGGCAGCCGTTCGCGGCAGGCGAAGCTCGTGCGCGCCGATCGCGGCGACGCTGAGCGCGTCCGCGTGCCGCAGCACTCGTGCCTCGAGGATTGCCCCCGGTTCGTCGATGTCCGCTATGCGTGCGATGTCGCTGCGTTCGAGGATTTCGCGCGCGCTGCCATGCGCGAGATTCCGCCCTCCCGCCAGCAGCACGACGCTGTCGGCGAGATAGACGATCTCGTCGACGCTGTGCGTCACGTAGAGAATCGGCAATCCGAATCGGGACGGCAGCGAGCGAATCAGCGGCAGGAGCTCGCGCTTGCGCGCGAGGTCGAGCGAGCTCAGCGGCTCGTCCATCAAGAGCAGCACGGGGTTCGCGAGCAGCGCCCTGCCGATCGCGACGCGCTGCCGCTCGCCGCCCGAGAGCGACGCGGGCGCGCGGCTGAGCAGCGGCTCGAGCCCGAGCGCGGCGACCGTTGCGTCGAAGCCGATCGGCCCCGGCCGCTTCGGCCGCAGGCCGAACTCGAGATTACCGCGCACGTCGAGGTGCTCGAACAGGCGCCCATCCTGAAATACGAAACCCGCTCCGCGCGCTTCCGGTGGCAGCCGCTGCGAGGCGCTCTGCCATTCCGTATTGCGAAAGTGGATCGATCCGCGAGCTTTGGCTTCCAGGCCGGCGATGACGCGGAGCAATGAGGTCTTGCCGGAACCGCTCGCGCCGAAGATCGCCGTAATTCCCGCGAGGCCGAAAGACTCTGCGACCGCGAGCCGGAAGGCGCCGCGATCGAGCGCGACATCGACGATGAGCCGGCTCATCAGGAGGCGTACCGGAACACGCGGTTTCGATTGAGGGCGAAGACCAGGAGCAGCAGCGCGAATGACAGCACGAGCAGGAACGCCGAGAGCGCATGTGCCTGCGCGTACTCGAGCGTCTCGACGTGCTCGAAGACCGCGATCGAGATCACCTGGGTGCGCCCTGGAATATTGCCGCCGACCATGAGGACGACGCCGAACTCGCCAAGAGTGTGCGCAAACACGAGTACGGTCGCTGTCAGATAGCCGCGCAACGACAGTGGGACGGCGACGCCGAAGAAGCGCCGCAGCGGCCGCGCGCCGAGCGTTGCCGCTGCTTCGAGGGGCGAGCGTCCCATGCTTTCGAAGGCCCCCTGCAGCGGCTGCACCGCGAAAGGGAGGCAGTAGACAATCGACGCGATCACGAGGCCGGTGAACGAGAATGTAAGCGTGGAGCCGGTCAGCTCGACCCAGGCGCGGCCGAGCCAGCCCGCCGGACCGAGGAAAATCAGCAGGTAGAAGCCGAGCACCGTCGGCGGCAGCACGAGCGGCAGCGCAACGACGGCTTCGATCGGTGCGCGGATGCGTCGTCGCGTGAAGGCCAGCCACCAGGCCAGTGGAGTCGCGAGCAGCAGCAGCACGACGACGGTGACTGTTCCGAGCTGGAAGCTCAGCCAGAGCGGACCGAGATCGAGCGCCTGCATGGCGTCATGTTGCCACGTGCTATGCTGATCGCAAATGACAAGAAGAATCGTCGTCGCTGTCACCGGCGCGAGCGGCGCGATTTACGGCGTGCGGCTGCTAAGGGAGCTCAAGGCCGCCCGCGACGTCGAATCGCATCTCATCGTTTCGAACGCCGGACAGCTGAACGCAACCGCCGAGCTCGGCATGAGCCGTGCCGACATCGAGGCGCTGGCCGACCACTGTTATTCCGACAAGGACATCGCGGCGACGATCGCGAGCGGCTCTTTTCGCACTGACGCGATGATCATTGCGCCTTGCTCGATGCGGACCCTCGCCGGAGTGGCGACCGGGCTTTCGGGCTCGCTGATCACGCGTGCGGCGGACGTGACATTGAAAGAGCGCCGCCGCCTCGTGTTGCTGACGCGAGAAGCGCCGCTCCACCTCGTGCACCTGCGCAATATGACGACGGTCACCGAGATGGGCGGAATCGTGTTCCCGCCCGTGCCGGCGTTCTACGTCGGGCTCGACAGCATCGAGGCGATGGTCGAGCAGACCATCGCGCGCGTGCTCGAGCTCGTCGGGATCGAGTCGGCGCTGATTCGCCGCTGGCCGGGCCTAGGGCCGGCAGGCAGAGGGTAGGAAACGGGCGGGTATGGTGGTTGCCGGACTGGGCGCGGGGTCACCCGCAACCGAGCCCATGACCGATAGTCCTGCCGGCGGATTCGCCAACCCACAGCGCCAAAGTACTGACCGCTCGGCCGTCTCGTAGGGAACGAGCACCAGAGTCTCACCATCGATCTCGGAGTGCGCATTGTTGCCGAAGGTCACGGTGACGGTGCCGTTTGTGACTTCAACCGAAGCGACGTAGGTGCCTTGGGTATCCGTCGCTACGGCGGTCAACCCTGCCTCTGCGCGCGTGTCCGGCGAGCGGCCGCGTTGCACGTAGGAGTCGACGACCTGCACCTTGACGTTGCTCGCCATGTTCACGCCTTCCGAGACCTGGGCGCGAATCGTGTAGTCCTGATAGGCCGGAATCGCGATCGCCGCGAGTATGCCTATGATCGCCACGACGATCATGAGCTCTATCAGCGTGAAGCCTGCATTTCTGTTGCGCATCGTCATTGGCTCGCTATGCATTCAATCAGTAAGAATGACCGGAATGTTCTTGCGTTCGGCGTAACGTGTCGCGAATCCGAGCGCGTCGTCCGCAGACATCGGTTGCCGCAAGACCAGCGTCTTGACGTGCGTCCGTGCATCCGCGACCTCGCTGCGCAGCTTCACGACGAAGCGCTGAATCGTCGCCAGGGTGACCGTGTCGTCCAGCGGATCGCTGCAGGTGCTCACGCGAAGGTAATCGCTGCCGGCCTGCGATCCAGAGGAGTCCTCCGCGACGATCTTCACTGTCATGACCGAACCCCCGGACGAACAGGGCAATCCTGGCCTCACAGACATAGCAAGACCCGTGCCAGCCCAGTAAACAAGCCAATTCCGGGGCTTTGGCCGGAATTATGTCCAGTCCTCGTGACCGGCTACGTCATTTCCTGACGCAGCCTGAAATCTCCGAGGTCCCCAATACCGGCATCAGCGCTTCGCAGGCTGGGCGCCGATGATGCTCATGAACTCGCTGCGCGTGCGCGGATCCGAGCGGAACTGGCCTAGCAGCTGGCTCGTGATCATCGACACGCCGTGCTTGTGCACGCCGCGCGTCGTCATGCACTGGTGCTCGGCCTCGACGATGACGCCGACCCCGAGGGGCTTCAGTACATCCTGGATACAGTGTGCGATCTGCGCCGTCATCGTCTCCTGGACCTGGAGCCGGCGCGCGAATGCATTGACGACGCGGGCGAGCTTGCTGATGCCGACGACCTTGCCGTCGGGCAGGTAGCCCACGTGCGCTTTGCCGATGATCGGCGCGATGTGATGCTCGCAGTGCGATTCGAAGGGGATGTCGCGAAGCACGATCATCTCGTCGTACCCGTCGACTTCCTCGAAGGTGCGGCGCAGGAAGGCGACCGGATCCTCGGAATAGCCGCTGCACCAGTCCTCGAAGGCGTGCGCGACGCGACGCGGCGTTCCCCGCAGTCCTTCGCGATCGGGATCCTCTCCCACCCAAAGCAGCAGCGTCCGGACGGCTCCCTCGGCTTCCTCTCTGGATGGTCGGTCCAATCGTCCCTCCCGCGTGGAATGGGCGCAGTCTAAGTGCGGCGGGAAGTGCACGCAACCCGGAACTCGAGGGCTTGCCAACAGCAGAGAGCAGGTTATCGTGATGACCCGTTATGAACTCGCGCCATCTCGTCGATCGATTCCATGCTGCACGCGCGAGGGGCGAACCACTCGTGCTCGTCACCGTGTATTCGACTCAGGGTTCGACCTACAGCAAGGCCGGTGCGCGCATGCTCATCACCGCCGGCGGCGAGAACCACGGGCTTATCAGCGGCGGTTGCCTCGAGAGCGATCTCGCATTGCGGGCGGAGGCCGTGCGCTCGTCCGGAACGGCCGCAGTCGTGAGCTACGACTTGCGCGACGAGGCCGACGAGCTCTTCGGGCTGGCTGTCGGCTGCAAGGGCGTGATCGAAGTCCTGCTGCAACCCGTCTCGGATTCGGGAGCATATGAGCCGCTCGCCTCGATAGCCGCGACACTCATGGGCGATGAGGCGGGCGGCCTGGCTGTCGTCGTCAGTTCGAGCGAGCCCGGTCTCGCCATCGGCGCGACGCTGGTGATCGCCGGCGACGCGGTCAGATCCTTCGGAGTTCCCGAGTCCTGGCGGACGCGCTTGCGCGCTGGCGCGCAAGAGGCGACGCGGCGCCGCAATGCTTCGCTCGTGAACGAGATCAAGGGCACGACGCTGCTCTACGCGCCGCTGCTGCCCATTCCGCGCGTGCTCGTTCTCGGCGCCGGTCTCGACGCCGTTCCGCTCGTCAACGTGCTCGCCGAGCTCGGTTGGCGAGTCACCGTCGCCGATCACCGTCCGAGCTATCTGGAGCGCCAGGGATTGGCGCGCGCGGAGCGAAAACAGGTCGTAAAGCCGGCCGCGCTCGGACAAGAACTGGCGCTCGGAGACTTCGACGCGATCGTCGTCATGAGCCACCATCTGCCGACGGACAGAACCTATTTGAGCCAGCTGGCCGCGACCGACCTGCCATACGTCGGCCTGCTTGGCCCGCCGGCGCGGAAGCAGAGGTTGCTCGAGGAGCTCGGTCCGGCGGCGGGTTCGCTCCCGGAGCGTCTGCGCGGACCGGTCGGCCTCGATATCAGCGCCGACTCCGCCGAGTCGATCGCGCTTTCGATCGCCGCCGAGATCCAGCTGGTCCTCGCTAGGGACGCCGGATCTGACTCTCGTCGTAGAGCTTGATCAGTAATCCGCGGACGGCCGCCTCGGCGTCGCGAGCCGGCATCAGGCGCTGCTGCTCGAGGAGCGCGGCCATATCGGCGATCGAGCGTTTGCCGTCGATGAGCGACATGATGAATGCGTGAATCCGCGTCGTCGCCGCGGTCACGCGGAACTGCTCGATAGCGGGGATGGGGTCGCGACCGCGCACAATCCAGTCGGGCAACGATTGATGACGCTCGAGCTTCTTGCGGTGTGACTGCTTCGCTGCGCACCAGGAATGCACGGTTTCGCGCCGGCCGTGGCGGCTCGCCGGCGAGCAGAGATACGGAATTTCGGTGTCGGCCTGCCGCTCGACGGCGAAGCCCTGCTGCTCGAGGATCTCGACGCACTCTTCGGGTCCGAGCTGCGCAGCCGGATCGGAGCGATGAAAGTTCAGCGAGCCGAAATTGATCCAGGCGCCGCCGTCGGCGAGCCAGTAGTTGATCTGTCCGCAGAGTTCCGCGAAATCGCCCGGCAGGATGTCGATGAGCCAGGGCGTGACGATCGTGTCGAAGCTTTTCGCGCCGAACGGCGCCCGATGCACGTCGGCGATGACGAACTCGAGCCCCGGCCGGGCAGGCTCCGGCGCGCTGAGCTCGCGCAGCACGGCAGCATGCTCGCCGTCGCGCGGCGCGAGCGGAAACTCGTAGAGCGCGATCGTTTCGCCCCCGGCGAGGCGCCGGCCCAGCCAGACGAGCAGTGGATTGAAGTCGAGCGCTACGGTCGTCGTGGCATCGGTCGCGCGATGCCAGTCGTAAGCCAGCCGGCCGGCACCCGCGCCCGCCACGAGCGTGCGGCCGGCGGCGCGGGTTGCCAAGGCGTTGCGCACTACGGCGAGCGAGGCTTCGTTCTCTTCGTCACCCCAGCACCAGTCGCGATGCACGTTCGGAAAGTACGTCATGAGGCCCTGGTCCGGCGGCAGACGTGTCCGCAGCGCCAGGTAGGTCTCGATGGCAGTCGCGGGCTCGCCGACGGTCAGCGGCGCGAGCAGGTCGCGGAGTCGCGCGGCGTGGTCGGCAGTCGCAGCCGCGAGCCGGTCGAGGCGCGCCTTCGTCTTTTCGGGCAGGCCGTGGCGGCGTGCCGTCTCGGTATAGCGCGCGCTATTGGCGTGCAGCACCTTGAGCAGGTAGTCGAATCGGGACCGCCACTCTGCGAGCGCGGCGTTTGGTTCCGCGAACAGCCAGGGCAGGCCCCCGACCTGCGGAAAGTCGACCTTGCAACCCTCGCAACGGTGCCCCGAGTCGACGCGATCGAGCTCGCGATCGCAGCGAGGACAGGCAAAGGGAATCACGGTGGGTGCGGTCTCGGACATGGAAATTCCAGGCGAATTTCCCGTGAGTTATAGCAGAAAGCGACGGCCGGCTACGCGATCGATTCCGATCGCGCAGCCGCCGTCCTGAACCCACCTTAGATAATTCTCTCGAAAGCCGTGAACATGTCGAGATTGAGGTTGTTGCCGAGTCCGTGATTCGGAAACACCCCGGAGAACTGGTTCTGCTCGCCGTGCAGCGCCATGTAATTCAGCGCAATCATCTCGACCAGCAGATTGACGTTGTTCGCGCCCGGCGTGCCGGCGCGATTGACGTTGCCGGCGGCCGAGAACGAGCCGATCTGCTGATGCTGTGCCGCGGTCAGCGTGTCGCTGCCGCTCTGGAAGAGCTGCGGTGTCCCATTCGGGTTGTAGACGAGGAAGAAGCCCGCGGCGGTGTCCTGGTTGTCCGAGGTCCACTCGCCCTTGCCGCGCCCATTTGCCGTGTTGTCGATGACGCCGTTGCTCGACAGCGAGCCGTCGCTGAACACATAGAGCATGAGGGGCTGGCCGACCTGGGCCGCGTACTCGAGACAGGCGCCCATGCAGCGTCCGGCGCGAAAGTCCTTCACCTCGCCTTCCTGACGCATGCCGCCGTGGTAGTCGTAGCCGCCCATCGTGATGCAGCCGGCGCCGGCGAAGCCGTCGATGACGAGCTTCATGATCGTCGCGGTCTTCTGGAATTCGGCCTGGTCGGCGCCACCGCCGGTCCACTCGGCATCGGTGAAGATGCGGCCCGGTCCGACGATGCCGTTCACCGGCGCGCCCGGATCGAGGTTCACGCTGCCGAACTGGTCGGCGACGTCGGCAGCCTTGAGATAGCCGCACTTCACGAGATCCTTGAGCACCGCGTCTGCCGAGGCCGGAGTCGTCAGGCCGGTCAGCACCTGCGGGTCGTTCATCTTGTCGCGGCTGATGCGGTAGATCGACTCGAGCACCGCAGTGGCATCCTGGGGACCCAGGAGGCCGACGAGCTGGCCCGTGTCGACTAGGCCGATCGCGTCACTCGGACGATCGATTTTCGTCGGGCGGATTGCCGGATCGAGCATCGCCATCGGCGCGATCGAGTTGCCGCCGGAATCGGTGTTGCGCGAGCCGCAGAGCGTCAGAATCGAGCCCTTCGCGCCCAGGCCGCCGGCGCCCGCGCGGGCGATCGCATACAGCGGATTGTGCGGATTATTGCCGGTGTCGTTTTCCGACCGCGCCGGAATGACCGCGCCACTGATATTGGCGCGGTTGATCGTGCGGAAGCTGCCATACATGCCGCGCAAGAAGGCGCTGTCGCTGTGGAACGCGAGTCCTAGGCTCGTGTCCGTATGGTTGCCGTTGCTCGTGCCGGTTGCCGACGGTGCCACTTCGGTCGCGCCGGGCACCATGTCGCCGGGCAGGCCGAGGCGGTTGTAGCCCGCCGTGCTCAGGAGCTCGAATTGCCCGAGAGGGCCGTTCTGGCCGACCAGCACATTCGAGCCCACGATATTCGCGCCGCCCGCGAGGTCGATGGCGATGAACGGAATCTTGCCGGCGCCGTTCGTGATATTGCAGCCCGCCCGCAGGCCCACGAGATCCGCCGCGAGATCGGCCATCGCCGTCCGCGGGTTCGCGAAGAGGCTCATGATGCCGCCCGAGAGCAGCGTCGCGCCGCCCGTCAGGAAGCCCTGGCCGATCAGTTGCCGCCGCGTCATCGGCCGGCTGTGGCTGCCGTGCCGTTGCGGCGCATCAGGATTGCGGGGCTTCTGCCTGGATTTGATCAGCATGGCTGTCTTCCTTTACTTCACGAGCATTGCCGCGCTGCCCAGGATCGACGAGCAGACGGACTTGCCAATGGTTTCGGTGCGTTCCGGATCTGCCGCGCCGGTGGCGGCAAGTCCAGGACGCGAGGGATCGGCCGGCACGCGACCGTGCACGAGCTGGGTGATCTCGCTCTCGAGCAGCGCGCGGTCCGGCTGCGTCGTGAGCTGCGTCAGGCCGATGAGGCGGTCGAGCAGCGGATCGGCGAGCGCGAGCTCCCAGCCCCCGGGCTGGCCGCCCGGCGGCGTGCCCCAGGCCGTGAAGCTGCCGCCCCAGAGCGCGGTCCGTGCTGCGGGCGTCTCGACGGCTGAATTGCAATAGGCGATCGCGAGCTGCGCGATGGCCACCTGGTGCGAGGCGAGCACGGCTTCCATTGTCGGGATTGCCGGCATCGACTGGCGCACTGAATCGAAGGTGCCGTCGACGACCGAGTCGAGCGCGCTGACGCCGGTGAGCGTCGCCATCGTCGCATTGATCTCGTCGAAGGTGCGCACGCCAATCTTCGATGCCTCCGGCAAGTTCGACGGTGTTGGCTCCGTCGGCGTGGCCGGCGGCTGACGGACGGAGGTATTACCGCCGATGCGCTCGAACGTCAGGAAGAACTCGTCGGAGAGCGGCCCATTGAGCAGCGGCACCACCGTGCCGAGGCTCGCGATCGACTGGCCGGCGCTCGAGCTGTACAGGGCGGTCGTGATCGCCGTATCGACGTTGGCGTACGCCTGGCCGACCGGAACTTCGACTCCGTTGACGCCGATACGGACACCCTCGAGGTCGATGCTGCCCGGCACCGCCGTCGAGTCGAGGCTGATGAAGAAGGGCTCGCGGAACAGATAGGCGTAGCTGTCGAAGATCGACGCCTCGAAAACGATGTAGCTTTGCGGAACGCTGACGAGGTGCGACACGCTGAAGAGCAGGAAGAACTTCTCGCCGACGCCCGCCTCGAAGTTCTGGACGATCTGCGCCTCGGTCAGCGCGCGATTGTGGACCGCGACCATTCGGACCACGCCCGTGAAGGGCTCCGTGCCCGAGACTTCGTTGCCGAGCACGAAGGCGTAGGTGCTGTTCCAGGAATTGAGCGTATCGCCCGCCACCGGGTCGGCAGTAGTGACCAGCACGCCGTTGACGTAGATCTTGCGGCCCTCGATCGGATCGTAGGTCGCGACGACGTGCTGCAGCGTTGCCTGCAGGACTTCGTCGGCGTCGGGCGTCGACAACTGCGGATCGCCGTTGGCGGCCTGCGCTGCCGCAACTCCGTCGTTGCGGTTGAAGAAGTCGTAGTTGTACATCGTCTGCCCGAGATTGAAGTTGCGCAGGTCGGGGCTACCCGAGTAGCTGACGATGCGGACGTCCTCCTGGACGACGTTGCCCGGAGCGACCCAGGCTTCGATCGAGTACTCGCCCGTCGCCGTGATCATCGTGCGCAGCTTGCTGCTCGAGGCCGTTGATGCCTGCGCCTTGCCGCCCGTGAAATTGAGGCCCCAGCCGCCGACCCAATCGACATTGCCGGAGAGAGTCAGGTTCATCGCCGGGTCGACGCCACTCGTGTCGAAAGCCGTGAGCGAGCCCGGGCCTTCCTTGAACTCGTAGCTCGCGATCACGTTCGCTTCGTGGCGGTTGCCGCCGGAGGCGATCGTGCCCTCGTAGAGCGTGAGCGCCCGGCTCGTGACGAGATTCGGGTCGACCTGGTCCGGCGTGATCTGGCCGGCCATCGCGGCAATGGCGTCGCGCAAGCGCTGGGCATCGGCCGCGCAGCTCGCCGTCCAGCAGTTGTGGCCTTCCTGGCCGACGCGCTCGACGAAACGCGAGGCGTCGGGGTCGTTCAGGTTGATTCTCGGCTTCGCGGCCTCGTAGGCCGTGGCCAGGGCGTCAGCGTCTCCGTTCGGGCCTTCGGCAAAGAAGGGCGACTGCTTGATGCCTGAGCCCGAGGAGTGGCACTGCTGGCAGTTGCCGCTGAAATTGATGTCAGTCAGCACGGGATAGACGAACTGGCCGAAGAGGGCGCCGTCGTCGTTCGGGAAATTGCGGCTCTGGCCCGGCGGTCGGATCGAGAGCGGAGCCTCGAGCTCGATTTCCCGGCCGGCCGCACCGACGGAGTTGCCCGCCCAGTTCGTGATCCAGGTTTCCATGATCGACGCGCAGGCGCCTGTGCTCGACAGCCAGCAGTTATGGCCGGCCTCCATGCGCAGCACCATCTCGGAGTCGCCCGGCGACAGCAGGTCGACGACGCCGTTGGCCGCGGCATAGGCCAGGTTGACGTCGTCGCTGCGGGCGAACTTCGTCGCCGCCGAGCCGCCGACACCGTGGCAGGAACCGCAGCGATCGTTCGTACGGATGTTGTCGAACAGGTTGACCTTGAACGCCTGCACGTCCGGAGACTGCGGCGCGGGTCCCGTGTAACCGGTGTTCGGCGTCTGCGGCGGAGCAGGATTCTGTTCCGTGGCCGCGCCGCTGCCGCCGCCGCAACCGGCGGCGAGCGTCAGGGCCAGCGCGCCGATGAGCGCAGCAGCGCGAAGGCCGAATGGTCTCTGCATGGTAATGGTGTTCATCCCTGCCGCCTCTTAGAGTCCCTGGGTGCAGTACGCCGCGGATTCCGCGAAGACCTGCTTCAGGTTGTAGCTATTGCCGATGAAGCTATCCGTCATCGTCTCGACCTGGGCGCGGTCGGCGGAGTCGACCGGATCGCGCAGGCAGACGGCGTGGAAGACCTTCTGCACCTGGCATTCGGCGAAGGCTTGCGAGCCCGCGAGCTCGGCACCGAGAGAGCGGGCGCCATTGCCCGAGCCCGGGAGCGCGCCGCTCCAGTCGAGCAGGGAGTTTTGGCCCTCGCGCCAATAGTTCGACCATGAATCGTCGGGCGTGATGAACCCGTCGGCGAAGGTCTCGTCGTTATTGAAATACTTCGGCTGCACGGTGCCGTTCGTGTACTCGATCGAGCCCGTGTCGTCGTTGAAATTGTAGTAAGCGAACGCCTGCGCCATCGGATCCATACCGGCGTGGCAGCCGATGCAGTTATTGAGGAAGACGCGGCTGTCGGCGCCGGGACTCCTCGAGACGTCCTGCCGGATGCGGTCGGGCACGATGCTCGTGTCATGGACCTGTTCCAGGTCCATGCACATGTGGTTCAGCAGGGTGAAGCGGAACATCGCCCGGTTCGTGCCGGCAATGAAGAAGGCCTCGGACGCGGCGCGCGTCGTCATCGCGCCGGCCGCGGCGCCGCCGCTGAGCATCGGATACTGGGCCGACTGAGTCGTTTCCTGGAGCTCGGTCGCCGGGTTGAAGTTCGGCGCCGCCATGCGGGTCTCGAGCGCCTCGTAGTGGGCATTGCTCGAGGCTGAGGGAGCTGGCGAAATTGCCGGGGCGTAGTAGAGCCGGTCGGCGGTCAGAATCTGGTTGAAGGGCTGATCATTGATCACCATGCCGATCACCAGCGTCGTGTAGTCATTGAGCGGGACGAAGACCGACTGGTCGCGATTCGTCCAGGGCGCCGCGAAATTCTTGAGCGTCACGCTCGCAAAGAAGCGGCGGTTCGCACCGGTCTCGATCGCGTAGAGCCCCATATCGACGGGGTTCATCGCGGCCATTGCGCTGAGATCGGCTTCGGTCGCCGGCACGCCCGTCAGACGATCGTGGATCGCCTTGGCGCGCTCGCGAGGGCCGGCCAGCGCGAGCGATGCGCCGGCGAGCATGAGAGCCAGGGCCACGAAACATCGCCAGATCGTGCGATGCGACGCGGATGTCGATACGGCGCGGATGCACTTCGTGATGGTGATCATTTTTGCAACAACCGTTCTCGCTGGATGCCGTGGACGGGGCGCAGTGAAACACAATCGATTCGCCTGCGTAATGTGGAAATTCACAGACGTCTCGAAACTGCGACAGGTTCTTGTGCACGCTATCCGGCGTGTAAATTCGCAACCGTGACACGGATCGGTTTTTCGTCGCGCGCCGGTTTCGCGAACGCCTTAAGTGAAATGCGAACGAGTTTCCTGCGCTGCACGAGATTCCGTTTGGAGAACCGCGTCACGTTTTTTTCCGGGGACGGATCGCGACAGGTTCTGTGATCTCGTTAACGGCGACTGTCGAGCGCCGAAACCATCATAGCGAGGCTGCGACATTACGTTGAATGTGAGTCGCAGACCTCGATCCGGAAAGTCAGCAGGGATGGCGAACGGAAAGAGGGATTTCCAATGTGCTCATCAGAGAGGATCGAAGACTTGGGCGCAATCCGGCAACGATTGTGGTCGATCGCCGGGATTGCGGCAGCGGCGACTATCCTTGCAGCTTGCGGTCCCAGCGACGGTAGCGTCGGCGTCGGCTCCGGCCAGGATCCCGATCCTGTCGCGCTCGACTTTCCGATTGCCTATACGAAGGGGCCGCTGCTCGACGAGGACATGGAGCTCACGGTTCCGACCGACATTCGCGAGGTGCAGCGCTTCAACGTCGGCACTGATCTCTTCCTGCTCGACCGCGCGTCGCCGACTGCAACCGAGCGCAACATCAGCATCGCGGAAACCGAGGGCCTGGGCGATGTCCAGGGCGTCGAGATCTCGACCGACGGCAGAAGGGTGCTGTTCGCGATGCGCGGGCCCTTCGACGAGAACCTCGATGACGAGGATCAGCCGACCTGGAATATCTGGGAATACGACATTCCGTCGGCGACGCTGCGGCGGATCATGGCGGACGACCTGACCGCCGAGGAAGGGCACGAGATCGACCCGCACTATCTCGCGGACGGCAGGATCATCTTTTCTTCGACGCGTCAGGCGCAGTCGAAGGCGATCCTCGTCGACGAGGGCAAGCAGCAGTTCGAGGCCTTCGACGAGGACTTCGGCGAGCCGGCCTTCGTGCTGCACGTCATGGATTCCGACGGCAACAATATCCGCCAGGTCTCCTTTAATCAGAGTCACGACCTCGAGCCTGCCATGCGCGACAACGGCAAGGTCATGTTCACGCGCTGGGACAATGCCGGCGGCAACAATGCGATGCATCTCTATCAGATGGATCCGGACGGTGGCGACGCCGAGTTGCTCTACGGCGCCGAGAGTCATCAGACGGGAACCAACGGCGGAGAGGTGCAATTCATCGGCGCGCGCGAGATGCGCGACGGCCGCGTCATGGCGATTGCGAGGGAGTTCGATCACCCCGAGCTCGGCGGCGACGTCGTAATGATCGACGTCAATACTTATGTGGAGAACACGCAGCCGGTCGTGACGAGCCTTGGCATGCCGGGACCGGCCCAGACTTCCGGGACGGGCGGCCAGATCAGGACCGATCTCGAGCCTTCGATCGGCGGCCGCTTCAGCTCGGCTTTCCCGCTCTGGGACGGCACGGGTCGCGTGCTTATCAGCTGGTCGATCTGTCGGCTCGTCGTAGACCCTGCCGCGGCCGTGCCTGTCATCGTGCCCTGCACGGCGGAGAATCTCGCAATCCCGACGGCCGAGCCCGCCAATCCGCTCTACGGGATCTGGATGTACAACCCCGTCACCCGCACGCAGTTGCCGGTCGTGATCGCGCGCGAAGGCGTGCTGATCGCCAACGTCGTTGCGGCCCAGCCACGGCCGAATCCGCTCGTGATCCAGGACGCGATTCCCGGACTCGACGCCGACCTCGGATTCTTCGCCGAGAACGTCGGCGTGGTAAATATCCGCAGCGTCTACGATCTCGACGGCGTCGACGTCGCCGTGCCCGATATCGAGACGCTGGCCAATCCCGCGTTCGCGACAGCCGCGCAACGGCCTGCTCGTTTCGTCCGGCTCGTCAAGGCCGTCTCGATTCCTGACGAGGACATCGTAGAGCTCGAGAACACAGCGTTTGGCCCGAACATCCTGCAGGGCATGCGCGAAATCCTCGGTTATGCGCAGGTCGAGCCCGACGGCTCGGTGCGCGTCAAGGTTCCCGCGAACGTCGCCTTCGGCATCGAGGTGCTCGATGCCAACGGTCGCCGCATCACGGCTCGGCATCAGTCCTGGCTTACCGTCATGCCGGGCCAGGAGCTCCGCTGCAATGGCTGCCACGATCCGGCCAGCGATCTTTCGCACGGACGGCGCTCGAGCTTCGCTGCCGTTTACGACGGCGCGACGGGCAACGGCGTCGCCTTCCCGAACACCTACGGCGCGCTCTCGCCGGATTTCGGCGAGACGATGGCGGAAACGCGCACCCGGATCAGCTGCCGCGACGACAACTGCGCGGCGCTCGAGCCCAGCCTCGACGTCATCTATGAGGATTTCTGGACCGACCCGGCACAGGCCGGTCGGGCCGCGGATGCGCCGTTCGAATACACCTACCAGGCGGTTGCCGGAAACCTGCCCGAGCTGCCGGTGAATTTCCCAGGCTGCGCGGCGCCCGGCGGCTGGGCGGCAGCCTGCCGCAGCATCATCAATTACGAGCAGCACATCCATCCGCTCTGGAGCGTCGACCGCGGCGCCAATACCTGCGCCAGCAACGGTTGCCACGTGCCCCGCAATGCGGCCGGCATGATTGCCGCTCCGGCGGCGCAGCTCGATCTCGACGCCGGCCTCTCGCCGCAGGTAATGGAACAGTTCAATTCCTACCGCGAGCTCCTGTTCGCCGACAACGCACAGGAAGTCGTCAATAACGCGCTCCAGGATATCCAGCTCGGCGTCGACGCCGACGGCAATCCGATTCTCGTCACCGTGCTGCCGTCGATGAGCGCCGCGGGCGCACGTGCGTCGGGCCGGTTCTTCAGCCGCTTCGATGCGGGCGGCACTCATGTCGGCCGGCTCTCGCCCGATGAGCTCAGGCTCATCAGCGAATGGCTCGATATCGGGGCGCAGTACTACAACAATCCCTTCGACGTGCCGCAAAACTGATGCGCGTCGGGGCGTCCATCGTAATCGCCGGTCTCTGCCTGCTGTCGCTGCAGGGCCGGGCGCAGGAGCAACACCCCGAGGTCACGATCCAGGACCCGTTCATCGAGCTCCATACCGGGCCGGGCCGCGGGTATCCGATATTCCATGTCGCCGAGCGCGGCGAGAATATCGAGGTGCTGCGCCGCCGGACCGACTGGTTCCAGGTGCGCGTGGCGCGCGGCGAGGAAGGCTGGGTGCCGCTCGAGCAGATGGCGCGAACGCTCGACACCGATGGCGAAGCGTTCGACGTGCCGGGCTCGACGCTCGAGGATTACACCGCGAGGCGCTGGGAAGCCGGGTTCATGTACGGAGATTTCGGCGGCGCCAACATGATCTCCGCCTACGGCGGCTTCGGTCTCAGCGAAAATCTCCAGCTCGAGCTGTCGGTCGGGCAGGCGCTGGGGCGCTTCTCAGACAGCGTGATGGCGAGTCTCTCGCTCACGCACCTCATGTTCCCGGATAAGCGCTGGACGCCGCTGTTCACGCTCGGCGCCGGCAGGATCGAGACCTCTCCCAAGGCCACGCTCGTGGGGACGGTCGACCGCAGCGACACGATGGCGCATGCGGGCTTCGGCGTGCGGAGCTATCTGGCCCGAAGGTTCGTTTTTCGCGCCGAGTACAAGTCTTACGTCGTCTTCACGAGCCGTGACGACAATGAGGAAATCGGAGAATGGAAAGCAGGTTTCTCGTTCTTTTTCTGATCGCGACTCTCGCGGCGGGGGCGGGCGGTTGCGCGCGCCAGCGTACCGTCGCGGCCGGGGATGCAGGTAATCCACCCGTGATCGAGCCCGAAGTCGATCGGCGCGAGATCGAGCAGTCCCGGATCGACACCGAGGACTTCGAGGTCGGCATCTATGCGGGCCAGCTCAGCGTCGAGGACTTCGGCGTCAATAACGTCCTGGGCGGCCATTTCGCATATCACATAAGCGAGGGTTTCTTCGTCGACCTCTCGGCGGGCAAAAGCGACACGGAGCGAACGAGCTTCGAGCGGCTCAGCGGAGCTGCGCAGCTGCTCACAGACGATGAACGGGAGTATTCCTACTATAACCTCTCGCTCGGCTACAACGTGCTGCCGGGCGAGGGCTTCGTCGGCGAGAACCGCGCGATCAACACCGCGATCTACGTCATCGGCGGTGTCGGCAAGACGGATTTTGCCGGCGACGACCGGTTCACGCTCAACCTGGGCGTCGGCATCCGCATCATGCCGCTCGACTGGCTGGCCGTGCACGCCGATTTCCGCGATCACATTTACGACATCGATTTGCTGGGACAGGAAAAGACCGCGCACAACCTCGAAGCCAGAGTCGGTGTGAGCTTCTTTTTCTGAACGCGTTTCAGGGAGACCAGGTCAATGCTGAGAAAACTATTGTCACTGTCCTGCAGCCTGTTGCTAGTCGCGTCCGTTTCCGCGGACGAGGCCAGCGGCCCGGCTCCCGAATTCGCGCTGGCCGCGAAGGCCGGCGGCGAAGTGTCGCTCGCCGGGCTCGAGGGGCAAGTCGTGATGGTGAATTTCTGGGCCAGCTGGTGCGGTCCCTGCCGGCAGGAGATGCCGCACCTCGAGGCGCTCTATCAGCGCTACAGCAGCCTGGGATTCACGCTGCTCGGCGTCAATGTCGACAAGGACAGCGGGGACGCAGAGGGCTTTCTCGAGGATACGCCCGTGACGTTTCCGATCCTCTTCGATCCCGAGAGCTCCGTCAGCGAGCTCTACGACGTCATCGCGATGCCGACCACCGTGCTCGTCGACCGCAGCGGGAACATGCGTTTCATCCACCACGGCTACAAGCCGGGGTACGAGAACGACTATCAGGCCCAGATCCGGGCTCTGATCAGGGAGTGAAAGCCATGCGCGTGCTGCGAAACTGTCTGCTCGGCGTAGTCGTCGTATTCACCGTCTCGGGCTGCGCGATCGAGCCCTGGGTCAAGCCCTACGAGCGCGATCACATCGCCGATCCGATCATGTCGTTCGATCGCGATCCGGTCTCGAGCGCCTACATCCACCACGTCTACGAGGCGCGTGAAGGCGCCCGCGGCGCGACGGGCAGCGCCGGCGGCGGGTGCGGCTGCAACTGATGGCTCGCGGAGCACACAGGGCCCGCTGCCTCGGCCTCGCGCTCGTCGCGTTGGCGTTGGCGTCGACGGCGACGGCGGGCGTACTGCCCGAGGACCGGGCCGACGTGCTCTATCACTCCTATGACGGCGGCGGCGTCACGATCGACGGGCCGTCGTTTCTCGTGCGCAAGGAGTTCGCCGGCAAGTTCTCGGCCGCGGCGAACTACTACGTCGACAACGTCTCGAGCGCCTCGATCGACGTCGTGACCTCCGGCGCGAGCCCCTACGAGGAAGAGCGGACGCAATACTCGCTCGGCCTCGACTACCTCCGGGACCGCTGGACGTTCAACATCGGCATGTCGAGCAGCGTCGAGAACGATTTCGAAGCCGAGACCGTGAGCCTCGGCATCAGCCAGGACCTGTTCGGTGACCTGACGACGGTATCGCTCGGCTATACGCTCGGCGACGACGTCGTCATGCGCCGCGGCGACAGCGCCTTTCTCGACACGATCCAGCGCCAGCACTATCGGCTTGGCGTTTCGCAGATCCTGACGCCGAATCTGCTGCTCGGCTTCTCGTTCGAGTCGATCACCGATGAGGGCTTCCTCAACAACCCATATCGCACCGTGCGCTACCTCGATGGCGACAGCGCGATCGGGTATAGCCGGCAGCCCGAAGCCTATCCGCGCACGCGCACCAGCGACGCCGCCTCGCTGCGGCTCCGGTACTACCTGCCGTATCGCGCGGCGATGCACTGGGAGTACCGCACCTACGGCGACACCTGGCACATCGATGCGACAACCGTCGAGATGAGCTACACGCAGCCGCTGCCCGACGGATTCACCCTCGAGGCGCGCATCCGCGGCTACACCCAGGAATCAGCCGACTTCTACAGCGACCTGTTCCCCTACGAGGACGCCGCCAACTTCCTCGCGCGCGACAAGGAGCTCAGCACCTTCGACAGCACGACTTTCCGGATTGGCGTCACGTACGACATTCTCGAGAGCGGCTGGCGCTTCATCGAACGCGGCAGCGTGAGCCTGTTCTACGATCACATGCTCTTCGAGTACCAGGATTTCCGCGATCTCAGGAACACGGGCGGGCTGACGCCCGGCACCGAGCCGCTCTACGAGTTCAACGCCGACGTCATCCAGATCTTCGTTTCGTTCTGGCTCTGACCGCTCCTGCATGCGCGGGGGAATAAATCCCGCCGCTCAATCGTCGTCCTCGTGCATGAACAGGAATGAGCACGCAGGGGCGGATGACGTAACGCTTTCGGCGCATATCGACGCCGAGCTGTCCGAGGCGGATGCCGAGAGGATTCGCACGAAGCTCAGGAACGACCCCGAAATCGCGCGCCGATTCGCCGAATTGACTGCGGTGACATCGGAAGTCATGGCGTCCTATGCGAGCTCGGTCGAGGTCACCTGCGTGGTGGCCGAGCTGCACGCGCGGGCGATACGCGAAGCCTGCCGCAACGCCGAGGCGGCCGGAAACTTGCCGGTTGCCGGCAACGGTCGCGACGCGCGCGCGTCGGCCCCCGTGCGTCCTGTCGATCGGGCCATTGCAAACCTGACATCCGAGCAGCGACGCGCCCTGTCGCTCACCGTATTCGAGCAGCTCAGCTATTTCGAAATCGCCGAGGCGCTCGGAGTGCTGCCGCGCACGGTCATGCAGTGGGTCGGGGAGGCACGCTCGGCGCTCAGGGCCGAGCTGCGCGGGCTTGCGGCTGCGGCGCCGCGTCGGTGACACCCATCCAGCGATCCTCGGGCACGTCGATCCGCCGGCCGTCGGCGAAGGTAATCGCGCGCGCGTGCGCCCGGTGGGTGCCGTCCTTCGCCGCCCAGATCTCGAGCGTGACGCGGTCGCCGGTGCTCAGAAAGTCGCGGTCGATTCCGGCCAGGACCAGCGCGTTCGGCGCGCCGATCTCGACGGTCCACGCCACCGTCGCGCCCGCGGCGTCAGCCGTCTCGAGCACGAACTGGGTATGCGGATTGCGCCATTCGATCGAACGCACGGTTCCGGCGAGCGTCACGAGCGTGGCGTCGTCGTAGGTCGCGCGAATCGAATGATGGGCAGCGAGGGGCAGGGCGGCCAATGAGGCGGCGACGGCGCCGATCGAGGCCAGCAGGCGGCTATGCATGGCGGTTTCCTCGAGCGAATGTCCGGCAGGGGACGATGGCCAAGATTAGCTCCGGGCCGCTCACAGGGACAATTACAGAGTGGCCATCTTTCACCAGAATTGCGCCAGCGCACTGCCAGATTCGCCGTGCCCAATAGGGCACATGGAAAAATCATCCGATGCGATCGTTGCCGTGGTTTGCGGTGGTACCTCAGCCGAGGCCGAAGTGTCACGGCGGTCAGCCCGGGGTGTCGCGGACGCCCTGCGCGACAGCTTCCCCCAGACACTCATTCTCGAGCTCGACGACGACATCTTCGACCAGCTCGCCCTGAACCGCGTCGACGTCGTCTTTCCCGTGCTGCACGGTCCGCCGGGAGAGGACGGCACCTTCCAGGGCTTCCTCGAAACCATCGGCATCCCTTACGTCGGCAGCGGCGTTGCGGCCAGCTCGCGCGCCATGGACAAGATCGTGGCGAAGCACCTGTTTCGCGACGCGGGGTTGCCCGTGGCGCGCGACGCCGTCGTCCGTCGCGGCCCGGTCCGGATTGATGTTGTCGACGGACTTCTGGAGCGCCTCGGGCCGAGCGTCGTCGTCAAGCCCGCGCGCCAGGGTTCGTCGCTCGGCATCGGCTTCGCCTCCGATCCCGTGACTCTCGAGCAGGCGCTCGAGGCGGCATTCGCCTTCGACGACCGCGTGCTCGTCGAAGAGAGGATTTTCGGCAAGGAGGTGACGGTCGGCCTCATCGATCGCTTCGGGCTCGTCGCGATGCCGGCGATCGAGATCCGCACGCCCGCCGGCGCCTGGTATGACTTCGAGCATAAATACACCAAGGGGCAGAGCGAGCACATCATTCCGGCAGAGATCGCCGAAACGCAATACCGCCGCGTCCGCGAAATCGCGCGCAAGGCTCATCTCGCGTTGGGATGTCGGGACCTGTCGCGCGTCGACTTCGTCGTGCCGCCGGGCGGCGATCCGGTATTGCTCGAGGTCAACACGCTGCCCGGGATGACGACGACGAGCCTGTATCCCGATGCCGCGCGCGCCTCGGGGATAGACTTCGAGACGCTGATCGCGCACCTCGTGCAACGCGCGCTCGACCGCAGGCCAGTCAATCGCGAACCGTCGCCGCCTTTGCAGCGAAGCGGGAACGGCAATTTGACAATTCTCTACTCGCGCTGAGTCCGAACCGCTGACATTGCTCGCCCTGCGCCGTCGGTGCTGGACAGCTTCGATTGTTGGGCGGATAGTGCCCGGAAAGCTTCCGGCGGACCTGATTGGGGGAGGGTTCGGGTGCGAAGGTCGATCAATAAGAAGAATAGCCGGCTGCTCTCGCTCGCCTGTGCGCTGCTGCTTGCCGCATGCGGCGGCAGCGGTGGAAGCGATCCGGAACCCGCTGCAACGCGGTCGCCGCCGCCCGCCGGGCCGCCGCCGGTCACTCTGGCGCAGGCCTACAAGTTCCTCAATCAGGCGACCTTCGGCGCGACCGAGGCCGAGGCACTGCGGCTCATGGCGCTCGGAAATTCATCCACCGCCTATGCGCGCTGGATCGACGAGCAGCTCGCGTTGCCCGCGACGACGCAGCTTGCGTACGTGCAGGCCGGTCTGCCGAATCCGATACCGCCGGGATTCGTCGTCGACATCCTCAACTCCCAGCGGCAGGACATCTGGTTCCAGAACTCCGTGCGTGGCCCCGATCAGTTGCGTCAAAGGCTTGCCTGGGCACTTTCACAGATCATGGTCGTCTCTCAGGGGCCGCTGTCGGGTTATCCCTTCGGGCTCGCCGACTACTACGACATGCTGGCTCGTGACGCCTTCGGCGACTATCGGCGCCTCATCGAGGACGTGACGCTGCATCCGATGATGGGCCGGTATCTGTCGATGCTCGGCAATCAGAAACCGAATCCCGCGCTCAACATCCGGCCAGACGAAAACTACGCGAGAGAGCTCATGCAGCTTTTCGCGATCGGTCTCGTCGAGCTCAATCCGGACGGCAGCCTGCGGCGCGATGGGCTGGGCAATCCCATTCCGACGTACGACCAGCCGACCATCGAAGGCTTCGCGCACATCTATACCGGCTGGAGCTGGGCTTGCGCAGCGGGCTCGCCGGCCAACTGCACTTTCGCGAGCACGCGCGCGACCATCGCGAACCAGATCCTGCCGATGCAGGCGTTTGCAGAGCAGCACGATACGGGGTCGAAGCGGATGCTGACTTACGCCGGCGCGATCCGGACCAGCGTGCCCGCCGGGCAGACGCCGGCGCAGGACTTGCGCGACGCGCTCGACAATATCGCCGGCCACCCCAACGTCTCTCCGTTCATCTCGAAGCAGCTGATCCAGAAGCTCGTGACGAGCAATCCGTCGCCGGAGTACGTGCAGCGCATCTCCCAGGTATTCAACAACGACGGCACAGGGCGGCGCGGCAACCTCGGGGCGGTCGTCAGGGCAATTCTGCTCGACGTCGAGGCGCGCAGGGATCCGATCGTCAGCACGGGCGCCGTCGACGGCAAGACCAAGGAACCGCTGCTTCGGCTTACGCAGCTCTGGCGCGCCTACGGCGGGTCGGCGCAAAGCGGCAGGTTTGTCACCGTCAACGCCCAGGGCACGTTCGGACAGGGCCCGCTGACGGCACCATCGGTATTCAATTTCTTCAGCCCGTTCTTCGCGCCGACGGGCGAGATTGCCGATCGCGGCCTCGTCGCTCCGGAGCTGCAGATTGCGACGGAGTACCAGAACACGCTGGTCACGAACTTCTTCTTCACGCAGGTGTTCAATCGCAATTCCCGTTCCGGAGTCACGAATCCCGATATCGTCGTGATCGACATCGAGCCCGAAGTCGCCGTGGCCGGCGATTCCGCCCAGCTCGTGACCAGGATCGCGGCTCGTCTTCTCGGCGCGCATATCTCGCCGGAACTGCGCGGCCAGGCCGTGCTCAGCGTGAACCGTGTGGCGGCGTCGAATCCGACGCAACGCGTCGCCGAGGCCCTCTGGCTCATCGTGAGTTCGCCGGAATTCGCGGTGCAGCCATGAGCAACGCACTTGTCATGAATCGTCGTGCGCGTAGGCGCTTTCTGCGCAATGTCGCGGCCGGCGGTCTTGGCTTTGCGCTCGCCCGGACGCCCGGGGTCGCCTGGGCACAGATGGGCGGCGGCGGAGATTTTCCGGACTATCGGGCGCTCGTATGCGTCTTCCTCTTTGGCGGCAACGACTCCTGGAACATGGTCGTGCCGCGGAGTTTGCCGGAGTACAACGTCTACGCGACTTCGCGCCAGAATCTCGCGGTGCCGCAGGCAAGCCTGCTTCCGATCAATCTAGTCGTGCCCGACGTTGCCGGCTGGCAGTACGGCCTGCACCCGTCAATGGCCGGGATTGCGGCGATGTTCAACAGCGGGCGCGCTGCGTTTGTCTCGAACGTCGGTCCGCTGCTCGCGCCTGTTTCGCTGACCCAGTACCAGAACCGTTCGGTCCCGCTGCCGCCGCAGCTTTTCTCGCACAACGACCAGCAGGACCAGTGGCACACGCTCAAGGGCAACACCCTGTCCAAAGTCGGCTGGGCCGGCCGCGTTGCTGACGCGCTCGCGACCCGTGTCACGGCCCAGCAGATGCCGCTCAATGTATCGCTCGCGGGCCAGACGCTGTTTCTTGCCGGCAACGCGACCGTGCCGTACACGATGGGACCGACGGGCCCGACGGCTTTCGCGGGTTTCGGCACGACCGGGGCAAATCTCGCGCGGCGACAGTCATTCGAGGCCGTGCTGCAGACAAGCCATCCCACGGTCTACGAGGGCGCATTCGCCGACGTCCAGCAGCGTGCCCTGCAGTTCGGTGACGGCATCGCCGCGGCCCTGGCGACCGCGCCGGACTTCACGGCGCTGCCGAACGCGCCGCCGGCGCCGCTGTCCAGTCTCGCAACGCAACTGCGCACAGTCGCAAAGCTCATCGCGACGCGGGATCTCCTGCGGATGTCGCGCCAGGTGTTTTTCGTGTCGACGGGCGGATTCGACACGCACGACGATCAACTCAACGACCAGCCGAATCTGCTCGGCAACGTGAGCGATGCGTTACAGCGGTTCGATGACGCGATGCAGCAACTCGCGATGTCGCATGCTGTAACGGTATTCACGCAGTCCGACTTCGGGCGAACCTTGACCTCGAACGGCGACGGCACCGATCACGCCTGGGGCGGGGTGCAGCTCGTGACCGGAGGAGCCGTGGCCGGCGGACGCATCTACGGCCAGCATCCGCTGATCCGCATTGGCGCGCGCGTCAACACGGACCGTGCCGACGACGTCGGCGGTGGGCGATTCATACCCACGACGTCGTCGGATCAGTTCGCAGCGACCCTCGCGCGCTGGTTCGGCGTCGCCGATGCGGATCTCGCGACAGTCGCGCCGAGCATCAATAACTTCGCCCAGCGCGACCTCGGATTCATGCTTTGATCATTCGTCGTCGTCCTCGCTCTCGGCGCCGTCGTCATCCTCCTCACTTTCGGAATCTCCGTCGCCTTCGGAGCTGATGACCTTGAACGACGCATCGAGATGCACGTCGACCTGCCGGCCGCCGGGCAGCGTGACCTCGACTTCGTAATAGCCTTCCTCGTCGCCGACTTCGGTCTCGGTGACCTCACCGCCGCCGGTGAACTCGAGCGCGGCGGCGCTCGCGCGCTTCAGCGCCTCGCCGGTGATCGGCTCCTCGCCGAGGCTCGCCTCGGAAACTCCGAGCGTCAATGCGGCCGCGAACAGCATGCACATTGTTTTCATGGGGCACCCGGCTTCACGAACCTGAGCGTCAAGCGATCCGACTCGCCGATGTCGAGATAACGCTGGCGATTCTGGCCTTCAGGTACGGCTAGATCCGGCGGCAAGGTCCAGACGCCGTTCGGATGATCGTGCGTATCGCGGGGATTGGCGTTGACGTCCGAGCGCCCGGCGAATTCGAAACCCGCGCCTTCCGCGAGCGCAATCACGCGCGCCTCCGAGACGTAGCCGTTCCGCGCTGTCGGGTCTTCGGTCGCCGCGTCGGGCCAGCGATGATCGACGACGCCGAGGATTCCACCGGGCTTGAGCGCCGCGAAGAAGGCGGCAAACAGCCGCTCGGGATCCTGCCGGTAACCCGAATCGAACCAGTTATGGACATTGCGAAAGGTCACGACGAGGTCGGCCGATGCCGGCGGCGCGATCTCGAGTTCGTCCGGGAACCAGAGCGTGGTATAGCTGACCTCGTCGAAGACTTCCGGGTACCGCTCAGCCTTCTCATCGAGCGTTTCCATCTCGTCGCGCTGATAGGGGAACGCGGGCGTCGAGCCGTACTCGGCGGCGTAGAGCTGGCCGGCGTCGCGAAGCACCGGCGCGAGCACCTCGGTGTACCAGCCGCCGCCGGGCCAGATCTCGACGACCGTCATGTCGCGCCTCAGGCCGAAGAAGGCGAGCGTCTCTTTCGGATGTCGATACTGGTCGCGTGCGCGATTGCGGTCGCTGCGATGCTCGCCGGCGAGCGCTGCGTCGAGTGCGGCGCTCGTGGCAGCGTCGAGCGTTGGCGCTGGTTGCGCCTGAGCCCCCGCGGCAAGCAGGGCGGCGAAAAAGAAGGCGTTCCGCAAGCCGAGTCCAGTACCTGTCTGACGCATAGCGACCTCGCACCGGCTGACGAGTTTTCAGGGAAACAGTAGCGCGAAGCTACCTACCAACGGAAGACGCGACCGATGGTTCCCGCCTGATGCCGGCCCGGGGCGAGCTCCAGGAAGCCGTCGGTGGCCGCGAGGGCCGAGAAATCGCCCGAGGTATTGGTCGGGCGCGGATCGGCGGTCTCGGCGCCGTTCCCGTCCCAGCCGAGGATGGCCGGAACGAAATAGGTCAAATGCTTCGGCCCATCGACGTCCGCTGCGAGGCGCGCGTACTCCGGCGCGGGCGCGGCGCAACCGAGAGCGCGCAGCAGCGCGGGCACGACGTAGCGCGTCATGCAGAGCACCGTCGAAACGGGATTGCCGGGCAGGGCGAAGATCGGCTTGCCGGTGGCGGACACTCCAAACCACGTCGGCCGGCCAGGCTTCTGCTCGATACCACGGAAAACGAGCTCGGCGCCGAGGCGCTCGAGCGCCTCGGGCACGTAGTCGAAATCGCCCATGGAAACGCCGCCGCTCAGGATCAGCACGTCGTGCCTGTCCTGGAGCTCAGCCAGACTGGCGACCATCCGCTCGGCGTCGTCGCGCAGCGTCACGCGGGTGACATCGCGGAATCCTGCCCGCGCGAGGCTGGCCGCAATTGCAAGGTCGTTGCTCGAGCGAATCTGCCAGGGCTCGATGGTGGGTGCGTCGACGGCGACAAGCTCGTCGCCCGTGGAGATCGCGGCGATGCTGGGCAATGAGGCGACGCCGACCTCGGCGCGGCCCGCGCTCGCCAGCACGGCAATCTCCGCCGCGCCCAGCCGGCTGCCCGACCCGAGCACGACGTCGCCGGCACGGCAGTCACTACCCCTGGCGTGGACGAAGCGGCCTGATTCTGCCGCGGCGCTTTCTTCGACCAGTGCGGAATGGTCGGCAATGCGCACGCGCTCGATCGGAATCACCGCGTCGGCGCCGCCCGGCATGACTGCTCCGGTCATCACGCGGATGCAACCCTCGTCGGAGCCGAGGGTCGACGGCGGCGCGCCGGCCGCCTGCACCGCTTGGATGCGGAAGCTTCGACGGCCGTTCGCGAAGGCTCGACTCGCGACGGCGATGCCGTCCATCGTCACGCGATCGAAAGGCGGCTGGTCGCGGTCGGACTGGATTGTCTCCGCGAGGACTCGCCCTGTGGCGTCTGCTATGCCGATGCGCTCGGCAGGGCGGCGCGGCATCCTCGAGGCGATCAGCGACTCCGCTTCGGCAACGGTGGTCATGCGCCGCAGACGTACGTGGATCGATTCATCGTCGGCATTCTGACCCGATGCCCGTCCGCGTCAAGTCGCTGAATTGTTTTCGGTCGCCGCTTTGAACGACAATGCGCGCGCATGGCAATCGAGCCCGAAGCGCCCACGAATTTTCTGCGACAGCTAGTCGCGGGCGACATTGCTGCGGGCAAGAATGGCGGCCGCGTGCAGACCCGCTTCCCGCCCGAGCCGAACGGCTATCTGCATATCGGTCACGCGAAGGCGATCTGCATCGATTTCGGGATTGCCGAGGAGTTCGGCGGCCGCTGCTTTCTCCGTTTCGACGACACCAATCCCGCGAAGGAAGACGTCGAGTATGTCGAGGCGATCGAGCGCGACATCCGCTGGCTCGGCTACGACTGGGGCGCGAACCTGCGGCATGCCTCGGACTACTTCGAGCAGCTCTACGGCTTTGCCGTCGAGCTCATCGAGGCGGGCAAGGCCTACGTCGATCATCAATCGGCCGATGAGATCCGCAAGACCCGCGGCACGCTGACCGAGCCCGGCAAGGACAGCCCCTATCGTGGCCGCAGCGTCGACGAAAACCGCGCGCTCTTCGACAAGATGCGAATGGGAGAATTCGCCGACGGCGAGTGCGTGCTGCGCGCCAGGATCGACATGGCCTCGCCGAACATCAACCTGCGCGATCCGACGCTCTATCGCGTGCGCCACGTGGCTCACCAGCGCACCGGCGACGCCTGGTGCATCTACCCGATGTATGACTTCGCGCACACGCTGTCCGACGCACTCGAAGGCACGACGCATTCGCTCTGCTCGCTCGAGTTCGAGGACCATCGGCCGCTCTACAACTGGTTCGTCGCCAACTGCTCGGTGCCGCACCGGCCGGAGCAGACCGAGTTCTCGCGGCTCAATCTCATGTACACGGTCATGAGCAAGCGGCTGCTCAAGCAGCTCGTCGACGAGAAGTTCGTCGATGGCTGGGACGATCCGCGCATGCCCACGCTTTCGGCGTTCCGGCGGCGCGGCTATTCGCCCGAGGCGATCCGCGAGTTCGTGCGCCGCGCCGGCGTCAGCAAGTCGGCGAACCTCATGGAGCTCGGCGTGCTCGAGGACTGCATCCGCGACCATCTGAACCAGGTCGCCGAGCGCCGCTTTGCCGTGCTCGACCCACTCAAGGTTGTCATCGAGAACTACCCCGAGGGCCAGGTCGAAACCATGCGGGCGGCGAATCATCCGAGTCGCGCCGAGGCCGGCGAGCGCGAGATTCCGTTCTCGCGCGAGCTCTGGATCGAGCGCGAGGACTTCATGGAGGACGCGCCGAAGAAATTCTTCCGCCTCAAGCCCGGCGGCGAGGTGCGCCTGCGCTATGCCTATATCGTCAAGTGCGAGCGCATCGAGAAGGATGCAGGCGGTCGCGTGACGACGGTCTATTGCAGCTACGACCCGGCCACGCGAAGCGGGGCCGGCGCGGACAGCGAGCGCAAGGTCAAGGGCACGATCCACTGGGTCTCAGCGGCGCACGCGCGTGCGGCCGAGGTAAGGCTCTACGACCGGCTGTTCCGCGTGCCGAATCCAGGTAACGCGGATAGCTTCGCGGATGAGCTCAACCCGGACTCGCTCGTGACGGTGCGCGACGCGAAGCTCGAGCCCGGCCTTCTCGGCGCCGAGCCCGGGCAGAGGTTCCAGTTCGAGCGCATCGGCTATTTCTGCGTCGACTCGAAAGAAAGCGCGCCCGGCCGTCCGGTCTTCAATCGCGTCGTCACCTTGCGCGATACCTGGGCCAGGATCGAGCAGCAGCGTTGAACGCCTACGAAGCGCGCAAGACCCGTCTCGTGGCCGCGCTCCGAGAGGGCGGCGGCGCGGTAAGGCTCGGCAAGTCCACATCGAATCTGTTTCGCGCCCGACAGCAACCGGCGGGTACGCGGCTGGACGTCCGCGACTTCTGCAATGTGCTTGGCGTCGATCCCGTGGCGCAGACCGTCGAGGTCGAGGGCATGACGCCCTACGAAACGCTGACCGACGCCTGTCTCGCAGAGGGAACGATGCCCCTCGTCGTGCCGCAGCTCAAGTCGATCACGATCGGCGGGGCGGTCTCGGGTGTCGGCATCGAGTCGAGCTCGTTCCGCTACGGCTTGCCGCACGAGTCGGCGCTCGCCCTGGAGATCCTGCTCGGCAGCGGCGAGATCGTGACCGCGACTCCGGAAAACGAGCACAAGGACCTCTTTTTCGGCATCGCCAATTCCTACGGCACGCTGGGCTATGTTCTGAAGCTCACGGCGAAGACGCGACCCGTCAAGCCCTTCGTCGCCCTGCGGCATAGACGCTTCGGCGATATCGATACCTATTTCGCGGCGCTCGGCGACGCCTGTCGCGGCGACGCGGATTTCGTCGATGGCACGGTATTTTCGGGCGAAGAGCTCTATATCACGGAAGGGCGTTTCGTCGACGAGGCGCCGTATACGAGCGATTACACCTGGCTCCGCATCTACTTCCGCTCGATTCGCGAGCGCACCGAGGACTATCTCAGCGTGCGCGACTACATCTGGCGCTGGGATACGGACTGGTTCTGGTGCTCGAAGAACCTGTATGTCCAGAATCGACCGCTGCGATTTGTGCTGGGCCGCAAGCGGCTCAATTCCATCACGTACCAGAAGGTCATGCGCTGGAACACGCGCGTTGGCCTGACGGCGGCGCTCAATCGCTGGCGCGGCCGCAGGACCGAGAGCGTGATCCAGGATGTCGACATCCCGCTCGAGAACTCCGCTGATTTCCTGCGGTTCTTTCTGGCGACGATTCCGATCCGCCCGGTCTGGATCTGTCCCATCGGCGGGCACGACCCCTCGCGGCGGTTCCCGCTGTATCCGCTCGGCGGCGACGGATTTTTCGTCAACTTCGGCTTCTGGGACGTGATGCCGAGCGCGGCAAATCTGGCGCCGGGGCACTTCAACCGCCTGATCGAGGACAAGGTGCGAGAACTCGGCGGCGTGAAGTCCCTGTACTCCGATTCCTACTACGACGAGCAGACGTTCTGGAAGCTGTACGACGGCGAGGAGTATTTTCGGCTCAAGCGCAAATACGACCCGAACGGACGTCTGCGCGATCTGTATGAGAAATGTGTGCGCAGGGGATGAGTCGCCATTCTGAGGAGCGGGCATGAGCGAGCAAGAAACCTGGATCGACCGCCTCTACAAGATCAGCGTCAATCTGATCGTCGACGCGCTGAGTCTGCTCACGTTGATCCTGCTGATTTGCGCGACGGGCCTGCTCGGCTACGGGGTCTATGACGCGCTCGTCGCCTGGGAGCCCGGCAAGCTCCGCGACGTGGCGATCGACATCTTCAACGCGCTCATATTCATCGAGGTCGCCAACCTCTTTCGCCAGTTCCGGCACGGTGCCGGCATCTCGATCAGCGAGGTCATCGAAATTTCCTTCCTCGTTGTAATGCGCGAGCTCATCGTGAAAAACGCCGAGGGCGGAGGAGACTCCCTGGAGATATTCGGCTTCGCGGCCGTACTGGCCACCCTGAGCATCGCCTGGTGGCTGGTTCGGGGCGCAGGGCGGCACGGCGGCTCGTAAATCGCAGTCCGGCGGCAGAATTAATCCAGAATTTAGGTCATGTAACAATCGCCGGAGTATGCTGCTCGGCGGGGTAATGCACTCCCTGTGCGAAAGACTCGAGTCTGAAGGAGTGGTATGAAGGCTACATTCAATCGGAAGTCACTCGCCGCAATCCTGGCCGCGGGTGGCATTGCACTCGCCGCACCCGCTGCGCAGGCGCAGGACGAGTACAACTGGAAGGTGTTTCTCTCCGGCGCTTATGTCGATCCGTTGAGCGACACCGAAATCGACGGCGCGGACGTGAATCTGTCGTCTGAATTCGGCTATGAAGTCGGTGTCGAGTGGCGGCCGGTCAATCGCCTCGGCTTCGAGCTCGCCTATCTCGATGTCACCCAGGACGTCGAGATCGATGGCGACACGTTCGGCGAGATCGACTTCAACCCGATGAACCTGACGCTCAACTTCCACGTCATCAATCGCAATGCGTTCAATTGGTACATCGGTCCGACGATATCCTTCGTCGACTGGGGCGATCTCGAGGTTCCGGGCCAGGGCAGCGCGGATGTCGATAGCGAGACGACCTATGGTGCGTCGACGGGCTTGACGATCGGCCTAGGCGAAACCTTCGCACTCCAGTTCGGCGTGCGGTGGCTCACTTCGACGGCCGAGAGCTCGGAACTCGACGATGAGGTCGACGTTGACCCGCTGTTTGCGACGATCGGAGTCGCCTTCCGGTTCTAGTCGTCCTGATAGACGTGCCGGCGAGTCGCCGGTATCGAGTTCATGCCGGAACGCGTGAACACGACCTGGAACAGCTGCAGATTGCCGCGCACGAAGGCCGTGATCGATCCCGTGAGATAGAACCGCCAGGCGCGCACGAAGGATTCGTCGAACATCTTGCGGACGGTCTCGACGTTCTCCTCGTAGCGCTCGAGCCAGCCGCGTAGCGTCGACGCGTAATGCAGGCGGATATTTTCGACGTCGAGTACGGACAGTCGCGTGCCTTCGAAGAGATCCATCATCTCGCGCAGCGTCGGCGGGTGCGCGCCCGGGAAGATGCGCTTGTCGATCCACTCGTTGAGCCGGTCGGGTCGATCGCGGCCGATCGTATGCACGAGCCCGCGGCCCTCGCGCGACAGCACGCGATTCATGAGGTGGCCCATCTGCTCGTAATTTCCCGGGCCGACATGCTCGAGCATGCCGACGGAGACGAAGGCGTCGTAAGTGCCCGTGATGTTGCGGAAATCGTCTTCGACGAACTCGACCTTGTCGGAGAGCGAGAGCCGCTTCGCCCATTCGCGCGACCAGGCGACCTGCTCGCGTGAAATATTGAAGCTGCGGACGCGCACGCCGTAGTGCTTGGCCATGAAGAGTGCGAGCCCGCCCCAGCCGCCGCCGGCCTCGACGATGCTTTCGCCGGCCTTGAGCCTGAGTTTGCGCGCGACGTGATGGAGCTTTGCGGCTTGTGCCTGCTCGATCGTCATCCCGGCTTCGGGGTAATAGGCGCAGGTGTACTGCATCCAGTCGCGGTCGAGCCAGAGCCGGTAGAACTCGTTGCCGAGGTCGTAGTGATGGTGGATGTTCCGCTTCGAATCCGACAGGTCGGGCGCAATGAGCTTGGCTCCCGCGAGCACGCGGCTCTTCTTCTTCCGCGTGTCGAGATAGCGATAGCACTCGTCGAGCACATCGAGGAGGTCGCCATGAATCGTGATCCGGCCGGACGAATACATGTCGCCAAAGTGCAGGGCCGGATTCGCCAGCGTCTTGACCAGCGCAGCGCGATCGTTGAACTGCACCGTCGCTCCCGCCGTCGGATCGACGGGCTCGTCCCAGAGCGAGATCGCGACGCGCGACTCGCCGAGCCGCGCCCGGACCTTGTTGATCAGCCAGCGGTCGAGGCGCTTGGGCTCGGTGCGCCGGGCCTGCTGCTCGAACTCGCTGCCGAAATCGAAATTGCCGTGGGGCACGCCCAACGGCTCGAGGCGGTTGCTATTCATCTATATTCGGTCCCTGAATTCGCACGATTGTGCCACGGCCTCGGCCGAACAGTACAATGCCCGGGATGAGTCAGCAGAGCTCGCAGATCAGCCATCTCGCCTCGCGCGGCGGGGTCCAGGACAGCCGCGGCCGCGGCCTGCGTGACCTTCGGATCTCCGTCATCGACCGCTGCAATTTCCGCTGCCCCTACTGCATGCCCGAAGAGGTCTTCGGCGAGAGCCACAAATTCCTGGCGCGCCACCAGTGGCTCACGGCAGGGGAGATCCGACGGATCGCCGGGCTGTTTCAGGGCCTCGGCGTCAACAAGCTCAGGCTCACGGGCGGCGAACCGCTGCTGCGCAAGGATCTCGACGCGATCATTGCTGGGCTGGCGACGCTTGAGGGGATCGAGGATATTGCCCTGACGACGAACGGCTCGCGCCTTGCCGAGCGCGCGGTCGAGCTCAGGGCGGCAGGCCTGAAGCGCATCACGGTCAGTATCGACTCGCTCGATCCGGCCGAGTTCAGCGAAATGAGCGGCGGGCGCGGCGACGTCGACGTGGCGCTCGCCGGAATCCGTGCCGCCCAGCGAGCGGGCTTCGAGACGATCAAAGTCAATGCCACCGTCGTCAAGGGTCGTAACGACGAATCAGTGCTCGACCTCGTCGAGCACTTCCGCGGCACCGGCGTCATCGTGCGCTTCATCGAGTTCATGGATGTCGGCACGCTCAACCATTGGAAGCCCGAGCAAGTCGTCGCCTCGCGCGTGCTGCGCGACCGCATCCATGCGCGCTGGCCGATCGAGCCGCGCGACCGCAATTATCGCGGCGAGGTTGCCGAGCGTTATGCATTCACGGATGGCAAGGGCGAGATTGGCTTCATCTCGTCGGTCACGGAGCCTTTCTGCGGCGATTGCCAGCGCGCCCGGATCTCCGCCGACGGCATGCTCTACACCTGTCTCTTCGCGAACGCGGGAACCGACCTGCGCGGGCCGCTGCGCAAGGGCGCGAGCGACGCCGATCTCATCGGACTCGTGCAGCACGTCTGGCGCCAACGCAAGGATCGCTATAGCGAAATCCGCGGCGAGGGTCTGTCGGACGGCGAGCGCGTCGAGATGTACCGGATGGGCGGATGAGCCGGCTCACCCACGTTGACGATGGCAATCGCCCGGCGATGGTCGACGTCGGCGACAAGGCCGTGACGACGCGGAGGGCATTGGCGCGCGCGGTGGTGATTTTTCCACCTGACGCCGCTCCGGCACGCGATCAGGAATTGCGCACGAAAAAAGGCCCCGTGTTCGACACGGCGATCGTTGCCGGCACAATGGCCGCGAAGCGCACGCACGACCTCATTCCGTTCTGCCATCCGCTGCCGATCGAGTCG
>Ga0315912_10000432_pt1 | contig 80837 bp, 68 predicted proteins | sample VfabasoilMG_FD_204469 | JGI IMG/M metagenome (GOLD analysis project Ga0315912, IMG submission 204469) | Garden soil microbial communities collected in Santa Monica, California, United States - V. faba soil | ecosystem: Environmental > Terrestrial > Soil > Garden | place: USA: California... | reverse complement strand
AACCCCGGCAAGCCCGAGCCCATGGGCATCTTCATCCGCAACAACATTCCTAACTACCTGGACGCCGAAGAAGCGGCGCAGGGCTGGCGGCTGCTGTGGGATGGCAAGACCGGCAAGGGCTGGCGCAGCGCGAAGGGCGAGGGTTTTCCGGCGAAGGGCTGGTCGCTGGCCAAGGGTGAACTCGCGGTCGTGGCCAGGGGCGGTGGTGGCGACATCATGACCGAAGAGGAATTCGGCGCCTTCGAACTTCAGATGGATTTCAAAGTATCCGCCGGCGCCAACAGCGGCATCTTCTACCTGCTGACTTCACCGAATGATCCGGTGAGCCGCGCGCCGCTGGGTCTCGAATACCAGATCCTCGACGATGAGAACCATCCGGATGCCAAGCTTGGCATCGATGGCAATCGCACGCTGGCGTCACTCTACGACGTGCTGCCGCGCGCCAAGCTCATGACCAACGTGGGCATCGCGCCGAAGGTCGATGCCTGGCAGCACGCGCGCATCGTGTCACGCGCCGACGGCACGGTGGAGCACTGGCTCAACGGCGTGAAGGTGCTGGAGTTCAACCGCAACTCGGCCGACTTCAAGTCGCACGTGGCGGCCAGCAAGTTCAAGGACACCGCCGGCTTCGGCACGGCGAACAAGGGCCGCATCCTGCTGCAGGACCACGGCGACGCCGTGGTCTATCGCAGTATCAAGGTCCGGAAGCTCGACTGATCGCCCGCAAGCCGTCGGCCTTGCGCATGCTGCCCCAGGTTTCGTAGGCGGCGATGGCGCGCTCGCGCAGGCTGCCGGCACGAGCCGGGTCATTGACCATGGCGTGACGCATCGCAAGCTCGCTGGCGAGGGCGGCGACGTGCAGCAGGCCGTGCTGGCGGGCCGTCTCGATGGCGTTTTCATACAGCGCGGCCGCGGCGGAATCGCCGCGCAGGTTCGCGAACTCGGCCGCCACCGTCAGGTGCAGCGCGGCGAAGTTTTCCGGGCAGTTCCGCGCCCAGGTTTCGAGTGTGCCGAGATGCGCCTGGATCCTGGTTTCGAGTGAGGCGCGTTCGGCGGCGTCGGCCTGCGATGCGATCGCGGTGGCGCACAGCGACTGGAAGAAGACATGCTCGACCACGGTCATCATGCCGGGCACGAACATCAGCAGTTCGTCGAGCTGGCGGCTGATGGCCCAGGCTTCCGCGTACTGACCGTCGAAGTAGCGATGCATGACACGCAGCGACTGGTAGTGCGCGAGCATGCTCTTGCTCACGCTGGTGACCTGCAGGTCCCGGAGCGTGGTGGCCTCGTTGAAATCGTCGCCGTCGAGCGAGCGCTCGGGCGTGGCTTTCATCAGCCACCGGGCGAAGCGGCGGCGCGCGCGCAGCAGCGAGATATTCGTCATGTCGCCGATGCGGTCGAGCAGCGTGACCGCATCGTCCGCCTGCCGGTAGATCGCGGACACCGGCACGCCACGCGCCATGAGATGCGGGATGACCAGCGATGCGCAATAAGCCGCGTGCGGGTGATCTCCGCTGGAAAGACCGAAGCGCTTGCCTTCGTTGTAAACCTCGATGCTCTCGTCCACCGGCTTCACCCAGGCCGACGCGAACGTCGCCCACGTGAAATGACAGGCGGATCGCACCGTGACGTCGTTGAGTTTTTCGCAGAGGTCGACGCCCAGTTTTCCGAACCGGTAACCATCGCGGAAGTTGCCGACGATGCCGCTGAGGATGGCCGCGAAAGAACCATAACCCTTGGCGGACATGGGGCAGTTGCCGTGCTCGATGGACAGTCTCACCATCTTGCAGCACAGCAGCGCGAACAGTTCCGGGTTGATCTGGTACGCCGACGGCAGGCAGTGCATGAGCAGCGACATCAGCGAGACCCGATCCGGATCGGTCATCGCGGGCAGGTCGAGCAGGCTCTCGATCTCGTGCTGCTGGCACCAGCCGATGATGGCGCCGATCTCGGCCTGCAGCAGGCTGCGAACCAGCTCCGGACTTTCAGGTAGTTCGAGTCCGAACAGGGCCGCGGCCTGGCGGCCGCAGGCGACCGCACCCGTCATGTCGCCCATGCTGAGGAAGGTGTGGGTGCGCAGCGTGAGCACGCGGCCGCGATCGGCATTGCCACGCGCATTGGCGAGCGCCGTGTCGATGCTCGCGAAGGCGCCTTCGAAATCGGCCATGAGCGCCTGGCATTCGGCGAGGCGCCAGTAGGCCTCGTACGCCAGCGCGTAGTTCTCGCCCCAGGCATCCCAGCCCAGCAGTTCGATGGCGCTGCGGCAGGCGCGACCGGCCAGGTCGTACGCCGTCGAGTTGCGGGCGCGCGTCGCGGCCAGCAGGTTGAGCTTCACCAGGCGCAGGCGATCGGCGCGGCCCTCGATGAGCGCGATGCCCTGGTTCATGTGATTGACGATCTCGAACAGGTGCGCGGTCACGTCGTCGCCGGCCGCGGCCAGCAATTTGCGCCCGATGTTGAGATTCAGGGCCGGGCGCGCCGACGCGGGTACCAGTGCGTACGCCGCCTGCTGCACGCGATCGTGCTGGAAGGCGTACTGGTCCGGCGTCGCGGAATCGTGCTCGGGAATGGTGAGCAGGTTTTCAGTAACCGCGGCGGCCAGCAATTCGCGCGCACGCTCGATGCCGCATTCCGCCACGCTCGCAAGCGTGCCGAGATCGAAGCGGTTGCCGATGGCGGCACCGAAGGAAACGATGCGCTGGGTTTCCGGATCGAGGCGTCCGATCTTCTGCGCGACGAGGTCGGCGACGTTTTCGGTGATGGCGAGGTTGCGGATGGCGCTGAGGTCGCAACGGAAAATGCCGCTGGTGGAATCGAGGCTCAGCAAACCGTCGCTCTGCAGTTTCTGCACGAACTGCCGGATGAAAAATGGATTGCCGCCGGTCTTCTCGCGAATCGTTTCGGCCAGCGGGCCCGCGGTGTCGCCGTCGACGCGGAAGGAGTCTCCGACGTACTGCGTGATGTCCGACCAGCCCAGCGGACCCACCTTGATGGTGTGCACGGGGACGGTCCGGCGCTCGAGCTCCTTGATCGCGAGCATGAAGGGATGCGTGGCCACGATCTCGTTGTCGCGGCAGGAGGCGATCACCAGCAGCGAGTGGGTGCCTGCCGCGGACAACAGCGAGATCAGCAGGCGCAGGCTGGCCTGGTCGGCCCACTGCATGTCGTCGAGGAACATCACCAGCGGGCGGTTCTCGCGGCAGAACACCTGCAGGAAGTTCTGGAACGCCAGGTTGAACCGGTTCTGCGATTCGGTGGGTTCGAGCGCGGCGAGCGGTGGCTGCGGCCCGATGATGCGCTCCAGCGCCGGAATGACTTCGGTGATCACGCGGCCATTGCGGCCCACGGCGCCGGCCACGGCGTCACGCCAGGCGCGCGTCTGGCCCTGGCTTTCGGTGAGCAGCTGGCGCACCAGGTCCTGCAGCGCCGAGACGATGGCGCTGAAGGGGACGTCGCGCTGCAGCTGGTCGAATTTGCCGCTGACGAAGTAACCGTGCTGCTGCCCCAGGGGCGCGCGCATCTGCTGCACCAGCGTGGTCTTGCCAATGCCCGCGGGGCCGGTGAGCACCACCAGCTCGGCACCGCCGGCCGCGGCTCGCCGATACGCCATCGACAGCGAATGCGTTTCGCGGCTGCGTCCGTAGAGGGGCGAGTCCACGTGCGTACGCGAGACCAGGTCCAGCGAAGCGTTGACTTCCTGGGGAGGCGGGGAAGAGGCATTGAGAGAGTTCATGGCGCGAGGGATTTATCGGCCCGCGAAGTGAGCTCTTGACCGGGAAAACCCGGGATTACCGGTGTATCTGCGTCACGTTGCGCGGCAATGAATTGCCCACGCTCATGGTTTCGACTGCGCGATCTCCACGTCCGGAACCGTGCTCTCGAGGATGGCCTCGAACTGCGCCACGCGTTCCACGAACTGCACGGTTTCGCGGCCATTGGCGTAACCACGCTTCACCCGGGTGTGCCAGTGCGGGTCCGAGAGCCGGGGCAGGTTGGCGCGCACGTCGGACCAGCGATCCGGGTTTTTCTTGCGCATCTGCGTGATGATCCGGGCGTCCTCGAGATGGCCGATGCCGATGTTGTAGGCGGCCATGGCCAGCCAGGTGAGATCCGGGTCGCGGATGCGCTGGGGGATGCGGCTCTTCATGTAGGCCAGGTAACGCGCCCCACCCAGGATGTTTTCGTCCGGAGAAAACACGTCCTTCACGCCCATTTTTTTCGCGGTTACCGGCATGAGCATCATCACGCCCTGCGCGCCGCGGGGCGAGACGGCCGCGGGGCGCCAGCGCGACTCCTGGTAGCCCAGGGCAGCCAGCAGCCGCCAGCCGAAGCCGGTGTCACGTGCCGCGAGCTCGAAGGGTGCCCGGAGCAGGGGCAGGCGAGTGCTGATGTGGCCGTGAAAATCGGCCGCGAGGCGCCTTGGAAGGCGGGCTCGCTGGGGCGGCACGTCGGTGGCCGACGCGGCCGAAACCGCCTGTGACGCACCCAGGGCAGGCAATGACCCCCCCAGAAACGCCATTCCCAGGGTCACGAAACCCCGGCGATGGATGAGAATTTTCTGCCCCTTGGCTCTCGTCATCGTTCGGCTAGAATACGCGCCCCCAAACGGGGGCCCCAATTTTCAGGTCTGAACTGATACGGGGTGCGCGGAGAGGTACCGAAGCGGTCATAACGGCGCCGACTCGAAATCGGATGGTCGGGTAATTCCGGCACGTGAGTTCGAATCTCACCCTCTCCGCCATTTTTCATTTCGCTGTCCTCGCAGGTGAGATTCGAAATCACGTGCAGTAAGAAAGCCCGAGTTCGACAACTTTGCAGAGCAAAGTTGGACAGATTCGCGCACGGCGCGAATCTGGTCCCTCGCGAAGCGAGGGACGAGCGGCGGTCCCCCGCCGCGAGCAATCTCACCCTCGTGGTGGGGTTACGTTGCCCCATTCTTCGCCCCCATTCCGTAGGCCGCGACCCTTACTACCCCAAACCACGACCCAGTCGGCATTTTCGGGAATCAGCTTCCCACCAGTGAGTCGCGCCGCCCCTCCAGAAAGTTCCTCTCCCGCTCATTCCCGCACAGCCTGATGGCTTCGTCATAGGCCTCCGCCGCACGCGCCTTCTCCCCCATCCTCCTCAACAAATCCGCCCGCACCGCATGAAACAGGTGGTAGTTCGGCAATCTCAGTTCCTCGACCAGCCTCAACGCAATCTCCGGCCCTTCAACTTCCCCCACCACCACCGCGCGATTCAGCGCCACCACCGCACTCGGCGCGATCGCCATCCACTGGTCATACAGCACGCGAATCTGTTTCCAGTCCGTGTCCGCCGACTCGCGCGTATCCGCATGCACGGCATTGATCGCCGCCTGCAGCTGGTAAGGCCCCGGCCGATTGCGCGCCAGGCATTCGCGCAGCAGCGCCTGGCCTTCGTCGATCTGTGCACGATTCCACAGGCGCCGATCCTGTTGCTCCAGCATCACGAGCGCGCCCGCCGTGTCGGTGCGCGCCGCGCGCCGCGCATCGATGAGCAGCATCAGCGCCAGCAATCCGCGGACCTCGGATTCTTCCGGCAACAGCTCGAGCGTCAGGCGCGCGAGGCGGATGGCTTCGTTGCATAGCTCGGCGCGAATCAGCCGATCGCCCGAGCTCGCGCTGTAACCTTCGTTGAACACGAGATAGATCACCGCCAGCACGCCGCCCAGCCGCTCCGGCAGATCCGCGGCTTCCGGAATGCGCCACGGAATACCCGCGGCGCGGATCTTGGCCTTGGCGCGCGACAGTCGCTGCGCCAGCGTCGGCTCGGGAACCAGGAAGGCGCGCGCGATTTCGCCGCAGTCGAGTCCGCCCACCATGCGCAGCGTGAGCGCCACGCGCGACTCGGGCGCGAGCGCCGGGTGACAGCAGGTGAACATCAGGCGCAGCTGATCGTCGCGCACGTCGAATTCCTCCGCTTCGTCCTGTTCGGCGAGCAATGCGGCCGCGGCATGGCGCTGGTCGCGCGAGGCTTCGCGTCGCAGCCGGTCGATGGCCCGGTTGCGAGCGGTCTTGATGATCCAGCCCGCGGGCGCCGGCGGCATGCCCTGCGCGGGCCAGTGTTGCAGCGCCGCCTCGAAGGCTTCCTGCACCGCTTCCTCGGCCAGTGCCACATCGCCGAGCGTGCGCGTGAGCACGGCCACGGCGCGGCCGTGCTCACGCCGGAACACGGCTGCGATCTGCTGTCTCAGTGGTTCTCCACGAAGGGCCGCACCTCGATGGGTGTGCCCGTGGCGCGCGCGAGTTTGCGGCCCCAAGCCAATGCCGCGTCGAGATCGGGCGCCTTGACGATGGTGAACCCACCGATCTGCTCCTTGCTCTCGATGAACGGCCCGTCGGTGGTGATGATGTCACCGCCCTGGTGTCGCAATACGGTGGCGGTGTGGGCGGGATGCAGTCCGCCGGCGAACACCCACGCGCCGGCTTTCTGCATCTCGGTCTGGACGGCATGCACGTCGCGCATGATCCGCGCGAGCGCATCGGGAGCGGGCTGCGTGGCGCCCGCGGGATAACACACGTTGAGCAGGTACTGTTTCATGTTGGCCTCCTCGGACAAGACGAACGGCCGTGCTCATTTTCGACAGGGGGAGGAGGAAGGCAACGAGGGCAGGCAACACCCTCATGAATGGAAAGCGGCCGTGCCGCCCGGCCTCAGGCGGCGTCGTGCTGCGAGGTGCCGTCGTCGTTGTCGCGCGCCACCTGGTCGTAGCTCTGCGCGAAGGTCTCGACAAAGATGTGCGGCAGCGTGCCCGGCGGGGTCTCGCAGAGGCTGCGATAGAACTCGCCGTACAGTTCCCAGTGACCCATGGTCTTGCGGCGCGGGCTGCGTTCGAAGCGCGTGGCGAGATCGCGCGGATCGAGCCGGCCCACGAAATCGAGGAAGGCGGCGAACATGGCGCGCAGCATGGCGTCATCGTGGTGACGGCCGCTGGCGAAGGATTCGCGCAACCAGGTGACGGCATCGAAGCGGCGGCTGTCGTGCGCCTTCAGCAGCTCCTGGATGATGTCTTCGACGCCGTGGCGTTCGAGCGAGGGCTGCAGGTCGCGGCGTTCCTTCTGCCAGGTCGCGCGCAGCGCATTGCGCTGCTCCTGCTGGGTGCGGTTGCTTTCCTTGAGTCCGAGCAGCGATTCGCGCAGCAGTTGTCCGGCGAGATGCAGCATGCGCGCGTGCGCTTCCACGGGAAGCGTCTCGAGTCCGATACCGGCGCCGCGGCAGAACGCCTGCAGGCCCGGTGTGTTGTCCTGCGCGGCGGGAATGACCGGTGCGGGAGCCGGCGGCGCGGGAGCGGGAACGGGCGCGGTCACGGCAGGGGCGGGAGCGGACTGCTGGAGGGCCTGCTGTTGCTTGGTCGCGGCTTTCGCGAGCCGGGCGATGCGACGAGCCACGGCTTCGGAGTCGACGTCGAGTTCCGGCGCGGTGCTCGGTTCCCGATGCATGTCCTGGGTCTGGTGCAGGGCGCGTGTGCGGGTGGACACGGCCTGGCCGAAAGCGTTGACGGGCTTGAGCTCGTCGCTGGAGATGTCGTTGCTGGCCTCGAGCAGGTTCTCGAGACGCAGGCTCGCGCCGAGATCGCCCGGCGGAACGCGGCGCCTGGTGCTGGTCGAGCCCGTGCCCTTCTTGTACAGCGCGCTGTCGTCGAGGCTGAAATCGTTGGCCGAATCGACCTGCACCTGCACGTGGTATTCGCCGATGCGCAGGATGTCGCCGGTCTTCAGCTCGTGGGGATTCTGGCCGCCCAGCGGCTTGTCGTTGTCGTTGACATAGGTGCCGTTGCTGCTCGTGTCCTGCAGCAGGTAGCGGCCCTTGTGGTACACGATGCGTGCGTGGCGGCCCGATACGTAACGCATATCATCAGGCAACACCCAGTCGTTCTCGGCGGAGCGTCCTATGCTTCCACCAGAAACTCCGAAGACAAACGTATTCTTGTCGCCCAGTCGATGGCGATGATCGCTGATGACGCGCAACCGGAGCGCCATGTATCGGTACCCTCAGGGCCCTAGCTTCCCGCGGCCCATGCGTGTATGAAGGGGCAGGTTAACCCCCCCCTAATCCGCCAGATGGCATCTAGTCACATTTTCAAGATTATGTTCGTGAACCAGGGCAAGGTTTACGAGGTTTACGCCCGGAAAGTGGGCCAGGGTCGCTTGTTCGGCTTCATCGAAGTTGAAGACCTGACCTTCGGGGAGCGCTCGGCGGTGCTGCTGGACCCGGCCGAAGAACGGATCAAATCCGAGTTCGAAGGCGTCAAGTGCACCATGCTGCCCATGCATTCGATCCTGCGCATCGACGAAGTGAAGAAGCAGGGCCAGGCCAAGGTCAGCGTGCTCGAGGGCGGTAGCAACGTGGCGCAGTTCCCGATGGGCATGTACTCGCCCGGCGGCGGGCCTGCCCCGAAAAAATAGCGCCGCGGATCCCGCGCTAGCTAGTCCGGTCTCGCATCCTGTCCCGGCGGTTCCGTCCCGGGTCAACAAAATATTCTCCGCGCGTATCGCTTGCCGGTGAAACCCCGAGCCTCCGTGCCGCCACTCATCGGCAGTACATAACGAGGTTCGCCCATGCAGTGGCTCCTGGCGCGGCAGATTCGTCCCTTCATCCGGCTCGCGGCACTGGCCAGCCTGCTGCTCAACGTGGCGCTGCTGGCACCCGCGCTCTACATGCTGCAGGTGTTCGACCGGGTGTTCGCGAGCGGCAGCATCGAAACGCTGATCATGCTGGCGATTCCGCTGGCCGTGCTGCTGGTGCTCGGCTACCACATGGATGCCGCGCGTGGCCGCGCGCTGGCGGCGGCCGGTCGCCGCGTCGAACACTGCCTCGCGCCCGAGGCGTTGACCCGACAGCTCGAGGCCTCCGCGGCCGGACGTCGTCACGACGAGGACGCGCTGCGCGACGTGTCGCAATTGCGCAAGTTGCTCGCCAGCCCCGGCATCGTCGCGCTGTTCGACGCGCCGTGGGTGCCGCTCTACCTGCTCATCATCACGCTGATGCATCCGCTGCTCGGCGCCATCGCGACACTGGGTGCGCTGCTGCTGTTCGGTCTCGGACTGCTCACGGAATTCACGACGCGCGGCCACACCGAGCAGGCGCTGACCACGTCGCGCGTGACGCAGCGGCACGCCGACGCCCTGTTGCGCAATGCCGAGGCCGTGGTGGCCATGGGCATGACGCGTGCGGCGCTCACCGGATGGCAGTCGCGCTGCGACTCCCAACACCAGGCACAGGAGAGCCTGGCGCGCACCAGCTCACGACTCGGCGCGCTGGCGCGCATCTCGCGCCAGGCGCTGCAGGCGATGGCGCTGGCATTCGGTGCCTGGCTGGTGATCGGACGCGAGGCTTCGCCCGGCATCATGATCGCGGCCACCATCCTGCTGGGCCGTGCCCTGCAGCCCGTGGAGCTGCTGATCGGTGGATGGAAGGCGATGATCGAAGCGCGCGCCGCCTGGCGGCGGCTCAGCGATCTGCCCGCGCATGCGCAGGAATCGCGACTGGCGCTGCCGACTCCGAAAGGCCGGCTGGACGTCGAGCGGCTCACGTACTCCCTGTCCGCCGATCGTCCGCCCATGCTGCGGGGTGTTTCCTTTTCCGTGATGCCCGGCGAGAGCCTCGGCATCCTCGGTGCCAGCGCCGCCGGCAAGACCACGCTGCTGCGATTGCTGCTCGGCCTGCGCACCGCCCAGGCCGGCAAGGTGCGCCTGGATGGCGCCGATATTTCACGCTGGGATCGCGAGGCGCTGGGCCGCTGCATCGGCTACCTGCCGCAGGACGTGGAACTGTTCGCGGGCACGGTGGCCGCGAACATCGCACGCATGGGCCCGCCGGATGCCGAGGCCATCATCCGCGCCGCGCGCCTCGCGCAGGCGCATGAACTCATCCTGCAATTGCCGGAAGGGTACGACACCGAGATTGGCGATGGCGGTTGCAGGTTGTCGGGTGGACAGCGCCAGCGCATTGCGCTGGCCCGTGCCCTGTATGGCGATCCGCGGCTGCTGGTGCTCGATGAACCCAATGCCAATCTCGATGAAGAAGGCGACGCGGCCCTGGCCGCGGCGCTGGCGGAGCTGAAAACCCGCGGCGTCACGGTGATCGTCGTCACGCACCGGCGCAGCCTCACCAGCCGTCTCGATCGCATCGCGGTGCTGCGCGGCGGCAAGATCGAATCCTTCGGTCACACCGCCACGGTGCTGGCGCGCCTGGCCGAATCACCCAGGGTCGTGGCCTTCCCCGCGCCCGAGTCCCTGTCGGTGTCGGCATGAATGCGCAAACCTCATCGACATACTCACGCCTGCTCGATGCACCCGCCGCGGGTCGCGCGCTACAGGTCAGTCGCCACTCGGTGCTCGCGCCTCTGGCTGTTGCTGCCGTGCTCGTCGGGCTTTGGGCTGCGATCGCGCCGATCTCCGGCGCCGTGATCGCGAACGCACGCATCAAGACGGAGCTGGAGCGCAAGACGGTGCAACACCGCGAGGGCGGCATCGTGCGCGAAATCCAGGTGCGCAATGGCCAGCGGGTGCGTGCCGGCGACGTGCTGGTGGTGGTCGACGACGTGCGCAGCGACGCGGAACTGGATCTGCTCGAAGACCAGCTGCTCGCCGAGCGCGTGCGCCACGCGCGCCTCAGCGCCGAGAGCACGTTGGCGAAAAACTTTGACGTTGCCGCGCTGCCGACACGGGGGACGCGCGCGGCCGAGCACCTGGCACGCGAACGGGACCAGTTCGACGCGCGCCGCCACGGTCTCGATGAACAGGTGCAGGCGCTGCAGATGCAGATGGATGCCGCGCGCGCCCAGTCGACGGCTCTCGAATCCCAGATCGCCTCCGTGCAGGATGCAGGCCGGCTCGCGGCCGAAGAGCTGGCACTCAACGAAAAACTCGTGGCCGACGGCTACGTGGCGCGTGCGCGCCTGCTGCCCTTGCAGCGCGCGGACGCGGACTATCGCAGCCGGCTCGGCGAATCGCGCGGCCAGCTCGCCCAGGTGCGGCAGCGCGTTGCCGAACTGCAGGCCCGGATGGCGGACGCGCGCAATCGTTACCGGCAGCAGGCCACCGACGAACTCCGGCAGTCCGGCGCGAACCTGCGCGAACTCGAGGAACGGCTGCGTCCCTCGAAGGACCAGGTGGAGCGCCAGGTGATTCGCTCGCCCGTCGAAGGCGTGGTGATGGCCCTGCGCGTGTCGGCACCCGGCGAAGTGCTGGCGGCCGGGGCGCCCATCGCCGACGTGGTGCCGAGCAATGAAATGCTGGTGGTCGAGGCGCGCATCCGTCCCCAGGACATCAACCACGTCTACGCGGATGCCCCGGCGCGCGTGCGGCTGGCCGCATTCGATGCGCGCACCACGCCGCTGATGCACGGTCGCGTGACCTTCGTTTCACCCGATCGCATGAGCGACGCGCAAACCGGTGAGTCCTGGTTCGCGGCCACCGTCGAAGTGGACGCGGCCGCGCTCGAACATCACCCGGAGATCCAGCTCAAGGCGGGCATGCCGGCCGAGCTGTTCGTCACCACCTCGGACCGGACCCTTTTCGAATACCTCGTGAGCCCGATCACCGCGTTCACGAATCGCGCCATGCGCGAAATGTGATCCACAGATAAATCATGGAGAGATTTCAATGGCTGTCGTGAGCAATTTTTCTTCCAGCAGGCTGACCGTCAACGGCGACCTGCTCGACAACACGGTCGTCGTCAGTCGCAACGCGGCCGGCGTCATTCTCGTCAACTCCGGCGCCGTCGCGACCGTGGGCGGCACGCCCACCGTCGCCAACACCTCGCAGATCCAGGTGTTCGGGCTCGGCGGCAACGACACGATCACCCTCAGCGAAGTCAACGGCGCGCTGCCGCAGGCCAACCTCTTCGGCGGCCTCGGCAACGACGTACTGACCACCGGTTCCGGCGCGGACCAGCTGTTTGGTGAAGCCGGGAATGACACGCTGCTGGGCAAGGGTGGCGATGACCTGTTGTTCGGCGGCAATGACAACGACACGTTGATCGGCGGCGACGGCGATGACCAGATGTTCGGCCAGGCCGGCAACGACCGCATGATCTGGAATCCCGGTGACGACTCCGACTTCATGGAAGGCGGCGCGGGCACCGATACCGCCGAGGTCAACGCCGGCAATGGCGGCGAGCACTTCACGATCACGGCCAATGGCGCGCGCGTGCGAGTCGATCGCGTGGATCCCGCGCCGTTCTCGCTCGACATCGGTACCACCGAAAACCTGGAGATCAACGCCAATGGCGGCAACGACATCATCGAGGCCAGCGGTAATCTGGCGCCGCTGATCCGTCTCACGATCGACGCCGGCGCCGGCGATGACCGCATTCTTGCCGGCAATGGGGCCGACGTGCTGCTCGCCGGAGACGGCAACGATTTCGTCGACGGCCAGCAGGGCAATGACGTGGCCTTTCTCGGTGCCGGCGACGATGTGTTCCAGTGGGACCCGGGCGACGGCAGCGACGTCATCGAAGGCCAGGACGGCTTCGACCGCATGGACTTCAACGGCGCCAACGTCAACGAGAACTTCGGCATCTCCGCCAACGGCACACGGGTCCGATTCACCCGCGATGTCGCCAACGTGACCATGGAGCTCGCCGACGTCGAGCGCATCGATGTTCGCGCACTGGATGGCGCGGATCGCATCAGTATCACGGACCTGCAGGGCACCGACGTGCGCGAAGTGCGCGTCGATCTCGCGGAGTCCGTCGACGCCGCGGATGCCGTGCAGCTGATTGCCGCGGCGAGCGGCAGCAGCTTCTCCTTCGCGGATGAGGGCCAGGAGCTGGTGGTCTCGGGCCAGGGTGTGGACGTGCGCGTGGCCAACGCCGGCGCTCTCGACCGGGTGCTCGCCGTCGGCACATCCGTGTCCAGCGACAACTTCGTGGTGAACGGCGACAGCGCCGCGGAGACCTTGCGTGTCACGGCCAGCGGCACCGATGTGCTGGTCACTGGCCTCGAGGCCGCGGTGGCGATCCGGGGCAACAGCGCCGACCAGATCGTCGTCAACGGCGCCGCCGGCAACGACACCATCGAGGCATCTGGCAATCTAGCCATCGGCCCCGCGCTGGTGCTCGACGGTGGCGCGGGCAACGACCGCATTCTCGGCAGCAACGGCGCCGACATCCTGCGTGGCGGCGACGGCAACGATTTCATCGACGGCCAGCAGGGCAACGACAACGCCTTCCTCGGCGCCGGCAACGACGTGTTCCAGTGGGATCCGGGCGACGGCAGCGATGTCATCGACGGTCAGTCCGGATTCGACACGCATCGTTTTAACGGCGCGGCGGCCAACGAGAATTTCCGCCTGGTGGCCAATGGCGATCGCGTCAACCTGCTGCGCGACCTCGGCAACATCACCATGCAGCAGGACAATGTCGAGCGCGTGGAACTGGCGGCGCTTGCGGGGCAGGACTCCATCGAAATCGGCGACATGTCCAACACCGACGTGCGCGAGGTGGCCGTGGACCTGGCCGGTGCCGGCAATCCTCTGGCGGGCGACGGTGCCGTAGATAAGGTGTTGGTGAATGGCGGGCTGCTCGCGGACTCTGTCTTCGTGACGACGACCGGCGATGAAGCCACGATCAGCGGCCTCACCGCTCAGACCCGGCTCACCAACCTCGACTCCGCCGACCAGGTCAACGTGGCGGGTGGCGCCGGCGGCGACTTCATCAGCGCCACGGGGGCGAACGGCGGCGTCGCGGCATTCACGTTGCTGGGCGGCGCGGGCAATGACGTGCTGGCGGCCGGACGGGGCGGCATGACGCTTTCCGGAGGGGCTGGCAACGATATCCTGGTCGGAGGTAGCGGCAACGACACCCTGATCGGCGGCACGGGCAACGATCTCATGGCCGGTGGCATCGGAGACGACACTTTCGCCGGCGATGACGACTTCACGATCGCCGATTTCCGGGCCGGCGCCGGCTCGGTGGACCGGATCGACCTGCGCAACGTCGCCGGTATCGACGATTTCGGGGATGTGCTGGCCTCGACGCGGGCCGTCACCGGAGGCGTCATGCTGGATTTCGGTGACGACGAGATCACGCTGCTGGGAGTGCAGGCGTCGCAGCTGCATGCCGACGATTTTCTGATCTGACGGGAGCTTGCGAGGGCCCGTTCAAGGGCAGTATGCGCGCCGCGGGGGGATTGGGGGTTGGCCCCGAAATCCCGCCGGCGCGTGTACAATTCGCGCCCTCCAATGATCGAGCTCCCCGGCGCCCCCGCAGTTTCCGAATTCCGTATCGCCAAACTGCGTCCCGCGCTCGCAGCGCTGCAAGCCGGCATCGGTTCGATCTCCGCGCGGTTCATCCACTTCGTCGACCTGGAGCGCGATCTCGACCCGCGTGAGCGCGCCTTGCTCGACCGGCTGCTGACTTACGGGCCGCGTGAAGATGCGCCGCCGGCGGTTGCCGCGGGTGCCGTCGAGATCACCATCGTGCCGCGTTTCGGCACCATTTCGCCGTGGTCCAGCAAGGCGACCGACATCGCGCGCGTGTGCGGCCTGGAGGCCGTGCGTCGCATCGAGCGCGGCATCGTGTGGACACTGCAGTTGCCGGGCAAGCCTTCGGTCGAAGCGCTGCGTCGGCTGGCGACACCGCTGTTCGATCGCATGACCGAGGCCGCGCTGCTGGATCGCGCCGACGCCGCGCAGCTGTTCGTGAAGGAAAAGGCGCGGCCGCTGCGCACCGTCTCACTGGCCACCGGCCGCGACGCGCTGGTGAAGGCCAACGCCGAGCTCGGGCTCGCGCTCTCCGATGACGAGATCGATTACCTGGTCAGAAATTTCGCGGCGCTGAAGCGCGATCCCACCGACGTGGAACTCATGATGTTCGCGCAGGCGAACTCCGAGCACTGCCGGCACAAGATCTTCAACGCCGACTGGATCATCGACGGCCAGAAGCAGCCCAAGTCGCTGTTCGCCATGATCCGCAATACGCATGCGAAGAATCCGCAGGGCGTGCTCAGTGCGTACCGCGACAACGCGGCCGTCATCGAAGGACCGGTGGGCAAGCGCTACTTCCCGAATCCCGGGAACGACATCTACAACGCGGTCGAAGAGCCCATCGATATCCTGATGAAGGTGGAGACTCACAACCACCCGACGGCGATCTCGCCGTTTCCGGGCGCGGCCACGGGGTCGGGCGGCGAAATCCGCGACGAGGGCGCGACCGGTCGAGGGGCGAAGCCGAAGGCGGGACTCACGGGTTTTTCCGTCTCGCACCTGCGCATACCGGGTTTCGAGCAGCCGTGGGAAAAGACGCTCGGTAAACCCGACCGCATCGTTTCCGCGCTGGACATCATGATCGAGGGCCCCATTGGCGGCGCCGCGTTCAACAATGAATTTGGCCGGCCCAATATCTGCGGTTACTTCCGCAGCTTCGAGCAGGGCGCGGCCGGCGACGATGCGCATCGTACGCGCGGCTATCACAAGCCCATCATGATCGCGGGCGGCATGGGCAACGTGCGTCGCAAGCACGTCGAGAAATGCGAAATCCCGGTGGGCGCGAAGGTCGTGGTGCTGGGCGGTCCCGCCATGCTCATCGGCCTCGGCGGCGGCGCGGCTTCGTCGGTGAACAGCGGGGCCTCGAGCGCCGATCTCGATTTCGCCTCGGTGCAGCGCGGCAACCCGGAAATCCAGCGCCGCGCGCAGGAGGTCATCGACCGCTGCAGCGCGCGCTGGAATGAAAACCCCATTCTGCTCGTGCACGACGTGGGCGCGGGCGGCCTGTCGAATGCCGTGCCCGAAGCGGTGGCGCACACGGCCGGACGCGGAGCCGTCATCGATCTCGCCGCGATTCCCAACGACGAGCCCGGCATGTCGCCCATGGAACTGTGGTGCAACGAGTCGCAGGAGCGCTACGTGCTGCTGGTCGACGCGGCGCGCCTCGAGGAATTCGCGGCCATCTGCCGGCGCGAGCGTTGTCCGTTTGCCGAGCTCGGCACCATCGACGACACCGGCGTGCTGGTGCTCGAGGATCGCAGGAACGGCACGCGTCCCGTCGATCTTCCGCTCGAAGTGCTGCTGGGCAAGGCACCGAAGATGCTGCGCGACGTGCGCGCGTTGCAGCCCGCGCAGGTGCCGCTGGCGCTGGCCGACATCGACCTGAAAGACGCGGCGTACCGGCTGCTGAAGTTTCCGGCGGTGGCCGACAAGACCTTCCTCATTTCGATCGGCGATCGCACCGTCGGCGGTATGATCAGCCGCGACCAGATGGTGGGGCCGTGGCAGGTGCCGGTCGCCGACGTCGCGGTCACGACCTCCGACTACTTCGGTCACACCGGCGAGGCCATGGCCATGGGCGAGCGCACGCCGGTGGCGGTGCTCGACGCGCCGGCCTCCGGGCGCCTCGCGGTGGCCGAATCGCTGACCAATATTCTCGCGGCCGATATCGGCTCGCTTTCGAAGGTGCGCCTCTCCGCCAACTGGATGGCGGCCTGCGGCGAGCCTGGCGAGGACGCGGCGTTGTACGCCACCGTGCATGCGGTGGGCGAGGCGCTGTGCCCGGCGCTGGGCATCGCCATTCCGGTGGGCAAGGACTCGCTGTCCATGAAGACGGTGTGGTCGGAAGGCGCCACGAAGAAATCCGTGGTCGCTCCCGTGTCGCTGATCATCACGGCCTTCGCGCCGGTCGCCGACGTGCGCAAGACCTGGACGCCGCAGCTGCGTACCGACCTGGGCGCCACCCAGCTGCTGCTCGTGGATCTCGGCGCCGGCCAGAATCGCCTGGGCGGTTCCTGTGTCGCGCAGGTGCATGGCGCGCTCGGCGCCGCGCCGCCCGACCTCGACGACGCCAAACTACTGACCGGGCTTGCCGGCGCGCTGGCCGAGCTGCGCTCGCAGAACCTCGTGCTTGCCTACCACGACCGTTCCGACGGCGGCGTATTTGCCACGCTGGTCGAAATGGCCTTCGCCGGCCACTGCGGCCTCGACGTGCGGCTGCCGGCCGGCGGCAATGGGGCGGCGGGTGCGCTGTTCAGCGAAGAACTCGGCGTGGTGCTGCAGGTCAAGGCGGCGAATGCGGACGCGGCGCGAGCAGTCTTCGAGCGCCACGGCCTGGGTGAGGTGACCCACCTGGTGGGTACGCCGACGCGCGAGCTGCGTATCCGCATCGAAGCGGCCACTGGCCGCGTCGACGAATCCTGGGAAGACCTGCGACGTGCCTGGTCCGAAACCTCGTACCGCCTGCGCGAGTTGCGCGACGAGCCGGGCTGCGCGCGCGAAGAATTCGCGGCCGCCTGTGATACCGGCGCACCGGGCCTGAACGTCGCGCTCACTTTCAATCCCGACGAGGACATCTCGGCGCCTTTCATCACCAGGAGCCGGCCCAAGGTGGCCATCCTGCGCGAGCAGGGCGTCAACAGCCAGATCGAGATGGGCGCCGTCATGGAGCGCGTGGGCTTCGAGTCGCATGACGTGCACATGAGCGACATCCTCTCGGGTCGCGTTTCGCTGCAGGATTTCCGCGGCCTGGTGGCCTGCGGTGGTTTCTCCTACGGCGACGTGCTGGGCGCGGGCGAGGGCTGGGCCAAGTCCATCCTCTACCACGCGCGCACGCGCGACGAGTTCCAGCGTTTCTTCGATCGCGCCGACACCTTCTCGCTGGGCGTGTGCAATGGCTGCCAGATGTTCGCGGCGCTCAAGGAAATCGTGCCCGGCGCCGCCAGCTGGCCGCGCTTCGTGCGCAACCGCGGCGAACAGTTCGAAGGCCGGTTCTCGCTGCTCGAGTTGCAGAAGTCGCCGTCCATTTTCTTCGAGGGCATGGAGGGTTCCATGCTGCCCATTGCCGTGGCGCATGGAGAAGGTCGCGCGGAGTTCGCGAACGAAGCCGATGCGCGGGCGTTCAGCGGCGCCGGCCTGGTCAGCGCCCGCTACGTCGAAGGCAACCGCAAGGTCGCGACTACCTACCCGGCGAATCCGAACGGCTCGCCTTTTGGCATCGCCGCCATCACCAATGCCGATGGTCGCGTGACCATCACCATGCCGCACCCGGAGCGCTCGTTCCGCTACGTGCAGAATTCCTGGCGGCCGGATGGTGCCGGTGAATACTCCGGCTGGTTCCGCATGTTCGGCAATGCGCGCCGCTGGGTGGGCTAGAAGTCCCGGTCGCGGAAGGTGCCCGTAGCCTGGGTGCCGGTGGTCACCAGCTCGAAGACGCGCGATTCATCGCCTGATACCAGGCCGCGCAGGCGTTCTCCCGACGTTGCACGGCTGCCCAGCTCTGCGAGGTCAGGGCCGAGATGCTGCCAGCGCGCATCGCCGCCCGACAGGTACAGCTCGCCATTGGTCAGCCGCTGCAAGCGGTTCCCCTGGACCGAAGCCCATTGCAGATCGTGCGTGATGCCGTAGTACGGATACCGCCGCACTTCGCCATCGATGGTCACGTAGTGGTTGCGGCCGCGCGAATCCGAAACACAGTCCGTCGCCTCGCGGCCGATATCGCGTCCGCCCCAGTCGTAGCCTTTGAACACACCGGCGCGCTGGCTGAGCACGTGGAAGGAGAGTCGCGAGACGTACGACGGCCCGACGCCTGCCTTGTTGACCAGGCAGGCGAATCGACCGTCCGCCGCGACCGAAAGGGCGGGCGGGAGAGTGGGTGTCCAGTTCTGCCAGTCGTCACGCAAGGGGCCGAGCACCGCGCCATCGGTCGCTGACAGCAACTGACCGGCCGACCAGGCGATGGCATCGCTTCCATTGAGATACGCGAAGCCGAAATCCTCGAAGCGTCCCGCGAAGCGCATGGCGGTCCACGCCGCGAGCGGCGCGGCGACCGTGGTGTTCAACGGGAATGCCACGAACTGGCGGTGCTCGACATCCGACGCCAGCAGCATTCGTCCGTCGGGTGCCACGTGCGCGCGGGCCACCGACAGGTTCGATACGTTCAGCGACTGGAGCAACGCACCCGTGTGCACATTCCAGACGCGCAGCGTGCTGTCCGCGCCGTTCTGGTCGAAGCCGTAGAGCCAGGGGCGAATGGGATCCATGGCGATCTCGCCCGTCGGGGCGGTGCCCTGCATGGCGACCGATGCGTTCGGAGCTGAACCGCGGTCCACGTGGAATCCGACGCGCACCGTGCTGGTATTCGCGAAGCCGGGTTCGTTGTCGGGACTCACGCTCACCGTGGCGAAATACAGCCCATCGGCGAGACCGGCGGGGTCCGCGCTCAACGTGACCGTCGAACTACCGGCACCGGAGCTGGCGCTGGCGCTCAACCACGCGGCGTCATCGGCGAGCTGCCATTGCCCCGCGAGTCCCGCGGTATCGGCGATGTGCAATTCCCGCGTGAGACGCGACGTGCCCAGCGTGGCGCTGAATGCCAGGCCGCGCTCTTCGGATTCCAGCCGGCGCGGATCGACGACCAGCAGCAGCTGGAAATGCTTTTGACGCTGGGTGTAGGGCTCGGTGAACGCGATGGACCCGAAATAATCCCCGGGGGCCAGCGTGCCGGCATCGATGCCGAGGTCGAGCGCGGCATTGCCCTCACCCGTCACGGACGACAATCGCAACCAGGGCTCGTTGACATATGCCACCCAGTGGCGATCGGAAACGAGATCGATGCGGGTAGTCAGGATCGCCGGCATTCCCGATGCATAAGTGATGAACTGCTGTGCGGGCGTGATGCGATGCAGACGCATGGCCAGCAGCGGGACGTCCTCGTACACCACGTGCGTGCCGTCGGTGTCGCTGACGGCAAAGCGCAGGGTCAGCTCGTGCGAGTGCGGGGCGTCGGATTGCGGCTCGAACGAAATGGTGACCGAGGCAGAGTATTCACTGGGGCGCTGCACCGGCGAGATCACCAGCCACGGTGGGACGGCGCTGCCGTCGGCCGGCGCCACGGTGATGCGCTTCCCGTTGACCGACATCCCCACCTCGATCGTCGGCTTGAGGCTCTCGTCGTCGGAGAAAAGCCGGATGGGGTCCGCGTAGACATCCATGCTGTTGCCGCTGCGGCCACCGGAATCGGGCTGCACGGTGCCCTGGTTCGTGGGTTTGCCACCCATGCAGCCCGACAGCATCCAGCAGCCCGCGAGGACCGCGAATGCGGCGACCCGCACGTCAGTTGTCCGCGGTGCGCTTCGACGCTTCCTGGACGAAGAAGCGGCGCACCTTCATGGCTTGTTGCAGGCGACCCTTGCGGATGTAGGCCTGGTAGAGGAAGTCTTTCATCACTTCCAGCAGTACTGCCGCCTGGTAGGTATTGATGACAGGCAGGTCGAGCAGGGGCTCGGTTCCGCCGCCAAAGATGATGCGCATCACCAGGGCGAAGGTGTCTTCGTCGATTTCCGCCATCTCGCGCACGTCGGAGAGCGCGTCGAACAGCCGCAGCCGCGTGGAATGCCCCAGGTCGGAAAAGGTGAGGGCGGCGGCGCGCCGGCACATGGAGGCGAAGGCCTGGTACTGGTCATGCGAATAGCAGACCAGCGCTTCGCGAAAGCAGGTCTCGACGCCCTCGGGCACGTAGTTGAACGCGAACTTCTCGATGGGGCGTTCGACTTCGAAGGCCTGCGGCGAGAGTTCCACGCGGTTGCTGGCGAAGGTGCGCGCCGCGTACCGCAGGAAGACCGGCGAGTTGCAGGCGTGGCAGCGCAGGACCACGCCGATGGTCTTGGGCTTCTGCAGCAACAGCTCGTCGAAGGTGGGCACGGCCTGCGGCGTCATGCGCGAGAACGCCTGGCAGCGCGGGCAATTCCGCGAAGTTTCGCGCTCGTCACCGAAGTAGATAGTGCCGGTCGAGTCGATGAGCACGTGCATGGCGCGGAAGACCTCTAACGGGTGAGCGGCTTGTACTTGATCCTGTGCGGTTGCGCGGCTTCTTCGCCCTTGCGTCGTTTGAGATCTTCCATGTAGTCCTGGAAATTGCCTTCGAACCACACCACTTCGGAGTTGCCTTCGAAGGCCAGGATGTGTGTCGCGATGCGGTCGAGGAACCAGCGATCGTGGGAGATGACCACCGCGCAGCCGGGGAAGGCGAGCAGCGCTTCTTCGAGCGCGCGCAGGGTTTCCACGTCGAGGTCGTTGGTGGGCTCGTCGAGCATGAGCACGTTGCCGCCGGACTTGAGCACCTTGGCGAGATGCACGCGATTGCGCTCGCCGCCCGACAGCTCGCCGATGTTCTGCTGCTGGCCCGTGCCCTTGAAGTTGAAGCGGCCGACGTAGCCGCGCGAAGGCGTCTCGTAGTTGCCGACCTTGATCATGTCGAGGCCGCCGGAGATTTCCTGCCAGACGGTGTTCTTGTCGTTGAGCGCGTGCCGCGACTGGTCGACGTACGCGAGCTTCACCGACGGGCCCAGGCGCAGTTCGCCGGTGTCCGGTTTTTCCAACCCCGCCATCATGCGGAACAGCGTGGTCTTGCCCGCGCCGTTCGGCCCGATGATGCCGACGATGCCGCCGGCGGGCAGGTTGAAATTGAGGTTGTCGAACAACAGGCGATCGCCGTAGGACTTGCTCAGACCCTTGGCCTGCACCACGAGATCGCCGAGGCGCTCGCCCGGCGGAATGTAGATCTCGTTGGTCTCGTTGCGCTCCTGGAACTCGCGCGACTGCAGTTCTTCGAAGCGCGCCAGACGCGCCTTGCTCTTGGCCTGGCGCGCCTTCGGATTCTGGCGCACCCATTCCAGTTCCTTGGCCAGCATCTTGCGCAGGCCCGCCTGTTCCTTTTCTTCCTGCGCGAGACGCGCTTCTTTCTGTTCCAGCCAGGTGGAGTAGTTGCCCTTCCAGGGAATGCCGTGGCCGCGGTCCAGTTCGAGGATCCACTCGGCCACGTTGTCGAGGAAGTACCGGTCGTGGGTCACCGCGATGACGGTGGAGGGATACGCCTCGAGATATTTTTCCAGCCAGGCGATGGATTCGGCGTCCAGGTGGTTGGTGGGCTCGTCGAGCAGCAGCATGTCGGGCGCGGACAGCAGCAGCCGGCACAGGGCCACGCGGCGCTTTTCACCACCCGAGAGCTTGTTGATGACGGCGTCCCACGGCGGCAGGCGCAGGGCATCGGCCGCGATTTCGAGCTTGCGCTCGAGTTCCCATCCACCGGCCGCGTCGATCGCGTCCTGTAGTTTGGCCTGCTCCTCGAGCAGCTTGTTCATTTCGTCCGGATCCAGTTCCGGATCGGCGAACTTGTCGGAGATCTCGTTGAACCGGGCCACCTGGGCGAAGGCGCCGCCGAGACCTTCCATGACGACTTCGCGCACGGACTTGTTCGGATCGAGTTCAGGCTCCTGCGGCAGGTAACCCACCTTGATGCCGGTCTGCGCGCGTGCCTCGCCTTCGAAGTTGTTGTCGATGCCGCCCATGATCTTCAGCAGGGTGGACTTGCCCGAGCCATTGAGGCCCAGCACGCCGATCTTGGCGCCGGGGAAGAAAGACAGGCTGATGTCGCGAAGAATGACGCGCTTGGGTGGCACAACCTTGCCAACCCGGTTCATCGTGTAGATGTATTGGGCCATGGAATGCAGGAGTTAAGGAGCGGAACGGGCGCGAATTCTACCGCCTTCACATGGATCCCTGTGCTACGTTTGCTGCGGTGTCAACTGCAGCGTCTTCGGTCCTGGTGGTGGCTGGCGAGCGCCTGGCGCGCTACGGCTTTCCCGACGGGCATCCCTTCGGAACCGATCGTCACGCGGCCTTCATCGCCGAGTTCGCGGCGCGCGGTCTCGACAAGCGCGTGCGCCTCATGGAAACCCGAGCGGCCACGCGGGCCGAGCTGGAATCCTTTCACACGCGGGAATACCTCGACCTGGTCGAAAATCGTTCGCGCACCGGCGATGGTTACCTCGATGGCGGCGATACGCCGGCCTGGCGCGGCGTCTACGAAGCGGCCGCCGACGTGGTCGGCGCGACGCTGCTGGCGTCCGATGAAATCATGGCGGGGCGCGTGCGCCGGGCCTTCGTGCCCATCGCCGGCTTGCACCACGCGGCGCGCACCGGGGCGGCCGGCTTCTGCGTCTTCAACGACTGCGGTGTCGCGGTGGAAATGCTTCGCCGGAATCATGGCTTGAAACGCATTGCTTACGTGGATATCGATGCGCATCACGGCGATGGCGTGTTCTACGGTTTCGAAAGCGATCCGGACCTGATCTTCGCGGACATCCATGAAGACGGGCGCTTTCTCTACCCGGGTACGGGTCGCGAAGACGAAACCGGCCGCGGCGCGGCGGCCGGGACCAAGCTCAACATCCCGGTACCACCGGGCGCCGACGATGCGGTGTTCGAAGCGGAGTGGCCGCGCGTGCTCGCCCACCTGCGCAAGTTCCGGCCCGAGTTCATCCTGCTGCAGGCCGGTGCGGACAGCATCGAGGGCGATCCCATCACCCACATGCGTTATCGCGCCGACACGCATCAGCGCGCGGCACGTGACCTGGTGCGGCTGGCCGAGGAACTCGGGCATGGCCGCGTGCTGGGGACCGGTGGCGGCGGCTACAACCGCATCAACCTCGCGCAGGCCTGGTCCGGCGTCGTGCAAGGCCTGCTGGAATAGTGCCGAACTAGATGGGTGCCGGGCCGGCATTCCGGCGGTGTCAGGCCGGCATTTCGGCATTACGACAAGCCTCAGAGAGCAGGGATTCGCGGTTCTGCGCAGGAAAATGGGGACATCCCTATTTTCCGAGGCGCGTGCGTCGACCCGCTTTACAAGGCCCGGGCGGAAAATAGGGATGTCCCCATTTTCCCCGGCTCTGTCCAAGCCCCTTCCGTTACAATTCGCGGCCCCCGTGGCGACCCTTTCGAGGCCCTGAAAATGTTCCGTACTGCGATGACCGTGGGTGGTTTCGACCCCGAACTGGATGCGGCGATCAACAATGAACGCAAGCGCCAGGAAGACCATATCGAGCTGATCGCGTCGGAAAACTACGCCAGCCCGCGCGTGCTCGAAGCTCAAGGGTCGGTGCTCACCAACAAGTACGCCGAAGGCTACCCGGGCAAGCGTTATTACGGCGGCTGCGAATTCGTGGACGTGGCCGAGCAGCTGGCCATCGACCGCGTGAAGAAACTCTTCGGCGCCGACTACGCCAACGTGCAGCCGCACTCCGGTTCGCAGGCCAATGCCGCCGCCTACCTCGCGCTGATCAATCCGGGCGACACCATTCTCGGCATGAGCCTGGATCATGGCGGTCACCTCACGCACGGCGCCAAGGTGAATTTCTCCGGCAAGATTTTCCGCGCCGTGCAGTACGGCATCCGCCCGGACACGGGTGAGATCGACTACGACGCGCTGGCGGCCCAGGCGCTGGCCGAGAAGCCGAAGATGGTGGTGGCGGGCTTCTCCGCGTATTCGCGCTTCCTCGATTTCAAGAAATTCCGCGAGATCGCGGATTCGGTGGGCGCCTACCTCATGGTCGACATGGCGCATGTCGCGGGCCTGGTGGCCGCGGGCGTCTACCCGAACCCGGTTCCCTATGCCGACGTGGTGACCAGCACCACGCACAAGACGCTGCGCGGGCCGCGCGGCGGCATCATCCTGGCGCGCGCCAATGACGCCATCACCAAGAAGCTCAACTCGCTGGTGTTCCCCGGCACGCAGGGCGGACCGCTGATGCATGTCATCGCGGCCAAGGCCGTGGCCTTCCTCGAAGCGCTGCAGCCGGAGTTCAAGGAATACCAGAAACAGGTGGTGGCGAATGCCAAGGCCATGGCGGCCCGCCTGCAGAAACGCAACTACAAGATCGTCTGCGGCGGCACCGACAACCATCTCTTCCTGCTGGACCTCTCCGACAAGGCGATGAACGGCAAGGAAGCGGACGCGGCGCTCGGCAAGGCACACATCACGGTGAACAAGAACGCCGTGCCCAACGATCCGCGCCCGCCCATGGTGACCAGCGGCATCCGCATCGGAACACCGGCCGGTACCACGCGCGGCTTCAAGGAGCGCGAGTTCGAGCAGGTCGCCGACTGGATCGCGGACATCCTCGACGCGAATGGCAGCGATGCCGTCATCGAGAAGACGCGCGCCGCGGTGTCCGAGCTCTGCCGCCGTTATCCCGTTTACGGGCCCTGACGGACACTAGCCAACGGGGCGTGCCATGCACTGTCCCTTCTGCGCGCATCCGGACACCAAGGTCAACGACTCGCGGCTCGCGGCCGAAGGCGCGCAGATCCGCCGCCGTCGCGAGTGCCTGCAATGTGGTGAACGATTCACCACCTTCGAAACGGCCGAACTGGTGATGCCGCTGGTCGTGAAGAGCGACGAGCGGCGCGTTCCCTTCGATGAAAGCAAGCTGCGCGGCGGCATGCTCAAGGCGCTGGAGAAGCGCCCGGTGTCGCGTGAGTCCATCGAGGAAGCGGTGGGGCACGTGACGCGCAAGCTGCGCGCGCTCGGAGAACGCGAGGTCACCTCGCGGCTCATCGGTGAACTGGTCATGGATGAACTGCACAAGCTCGACGAAGTCGCCTACGTGCGGTACGCCTCGGTGTACCGCCATTTCCAGGACGTGGAAGCATTCCGCGAGGAAATCGAACGGCTGCGACATCGCCGCGGCCGCATTCCGAGCGAGGATCAGCTCGAGCTGCTGCCCGGTGAGGCTCCCGTGAAACCGCGGCGTGGCAAGAAGCCATGAACTTCACGCCCTTCGACGAAGTCGCGATGCGACGCGCGCTGGAACTCGCGCAGCGCGGGCTCTACACCACGCAGCCGAATCCGCGTGTCGGTGCCGTGCTGGCGCTGGAGAATGAAATCGTCGGTGAAGGCTGGCACGAACGCGCCGGCGAGCCGCACGCCGAGCCCAATGCGATTCGCGCCGCGGGCGCGCGCGCGCGTGGGTCCACCGCCTACGTGACGCTGGAACCCTGCAGTCACCACGGGCGTACGCCGCCCTGTGTGGATGCCTTGCTGGCCGCGGGCGTGAAACGCGTGGTCTACGCGGTGGGTGATCCCAACCCGCTGGTCGATGGTCGCGGCGCGCAGCGGCTGCGCGAGGCGGGCGTGAAAGTGGAGTCGGGCTTGCTGGAATCCGAGGCCAGCGATCTCAACGCGGGATTCTTCATGCGCATGCGCGCCGGCCGGCCCTTCGTGCGCCTGAAGTCGGGCGCGAGCCTCGATGGTCGAACCGCGCTGGCCAACGGCGCCAGCCAGTGGATCACCAGCGAAGAGGCTCGGGCCGACGTGCAGCACTGGCGCGCGCAATCCTCCGCGGTGCTGACCAGCGCCGCCACCGTGCTGGCCGACGATCCCCGTCTCGACGTGCGCATCGACGTTCCGCACCAGCCGCTGCGCGTGGTGCTCGATCGCCGCCGGCAGGTGCGCGACAAGGCGCGTATCCTGCGTTCACCGGGCGAGGTGCTGATATTCGCAGCGGCTGATCCGAAGCGTCGCGCAAATCCGGGTGCCACGAAGCTCGGCAGGGCCAGCATCGAGCGGGTGCGCGTGCTGCGTGGTCACCTCGACATCCACAAGGTCCTGGCCCGGTTGGCCGAGCTCAAGATCAACGAGGTAATGGTCGAGGCCGGGCCGCGACTCAGCGGCGCGCTGCTGGCCGCCGGGCTGGTGGACGAGTGGGTGCTGTACATTGCGCCCAAGTTGTTAGGGGCGGATGGGAAACCTTTGACCTCGTTCGCGAAACTCAGGAAGCTGGCCGCCGCGCCACGCTTCGACATCGTCGACTCGCGCGCGGTGGGTCCGGACCTGCGGCTGCGCCTGCGGCCGCGTAAATAAGGAGCCATCGGGTGTTCACCGGCCTGGTACAGGAAATAGGCGAGATCCGCAGCCTGGAGCGCCGCGAGGGCGGCAACGCCGACGACCTGCGGTTGCGGGTGGCTTTCGGCACGGTCGATCCCGCGCGGCTGGGTCTCGGCGCCAGCATCAGCGTGGACGGCGTGTGCCTCACGGTGGCGGAGCTGGAACGCGATGCTTTTGTCGCGGATGTCTCCGGCGAGACGTTGCGTGTCACCACGCTGGGCTCCAAGCGTGCCGGGGCGCGCGTCAACCTGGAGCCGGCGCTGCGCGCAGGTGATAGTTTGGGCGGGCACTGGGTCTCGGGACACGTCGACGGCATTGCCCAGGTGCTCAAGACATCGCGCGACGCGCGATCGCTGGTGGCCACGCTGGCGGCACCGCGCGAGCTGGCGCGTTACATCGCCCGCAAGGGCTCCGTGACGCTCGATGGAGTGAGCCTGACGGTCAACGAGGTGGATGGCGTGAATTTTTCGATCAACCTGATTCCGCATACGCAGGACGTGACGACGCTGGGTGCGCTGGCGCCTGGCGCGCGCGTCAACCTCGAAATAGACCTGCTGGCCCGGTACGTCGAGCGCCTCTCGTCCATGGATGGGGCATCACCCGCATGAGGCCGATGAATTCCATCGAGGAAATCCTCGCCGACATCGCCGCGGGCCGCATGGTCGTCATCATGGACGACGAGGATCGCGAAAACGAAGGCGACCTCATCATGGCCGCGCAGAAGGTGACGGCCGCCGACATCAATTTCATGGCGCGCTTCGGCCGCGGACTCATCTGCCTCACGCTCACCGCCGAACGTTGTCGCCAGCTGCGCCTGCCGCTCATGGTCAGCGAGACGCATCGCGAACACCGCACCAACTTCACGCTGTCCATCGAGGCGGCCGAGGGCGTGACCACGGGTATCTCGGCGCACGATCGCGCGCACACGGTGATCACCGCGGTCAAGGCCAACGCGCGGCCCGAAGACCTGCGTCAGCCCGGGCACATCTTTCCGGTGATGGCGCAGCCCGGTGGCGTGCTGACACGCGCCGGCCACACGGAGGCGGGCTGCGATCTCGCGCGCCTGGCCAAGCTCGATCCTTCCTCGGTGATCGTCGAGATCATGAACGACGACGGCACCATGGCCCGCCGCCCGGATCTCGAGAAGTTCGCCGCGCAACACGATCTCAAGATCGGCACGATCGCGGATCTCATCCGTTACCGCCTGCGCCAGGAGCGTTCGGTGGAGCGCATCGCGGAGCAGGCGGTGGAGACCGAGTTCGGCCCATTCCGCATGCTGGCCTACGAAGATCACGTGCATCGTGACGTGCACCTGGCGCTGGTACGCGGCTCCATCGAAGGCGCGCCGGCGCCGCTGGTGCGCGTGCATCCCATCGACACGCTCGCGGACATCGTCGGCGTGCGCGACGTGGGCCGCACCTGGACGCTGCGCGACGCCATGAAACGCATTGCGGAGGTGGGTACGGGCGTGGTCATCATCCTGCGTGATCACGCCACGCCGCGCGAACTCGCCGATGCGGTGAGCGCGCTGGGCCAGCGCGTGGAGCACGCGGCCGCGACCACCGTGGCTCCCCAGGTGCTGCGCACCTACGGCATCGGCGCGCAGATCCTCAAGGACCTGGGGGTGACGCGCATGCAGGTGCTGTCCACGCCCAAGCAGCTGCAGGGCATTTCAGCCTTCGGGCTGGAGATCACTGGGTACATCGCCGAATGACGCGTCCCGATATACTCCCGCGCCCATGACTGGTTCCAACCCCAACCCACAGACTTTCGACGCGAGCGCGTGGCGCGTGGCCATCGTCGCGGCGCGTTTCAACTCCGCGCTGGTCGACCAGCTCATCGACGGCGCGACGCGCGCCTGGCAGGCGCATGGCGGACGCGCGGACGATCTGATCGTGGAACGCACGCCCGGCGCCTTCGAGCTGCCGCTGGCCGCGCTCAAGTTCGCCGCCAGCGGCGAATACCAGGCGGTGATCGCGCTCGGCTGCGTGATCCGTGGCGACACGCCGCATTTCGATTTCGTGGCGGGCGAGTGCGCCCGCGGCCTCATGGATGCGGGACTCGCCACCGGCATTCCCGTCATCTTCGGCGTGCTGACCACCGAGACGCAGGCGCAGGCCGAGGAGCGCGCGTCGGTGACGCGCATGAACAAGGGCGGCGAGTCCATGGAGGCCGCGCTCGAGATGGCCGACCTGCTGGCGCCGTTCAGCGCGCCGAGGCGCAAGGCGAAGAAGGTGGCGCCGAAGAAGAAAGTCGCGGCTCGTGGTGCGCCGGCGAAGAAGGCCCGTCGCTGATGGCCGGCATCAACCCCGCCTCCGCCCGCCGCGCCGTGGCGCGCAAGCTCGCCATGCAGGCGCTGTATCGCTGGCAGATCAACGCCTCGCCCTGGCAGGACGTGGTCAACGAATTTTCCACCGACGAAGAAATGCGCAAGGCGGACCGCGGTTATTTCAACAAGCTGGTCACCGACATCTGCGGCGCCAGCGGCGACCTCGATACCGCGTTGTCCGGCTGGATGGATCGCAAGCCCACCGAGCTCGACCCGGTCGAACGCGCCGTGCTCTGGGTCGGGGCGCATGAACTGCGTTCCGCGCCCGACGTGCCGTATCGCGTGGTCATCAATGAGGCCGTGGGCCTGGCCAAGCGCTTCGGCGCCACCGATGGCCACAAGTTCGTGAACGCGGTCCTCGACAAGGCGGCGCGCGAGCTGCGGCCGCACGAACACTGAGCCAACCCGAAGGGCACCATGGCCCAGTCCGAGTTCGAACTCATCGGCAAATACTTCGCGCGGCTCGGCGCGGAACGTGGCGATGTGCGACTTGGCGTGGGCGACGATGGCGCGGTACTCAGCCCGCCACTTGCCCGCGACCTCGTGGTCGTCACCGATTCACTGGTCGAAGACGTGCACTTTCCGAAAGGTTCGCCGCCGGCGTCGATCGGGCATCGGGCCTTCGCGGTCAATCTCTCCGATCTCGCGGCCATGGGGGCCGAACCCGCCTGGGGACTGCTGGCGCTGACATTGCCGGAGGCGGACGAGGCCTGGCTGGGCGAATTCGCGCGCGCCGCGGGCGACCTGTGCCGGCGCCATGGCGTGGCGCTGGTGGGCGGCGATACCACGCGCGGGCCTCTGTCGATGACGGTGACGCTGGTGGGCGTGGTGCCCATCGGCGTGGCCCTGCAACGACGCGGCGGTCAGCCGGGCGACGCGATATTCGTGACCGGCTCGCCGGGTGACTCGGCCGCCGGGCTGGCCCTGGAGCAGGGTCGGCTGCACGTGGCTGACCCGATGTCGGCCCGCATCCTGCGCGATCGCTTCCTGTTCCCGACGCCGCGATGCGAGGTGGGGCTGGCACTGCGCGGACTCGCCAGCGCCTGCATCGATGTATCCGATGGTCTCGGCGGTGATCTCGAAAAGCTCTGCGTCGCCAGCGGTTGCGGCGCGGAGATCGAGGCCGCGGCCCTGCCGGTCTCCGAATCGCTGGTGGCCGCGGTCGGTCGCGAAGTGGCGCGTGAATATGCGCTGACGGGGGGCGAGGATTTCGAACTACTGTTCACCGTGCCGCAGGCGCGGCTCGGTGCGATGAACAACGCCGTCGCCATGGGGCTCGGGCCGGTGACCCGCATCGGCAGCCTGGTGTCGGGAAATGGCGTCAGGGTTTTCACGCGCGGCGGTGTGATGCAGTTCTCGGGCGCCGGATACGACCACTTTGCGCGCCGCACCTGATCGTAGGACGTTTCGTCACCACCAGTGATCCTAGACCCGGGTCACACCGGGTCCGGCCGCCCGGCCGTATTCTGCCGGCAGGTTAAATGGACTGCGCCGATGCAGGGATAGCCCGGGCAGGCGCTACGCGTACGCCGATCAATAACGATGTCGCTGCAAGCTACCAAGACCGGTCCTGACTCTCAGGCAGCCAAGATCCTGGAAAACCGCGTTCCGGACCGGGTCGGTAAATATGTAATCATCAACGAGGTCGGCCGCGGCTCGACCGGCACCGTCTATCTATCGCACGACCCGTACTACGGTCGCGACGTCGCCATCAAGGTCTACAACATGGACCAGGATGCCAGCGACGAGCGCGCGAAGATCGCGCGCAAGATGTTCCTGTCCGAGGCCCACATGGTGGGCAAGCTGCAGCATCCGCACATCCTGCCCATCTACGATGCGGGCGAGGAAAACGGCCGCTGCTACATCGTCACCGAACACGTGCACGGCGCGCGCACGCTCTCCGCGTACTGCCGGCCCGACAACCTGCTGCGCACCGACGACGTGGTCGAGATCATGTTCAAGTGCGCCAAGGCGCTGCACTACGCGCACACGCGTGGTGTCATTCACCGCGACATCAAGCCGTCCAACATCATGCTCACGCAGGATTCCGACGTGCGCATCATCGACTTCGGCATCGCGCTGGTGGCCGACTCGGAGATCTCGCGCATCGAGGGTATCGCCGGCTCGCCGTCGTACATGTCACCCGAGCAGGTGCAGAGCCTGGAGCTCACGCATCACTCCGACCTCTATTCGCTCGGCGCGGTGATGTACGAGCTGCTGACCGGCATCCGGCCGTTCCGCGCCGGCAACCTGGTCAAGCTGCTGCACCAGATCGTCTACGCCACGCCGCCGCCGATCCACACGCAGCGCAAGGACGTTCCCGAGGAGCTCGAGGAAATCTGCGTCACCGCGATGCAGAAGACGCCGGACAAGCGCCACAAGTCGGGCGCCGACTTCGCCGCCGAGCTCACGCGCGTGCACCAGCGTCTGCGCGAGCAGAATGCCCGCATCGACCAGCAGGCGCAGTTCGACGTGCTGCGCCGCCTGCGTTTCTTCCACGAGTTCTCGCATGCCGAAATCTGGGAGGTGCTGCGCGCCAGCACCATGACGGATTACCCGGCGGGCGAGGAGATCGTGAAGGAAGGCGAGATGGACGATCGCTTCTACATCCTCGTCAACGGCAGCTGCACCGTCGAACGCCACGGCAAGAAACTCGGTGCCATGGATTCGGGTGACTGCTTCGGCGAGACCAGCTACGTGCGCGGCGCGCGCCGTACCGCGACCATCCGCGCGGAGTCGGCCGTGTCCGTGCTGCGCGTGAGCTCGACGCTGCTGGAGCAGGTGTCGGCCGCCTGCCAGCTGCGCTTCAATCGCGTGTTCCTCAAGGCGCTGGTGTCGCGCCTGCAGGGCAACGATCAGCCCGCCGAATAGCTAGAAACTGAACTGCGTCCGCAGCGCGATGACGTCGAGATCCTGGCCGATCTCCACGCCCAGCGGCGGCGTGTTGGGCGCAGGACCGAAGGGCTGCGTGTTGCCCGGGCCTGCCGGGTTGAGCCGGTCCACGTCGATGAGCATGTAGTCGAGCATCATCTTGATGGTCGGATTCGGATACCAGTTGATGCCCAGCGCCACGACCGACTGGTCGCCACCGCGCACCGAACCCGGCACCGCCGCCGCGCCTTCCAGGCCCTCGTTGTAATTGAGGTTCATGCGGCTGTAGCGCGCCGCGAGTTCCCACGCACCCCAGCCGCCATTCGGCGAGAACGGCACCTTGGCCCGCGGATTCTGGAAAGAACCCGTGGCCGCGTTGTAGCGGCGATTCTCGCCCGTGAGGATCCAGCTGCCCTGCAGGTAGTAACCCGCGAAATCCGGATCGGGCAAGGTGGTCGGCTGGCGACGTGCAATGTCGAACCAGAAGTGCTCGCCCTGCAGGTAGAAGTTTTTCCAGTTCGCGCCGAACTCCAGGCCATAGACGCTGGCGTTCTCCGCGTCGATCGAGCCGGTGTCGATGAGTCGCACGCTGTCGACGCGGATCTCGGGACGATCGCGCAAGCGCAGCGGATGGCGCGGGAACGTGCCGTAGCCCTGGTCGGCCGGAGAGAACACGTAGGTGCCCGACGCGCCCACGTGCACGTTGTAGTCGGCGCTGGTGGCAGCGAGGAAACCGGCGCGCGCCACGGCGGCCAGCTGCGTGTCGAAGACTTCGGCATCGTTGACGGTGCGCGTGGTCAGCGTGAGCGATGACATGTACCGCGAGCCATTGGCCTTCACGCCCAGGCCGATGCGACCGTCGGCGCCGCCCAGGGCGCGTGACAGTTCGCCGGCCGCGGAGCGTTCGAGGAACAGCAGGTCTTCGGGCGAGGTGCCATCGTCCATGTTCGCGGGCGGCGAGAATGCGCCCAGCTGGAAAGTGAAAGGCGCGAGGCCGGTGTAGGCGATCCACGCATCGTTGATGCGCGTCGGGCCTTCGGTGCCGGAGCCGCCGAGTTCGAGCAGCAGGCGATAGTTGAAGTCGCGGGCCACGGTGCCTTCGAAGCCGAAGCGTGCGCGACGGAAATAGAAGCCGTCGCTGAAATCGCGCGCGGCGTTGTTCTCGCGGTTGGGAAGTCCGCCCACCGAGCCGCGGCGATAGTCAGTCGCCAGCGGGCCTTCGACGGATTCGCCGTACAGGGCACCGTCCATCTGCACGTTGGCACGGAAGGCGATCGACGAGCGGCTGTCCGCCGAGGTGATCGTGGGCCGGTTGTTGTTGAAGGTGAGCTTGGGCGCTTCCTGCGTCGAGACCTTGCTCTGGGCAGCTTGCGCCGACGCCTGCGCGGCGTTCTGGCCGAGCTGCGCGGTCAGGGCCTCGAGCTGCTTCTGCTGGGCGTCGAGGAGCTTGGCCTGCGCCTCGAGCTGCGCGCGTTGCTCGGCGATCGAGGCACGGAGCGCCTCGACCTGATCCTGCAGGGCCTTGTCGTCGGCGAAGGCCGGCGTGATGGCGAGACCCGAGAGCGCCACGAGTACCGCGGCGCGTAGTGAGACCGGTCGATTCATTTCTTGAGCTCCAGGAAGCCGTATTTCTTCCAAGTATCACGCGCCGACGGGCTTGCCAGGTAATCAAGAAATTCAATCGTCTCCTTCCGTGACCCCCTAATGGCCGCGGCCGGGTACGTGATGGGGGCGTGAGTGGTCTCCGGAAAGGTGTCGACGATGCGCACTTTCGAATCCACCAGCGCGTCGGTCGTGTAGACGATGCCGAGCGGGGTTTCGCCGCGCGCCACGAACATCATTGCACTGCGGACATTGTCGGCCCGCACCAGCCGATCCTGGATCTCGTCCCAGAGGCCCAGCGACACCAGCGCCGAGCGGGCATAGCGGCCCACGGGAACGGTATCCGGGTCGCCGGTAGACAGGCGTCCCTGGCCGAGCGCCGCGGCCAGCGGGAATCCCGGTGCGATCTTCAGCTCGACCTTGCTGTCGGCGGGTGCGATGAGCACCAGCCGGTTGCCCACGAGATTCCGGCGCGTGGGTTTTTCGATGAGCGTGCGCTGCTGCAGGTAGTCCATCCACTCCTGGTCGGCGGAGATGAAGGCATCGGCCTTGCCGCCGGCTTCGATCTGGCGCGCGAGCACCGAGCTCGCGGCGAAGGAAAGTTTCACGTGCGTGCCCGAGGATTTCTCCCAGGCGGTCGACAGGTCGACGAGCACGTTGGTGAGCGACGCCGCGGCGAACACCAGCAGTTCGGGCTTGCGCGTCTCCTGCGCATGCACCACCGGCAACAGCAGCGCGGCGAGTGCGACGAACAGAGTCTGGCGGCGGCCAGGCAGACGTGAAGACATGGGTGTGTTCCTCGTGAGTGGTGCTAGATTCTTCCGGGGTCGCTATATTCTCACGTATATCTCGAACGCGAAGCGCAATGAACAAGAAATACCTGCTATCCACGATACTCGGCCTGTTCCTGTGCGGTGCGTTGACGCCGGCCGAAGGCCACACCGACGAAGGCTGCGCGGATTTTTCCTGGGATGTGTCGCGTGAGCTCGACATCCTGCGACGCCCCGCAAAAAGCGTCGAACGCGACACCGTGGTCGTCGGCGAGCATTACTCCGTGCGGCTCGCGCCGCAGGCCGGCGTGCAGTTCGTGGTTGCGCCCGAGCGTGAGGCACGCAGCACCGAGCCACGCGCGGCCGTGTTGCGATTTCGGGCCACACGCCCCGGACGCCACCGCGTGGCCATCACTTCCCGCCACTGGATCGACATGGTGGTGGACGGGGCGATCGTGAAGTCCGTGGATCACCAGGGCCGCGCGGACTGCAAACTGCTGCACAAGGTCGTCGAGTTCGATCTGCCGGCCGGTCGGGAGCTGACGCTGCAGCTCAGCGGCCAGGACGACGCCGTCATCGGTCTCGCGATCACCGGACCCGCCGCGCCCTGACGCGCGGCGTTCATCCCCTCTCGTTTTCCATTCAATCCTCCGGGAATTCCCATTCCATGCGCGATATACGAAAGAACATAACGACAATCCTGCTGGCGGCCTCCGCCGGCTCACTGCATGCCGAAACCGCCGACGAGGTATTCACCCTCGGCCAGATCACGGTCACCGCGACCCGTCCCGAAGACACCTCGTTCGGCGACGACGTGGCCAGCGCCGAAGAGATGTGGCGATTCGACACCAACACGCTCGACGAGGCGGTGAAGCTGATTCCGGGCGTGTCCTCGAATTTCGATTCCAACGGCCGGCGCAACGAACACGACATCCTGGTGCGCGGTTTCGGCCGCTGGCAGGTGCCGCTCTCCATCGACGGAATTCGCGTCTACCTGCCCGCCGACAACCGGCTGGACTTCAACCGTTTCCTCACCTCGGACCTGGCGGAAGTCGAGGTGCGCAAGGGTTACGTATCCGTGCTCGATGGTCCGGGAGGGCTCGGCGGCGCGATCAATCTCGTCACTCGCAAGCCCACGAAGGCCTTCGAAGCCAACGCCCAGCTCGACGCCGCGCTCGATGGTGACGGTTCGCGTGAGGCCTGGAACGGTCATGCCTCGCTCGGAACCCGCGTCGACCGCTTCTACGCGCTGGCCAGCTACAGCTACCTCGACCGCGACGGCTTCAGTCTCTCCGACGATTTCACGCCCACGCCCATGGAAGACGGTGGCCAACGTGATGGCTCCGACAACAGCGACTCGCGACTGAATGCCAAGTTCGGCTTCACGCCCAATGAAACCGACGAATACTCGCTGAGCTACACGCGCCAGGAAGGCGAGAAGGGCGCGCCGCTCAACGTGAACAACAATCCTCCCAATCCACCGAACAGCTACTGGCGCTGGCCCTGGTGGGACATCGAGAACGCCTATTTCCTGTCGAACACGGCCATTGGCGAGAGCGCCTACATCAAGGTGCGCGCCTTCTACAACGAATTCGACAACGCGCTGTACGCCTATGACGACCGCACCTACACCACGCAGTCGGCGAATGGACGCTTCCGCAGTTTCTACGCGGATGATGGTTACGGCGGCAGTGTCGAGGCCGGGTTTCCGCTGCTGCCGAAATCGGATACGCGTGCCGCGGTTCACTATCGGCGTGACAATCACACCGAATACAACTTCAACCGGCCAACGCATGCCACGCTGAGCTCGACCGAGCCCGTGCAGGAAACCAACGAGGAAACCTGGTCGCTGGCCCTGGAGAACACGCTCCACATTTCGGAGGCGCTCGACCTGCTCGCCGGTGTCAGCTACGACCGCAATGAAATCCTGCAGGCCCAGGAATTCAGCGCGGCGCGTGGCCTGTACGAGAACCCCACCGGAAACGACAGCGCCTTCAATGGACAGGCGTCATTGCAATGGCAATACGGCGAATCGGGGCAGCTGAGCGGCAGCATCTCGTCGCGTTCGCGATTTCCCACCAACTTCGAGCGTTACAGCACGCGCTTCGGAACGGCGGTGCCGAACCCGGACCTCAAGACCGAGCGTGCCACCAACTACGAGGTGGCGTGGCAGCGCGGTCATGGAGACACCGGACGACTGTCCGCGGCCGTCTTCTTTTCCGATGTCACGGACATGATCCAGACGGTGATCGTGGCTTCGCAGCCGGCGCAGCTTACGCAAACCCAGAACGTCGGCGATGGCGAGTATTACGGAGTGGAACTCGCCGCGGACGGGAAGCTGGGTGCGAGCTGGCGGCTGGGTGGCAACTACACCTACCTGCACCGCGAGATCGTCGACCCCTTGCGTCCTTCGTTGCAGGCGGTGGGTACTCCGACGCACCAGGGCCTGTTGTTCGCGACCTGGTCGCCGGGCGAGACAGTCTCGGTGACGCCGAGCCTGGAATTCGCCAGCGATCGCTGGAGCGATCTCAACGACACGACCTTCCGTCGCACGGGCAAGTACACGCTGGTGAATCTGCAACTGCAGTACCGCGCGACCGAAAAGCTCTCGTTTGCCGCGGGTGGCCGGAACCTGTTCGATGACAACTACCAGCTCGCGGTGGGATTCCCCGAGCCAGGCCGGACGCTCTACGTGAAGATGCAGCTCGGCTTCTGAGCCGGGCAGGTGCTGAGCGGCACCCGGCCCCGACGGCCGGGTGCCCTGGGTAGCTAGTTCTTCGCGACGTGGATGACCTTGGGCTGCGTGAACTCTTCCAGTCCTTCGTGTCCCATTTCAGCGCCGAGCCCGGATTGCTTGGCGCCCGCGAACGGAACGTCGGGCGGAAGATCGAGATGCTTGTTCACCCAGACCGTGCCGGTGTCCATGCGCGCGGCCACCTGGTAGGCCTGCTCGAGGTCCGAACCCCAGACCGTGCCGCCGAGTCCGTACTCGCTGTTGTTGGCACGGGCGAGGGCATCGTCCAGGTCCTTGTACTTCATGACCGGCGTGACCGGGCCGAACTGTTCCTCGCGTACCAGGCGCGAATCGTCGGCGATGTCCCGCACGATGGTGGGCGCGATGAAGTAGCCCTCGCGATCCAGGGCCTTGCCGCCCGCGATGACCTTGCCACGCGCGTGTCCGTCGGCGATGAATTCCTTGAGCTTCTCGTATTGCGTCTTGTTCTGCACCGGGCCGATCTGCGTGTCGGGATCCATGCCATCGCCAACGACGGCGCTCTCGGCGAGCTTCGCGAGCTCGGCGCACAGTTCTTCGTAGATGGACTCGTGCGCGTACACGCGCTTGATGGCGAGGCACACCTGGCCGGCATTGATCATCGCGCCCATGAAAATCTTCGGCGCCACTTCTTTCGCGTTGGTGCCGGGCAGGATGATGGCCGCGTCGTTGCCGCCGAGCTCGAGCGTGATGCGCTTGATGGTGCTGGCCACGCTGGCCATGACCTTGCGGCCGGTGGCGGTCGAGCCGGTGAAGGCCACCTTGGCGACGTCGGGATGCTGCGTGAGGGGCGTGCCCAGGTCATTCTGGTCGGTGATCACGTTGAACACGCCCGGCGGCAGGATCGACGCCGCGAGCTCACCGAATTTCAGCGTGGTCAGCGGGGTGGTGGGCGCGGGCTTCGCGACCACGGTGTTGCCCGCGGCCAGTGCCGGCGCGAGCTTGATCATCAACAGGATCATCGGGAAGTTCCACGGCGTGATCGCCGCGACCACGCCGAGTGGCGCGCGCAATTGCACGATCTTCTGCGTCGCGTCCTCGCGCAGCACCTTCGGCTCGATTTTCATCTCGGTGAATGCGCGGATCATGGCGATGGCGCCGCCCATTTCGTACTTCGCCTGCATGAGCGGCTTGCCCTGCTCGAGCGTCAGCAGCCGGGCGAATTCATCCTGCTGTTTGGCCAGCGCATCGGCCAGGGCCAGCAACAGCTGGCGGCGTTCTTCCCAGGAGCGGCGCGACCAGGCCGGGAACGCGGCTTTCGCGGCGGCGACGGCTTCGTTGAGCTGGGCGACGTCGGCGCGCGGACACTGCAGCAGCGGTTTGCCCGTGGCCGGATTGATGACGTCCATGCGGGACGCGCCGGGTACCAGCCGTCCGTCGATGAGCAGGCGAAACTCGGTGAACTCGGCTTCCAGAGATTTGGGGTTGGCGCTCATGGGCGACTCCTGGGTTGGCGGGCACGGTCGTTATGGCCGCCCGAATATAACGAGGGAGCGAAGTCTATCTCCACCGCCAGCGAAAGGAGACTAGTAGCGGCCGTGCAGGCTGTAACGCGCTGAAAACTCGAGCTTGGATTCTGTCGCAAAGGGCGTTTCGCCCAGGTCCACGGCCCGCCGGGGCACGTTGCTCTCCACCCGGAGCCATTCCACGGCAAACCGCCAGTGCTCGTCCTTTTCGAACGACCAGGCCAGCGTCCAGGCGTCGCCGTCTTCACTTCCCGGGCCGGTGGGTCGACCCAGCATCGTGACCGCGAAGGCGTCGTAGCGCAGACCCAACAGATGGCGCTGAAGGCGCTTGGCCAGCAGGGCCGACTGGGAGTCGAATTCCCAGGTCAGCGTGCGGGAGGGTGAAATGATCGTCCGGCCGTCCAGGGCCTGGAGCAGCACTGTCCACTCGCCCGCGGTTTCGATGCGCAAGGCGGCGGCATCGAAGGTGGTGTCCCAGGCCATGTCGCGCAGTTCGTCGGAACGCACGGTGGGGTCGGCGCGATTGTCGTAATGCAGCAGGTTGAGTACCGCGCGGTCGAGGTAGCGGACCTGACCACCGACGTAGAAGCCCGGCCGATCGTCCAGTTCGTGGAACAGCTCTTTCTTCGTCTTCGTGGGATCGGACTGCACCTCGCCGACGCGACCGAACAGCGTGGTCTGGCGATCGTGCAACGCGAAGCCGTGCTTGGCGAGCATGGTGCCGGCCGGATCGTTCCAGCCGAAGATCGCGCCCGTGAGCTGGAAGTCGAAGTCATGGCCCTTGCGCGTGCCCAGCCAGTCCAGCTGCGCCTCGAGTCCGATGGTGCGAATTTCTTCGCCGATCCAGGAGCTGATCGCCGAGGGAGTGATCGTGTACGGCGTCTCCCATCCCGTCGCACGGCTTTCCAGCGACATGGGTGGATAGAACGCGCCGAGCCGCATGCGGGTGCGCCAGCCGTCGCGTGGATAGGGCCTGAATTCGACGTAGGCTTCGGTGAGGTCGACGGGATTCTTGTCGTCGTCGTCCCAGCGAGACGCCTCGACATGCGCGGCGAACACTTCGCCCAGAGGCTGCGTCAGCGCGGCACGCAGGCGACCGAGCTGGATGCCCTGGTGGTCTTCGTCGAAGCGCAGCTTGCCCTGTCCGTCTTCGAGGAAGGATTGGCGTCCGTCGGAGCCCACCACGCGCAGGTCCAGGGACATCTCCCATTCGGCCGCGAACGCCGGGCCGACGCCGAGCAGCGCGCAGCCGATGACGATGCGTTTCAGTAGTTCCATGAGCGGGGCTTGCCGTCGAGCGGCGCGGGACGCAACGGCTTCGCCAGCCTGAATTCCGCGCTCACCGGATCGGCGTTCACGTCGATCACGCGAACCGGTTCCTCCGGCTCGTTGAGCAGCGGATGCCAGACGCGCACGCGGTAGCGGCCGTTGACGAGTCCGTCGACCGTCCATTCACCGTGTTCGTCCGCCAGGCCGAAATACGGTGCCGCCGTCACCACGATGTAGGCCAGCATGTTGTCGTGGATATTGCAGCCCAGTGTGACCACGCCCGCCTGGTCGAAACGCACCGGTGGATAGGGCTTGCCGCGATACAGCGGCAGCTGGAATTGCCGCGCGCTCGAGAACGAATACACCTGGTGACTCACGGCATCGCTGTTCGGGAACTGCACGCTGGAATGCACCGGAACCACCAGCACGCGTGGCACGAAGGCGAGATTCAGCTGGTCCATGACGGCATGCACCGGTGGCGCCGGTGCGAAGCCCGTGTTTTCGGGTTCGACGGTGACGACGGCGCCAGCCAGCGCGCGTCCATCGCGCGCAGCCACGGAGACCTTGAGCGAGGCCGCGGAAACCACGGGCGCGAGCGCCAGCAAGGCCACCATCAAGGGCAGCGGATTCGCGCGGATTGTCAGGGCGGGATGCGCCACTTCGGTCCCTGAGGGCAGGCCAGCGACCATTCGATCCGATACGCCGGAAGCCGGCCGGACTCATTTCTCGGGCCGTCACGGGCGCGGCGGCGCGCAGACGCAATCTGTGACGTGGGTCGCAGCCCCCCGGGGAATCCCGGGTCAGCAGGCCAGACGGGCGGCTCAGCCCGAGTGGGCTGCGGCGTCCTTGTCGCGCTCGATGAGCGCGTAGGCCGAGTGGTTGTGGATGGACTCGAAGTTTTCCGACTCCACCACGTAGGCCGCCACGCGCGGTTCGTCGTTGAGGCGGACGGCGACGTCACGAACCATGTCTTCCACGAACTTCGGATTGTCGTACGCGCGCTCGGTCACGTATTTCTCGTCGGGGCGCTTGAGGATGCCGTAGAGCTCGCACGAAGCTTCACTCTCCGCGATCTCGATGAGCTCCTCGATCCACATGTGTTCGCGCAGCTTCGCGGTGATGGTCACGTGCGAACGCTGGTTGTGCGCGCCACGCTCGGAGATCTTCTTCGAACAGGGGCACAGGCTGGTCACCGGCACGATCACCTTGACCCACATTTCCGTCTCGCCCTTGACGCGCTTGCCGACCAGGCTGGCGTGGTAGTCCATGAAGCTCTCGACGCCGGACACCGGCGCCTTCTTCATGACGAAGTAGGGGAAGGTCATTTCGATGTGGCCCGAATCGGCCTCGAGTCGCTCGGTCATTTCCGCGAGCAGGGCGCCGAAGGATTCCACCGAGATCTCGCGTTCGCGATGCAGGATCTCCACGAAACGCGACATGTGCGTGCCCTTGAAGTTGTGGGGCAGGTTCACGTACATGCTGAAGTTGGCCACCGTGTGCTGCTCGCCCGCGGAACGGTCCTTCACCTTCACGGGGTGATTGATGTCGCGGATACCGACCTTGTTGATCGGAATCTGGCGCGTGTCCGCGCGGCTCTGCACGTCTTCGACTGTGAGGGTGCGGGGTTGTGGGGCAACGGCAGTCATGGTCTACCTGGAAAATAGGATGCCCGCACAGTTTGCGGGCTTTCGGGCGCCGATCAACCCCTCGTTGGGGTTACGGGAGGCGGATTTGGTTCCAGTACGCTGAATTGCCGGTCTTATGTTCCGGCCGCTATGGCTTTCGACAAGGGCACATGTTCCCGGAACCGGCGGACCGCGGATTCCAGGCTGGCCAGGTCGAGCTCCGCCAGCTTCAGGCAGTCCTCCCGTGAACCGTGTTCGATGAACCGGTCCGGGATGCCGAGTGTCAGCGTCGGCAGCGGGTCGCCGCAATTCGCGAGAAGTTCGATGACGGCGGAGCCCGCGCCCCCGGCCACCGCGTTTTCCTCGATGGTGACGAGGGCGGTGTGTGTGCCCGCGAGCCGCATCACCAGTTCCTCGTCGAGGGGCTTGATGAAACGCATGTTCACCACGGTGGCGTCGAGTCGCTCCCCGATCATCTCGGCCGGCTTCACCATGGCACCGAAGGCGAGGATGAGCAGGCCGCTCGATCCCATGCGCCGTATCTGCGCCTTGCCGACGGGCAGTGCGGTCATTTCCGCGACGGGAGCGACGCCCGGGCCCTGGCCGCGCGGGTAACGCACCGCGGACGGGCCTTCGAGACCCGTGGCGGTAAACAGCATCTGCCGGCATTCGTTCTCGTCGGCCGGCGCCATCACCGTGAGGTTGGGAATGCAGCGCAGGAACGAGTAATCGTACGAACCCTGGTGCGTGGCGCCGTCGCCGCCCACCATGCCGGCGCGGTCGAGCGCGAACACCACGGGCAGGTTCTGCAGCGCCACGTCGTGGATCAGCTGGTCGTAGGCGCGCTGCAGGAACGTGGAGTAGATAGCCACGACCGGCTTGAGTCCTTCGCAGGCCAGGCCGGCCGCGAACGTCACCGCGTGTTGCTCGGCGATCGCCACGTCGAAGTAACGCTGCGGAAACTTCTTCGAGTACTCGACCATGCCGGAGCCTTCGCGCATGGCTGGCGTGATGCCGACGATCTTCTCGTCGCGGGCGGCCATGTCGCACAGCCACTGCCCGAATACCTGCGAGTAGGTAGGTCCTGTGGCTTTTTCCTTGAAGATGGTGCCGCTCTTGGGATCGAACGGACCCGGGCCGTGCCACTTGATGGGATCCTTTTCGGCAGGGTCATAACCCTTGCCCTTGCGGGTCGCCACGTGCAGCAGCTGCGGACCCTTGAGATTGCGCATGTTGCGCAGGGTCTTCACCAGCTCCTTGATGTCGTGGCCATCCATGGGCCCGATGTAGTTGAAGTCGAACTCTTCGAAGATGGTGCCGGGCAGGACCATGCCCTTCATCATTTCCTCGGAGCGGCGCGCCAGCTCCCACATGGTGGGCATGGGCTTCAGGAACTTCTTGCCGCCGGAGCGCAGCGTGGAATACATGCGCCCCGAGAGCACCTTGGCGAAGTAGTTGGACAGCGCGCCGACGTTCTCGGAGATCGACATGTCGTTGTCGTTGAGCACCACCAGCAGGTTGGTGTTCTTGCGCGCGCCGGCGTTGAGCAGTGCTTCCCAGGCCATGCCACCCGTCAGTGCGCCGTCGCCGATGATGGCGACCACCTTGCGGGCCTCGTTCGCGAGTTCCGCGGCCACGGCCATGCCGAGCGCGGCGCTGATCGAGGTGCTCGAATGCCCGACGCCGAAGGTGTCGTATTCGCTTTCGGCGCGCGAGGGAAAAGGAGCGAGTCCGCCGCTCTGCTTGATGGTGTCGAGCCGGTCGCGGCGTCCCGTGAGCACCTTGTGCGGATACGCCTGGTGTCCCACGTCCCAGACCAGCCGGTCGTGCGGCGTGTCGAACACGTAGTGCAGGGCGACGGTGAGTTCCACCGTGCCGAGGCCGGCGGCGAAATGGCCGCCGCGCGTGGCGACGCTGCGGATCAGGTATTCGCGTAGTTCCTTGCAGAAGTCGCCGAGGCGGTCTTCGGGCAGGGCGCGCAGATCGGCGGGCAGCGTCACCGAACGCAGCAGTGGAAGGTCTTCGAGGCCGATGGACATTGCGAGCGGGAGTTTACCGTCAGCTCGCGCGAGCCACGAGAAAATGCGCGAACTCACCCAGGCTTGCATAACGCGCGCCCCAGGGCGCGAGCGCGGCAATGGCGCGATCGCGGCGGGCATACGCCTGGCGGCGGGCCGCATCGAGGCCCAGCACCGAGGGATACGTGGGCTTGGCGAGATCCGCGTCCGCGCCCGCGCGTTTGCCCAGCGTCGAGGTATTGCCTTCGACATCCAGGATGTCGTCCTGGATCTGGAAGGCGAGCCCGATTTCCGCGCCGAACTCCGCGAGCGCCGCGCGTTCGGGAACGTCAGTCAATCCGGCAGAAAGGGCGCCCAGCAGAACGCTGGCCTGGATGAGCGCGCCGGTCTTCTGCCGGTGCATGCGTTCCAGCGCAGCCTCGCCCAGGGTTTGCTTGACGGCCGCGAGGTCGATGGCCTGGCCTCCTGCCATGCCGCGTGTGCCGATGGCGTCGGCCAGCACGCGCATCATGTCGATGCGTGCCTCCGCTGCAATCGACGCGGGTGCCTGCGCCAGCACCTCGAAGGCGCGCGCCTGCAGGGCATCACCGGTGAGAATCGCCGTGGCTTCGTCGAAGGCCCGGTGACAGGTGGGCCGGCCGCGACGCAGGTCGTCATCGTCCATCGCGGGCAGGTCGTCGTGCACCAGGCTGTAGACATGGATGAGTTCGACGGCCGCGGCGGCGGAGTCGAGCAACTCGAGTGGCGCACCCAGGGCTTCACCGGTCGCGTATACGAGCACCGGGCGCACGCGCTTGCCGCCAGCCAGCGTGCTGTAGCGCATGGCCGCGAGCAGGCGTTCCGTCGCGCCGTCCTCGATGTCGAGCGCACGCGCCAGCACGGCCTCGATGCGCAGTTGGTAGGCCGGAACCCGGGAAGTCAGGAATTCCGCAGGCGCCGGACGCGCCGCTTCAGCGTTCATTCTCTTCGGCGTCGTCTTCGTCGGAGAACGATTCGATCGTTTCCTCGCCATTGCGCGTCAGCAACACTTCCACTTTCTGCTGTGCATTGCGCAATGCCGTCTGGCACTGGCGCGTCAGCGCGACGCCGCGCTCGAAAGTTTTCAGCGCTTCTTCGAGCGGCACGTCGCCCTGTTCGAGTTTCGCCACCAGGGCTTCCAGCTCGGTGAGCGACTGTTCGAAGTCGGGCAGGTTTTCTGACTTCTGGGCTTTCGATTTCACGCGCGCGACGTTACTGGTCGCTGCGTGTCAGGGCAAACGATAGATGCCGACGATTGACGCCCGTGAGCGGGCGGCCGTAGAGTGCGCGCCACTCTTAGAACAAGTCTAAATGAGAGCGATTCTCGTTGGTTGAATTGAAGAAGAGCCTGGATTGAAGAAGGAGACAGCCGTGACACTCAAAGGCAGCAAGACCGAGAAGAACCTGAAAGACGCCTTCGCGGGCGAATCGCAAGCGAATCGTCGATACCTGTATTTCGCAGCCAAGGCCGACGTCGAGGGCTACAACGACGTCTCGACCGTGTTCCGTTCCACGGCCGAAGGCGAGACCGGTCATGCGCACGGCCACCTCGAGTACCTCGAAGCCGTGGGTGATCCGGCCACGGGACTTCCCATTGGCGAGACCAAGGCGAACCTCAAGGCTGCCATCGCCGGCGAAACGCACGAGTACAGCGACATGTACCCGGGCATGGCCAAGCAGGCGCGCGAAGAAGGTTTCTCCGAGATTGCCGACTGGTTCGAGACGCTGGCCAAGGCCGAGCGTTCTCACGCCAATCGCTTCCAGAAGGCGCTCGACTCGATCTGACATTTCCGTCAGTTCAGTGAGCTCATCGGAAACCGGCATACGCGAAGGGAGCCTGCAGGCTCCCTCGCGTCATCCGCTCGACTGGCGGTCGCCGGCCTTCACGGACGAGGCCGCGCTCGAGAAAGAACTCGAGCGCGTCTTCGATATCTGCCACGGCTGTCGCCGCTGCTTCAGCCTCTGCAATTCCTTCCCCACGCTTTTCGACGCCATCGACGCGAGCGAAACCCTCGAGCTCGATGGCGTGGACAAGAAGGTCTACTGGGACGTGGTCGACCACTGTTACCTGTGTGACATGTGTTTCATGACCAAGTGTCCCTACGTGCCGCCGCATCCGTGGAACATCGACTTCCCGCACCTGATGCTGCGCGCCAAGCACGTGCAGCATCGCAAGGGCGAGCACAGCTTCCGCGACAAACTACTCTCCAACACGCGCGGCCTGGGCAGCATCGCTGGCATCCCCGTGGTGGCCGAGATCGTGAACGCGGTGAATGGCACGAAGGCGGGGCGCGCCATGCTCGAGGCCACGCTCGGCGTGGATCGGACCGCGCCCATTCCGAAATTTCATTCGAACACCGGCTCGAAACGTGCGCGCGCGTTGCCCGCGCCGCCGGTGGAAGTGAAAGCGACGGACGATACGCGCGGCCGCGTCGCCCTGTTCGTCACCTGTTACGGCGATCGCAACGAGCCGCACCTGCCCGAGGACCTCACCGCGGTGTTCCGCCACAATGGCATCGAAGTGCGCATCGTCGGCAAGGAAAAGTGCTGCGGCATGCCGAAGCTGGAGCTCGGCGACCTCGAGACGGTGGAAAAGTACAAGGACTTCAACATCCCGCAGTTGAAGGCGCTGGTGGAGGAGGGCTACGACATCGTCGCGCCCATTCCCTCCTGCGTGCTGATGTTCAAGCAGGAACTGCCGCTGATGTTCCCGCAGGACGCGGACGTGCAGCTGGTGAAGGAACACATCTTCGATCCCTTCGAGTACCTGATGCTGCGGCACAAGGCCGGCCTGCTGCGCACGGATTTCAAGGAGAAGCTTGGCAAGGTGAGTTACCACGTGCCCTGCCACCTGCGCGTCCAGAACATCGGGCTCAAGACGCGCGACGTGCTGAAACTCGTGCCCGAGACCACGGTGGATGTCATCGAGCGCTGCTCGGGCCACAACGGCACCTATGCCGTGAAAAAGGAATACCGCGCGGCCTCGGTGAAGATCGGCAAGCCGGTGGTCAATCGCGTGGCACAGGCAAAGGCCGACCACTATTCGAGCGATTGCCCGATGGCCGGCCACCAGATCGAAAGCGGACTCCCCGCCGGTGATGGAGCGCCCGCGCGCGAACCCGAGCACCCGATGAGCCTGGTGCGCAAAGCCTACGGTCTGTGAGCGCCATGCAAAAGTTAGTCGAAGCCGACCTGCTGTCCCTGGAGCGCTACTCGCGCGAGCGCAACGACTTTCGTGCGCGTGTCATCGCGCACAAGAGGAACCGCCAGCTGGGCGTGGGTCCCAGCACCATGTGGCTGTTCGAAGACCGGCTCACCGTGCAATACCAGGTGCAGGAGATGCTGCGCACCGAGCGCATCTTCGAGGCCGAGGGAATCGCCGAGGAACTCGCGGCCTACAACCCGCTGATCCCGGACGGCCGCAACTGGAAGGTCACGCTGCTCATCGAGTTTCCCGATCCCGAGATCCGCAAGGTGCAGCTCGAGAAGCTTCGCGGTGTCGAAGATCGTTGCTGGGTGCAGGTGGCAGGCCACGATCGGGTGTTTGCCATCGCCGATGAAGACCTGGAGCGCGAGAACGAGGTGAAGACCTCAGCCGTGCATTTCCTGCGGTTCGAAATAGGCGATGTGATGGCGGCGGCGCTGAAGGCCGGTGCCGCGCTCACCGCCGGTGTGGATCATCCCAACTACCGGCACGAGCTGGTGGTGGCCGACAACGCGCGCGCCGCGCTGGTCGCCGACCTGGCCTGACACCGGCTCAGAGCGGCGGCAGCAGGCTGCGCGCCTTTTCCATGGCCGTCTCGCGCTCCTTCTTGAACAGCACGGCCGCGTAGGCCAGGTTGGCCAACCCGAGGGTGCCGGGAATCAGTCCAAAGAGCGCGCCCTCTTCGCCGCCGGCCGCGTCGATGGCGAAATACAACACGATGCCCAGGCTCAGCAACAGCACGCCGGAACGCAACATTCGGGCCGGATTCGGCTTTTTTTCGTCGGGGCGGTCTGCGTCGGGGTTCTGCGGCAAAGGAATGCCTTTTTCGATGGCCGCCATGCGTTCGCGATGCAGATGCTCCAGTTTCTGGGTCCGGCGCTGGTGGTCGGTCCAGAGTCCCAGCATGGCGAGACCGAGGCTGAATGCGATCGCAACGATCGGAATCCAGAAAACATTCATGATCAAATTCTCCAGGAAACCATTTGCACGCCTTTGAAACCCGCCAGGGGCGATTCCGGTTGCAGGGGGCGTCCTTTGCAACCTCCTGGGCCCCGGCGGAGTATCAAGGTGGTGCAGCCAGCGGTAAATATGAAAATCGACTCGGGCATACCGCCCACGGCCCCGGTTCAGACCCCCGCCATGGAGCGCGACGCCGACCTGCTCGCCGCCCTCCGGGCGGGCGACCGCCGTGCCGTGCTGGAGGGTCTCATGCAGAGGTACCGTCAGAAGGTCATGCATCTGGCTGTATCGATCGTGCGCGACCCGGTCCTGGCCGAAGACCTGGCGCAGACCACCTTCGTCAAAGTCTGGCAGGCCCTGCCGAAGTTCGACGGGCGGGCCGCGCTGTCCACCTGGCTGTACACCATTACCCGCAATACCTGCCTCACGGCCGTGGCGCGCGAGCGGCGCATCGTGCCGCTGGAGGACTTCGCGGAGGTGGCCGATGACGATGGCGATCCGATGGTATTCGGCACGGCGCAGGCCGGGGTCGAGTCGTCGGGCCAGGCGGCGGCAGAGTACGACGTTGCAAAGCTGCTCGAGCAGCTGCCGGAACCGTACCGGCGGGTCGTGGTCCTCTTCTATCTCGAGGATCGAAGCTGTGAAGAGGTCGGCGAGCTTTTGTCCATGCCCACGGGTACCGTCAAAGCGCTCCTGCATCGCGGCCGCAAGAAGCTCGCCGCGCTGGCGGGCGAAATGGAGACCGAATCATGAACCGTGAAAAAATTGCCGGCGTGGAAGCGCGGCTCCATCGTTCCCTGCAGAACCAGGTGCGGGTGCCGCAGCTGGATCAGCGCTTCGACATGGGCGTGTGGGCGCGCATAGAGGCAGAGCAGCAGGCGCAGTCTTTGGCCGCGCAGCCCATGCCGGCGCGATCGAGCGCCGAAAAATGGCTGATGATGAGCAATGTCGTCGGGATCGCCGTCACGGTCGCGCTCGTCTTGTTCTTTGGCCTGCGGATGTTCAGCGGCGTCGCAATGGAAACGTCCCTGCCTGATTTCTCCGGTGAGACCGCCGGAATCTTCTCCTGGTCGGTGACCGGCGCCGCGGTGGTGTTCGGCGCGATGTTCACGCCACTGGGACGCTGGCTGCGCGCTGAATTCACCTGAGCGAGTCTCGAGCGCGCGTTGGGCGGTGTTTTCGCCGGGAATCGTCGTTCAATCCGCCCGTGATTGACTGTTACACTCCGCGCCGCGCAGTACTGACAGATTGCGCGTCGCTGAGGTCGCCCGCCAGAGAATGTCCTACAACGCTTCCGACATCGAAGTCCTTTCAGGCCTCGAGCCCGTGCGCCGCCGCCCGGGCATGTACACCGACACCTCCCGCCCCAATCACCTCGCGCACGAAGTCGTCGACAACTCGGTCGACGAAGCGCTGGGCGGCCATGCCAAGGAGATCAATGTCACGCTGCACAAGGACAACTCCTTGTCGGTGGCCGATGACGGTCGCGGCATGCCGGTGGACATCCATCCCAAGGAGAAGGTGAGCGGCGTCGAGCTCATCCTCACGCGCCTGCACGCGGGCGGAAAATTCAACGACAAGAACTACGAAGTCTCGGGCGGCCTGCACGGCGTGGGCGTGTCCGTGGTCAACGCGCTGTCGAAGCAGCTCGAGACCTGGATCAAGCGCAACGGCAAGGAATACAACATCAGCTTCAAGGACGGCAAAGTGTCCTCGAAGCTGGAAGTGGTCGGCACGGTCGGCCAGCGCAACACCGGCACGACCGTGCGTTTCTGGCCGGATCCGAAATTCTTCGACAGCCCCAACTTCTCGGTCCCGCAGCTCAAGCACAACCTCAAGGCGAAGGCCGTGTTGTGCCCGGGACTCAAGATCACCTTCGAGAACGAGGCCACCAAGGAGAAGGACGAATGGTTCTTCACCGGTGACCTCGCGGCATATCTCAAGGAAGAAATCGGCAAGGAAGACCCGCTGCCGGCCGAACCGATCACGGCGAAGAATGGTGACGTCAAGGTCAACGCGGTCGACTACGCACTGGTGTGGACGCCCAATGCGGATCGCGCCGTCAGCGAGAGCTACGTAAACCTGATTCCGACCGCGGAGGGCGGCACGCACGTCAACGGCCTGCGCGCGGGCGTCGCGGGCGCGGTGCGCGAATTCTGCGAGTTCCGCAATCTCGTGCCGCGCGGGCTCAAGCTCACGCCCGAGGACATCTTCGACAAGGCCTGCTTCGTGCTCTCGATCAAGATCCAGGAGCCGCAGTTCGCCGGACAGATGAAAGAGCGGCTGGCGACGCGTGATGCCGCGGCGCTGGTCGAGGGCTTCGTGCACGACTCCTTGTCACTGTGGCTCAACCAGCATCCCGATGCCGGCGAGCGCATCGCGCAGTTCGCCATCGAGAATGCGCAGGAGCGCACCAAGGCGGCCTCGCAGGTGAAGCGCAAGCGCGTGACCGCGGGTCCCGCGCTGCCGGGCAAACTCGCGGACTGCACCAACCAGGATCCGAAACACTCGGAGCTGTTCCTGGTGGAAGGTGATTCGGCCGGTGGCTCCGCCAAGCAGGCACGCGATCGCGAGACCCAGGCCATCATGCCGTTGCGCGGCAAGATCCTGAACACCTGGGAAGTGTCGGTGGGCGAGATCGCGTCGTCGCAGGAAGTGCACGACATTTCCGTGGCCATCGGGCTCGATCCCGGCACCAGCGACCTGTCGAGCCTGCGCTACGGAAAAATCTGTATCCTCGCGGACGCCGATTCCGACGGTCAGCACATCGCGACGCTGCTGTGCGCGCTGTTCCTGCGCCACTTCCGGCCGCTGGTCGCAAACGGCCACGTCTACGTCGCCATGCCCCCGCTGTACCGCATCGACGCGGGGAAGAACGTCTACTACGCGCTCGACGAAGCCGAGCGCGACCAGGTTCTCAAGAAGATAGAGACCGGCAAGGAAACAAAAGCCAAGCCGTCGGTCACGCGCTTCAAGGGTCTCGGCGAGATGAATCCTTCGCAGTTGCGCGAGACCACCATGGATCCGCGCACGCGCCGGCTGGTGCAGCTCACGATCGCCGCGAAGGACGACAGCGACCAGCTCATGGACATGCTGCTCGCCAAGAAGCGCGCCTCCGATCGCAAGGACTGGCTGGAAGAGAAAGGCAACCTGGCGGAAGTCATTCCCTAAGGGACCCCAATGCAAGACGAAATGAATTTCGAAGGCGTGGAGAAACAACCGCTCCGCACCTTCACGGAAAAGGCGTACCTCGACTATTCGATGTACGTGATCCTCGACCGCGCGCTGCCGGCGCTGTCCGACGGGCTCAAGCCCGTGCAGCGCCGCATCACCTACGCGATGAGCGAGCTGGGCCTGTCGGCCGGGCAGAAGCACAAGAAGTCCGCGCGCACCATCGGCGACGTCATCGGCAAGTTCCACCCGCACGGCGATTCGGCCTGCTACGAAGCCATGGTGCTCATGGCCCAGGACTTCAGCTATCGCTACCCGATCGTCGATGGCCAGGGGAACTGGGGCAGCATCGACGATCCGAAGTCGTTCGCAGCGATGCGTTACACCGAGAGCAAGCTCACGCGGTACGCCGAAGTGCTGCTCTCCGAGCTCTCCGACGGCACCGTCGACTGGCAGCCCAACTTCGATGGCACGCTGGAAGAACCCGCATTCCTGCCTGCGCGCCTGCCGAACGTGTTGCTCAACGGCACGCAGGGCATCGCGGTCGGCATGTCCACCGACATCCCGCCGCACAATCTCCGTGAAGTGGCGCAGGCCTGCGTCCACCTGCTCGACGAGCCCGATGCGCAGACGCGCACGCTCATGAAATACGTGAAGGGCCCGGATCTGCCCACGGGCGGCGAGATCATCACGCCGCGCTCGGATCTCCTGGCCATCTACAACACGGGCAATGGCTCGTACAAGGCGCGGGCCGTGTACAAGGAAGAAGACGACGTCATCGTCATCTCCGAGCTGCCGTACCAGGTGTCGGGCTCGAAGATCATCGAGCAGATCGCTGCGCAGATGCGCGAGAAGAAGCTGCCGATGGTCGAGGACATCCGCGACGAGTCCGACCACGAGGAGAAGATCCGCATCGTCATCGAGCCCAAGAAGCGCGCGGACGTCGGGCAGCTCATGGCGCACCTGTTCGCGACCACGGATCTCGAGCGCAACTACCGCGTGAACCTCAACGTGATCACGCTCGAGGGCAAGCCCAAGGTCATGGGCCTGCGCGACCTGCTCAACGAGTGGCTGGTGTTCCGCACCCAGACGGTCACGCGCCGCCTGCAGTTCCGCCTCGACAAGGTCGACAAGCGCCTGCACATCCTCGACGGATTGCTGGCCGCGTACCTCAACCTCGACGAGGTGATCCGCATCATCCGCCGCGAGGACGAGCCGAAGCCGGTGCTCATGAAGCGCTTCAAGCTCTCCGAGATCCAGGCGGAAGCCATCCTCGAGACCAAGCTGCGTCATCTCGCGAAGCTCGAGGAAATGAAGATCCGCGACGAGCAGAAGAAGCTCGCGCTCGAGAAGGAAGAGATCGAGGGCATCCTCAAGTCCAAGGCGAAGCTCAAGAAGCTCATCGCCACCGAGATCGAGGCCGACGCCGAGAAGTACGGCGATGACCGCCGCACGAAAATCGTGGAGCGCGAAGCGGCCGTGGCGATCGACGAGTCGCAGCTGATCGCGAACGAGCCCGCGACCATCGTGCTGTCGAAGGGCGGCTTCGTGCGCTCCGCCAAGGGCCACGAGATCGACCCGCGCACGTTGCAATACAAGAGCGGTGATGAATACCAGCACGCGGCCAAGGGTCGCAGCGTGCAGCAGGCGGTGTTCCTCGATTCCACCGGCCGGGCCTACAGCCTGGTGGCGCATTCGCTGCCATCGGCGCGCGGGCTGGGCGAACCTCTCTCGTCAAGATTGGATCCGCCGGATGGCGCCAAGTGGCGCGGCGTGATGATCGGCGAGCCCGAGGACCTCTGGCTGGTGGCCAGTGACGCGGGTTACGGTTTCACGGTGCGGCTCAAGGAAACCTGGGCTTCCAAGAAGGCGGGCAAGACGCTGTTGAACCTGCCCGACGGCGCGCTGGTGTTGCCGCCGGCGCCGGTGGTCGGCGAAGACGCGCTGGTGGCCGTGACCTCCGAGGGCGGCAAACTACTGGTGTTCCCGGTGAAGGACGTGCCCGAGCTGCCGCGAGGCAAGGGCAACAAGCTGTTCGACATCCCGTCGAAGAAGTTCGCGAGTCGCGAAGACTTCCTCACCGGCCTGGCGGTGGTGCCGAAGGACAAATCGCTGATCGTGCGTTCGGGCGATCGCAAGATGACGATCGAATGGAAGGACCTCAAGGACTACCGCGGCCAACGCGCCCAGCGTGGCTCGGTGCTGCCGCGCGGCTGGCGCTCGGTCGATCTGCTGGAAACCGAGTAAGCAAGATTTAGGTTTCTCTTACGAAAGCGGGGCGCGAAGGGACCGTAACCTTCGCGCCCTCGTTTTTGTCCATCGAGTTTTCCAGGGAGTTCCAGATGAATCGTCCAGCCCGCCTGCTGGCGCTGGCCTGCGTGCCGGCGTTGCTCATGACCACCCAGATCACCCTGGCCGCGCCGAAGCGCGCCCGGCTGACCATCGACGTGAAGATCGAAGGGACCGAGGGGGTGGTCGGCAACGGCAGCAATCGCACCAGTGGCAAGTTCCGTGAGGGCTATACGCTGGTGACCTGGCTCGAGACGGACGGCGATCTCCAGCAGTTCAACACCAAGGATCCGCAGTACGCGCAGAAGATGATGGGGCTGTCGCAGGGCGTGCAGGCAAACGTGCGCGCCGCGCAGGGAAAGGCGCCCGTGGAAAAAATGACCCAGCAGCAGCTGCAGGAATACGTGCAGAAGAAGCAGGCGGCCTGCGGCGCCAGCCAGGACTGCCTCATGAAGCTGGCCCTGGAAGCGCAGGAGCTGATGTCGAACCTGGACATGGGCGGAGCCACCTCGGCCGGCAACGAGTCGCAGGCCTACACCGGTGACGAGCTGCCGCGTTATCTCAACTATTTCGGGTTCGACCACTGCGGTGCCACCACGCATGTCTACGTCGATCGCACCACCCACGGCACGCTGGGCGATACCACCGGGCCGGTTCCCTATACCGTGCGCGATACCGCCGACTATCGCGGCGATGTCAACGAACTGCGCATGATCTGCAACTCGCACTCGCTGGTGGTCGATTCGAAGGATGGATCGTTCTACACCGATACCTACCTGATGCCGCAGGCCAAGGGCACTTCGGTGCGAACCATCCGCGGCAAGACCGAGCAATCGCAGGGCGAAGCCGCGCAACACGGCGAGTTGTACGGCTGGGTGGGCGAGCAGCTGCGTCACGCGCCGCGCTCAGGCACCAGGAGCACGACGCTCAGGCTCACGCAGGGCCGCGGCGGCGCCATCCACTCCGGCACCTACAGCGGCGAGGCCAGTGTGACCGTGAGCTGGAAACTCGAAGACGTGAAGTAGTCAGCCCGGCGCGTCAGCGGGTGGCGACCACCACGGCCGCGCCGGCCATGGCGATGCCGGAGCTGCGGTTGAGGCGCCGCACCGCCCGGGGCGTGGTGAACATCTCGCGGGCGCGCGCCGCCAGGAAGACGTACGAAAACATCACGATCGGCATGATCACCACGATGGCCAGCGAGATTTCGATGAAGCGCAGCAGGTTCATCGAGGCCAGGTCGATCACGGTGGGCAGCAGCGCGAGGAAGAACAGCACGGCCTTGGGATTCGACAGCGTGAGCATCAGGCTGGCGAGGAAGGCGCGCCAGCCATGCTGCCGCGGATCTTCGACGGCGGCCACGCGCTCCGCGGGCGCCGTCCAGAGCTTCCAGGCGAGATAGAGCAGGTACACCACGCCGGCCCACTTGATGGCGACGAACACGGTCGCCGCAGTCCGTGCCAATGCGGCAAGACCGGTGGCCGCGATGCCGAACCACAGCAAGTCCCCCACGATGAAGCCCGCGACGAACGCGGGCGCGCCCCGGAAGCCATGCGCCAGCGAGCGTGCGACGATGGCGGCGATGCCGGGGCCGGGAGTGGCCACCGCGAGCGCGTACACCGCGCAGAAGGTGAGCAGGCCGTAGAAAGTCATTTCCGCCTCAGGTATTGATCGAACCAGGCCACCGTCTCGCCGTAGTAGTTCGGCCACTCGGGATGCGCCTTGCCGCCGGCGCCAAAGTCGGCCCCGTGCACGCCGCCTGGAACGTTCACGAGTTTGGCCGGCACGCCCGCCTTGCGCAGCGTGGCTTCCATCGCCACCGACTGCTGAAAGGGAATGAGTGCGTCGGCATCGCCGTGGATCAGCAGCGTGGGTGGCGAGTCGCCGTGAACCTGGGTCACGGGCGAGCTGGCTTCATACAGCGCCCTGGCGGCCGGTGAGTCGCCCGGCGGGGTTTCCATGTACGAGACCACGTAATAGGCGCCCTGCGGCGTCGGCAGGTTGCGCAGGTCGGTCACCGCGGCGCGCAGCACGATGGCTTGCAGCGTGGCGGGCTCGCGATTCACGGCATCGGGATCGTCGCTGATGCCGGGCGCGGCGCGCATGGCCGCGAGCGCGATCAGGTTGCCGCCGGAGGATCCGCCCAGCCCGCCCAGGCGCGCGCCGTCGATGGCGTACTTCTTCGCATTCGCACGTACGAACCGGATCGCGCGCTGCACGTCTTCGAGCGGCGCCGGGTAGTGAAAGCCCGGCGCGCCCCGATGATTGATCGCGAACACCGTGTAACCGGCGTCGACCAGGGGCGGTCCCCACAGTTCGATCTGGGTTTCCTTGATGGGCCTCGCGCCATAGGCCGGATCCGCCTGCCAGCCGCTGCCGGCGATGAACACCACGCCGTAGCCGTTGGCCTTCGCCGGCCGATATACGTCGAGGAGCAGCGCGGCGCCCGAATGCATGCCGTAGATGACATTGCGCTCGACGTCCGCGGCCGGCTTTGTGGCCGCGAACAGCAGGGTTGGCAACAGCGCAAACAGGGACAACGAACGAGCCAGGGCCAATCTCATCGGCGCATGCCCTCGGCCATCACCACTTCTTCCGGCGCGTTGACGAAATAGCCCTGGATGAATTGCACGCCCAGCTGCCACAACACCGCCATGGTGTTCGCGTCCTCGACGCGCTCGGCAATCGTTTCGATCTTGAGCTTGACCGCCTGCTCCACGAGTTTCTTCACCGCGGCCTGGGTTTCCGGGTTGACCGACAGGTCCTGCACCAGCGCGCCGTCGATCTTGATGAAGTCCAGCGGCACGGCGCTCAGCAGCTTGAATGGATCGCGGCCTGATCCGAACCGCTCGATGGCGATGCGGAAGCCGAGCTTCTTGAGCGCGCCGAGCTGCGCGAGCGCGGCGTTCATGTACTGCTCGGCGATGCTCTCGGTGACCTGGAAGCAGATGCGCTGGGGCTCGTGTTTGCCCGCGCCGAGCTGGGTCTTGAGCCAGTCCACGAAGGCGGCATCGAGCACGCTGTCCTTCGACAGGCGCACGAAAAGGCACCCGGGTTTGGCCTTGGCGGCAAACGACAGCGACGCGCCGACCACCCAGCGATCGATGTTCTTGAGCAGGTCGTTGCGCTCGGCCGCGGCCATGAACTCCGCGGGCAGAACTTCCTTGCCCTGGTGATCCAGCATGCGCACCAGCACGTCGAACATGTTCGGATCTTCGCCCTGCAGGCTGGCCACTGGCTGCTGCACCAGCCGGAAACGGTTTTCCATGAGGGCCGACTTGATGTGCTTCACCCAGATCATGTCGTAGGCCTGCACGCGCGTGTCGGTGTCGGCCTTGTCGAGGTGATAGATCTGGTTGCCACCCTGCGAACGTCCGCGGCGCACGGCCTCGATGACGTCCGCGACCACCGCGTCGATGCTCGAGCCGGCCACCGGCACGGCGGTGAGGCCAATGGTGCAACTCGAATGCACCGTCTTCTGCCCGACGGTGGACATGTTCTCGCTGAATCGTCCCAGCACCGCCTCGGCCCAGGCTTCCACGTCGTGCGTGTTGCCGCGTTCCAGCAATGCCAGGAAGGAAACGCCGGCGAAGCGGCCGGCGATGTCGTTCGGACCGAGATAGGACTTGAGCGTGGCCGCGTATTCGCCCACCAGCTGTTCGCTCATGCGCACACCGACGTCCTTCTCCAGCTCCGCGAACTTGTCGGGGCGCACCATCGCCATGAAACGCACGCCGCCCGCCGGCGGCGCGCCGATGCGCACGCCGATCGCGTCCAGCAGCGGCCGGCGCAGCAGCAGCCCGGTGCTGGTGTCGCGCTTGACCACGTCGGTGAGCTCGGTAGTTAGCTGGCGATCGTCGCGCTTCTTCGCCGGCACCATGATGCGGACGCAGGGCTCGTTGTCGTATTCACCCGGCGTCAGCACCAGGTCGAGCTGCAGTTGCGTGCCGTCGCCGAGCAGCGCGGTTACCTTCAGCGGGTGATCCGACCACTTGCCCTGGGCGCAGGCCACCAGCGCGCCCTTGAGCGCGGCATGCGAGCGATCGTCGAACAGGTCCATCAGGGGCTGGCCGGTCACGGCGCCGCCGTCGGCGTAGCCGAACAACTCGAGCCAGGTCTGGTTGGCGTCGACCACGATGCCTTCCTGCACCTGCAGGATGGCGTCATTCGACCGCTGCAGTACCGACTGCAGCTGGCGGCGGTAGTCGCTGGCCGACTGCAACGTGGTATTGAGCGCGCGTTCGAGGCGGAAGGTGCGCAGCTCGCGCGAGATCACGCTCTGCACGCGCTCGGTGGCCGACAGCGAAACCACGTCGCGGGCGCCGAGCTTCATGCCCGCGGCGATGTCGGTCTCGGATATCTGCGGACGCACCACCAGCATGGGGACCTGCGGAGCGAGCTGGTCGCGAATGGTGGCGGCCTGGCGGATATCGGCATCCGGTACGTAGGCGCAGATGAGTAGCTCGGGGTTCAGCTGTTCGAGCGCCTCGCCGAGGTCGCGCACCGCGGGTATCCAGGTGCAATGCACCGGTTCGCCGGCCTTGCGCATCAGGCTGTTGATGAATTCCGACGGTTCACGCTGGGGCGCGAACACGATCAGGGGTACCGATGTAGATTCGGGCAAGGTGGCTCCCGGTCGCGCCGCATCCGGCGACGCGCAAATAAGCAAGCGGGCGGCAGTTTAGCACCCGGACCCGCGGTGCAAGGCGGGGTGGGAGAGGCCCGGGGCGGGCCGGTGGCGCAAGTGGCGTCGGGCAGGGTCGGCCGCTATGATTCGCGGCCTTCTTCGAGGACCCGTAACCCATGTCCAGCTACACGACCAACGAAATTCGCGGCGGAATGAAACTCCTGATCGACGGGGATCCGTATGCCGTGATCGAAAACGAGTACGTGAAGCCGGGCAAGGGCCAGGCCTTCAACCGTATCCGCGTGCGCAACCTGCGCACCGGCCGCACGGTGGAAAAGAGCTACCGCTCGGGTGAGTCCATCGAGGCCGCCGACGTCATGGATACCGAGATGCAGTATCTGTACAAGGACGGCGATTTCTGGACGTTCATGAACCCGGAAAACTACGAGCAGATGCAGGCCGGTGAATCGGCCGTGGGTGAGGCCGCGCAGTGGCTCAAGGACGGCACCGTCTGCATCATCACGCTGTGGAACGGCGTGCCGCTGGTGGTCACACCGCCGCCGCACATCGAACTCAAGGTCATCGAGACGGACCCGGGCGTGCGCGGCGACACCGCCACCGGCGGCAGCAAGCCGGCGAAGATGGAGACCGGCGCCATGGTGCGCGTGCCGCTGTTCATCAACGAGGGTGAAGTGCTGCGCATCGACACGCGCACGGGCGAATACATCTCGCGCGGCAAGGGCGACTAGCTAGAAAACCGCCGGCATCGGTTCTGCATTTTCACGGACGCCGCCCCTTCAGGGCGGCGTTTTCCGTTGTGGAGCGCGAGCTCCTAAGTACTTTCGAGAAAGATCCGCGCCAGCGTTTCCAGGCCGCGCTGGTCGTCGGCGCCGAAGCGGCGCAGCTTCGGGCTGTCGAGATCGAGCACGCCCAGCAGGTCGTTGCCGCGGACCAGCGGTATCACGATCTCGGAGTTCGAGGCCGCGTCGCAGGCGATGTGACCCGGAAAGGCGTGCACGTCTTCCACCAGCACCGTCTCGCGGCGCGCGGCCGCGGTGCCGCAGACTCCCTTGCCCATGGCGATGCGCACGCAGGCCGGCTTGCCCTGGAAGGGCCCCAGCACCAGCTCGCCACTCTTATATAAGTAGAAACCCGCCCAATTGAGATCCGGCAACGCGTCAAAAATGAGCGCGGCCGTATTGGCGGCATTCGCCACCAGGTCGTGTTCACCGTCGAGCAGGGCCCGGAGATCACGCGCCAGTTCCGCGTACGCGCTGGCGGCCGCCGTGAAATCGTAATGACGCGAAACATGGCTCATCAGGCGCGCTCCACCGGAAAAGTCAGTACTTCATCGATGCTGCCCGCGCCGGCCGCCAGCATCAAGACGCGATCGAACCCCAGCGCCACGCCGGCGCAGTCCGGCAGCCCCGCCTCGAGCGCCGCCAGCAGGTGTTGATCGAGTTGCGCGGCGGGAATGCCGCGCGCGCGGCGGGCCTGCAGATCGGCGTTGAAACGCATGCGTTGCTCGGCGGCGTTGGTGAGTTCGTGATAACCATTCGCCAGCTCCACGCCCTGGTGATAGAGCTCGAATCGCAGCGCCAGCCGCGCATCGGCGGGATCGAGCCGCGCCAGCGCGGCCTGCGACGCCGGGTAGCGATGCAGGAAGGTGAGGCCGCCAGCGCCGAGGGCGGGGCCCACCTGCGCGCCGACGATGAGATCCAGCAACTCGTCGCGCCCGGCTTCGCGCGCGCGCGCGACCTCGAGTCCCAGTGCCTGTGCGGCGCGTTGCAGCGTCGCGTCGTCGGCGTCCAGCGGATCGAAACCCGCGTGTCGGCGCAACGCGTCGCGGTAAGAGAGGTGTTCCACCGGCGGTTCCCTGCCTAACAAGGTGCGCACCAGCTGCGCGACTTCGTCCATGAGCTGTTCGAGCGAGTGGCCCAGCCGATACCACTCGACCATGGTGAATTCGGGATTGTGCTGTCGGCCGCGCTCCGCGCCGCGGAACACGTGGCACACCTGGTAGATGTCGCCGCTGCCGGCCGCGAGCAGGCGCTTCATCGCGTACTCGGGAGAGGTGTGCAGGTACATCGGCGGACCGGCGCGCTCCGGCATGTCGACCCGGACACTGCCGATGTTCACGTCGGACACGGGCGCGTTGACCATGGCCGGGGTGTCGACCTCGAGCACGCCGCGTACCTGGAAGAATTCCCGGGTCGCGGCCAGTGCCTGCGCGCGACGCCGGATTGCCGCGTGGCTGGCGCTGGGGCGCCACTGGACGGAATCGTTCACGCGCGCCCGTTCATGGCACGCGCGTCCCGGGCGACTGCCACCCGCGCAGCGTGCCGATGCGTTCGCCCATGCGCAGCACGCGTCCCGCGGCCAGCGAGTCCTGCCACGTCGCGGTTCCCGGGGGCAACAGGAGGATCACGGTCGAACCCATGTTGAAGCGCGCCATCTCGGCCCCCTTGCCGAGCGTGGCATCGGCCAGCACGTCGGTGACCGGCAATGCCGTGACCTCGCGATGGCGGCGCGGAGTCACGTCGCCGTGCCACACCGTCGCCATGCTGCCCACGTTGAGCGCGCCCACCAGGATGATGGCCCACGGCAGGCCGCCCGCGTCGAAGCCGCAGAACACCCGCTCGTTCCGCGAGAACAGCCCCGGCACCAGGCGCGCCGTGGTGTTGTTCACGCTGAACAGGCGCCCCGGCACGTAGAAGCTTTCGCGCAGCTCCCCGGCCAGCGGCATGTGGATGCGATGGTAGTTGTAGGGGGCGAGGTAGATAGTCGCGAAGGTCCCGCCCGCGAAGGTGCGCTCCCAGGCGGCATTGCCGGCGAGCAGGGCGCGCAGGGTGTATTCGTGGCCCTTGGCCTGCAGCAGCCGATCGGCGCTCAGCGTGCCGGCTTCGCTGACCGTGCCGTCCACGGGCGACACGATGGCCTTTGGGTCGGCATCCAGCGCGCGCGCGTCGGCGCGCAGCGCGCGCGTGAAGAATTCGTTGAAGCTGCCATAGGCCGTGGGTTCGGTCTCCACGGCGTCGCTCATGTCGGGCCGGAAGCCGCGCACGAACAGGCGGATCAGCGCATTCTTGAAGGCGGTGTGCCGCGAGCGCGTGGCCTTGAGCACCAGGCGCGAGATGCCGTGTTGTGGCAACAGGTGCTGAAGCGCGACGAACGCGCGACCGCCGGCGCCGGGATCCGTGCTCATGACTGCGCCAGCGCGGCCTGGAGGCGTTGCAGGTCCCGCGACATCTTCGGTACGGACAGTGGCGGCGTGAACACCGCGACGATGCGTCCGCGTGAATCGAGCGCGAAGACCGTCGCCGAATGATCCATCGTGTAGTTTCCACCCGGCAGCTCGACGCGCGCGAAGGCCACGCCGAAGCTGCGCGTGACGTTCACAATCTCGGGCGGGCTGCCGGTCAGGCCGATAAAATCGCCGCCGAATGACCCTACGTACTTGCCCATCAGTTCCGGCGTGTCCCGTTCGGGATCGACCGTGACCAGCGCCACCTTCAATCCCGGAATTTTTGCCTGCTTCTGCACCATGGCGAGCAGGGCCAGCGTGGTCGGGCAGACGTCGGGACAATGCGTGAAACCGAAGAACACCAGCGTGGGATGCCCGCGCAGTTCGTTCGGCGTGACCGTCACGCCGTGCGCGTCGACCAGGCTGAAGCCGGCCAGCTCGCGCGCCTCGGGCAGCTGCGTGCCCGATTCCAGCGCGGCCACGACGGGCCTCGCGACCATGCGCCCGACGAAGATTCCCGCGCCCGCGCCGATGAAGGCGAGCACGATGGTCACGATCCAGTAGCGATTCTTCATGCCGCAAATACTACACGCAGCCGATCTCATCCTCAGCGTCGAGCGCCGCCTGAAACGTGCGCGCGTGTTCTTCGGCCATGGCACCGACAACGCGCGCGACGAAGCCGCCGCCCTGGTCGTGCACGCCATGCGGCTGGACCACGACTCGCTGCCGCGCGGCCTCCGACGGCGCGCCACCGCCGCGCAGCGGGCTCGCATCGAGGAATTGCTGGAGCAGCGCATCAGCACGCGCAGGCCGCTGGCCTACCTCACGCACGAAGCCTGGTTCGCCGGTTTGCGCTTCTACGTCGACGAGCGCGTGCTCGTGCCGAGGTCGCCGTTCGCCGAGCTCATCGAGCGCCGCTTCGCGCCCTGGATCGAGGCTTCGAGGGTGAGGCGGGTGCTCGATCTCGGTACCGGCTCGGGCTGTATCGCGCTGGCGCTCGCCAAGGCGTTTCCGCGCGCGCGCGTGGACGCGGTGGACATCGACGCGGGCGCGCTCGAGGTGGCCGCGATCAACCGGCGGCGCCTGCGCCTAACACGGCGCGTCAGGCTCATCGAGTCCGACCACTTCGGGGCGCTTTCAGGTGAGTCGTACGATATCATCGCGAGCAATCCACCCTACGTGGGAAGCGGCGAGATGCGCGGGCTGCCACGCGAGTACGGCCACGAGCCGCGACACGCGCTGCAGTCCGGACGCGATGGACTCGATTCGGTCCGGGTCATCCTGGAGCAGGCCGCGAGTCACCTGCGGCCGCGCGGGCTGCTGGTGGTCGAGGTGGGCAACACCGAGCGCGCGCTGATGCGTGCGTTTCCGCGCCTGCCGTTCACCTGGCTCGACTTCGAGCGCGGCGGCGGTGGAGTGTTTCTGCTGACGCGCGAACAACTGGTTCGCGCCATGACGGACGGGTATGTCGGGTAATTCAATAGGCAGGTTGTTCACGGTCACCACCTTCGGCGAGAGCCACGGGCCCGCGCTCGGCTGCATCGTCGATGGATGCCCGCCCGGACTCGAACTCACCGAGGCGGACCTGCAGGGTGACGTGGATCGCCGCCGCACCGGCACTTCGCAGTTCGTGAGCCAGCGCCGCGAAGAGGACGCCGTGAAAATCCTCTCCGGTGTTTTCGAAGGCCGCACCACCGGCACGGCGATCGGGCTGCTGATCACGAATACCGATGCGCGCTCGCGCGACTACGAAAAGATCAAGGATCGGTTCCGGCCCGGCCACGCGGACTACACCTACCAGCAAAAGTACGGCTTCCGCGACTATCGCGGCGGTGGCCGCTCCTCGGCGCGCGAGACCGTCATGCGGGTGGCCGCCGGCGCCATCGCGCGCAAATACCTGCGGCAGCGCCTGGGCGTGAACATCAGCGGCTATCTCGCGCAGATCGGTTCACTGAGCATCGATCCCGTGAACCCGGAGGCTGCCTACGAGAATCCCTTCTTCTGCCCCGACCCGGCGCGCGTGAAGGAACTCGAAGATCTCATGTGGAAGATCCGTGGCGAAGGCGACTCGCTCGGCGCCAAGGTCACGGTCATCGCGAAGGGCGTGCCGCCGGGACTGGGCGAACCGGTGTTCGACCGCCTCGATGCCGATCTCGCGCACGCGATGATGGGCATCAACGCGGTGAAGGCCGTGGAGATCGGCGCCGGCGTGGCCGCGGCCGCGCAGCGCGGCAGTGAACATCGCGACGAACTCACGCCCACGGGTTTCCTCGGCAACAACGCGGGTGGCATCCTCGGCGGCATCTCGTCGGGACAGGACGTGGTCGTGCACGTCACGCTCAAGCCCACGTCCAGCATCCAGGTTCCGGGCAAGACCATCGATGTCGCCGGCAATCCCGTCGACGTCGTGACCACCGGGCGGCACGACCCCTGCGTGGGCCTGCGCGCCACGCCCATCTGCGAAGCCATGCTGGCCATCGTGCTCATGGATCACTACCTGCGCCAGCGCGCGCAGAATGCCGACGTGCGTTGCACCACGCCGGTCATCACGGCTAGTTAGACATGAATACGCCACAGGGATACCGCGTCGCGGTGCTCGGGGCCACCGGGCTGGTCGGCGAGACCATGATCCGGGTGCTCGAGGAGCAGGACTTTCCGGTCAGCGAGCTGTTCCCGCTCGCCAGCAACCGCTCGCTGGGCAAACGCGTGCAGTTTCGCGGCCGGCACCTGCCGGTGATCGACGTCGCGCAGTTCGATTTCGCGCGCGCCCAGATTGGCCTCTTCTCGGCCGGCGCGGAGGTTTCGCGCCTGTACGCGCCGCAGGCGGCGGCGGCCGGCTGCGTGGTCATCGACAACACCTCGGAGTTTCGCTACGAAGACGACATTCCGCTGGTGGTGCCCGAGGTGAATCCGCAGGCCATCGCGCAGTACAAGAAACGCGGCATCATTGCCAATCCGAACTGCTCCACCATCCAGATGGTCGTGGCGCTCAAGCCCATCTACGACGCGGTGGGCATCACGCGCATCAATGTCGCCACCTATCAATCCGTGTCGGGTGCCGGCAAGGAGGCGGTGGACGAGCTGGCCGCGCAAACCACGGCACTCATGAGCGGACTCGATCCGGCCCCGCCCCAGGTGATCGCCAAACGCATCGCCTTCAACGTGGTGCCCCAGATCGACAAGTTCCAGGACAACGGCTACACCAAGGAAGAGATGAAGATGCACTGGGAGACCCGGAAGATCCTCGGCGACCCCTCCATCCTGGTGAATGCCACGGCGGTGCGTGTCCCGGTGTTCTTCGGGCATTCCGAGGCCGTGGCCATCGAAACCCGGCAGAAGATCACCGCCGAAACTGCGCGCGAACTCCTGCGTAAGTCCCCGGGAATAGAGGTATTAGACGACCGTAAACCGGGCGGATACCCCACGGCAGCCACTGAAGCCGCGAACCGGGACACGGTTTATGTCGGACGCATTAGGGAAGATATAAGTCACGAACGTGGACTTAACTTATGGATCGTCTCGGACAACATCAGGAAGGGTGCTGCGACGAACAGTGTTCAGATCGCCCAGATTTTGGTGCGCGAGCATATTTAAGTTATATTGCGGGCGTTTTCAGGTTTGAGCCGGAAGTTTCCGCTCTAAGCTTTTGTTTCGATAAAGAAATTACATAGCCGACGGTGTGTGTGGAGACGCGAATGATGCGTATTGGTCTCGCCCGGGTTTTGGTAGCGCTATTGCTGTTGCCCGGAATCTCCCATGCGCTGGGACTCGGCGATGTGCACCTGAACTCGCCGCTCAATGCGCCGCTCGATGCGGAAATCGAGCTGGTCAACGCGACGCCTGAAGATCTCGCCACCCTGGATGCCAGGCTGGCTACCAAGGAAACCTTTGCGCGCTACGGACTCGACTGGCCGCCGTTCATGGCCAGCGTCACCGTCACTCGCGATCGCTCCGCCAACGGCTCGCAGGTGCTGCGTATCCGCTCCACCGAGACCGTCACCGAACCCTTCCTCACGCTGCTGATCGAGGCCACCTGGGCCCGTGGTCGGCTGGTGCGTGAATACACCGTGTTGCTCGATCCGCCGGTGTTCGCGCCGAATGCGCCGGCCGCCGCGCCGGTGCCCGCGCCCTCGGTGGCGGCCAGCGAAAACAGCGGCCAGATTTCACGGCCCGCGCCGCAGCCGCAGAGCGCCGAGCCTTCCGCCGTCCCGGCGGGTGGTGGCGACAGCTACGAAGTGCAGCGCGGCGACAGCCTCTCCGCCATCGCGCGCCGCCTCGCGGCGAACACCGGTGCGCGCACCGACCAGCTCATGGTGTCTATCTACCGCGGCAACAGCTCGGCGTTCGAAGGCGACATGAACCGCCTGCGCGCCGGCTCGGTGCTGCGTATTCCGAGCGGCAGCGAAATCGCCGCGGTCTCGCCAGCCGAAGCCAGCGACGAAGTGCGTCGCATGGCGGGCGCGTGGGCCGCCTCCGCCGGCGGTGGTGCCGGACGTCTGCGTCTCGTGCCGCCGAGCGATTCGGCCGCCAGTGTCGGATCGGGCGCCGACAACTCCGCCGAGGTGTCGGAGCTGCAGAGCCGCGTGCGCGACCTCGAAGGTCAGCTCAACGAATCCAAGCGCATGCTCGAGCTGCGCAACACCGAACTCGCCGACCTGCAGGCCAAGCTGGCCGCGTCCCAGCAGCGCCCGGTACCGGCTCCGGTGGAAACGCCCGTCCCGCAGCCCGAACAGGCCGCGCCGATCCCGACCCCCGAAGCGACCACGCCCGAGGCAGCAGCGCCCCAGGCCGTCGAGCCGGCTCCGGCACCCGCCGCCACCCCGGCCGAGACTCCTGCCAAGAAGCCGACGAAGCGGAGCAAGCCCGCCAAGCCCGCGGCAGAGACCAGCGAGCCGTCCGACGGCTCACTGCTGGATTACTGGCCGTACGCACTGGGTGCCCTGGCATTGCTCGTGCTGGGCCTGGTGGTCGCCAAGTCGCGCGGCAAGCGCAAGGTCGCCGAGTTCGACGATCGCCTGGGCCGCCTGGCCGAGCAGGGCGAAGACCGTCTCTCAGAGCCCATGCCTTCGATTTCCGACACGGGCCGCATGCAGGCGCCGATGGCGGCGGGTTCCGCCATTCCCGACGACATCCTCGTCGAGGAATCCGGCACGCACCGCGCGTTGCAGGAAACCCAGGACATTCCGCTGGCGCCGACGGTCCGCACCGACGAGACCATCAGCAGCGAAACCGCGGTCAACCTGGACCAGGGCGACCCGCTGGCCGAAGCCGATTTCCACATGGCCTATGGTCTGTACGACCAGGCCGCCGACCTGGTGCGCATCGCCATCCAGCGCGAGCCGGCGCGCCGTGACCTCAAGCTCAAGCTCCTCGAAGTGTTCTTCGTCTGGGGCAACCGCGAGCAGTTCCTCACCTCCGCTCGCGAGCTCGCCGATACGCGCGGCAGCGCCGAAGCGGGCGAGTGGGAAAAGATCGTCATCATGGGCAAGCAGATCGCGCCCGAAGACCCGATGTTCGCCGACGGCGGCGCGGGTGGCGCGGTGGGCGTGGACCTGAACCTCGATGCCGGCGGCGGCAACGTGGACTTCGATCCTTTCGATGTCAGCTCGCGACTCGACGTGACCGGTGGCGGCACGGCCGATCCGGTGGACCTCGACCTGGGTGGCGCGCTGCGCGATCCGGATGCGACCGGCGAAGGCCTGCAGTTGCCCGATCGCGAGCACAGTGGCCAGACCACGCGCGAAATGACCGTGAAGATGACCCCGGCCGGTTCGGAAGCCCCGACGGTGGAGCAGCCCGCGCTGCGTCCGCTCGACGAGCCGACGATCCGCGAGAAGGTCGACAACGCCATGCGCCGCAAGCTGAGCTCGGATCAGACCGCGGAGCTCGCGCTCGACGATCTCGGCCTCGAACTGGGTTCGCTCGAACAGACCGATTCCTCGCTGAGCCTCAAGCCCATCGGTGGCGCGCCCGGACCGGACGCGAACGCCCCGACCATGGTGGCGGGCCTCGACGAAAACTCACAACGCCTGTTGCGTGCGGCCGCCGCGCGCAGCGGCAGCAACGGCTCGGCCGACGACTCGCAGCTCAGCGAACACGGTGCCAGCGGCACCTGGTTCCTCACCGAACGCGAACTCGGCGGCGACGTGGATCTGACCAAGGGCCGTTCGATCGACCCGGGCTCCACGGCTTCACTGGCCAAGTTCGAAATGCCGGAGGAGGGCTTCGACATCTCGTCGACCTCGCGCCTCGCGGCCATCGATCGCAACAACCTCGATTTCCCGGTCGAACCCACGCGCGAACAGCCGGCCATGGGCTCGCGCAAGGTCGATCTCGACCTCGGCGGCGGCAACATCGAGCTGCCCGGCAGCCCGACCGAAGAGCTGGCGGTACCCGACCTCGAACCGGTGACGCTGTCCGAAGTCGGCACCAAGCTCGACCTGGCCCGCGCCTACGTCGACATGGGTGATCCGGACGGTGCGCGCAACATCCTCAACGAAGTGCTGTCGGAAGGTTCCGCTTCCCAGAAGCAGGAAGCGCAGCGCTTGTTAGAGTCGCTGCCCGGCTAAACGCCTCGGTGGCGAGAATAGCGGTTGGCCTGGAGTACGACGGTCGCGCGTACTCCGGCTGGCAATTCCAACCCGGTCTGAAAACCGTCCAGGACGAGGTGCAACGCGCCTTCGCGCGCGTCGCCGATTCGCCGGTGGAATGCACCTGCGCCGGACGCACCGACGCCGGCGTGCACGCGCTGTCGCAGGTGGTGCACTTCGACAGCGCCGCGCCGCGCACCGAGCGCGCCTGGCGACTCGGCGCCAATACCTATCTACCGCCGGACGTGAGCGTCGTGTGGGTGCGCGAAGTGCCTGAGCACTTCCACGCGCGCTTCAGCGCGGTTGCGCGCAGCTATCGCTACCTGATCCTCAACCGCGATTCCCGTCCCGGACTCGCCACCGGCCGCGCCACCTGGGAGCGGCGGCCGCTCGAGGCCACCCGCATGCACGACGCGGCCCAGGTGCTGGTCGGAGAGCACGACTTCAGCGCGTTTCGTGCCATCGAATGCCAGGCGAAGTCGCCGATGCGTCGCGTCGACCGCCTGGCCGTGACGCGGCAGGGCGAGTGGGTGGCCGTGGAGATCACGGCCAACGCCTTCCTGCATCACATGGTCCGCAATGTGACCGGGCTGCTGATGAGCATTGGGCAAGGGGAATCGCCCGCGGATCGGGTGGCGACGGTGCTGGCCAGCCGCGACCGCAAGACCAATGCCGCGACCGCGCCAGCCGATGGGTTGTACCTCGCCTCGGTGCAGTATCCGTCGGAGTTCGGGCTGCCGGGCCTTACTGCTTCGACCGATACGGGAAACTTGCCGCAATCCGCTATCATCGGCCGCCTCTGACGGGCCTGGGGTACGCAGCCAAACATGTCCTGGTTTGAAAAAATCATGCCTTCGCGCATCAAGACCGAGCGTCGTACGCGGTCGGTGCCCGAGGGATTGTGGATCAAGTGTTCGGCCTGCGACGCCGTGCTGTATCGCGCCGAGCTCGAGCGCAATCTCAACGTGTGCCCCAAGTGCAGCCATCACATGCGCATCGGCGGACGTGAGCGACTGACGCGTTTCCTCGACGAAGGCGAGCAACTCGAACTGGGCGCCGATGTCACGCCCGAAGATCCGCTGAAGTTCCGCGACAGCAAGCGCTACCGCGACCGGCTGGCCGCGGCGCAGAAGGCGACGGGTGAGCGCGACGCGCTGGTGGCGCTCGCGGGTACCCTGCAGGGACTGCCCATCGTGGCCTGCGCCTTCGAGTTCAAGTTTCTCGGCGGCTCGATGGGATCGGTGGTGGGCGAACGCTTCAAGCGCGCCGTGGACCACTGCATCGAGCATCGGGCGCCCCTGGTGTGCTTCTCGTCGAGCGGCGGTGCCCGCATGCAGGAAGCCCTGTTCTCGCTCATGCAGATGGCCAAGACCAGCGCCGCGCTGGCGCGACTCGCGCGTGAGCGGCTGCCTTTCATCTCCGTGATGACCGATCCGACCACGGGCGGCGTGTCCGCCAGCCTGGCCATGCTGGGCGATCTCAACGTCGCCGAGCCGCGCGCGCTGATCGGTTTCGCGGGCCCGCGCGTCATCCAGCAGACGGTGCGCGAGACGCTGCCGGAAGGTTTCCAGCGCAGCGAGTTCCTGCTGGACCACGGCGCACTCGATCTCATCGTCGATCGGCGTGACATGCGCGACAAGCTTTCCTCGGTGCTGCGGCTGCTGATGAAACGCCCGGCGGCGGTCGAAGCCGCGCCGTCCGTCGCGCCGGCCTGATGTCCAGTCTCGCCGGCTGGCTCGACCGGCAGCAGAAATCCCACCCGAGCGCCATCGATCTCGACCTGTCGAGGGTCCGCTCCGTGGCCCAGCGGCTGGACCTGCTGCCGCCACCGCACCGCGTGATCACGGTCGCGGGCACCAACGGCAAGGGTTCCACCGTGGCCTTCCTCGACTCGCTGCTGCGCACCGCGGGCCTGCGCGTCGGGCGATTCACCTCGCCACACCTGGTGCGCTACAACGAGCGCATCTGCATCGACGGCGTCGAGGCCGACGATGCCAGCCTGGTCGCGTCCTTCGAGCGCATCGAAGCCGCGCGCGGCAGTACCACGCTGACATTCTTCGAGTACAACACGCTCGCGGCGCTCGACCTCTTCGCGCGCGCGCCGGTGGATGTCGCGGTGCTGGAGGTCGGATTGGGCGGACGGCTCGATGCCACCAACATCGTGGACGCCGACGTGGGCGTGGTGTGTTCCATCGGACTCGATCACGTCGACTGGCTGGGTGATTCGCTGGAACAGATCGGACGCGAGAAGGCCGGAATCTTTCGCCCCGGACGTCCGGCGGTTCTCGGCAGTGCGCAGATGCCGGCCTCGGTCTCGAAGTTCATCGAAGAAATCGGCGCCATCCAGGTCGCGCCGGGACGCCAGTACCAGGTGCGCATCCGGGGTGACGTCTGGGACTTCGAGTGCGGTTCGTTGCGTTTCGCGGACCTGCCCATGCCGTCGCTGGGCGGCGGACACCAGATCGCCAACGCGGCGAGCGCGCTGGCGGCGCTCAGTGTTTCGAACTTTGGCGTGCCGCTGTCGCAGGTCAGCGTGGCGCGCGCGCTGCGGGAAACGCGCATATCCGGACGCTTCCAGCGCGTGGCCGGTGAAGTCGAGTGGATTCTCGACGTCGCGCACAACGTGCCGGCGGCGGAGACCTTGCGCGACAACCTGCGGCGCCTGCCGCGCGCGCGACGCACGCTCGCGGTCTGCGGCATCCTCGGTGACAAGGACATTCGCGGCATCACCGCGACCCTGGCCCCCGAGGTCGACGCGTGGATCCTCGCGGCGCTCGAAGGACCGCGCGCCGTCAGCACCGCGCAACTCGTGGAACAGATGCCGTCCAGCGCGTCGGTGCTGGCGCACGCGGGAAACATGACCGAGGCCTGCCGGCTGGCGCGCTCCGGAGCCCGCGCCGGAGACCGGGTGCTGGTATTCGGATCCTTTCTCGCGGTAGGACCGGCGCTCGAATTCCTTGGGCTATAGTTCGCGCCATGGATCTGCGAGCCAAGCAACGTCTGACGGGAGCCGTCATCCTGGTGGCCCTGGTGGTGTTGCTGGTGCCGGAGTTGTTGACCGGGCCTGGTGATGCGCCGCCCGTCGCGGACGCCACGAACGAAGAAGGCCTGCGCGAATACACCATCGATATCGAAGGCCAGGATCCTGGCGCGGCCAACGCGCCCGCACCCGCGCAGCAGCCGGCCGTCAACCTGCCCGCACCGGCACCGTCACCGGCACCGGCAGCGAGCGCGGACTCCGGCCGTGCAGTTCCGGGAGAATCCGCCGCGCCGGTGGAAGCGCCTGCGCCGGCACCCGCGGCTGCGCCTGCCACCAATCCCATGGCCGCACAGCCGACACCCGCGAAGCCAACGCCGTCAACGCCGCCGCGGGCCGAGCCGCCACGCAACGAGCCTGCAGCCAATCAGCGCGGCACCTTCGTCGTGCAACTCGGCACCTTCGGCAGTCGCGACAACGCGGATCGCCTCGCGCGGGACATGAAGGCCAAGGGATTCGCGGCGTTCGTGGTACCGGTTGCGAGCGGCGGACGGGAATTGTTCCGCGTGCGCGTGGGCCCGACGCGCGATCGTGCCGCGGCGGAATCCCTGGCCGCGGAGCTCAAGCGGGCGGGCCAGTCGGGCAGTATCGTGCCGATTTCGTGACGCGCGTCTCGCCGAGGCTGCTGGCGGGCAGTTCGGTCGAGTACAATTCCGCGCCGGAAAACTGGTGAACTTAACGCATGATCGCAGTTGACTACATCATCCTCGCCATCATCGTCATCTCGGCGGTCATGGGCGTGGTTCGTGGCCTGTTGCGCGAATCCATCGCCGTCATCACCTGGTTCCTGGCCATCGTGCTGGCCTGGAGCTTCGGCAGCTCGCTGGAGCCGCACCTGGGTGGTGTTCTCGTAGGGTCTCCCCTGCGAATCTGGATGGCCCGCGTCATCATCTTCGTTTTCGTGCTTTTATTGGGCGGCGCCGTGTCGACGGTCCTTGGACATTACGTTCGCGTCTCCATGTTCTCCGGCATGGACAAGTTCCTGGGGTTCGTCTTCGGCCTCGTGCGGGGAGTCGTCATCGTGGGCGCCTTCACCATCGCGGTGCAGGCGTTGCGCATGGATGAAGACGCCTCCTGGAAGCGCTCGAAGTTCATGCCCTATGCCATCGGCGTGGCCGATGCGCTGCGCGGCATCGTCGGCGAGAATCTCGAACGCATCGAGAAAGTCATACCTTCCGCGAACTGAGGGACCCAACGAATGTGCGGCATCACCGGAATCGTCGGAACCAGCGGAGTCAACCAGCGCATCTACGACGCGCTGACGGTGCTGCAGCATCGCGGCCAGGACGCCGCGGGCATTGCGACGGTCCAGGATGGCGAATTGTTCACGCGCAAGGGTCGCGGCCTGGTGCGCGACGTGTTCGAGACGCATCACATGCTCGAGCTCAAGGGCAACATCGGCATGGGGCATGTGCGTTATCCCACCGCCGGATGCGATAGCGCTTCCGAAGCCCAGCCTTTCTACGTGAACGCGCCCTATGGCATCTGCCTGGCGCACAACGGCAATCTCACCAATGCGCGCGAACTGGCCGAGGTCATCGAGCGCGAAGATCGCCGTCACCTGAATACTTCTTCGGACTCCGAGGTGCTGCTGAACGTGCTGGCCTCCGAGCTGCAACGCGTGGGCACGCCGCGCGTCACGCCGGCCGACATCTTCGCGGCCGTCAGCGCCGTGTATCGTCGCTGCCGCGGGGGTTACGCCGTCATCGCCATGATCATCGGCCACGGCCTCATCGGCCTGCGCGATCCGAACGGCATCCGCCCGCTGGTGCTGGGTCAGCGCGAAACGCCCAAGGGCGCGGAGTGGATGCTGGCCTCGGAGAGCGTGGCGCTCGACATGCTGGGCTTCAAGCTGGTGCGCGACGTGGCGCCGGGCGAAGTGGTCTACATCGACGTCTATGGCCGGCTGCACACGCAGGTGTGCTCCACCGCCACGCGGCATGCGCCCTGCATCTTCGAATACGTGTACTTCGCGCGTCCCGACTCGCTCATCGACAACATCTCGGTGCATCGCGCCCGCATGCGCATGGGCGACCGCCTCGCGGAGAAGATCCTGCGCGAGCACGCCAACCACGACATCGACGTGGTCATCCCGATTCCCGACACCAGCCGCACCAGCGCCATGCAGGTGGCGCAGCATCTCAACGTGAAATACCGCGAAGGGTTCGTGAAGAACCGCTACGTGGGCCGCACGTTCATCATGCCGGGGCAGGAGCAGCGTTCGAAGTCGGTGCGCAGCAAGCTCAACGCCATCGACCTCGAATTCCGCAACAAGAACGTGCTGCTGGTGGATGACTCCATCGTGCGTGGCACGACCTCGGCGCAGATCATCGACCTGGCCCGCGAGGCGGGTGCGCGCAAGGTGTACTTCGCCTCGGCCGCGCCGCCGGTGAAGTTTCCCAACGTGTACGGCATCGACATGCCCGCCAAGAGCGAACTGGTCGCGAGCTCGCGCAGCGAGGCCGAGGTGGCCACACTCATCGGCGCCGACTGGCTGGTGTACCAGGACCTCGAAGACCTGATCGCGGCCTGCGTGCACGATCATTCGAGCATCAAGGAATTCGACACCTCGTGTTTCTCGGGCAACTACGTGACGGGCGACGTCACGCCTGACTACCTGGCGCGGCTGGAATCCGAGCGTTCGGATTTCGCCAAGGCCTCGCGGCGCGATGGTGACCGCGCCAGCCTCAAGGTCGTCAAGAACTGACCACCGGGCCGCGGCCCTGCCACATGCAACCGCGGCGCATACTCCTCGAGCTGTTCGACGCCGCGCTGCGCGCGGTGCACGGTCGCGATGCCGTGGCGCGCGCGTTGCGCGAGCATGGGGGTCCGATCACGGTGATCGCGATCGGCAAGGCCGCGAGCTCCATGACCCTGGGTGCGCATGACGCCCTCGCGGAGGCGGTCGACGCCACGCTGGTGATCACCAAGGATGGTCACGTGGATCCCGCGCTCGCGCGCCTGCCGCGCATCACCACACTCGAAGCCGCGCACCCGGTGCCCGACGAGCGCAGCCTCGCGGCCGGCGCGGAGCTCGAACGCTGGCTGGCGCGCCTCGACCGGCGATCGCACCCGGTGTTCCTGGTGTCGGGAGGCAGCTCCAGCCTGGTGGAGAGTCTGCGCGAGGGCCACTCGCTGGCCGGGTTGCGGGAGCTCAACCGGCAGGGACTGGCCGCGGGACTCGATATCGCGGCGCTCAATGCGCGGCGCTCCGCGTTGTCGCGTCTCAAGAATGGTGGCGTGGCGACCCTGCTCGGCAACCGTCCCGCGACGGCGCTGTTCATCTCCGACGTGCCGGGCGACGATCCCGCCGTCATCGGCTCCGGGTTGTTAGGCCGCAAGGGCGGTCAGCCGGACGAAATCCTGCGCGTGGTGGTGGCCAGTGTCGACGCGGCCGTGAGCCGCGTCGCGCAGGCGGCACAGGCGCAGGGACTGGAGTTCGACCCGCGCAGTCATCGCTTCGACGGCGCGGCGGAAGACGTGGCGCATGAGTTCGTCGATGCGCTGCGCGCCACGCCCGCCGACGGCCTGGTCTGGGGCGGGGAGTCCACGGTCAAACTTCCCGAGCGCCACGGCAGTGGCGGGCGCAACACCCATCTCGCGCTCGCCGCCGCGCGACTGCTGCGGCCGGAGGATGGACTCACCATCCTGGCGGCGGGTACCGATGGCACGGATGGTCCCACCAGCGATGCGGGCGCCATCGTCGACAGTGGAACGGTGGAGCGTGCCGAGCTCGCGGGCTGCGACGTGGAGCGCGCGTTCCGCGAGTTCGATTCCGGCACCGCGCTCGAATGCGCGGAGGACCTGGTGCACACGGGGCCGACCGGCACCAACGTGGGTGACCTGCTCATCGGTATCAAACGACTGCCACGCGTGCTCTAATCGCGCCCGCCATGAGACTCATGCTCATCGACGACGATCCGCGGTACCGCACGCTGCTGCGGCACCATATTTCGTGCGGATGGCCCGACGTCGACCTGGTGAGCTACAACCCGCGCGTGCGCGGTCCGCTGACTCCCGGCTTCCTCGCGCAGGGCTACAGCGTGGTACTGCTGGATCACGAATGGCGCGGTGGTTCCGGCCTCGACTGGCTGCGTGACTTCCATGGCCGCGAAGGTTTCGCGCCGGTCATTTTTCTTTCCGCCGCCGACGATTCGCCGGATGCCGAACAGGCGCGCACCGCGGGCGCGTTCGAGGTCATCGGCAAGAACAAGATCAAGCACACCAAGCTCAACGATGCGATCAAGCGCGCCGCCGACGAGCAGGCCAAGGCGCAGAGCCGCTGGCGCATGTCGGCGGGTGCGAAGATGGCGCAGGATTTCGCCGGCGCGCGCCTGAAGGCCTATCGACGCATCGATCTCATCGCCAAGGGATCGGTGTCCGACCTGTTCCTCGCGGAGAGCGCGGACGTCGGCGGCGTGGTGGTGCTCAAGGTGACCCCGGCGGTGCGCAAGGAGACCGGCGTCGATCAGTCCATGGAGCGCTTCCTACAGGAGTTCGAAATCCTGCGCGACGTGAAACATCCGAACGTGGTGCAGATCTACGATCTCGGCGTCACCGACGATCACCTGTACCTGGCCATGGAGCATTTCGCGCGCGGCGACCTGCGCAAGCGCATGTCGGAAGGACTCACGGCGCGCCAGTCACTGGCCTATGCGCGCGATCTCGCCTATGCGCTGCAGGCCATTCACGAGGTCGGCATCCTGCACCGCGACCTCAAGCCCGGCAACGTGATGCTGCGCGACGACGGCAGCATCGCGCTCATCGATTTCGGTCTCGCCAAGCATGTGGCGTTGAAAATGGAGGTGACCGACAAGGGCCTCATCTTCGGCACGCCTCACTACATGAGCCCGGAGCAGGGGCATGGCAAGGAGATCGACGCGCGCAGCGACATCTACAGCCTGGGCGTGATGCTGTTCGAGATGCTGACCGGCAAGAAACCCTACGACGCCGAGAACCACATGGCGATTCTCGTGCATCACGCCAAGGCGCCGATTCCGCGCCTGCCGGAGCGGCTCGCGCCCATCCAGCCGCTGCTCGACACGCTGCTGGCCAAGGACGCCGCGGCGCGACCGGGCGATGCCGACTCGGCGGCCAAGCTCATCGAGTTCGCGATGGAAGCCCTGGGTGTCCCGGAACCCACGACGTGAGCGCGCGGCGTGAGTCCGCCGCCGCGGCGCGTTTCGAGCGCGCCACGGGCGGCAACATCCTGCGGGCGGCCACGCCGCGGGCCTGGGTGGACGCCGCGATCGACGACCTGCCCACGCTGCTCATCGATCACGCCAATTGCGAAAAGAAGGCCGCATCGACCGCGCTGGCATTGATCTTCGCGTATCCCGAGGATCGATCGCTGAGCGTGGCCCTGTCGCGGCTGGCGCGCGAAGAGCTCAAGCATTTCGAGCAGGTCGAGCGCCTCATGAAGAAGCTGCAGGTGTCACACGTGCGGCTGAAGCCTGGCCGCTACGCCAGCGAACTGCGCAAGCTGGTGCGCACCCACGAACCCAAGCGCAAGCTCGATCTCATGATCGTGCACGCGTTGATCGAGGCGCGCTCCTGCGAGAGATTCCGGCTGCTGGCGAAGAAGCTGCCAGACGAGGTGCGTTCGCTGTACGAGCAGCTCGAGCGATCCGAGGCACGACACTTCGAGATCTACCTGGAATTCGCGCAACGCGAATACGACACCGCGGAAATCGCGGAACGGCTCGAGGTGATCTCCGCGCGAGAAGCCGAGCTCGCGACCGGGCCCGACCAGGAGCTGCGTTTCCACTCCGGCCCTCCGCGCTGATCACTCCATCCGCCGAAGTCAGCGAGGCAGGGCGACCACGTGGGCGCCGGTGGCGTCCACGGACAGGCAGCTCGCGGTCTCGTACCAGGGAGCCAGCACCACGCGTTCGGTATTCTCGCCATCCACCACGCCGGGATGCATCGCCGGCCGGTGCGTGTGTCCGTGGATCAACCGTCGCGCGCCCGTGGCGCGGAACGCGCGGATCACCGCCTGCGGATTCACATCCATGATGGTGGGGATGGTGCGCTGGGTGTGCGCCTTGCTGCCGGCCCGCGCCGCGCTGGCCAGCGAACGGCGCGCCGCGAGCGGCAGCGCGAGGAATTTCCTCTGCCAGGCGGGATCGCGAACCGCACTGCGCAGCTGCTGGTAGGCGGGGTCCTCGGTGCAGAATACGTCGCCATGGCTCAGCAGCGTCGGCGTTCCATAGAGGTCCACCAGCACGGGGTCGGGGAGTAGTTTGACGCCGGTACGGCGCGCGAATGCTTCGCCGAGCAGGAAGTCGCGATTGCCGTGGATGGCGTAGGTGGCGACGCCGGCCGAGGTCAGGGCGCGCAGCGCATCGCAGGTGCGCGCGTTGTCGGCATTGTCATCGTCGTCGCCCACCCACACTTCGAAGATGTCGCCGAGCAGGTAGAGCGCGTCGGCCTGGCGGGCGGGGCCGGCCAGGAAAGACAGGAAGGCGTCGATGGCCCAGGGACTCTCGCTGTCGAGATGCAGGTCCGAGGCAAACAGCGTCGCCATGCGGCAGCGAAGACTTATGGCTTCGGCGGTGCGGCGCCCGCGTCTTTTGCCGGCTCCGTCGGAGGCGTGGCGGGTGTGGTTTCACCCGCGGGTGGAGTGACCGCCGGGGGCGGCGCAGCCGGAGTCGCAGCCGGTGCCTCGGCGAGCAGTTCCACCTTCTGGATGACCACCGCCTGCAGCGGCGCGTCCGACTTGAACGGTCCCATCGCGCCCGTGGGCGAGACGCTGATGCGATCGATGACTTCCATGCCTTCGACGACACGTCCGAACACCGCGTAGCCCCAACGTGTGGGCAGGGGATCGAGATCGCTGTTGTCCGCGACGTTGACGAAGAACTGGGCGTCGCCGGTGTGCGGGCCCGCGGCGCGCGCCAGGCCCACGGTACCGCGCAGGTTCTTGAGGCCGTTGCCGGCTTCATTCGGAATCGGCTTGAGCACGGGTTTGGGCTTCAGGTCGACGCCGACGCCACCACCCTGGATCACGAAGCCGGCGATGACGCGATGAAACAGCGTGTTGGTGTAGTGGCCGGCACGTACATAACCCAGGAAGTTTTCCACCGTCAGCGGCGCGCGGTCGCGCTGCAGTTCGATGACGAATGCGCCGAGGTTGGTGGTGACGCGAACTCGTTCCGCTCCGGCGGCGAAGGCCGGGAGGCACATTACGAGGGCTACGAGAATCAGGCGTGGCATTTTCATGGCCCGGGGATTCTACCGAAGCTGCGGCCCGCGGCACGTTTCCCGTAAACTTCGCCGGTGTCTCACGGCCGCATCACCACTCGTTTCGCACCCAGTCCCACGGGCGAGCTGCACCTGGGCAACGCCCGCACCGCGTTGTTCAGCTGGCTGTTTGCGCGCCATCACAACGGCAACTTCGTCCTGCGCATCGAGGACACGGACACCGAGCGCAGCAAGGAGTCCTACACGCAGGCGCTCATGGACGACCTGCGCTGGATGGGGCTGGCCTGGGACGCGGGTCCGGAGGCCTTCGACCGCGGCACGCCGGCCGCCGGCGAATTCCGCCAGTCGCGTCGCGGCGCCATCTATGCGCGGCATTCGGCGGCGCTGGACGCGCGCGGCCTGACCTATCCCTGCTATTGCACTCCGCTGGAACTGGAACTGTCGCGCAAGGCCCAGCTGGCCGCGGGTCGTCCGCCGCGTTACGCCGGCACCTGCCGCGAGCTGTCCGCGGAGGCCCGCGTGCGCAAGAGCGCGCAGGGCATTTCGCCGACCACGCGTTTCCGCGTGCCCACGGGCAAGTTCGTCGAGTTCGACGACATGGTGCACGGCGCGCAGCGTTTCGCCACCGACGACATCGGTGACTTCATCCTGCGGCGGGCCGACGGCAGCGCCGCGTTCTTCTTCAGCAATGCCATCGACGATGCGGAGATGGGCATCACCCACGTGCTGCGCGGCGAGGACCACCTTACGAACACGCCGCGCCAGCTGCTGGTGCTCGAGGCGCTGGGCCTGCGCGCGCCCACTTACGGCCACCTGTCGCTGCTGGTCGGCGCGGATGGCTCGCCCCTGTCCAAGCGCCACGGCGCCACCAGCGTGCGCGAATTCCGCGAGCGCGGCTATCTACCGACGGCGCTGGGCAATCACCTGTTCAGGCTCGGTCATTCGAGCAGCGAGAACGGCGTGCTGTCGTTCGATTCGATGGCGAAGCATTTCACCGTCAAGCACCTGGGCCGCGCGCCCGCGCGTTTCGAGGAATCCCAGCTCAACGCCTGGCAGCGCGCCGTCGCGCATCACCTGCCCATCGAGGAGAGCGAGCAGTGGCTGGCGGCCGAAACGCCACGCGACATCGACGCCGCGCGGCGTCGCGCCTTCATCGCGGCCATCCGTCTCAACGTGCTGCTGCCGGCCGACGTGGCGCACTGGCGCGAAGTGGTGTTCGGGCCGTCGCCGTCACTGGATGCGCCCGCTCTGGCGCGCGTGCGCGAGGCCGGCCCGCAGTTCTTCAGCGCCGCCGCGCAGGCCGCCGCCACCGGCGGATCGCTCGACGCCATCGTGGCCGCGGTGAAAGCCGCGACCGGCGCGAAAGGACAGGACCTCTGGAAGCCGCTGCGCCTCGCGCTCACCGGTTCGCCCGAGGGCCCCGAGCTCGCGCCTTTGCTCAAGGCCATGCCGGACTCCGCCATCCACGACCGCCTGCGACGCTTCGCCGCATGATCCGAATACACAACTCCCTGACGGGCGAGAAGCAGCTGCTTCAACCCGTCGAGCCCGGGCACGTACGCATGTACAGCTGCGGCGTCACCGTCTACGACTACTTCCATGTCGGCAACGCCCGCATGCTGGTGGTGTTCGACATGGTGAGCCGCTACCTGCGGCATCGCGGGTACCGGGTGACCTACGTCCGCAACATCACCGATGTCGATGACAAGATCATCAACCGCGCGCGCGAAGCGGGCATCGACTGGCGCGAGCACGCGAAGAAATTCACGGCGGCCATGCACGAGGATCTCGATGCGCTGGGCTGCCTGCGCCCCGAGAAAGAGCCGAAGGCCTCCGAGTACATCGAGGAAATGCTGGCCATGATCGGTCAGCTCATCACCAATGGATTCGCGTACCAGGCCTCGAATGGCGACGTGATGTACGACGTGCACAAGTTCGGTCCGTACGGACAGTTGTCGGGCAAAAAGCTCGAAGACCTGCGTGCCGGCGCACGCGTCGAAGTCGACAGCGCCAAGCGCGATCCGCTGGATTTCGTGCTGTGGAAGAGCGCCAAGCCGGGCGAGCCCTCGTGGCCTTCACCCTGGGGCGATGGCCGTCCTGGGTGGCACATCGAGTGCTCCGCGATGTCGACCAAGGAACTCGGCGAGCATTTCGACATCCACGGCGGAGGCCTCGACCTCAAGTTCCCGCACCACGAGAACGAGATCGCGCAGACCTGCGGCGCCACCGGCGGCCGGTTCGCCGAGATCTGGATGCACAATGGTTTCCTCAACATCGACAACGAGAAGATGTCGAAGTCGCTGGGGAATTTCTTCACGACGCGCGAGGTGCTGGCGAAGATCAAGCATCCTGAAGTACTGCGGTTCTTCCTGCTGTCGAGTCACTACCGTGGTCCGATGAATTACTCGCCGGACCAGCTGGAGCAGGCGGAGCTTGGCCTTGGCCGGCTGTACACGTCATTGCGTGAAGTTCCCGTGGATGCCACGCCGGAATCCGTTGCAACCAGGGCCACGGAAAGCTTCCGGGCCGCCATGGACGACGACTTCAACACGCCCGAGGCCATCGCCGTGTTGCAGGGGTTGGCGCGCGAGCTCAACACCGTTCGTGCCGCGGGTGACGTCGCGCGCGCCCGGATACTCGCCGCCGAGATGCGCTCGCTCGCCGGGGTGCTTGGCATCCTGCGCCTGCCGCCGGAGCAGTGGTTCCGCGCGGGCGCGACCGGCGGGCTCGGCGACGCCGACATCGAGGCACGCATCGAGGCGCGCCTGGCGGCCCGCAAGGCCAGGAACTGGGCCGAATCCGACCGGATCCGCAATGAGCTGGCCGCGGCCGGCGTGGTTCTCGAGGACAAGCCGGGCGGGACCACCACCTGGCGGCGCTCCTGAGCCCCCGGTGGGCACGGTTAAATTGACCGCGGCGCGGGTCGCTCGGGTATGATTCGCGCCCCCGCAGCCGGGGTGGCCCCGGAACGGGCGGCATCGGCGACGGGGCATGGCGCAGTCTGGTAGCGCATCTGCTTTGGGAGCAGAGGGTCGCAGGTTCGAATCCTGCTGCCCCGACCAACCGATGAGGTCCAGGCGCGAGTCAGGTAGTCTCCTTT
>Ga0315912_10000431_pt1 | contig 80909 bp, 63 predicted proteins | sample VfabasoilMG_FD_204469 | JGI IMG/M metagenome (GOLD analysis project Ga0315912, IMG submission 204469) | Garden soil microbial communities collected in Santa Monica, California, United States - V. faba soil | ecosystem: Environmental > Terrestrial > Soil > Garden | place: USA: California... | reverse complement strand
TGATTGCCGTAATCATTGCTACACCGGTTGTAATCTGGATCATGAAAAACTGGCTTCAGAATTTTGCTTATCGCGTTACGTTGAATCCAATCATATTCATTGGCGCGGGAATGTTTTTGATTTTACTATCGTGGATTACATTAGGCTACCTCACGCTGACAATGGCAAGAATCAACCCGGCCACTACGTTGAAGAGTGAGTAGTCTTTAAGGTGATGTAGAACTGGAAACAAGGAACTCGTACTACTAAACCAATTATGGAAGCCAGATTCTTGACGCACAAAACTTCAGAATGAACTTGGCGTGTTATTCGAAACCTATTCCGGATTGATGGTGTAAGTGGTTATGCCTAAGAACATGTTCAATTGCCAGTTGTAGTATTTGTAGAACAACTCATCGTTTCCATCGCCGTTTTCATATTGAATGCTGGTCTCGAAAAGCAGCTGCCCCTTTTTGTCTCTAAGAATCTCACCTACCACTCTGCCTTCTTTGTCATATTCAAACTCGTGGGTTGAGATGAGCACCTCCTGTCCGTACCGAACAACTTTCATCAAGCGACCGTTTTCCCAAGACATTTCCAGGCGACTGTATTCCTTACTGTAGGTGCCGCTCTTTCCATTCTTCACGGCCTTCAAAATACCATCCTCATAAACGAATTCATAGACGAAGGTATCAGAGGTGCCGATCGTGAGCATTTTTCCGGATGCGTCATACTTTACTTCGAACTTGGATTTATTACCACCACTCCTCAGGATTGCAAAGGACTGTATCTTACCTTCTTTGTACTTCATATCAGTCAACTTATCGCCCGACATCGTACCACGATAGTCCGTTACATTCCCCGCCTTGTCCAGCTGGATGGCATAGAGCGTCCATCCATTTGACGTGGTGGCCGAAATACCATTCTTGTCGTACACTACATTGACGGTCTCCTCGGCTTCATTTTTCCGCTTCTTGATAGAAGAAACTTTTCCATCGGTATACTGAAATTCCTCGTAAAGTGAATCAGGCACTTCCCTATAGTGCCGCAGATGGCTAATGGATTTGACTCTGTACGATTGGGCGTATCCGAATTGAACAACGGTCGCCAGGACCACAAACAAAATGGTACTCTTGTTTTTCATATTTTTAGCTATCAACTGATGAAAGTAATCATACTTTCCATCTTTATGTGTTTTCAGGTCTGTGTTCATGATCTAATAACTGATCTCCACCACCTTCTTACTGTGCAGCTGATGCATCCGCCGGGGCACGATGCTCAGGATCTCTTCTTTTAATGTCTTGATCAATTTGGTTTTGATATGGTCGCGATGGGTGACCAGACTTACCTCGCGCGCGGGGCTAGGTTCCTTCAGCTTCTTCACAAACTTCAGTTGGTGTTTGTTGAACTCCCTGACAGCGAGCTCCGGTAAAATGGTAATACCATCGCTTTTGTCAACCATGCGCTTCAGCGTTTCAATATTGCCGGTTTCATAATTAAAATTCAGATCGGATTGCTTTCGAAGTTCGCACAGGTTCAAAACCTGGGATCGGAAACAATGTCCCTCTTCCAGCAGCCACAACTGGTTCGCATCGATATCGTTGGCAAGCACATATTTTTTGTCGTACAAAGCATTTTTCTTAGACACGTAGACAAATAGTTCTTCATAAAACAAAATATCCTCCTTGATGGAAGCATCATTTAACGGCGTTACCACGATCCCACAGTCCAGGCGATTGCTTTTTAATTCGTGGACCACTTCCTCGGTAATCGTTTCTTTGATCACCAGGGTTAACTGCGGATACTTTTCGCGCACCTGCTGAAAAAGCGGAGGCAATAAATAAGGCGCCAGCGTCGGAATAACCCCCACCTTCAACTCCCCGGTCAGCCGATTTTTCTGGTCATTGATCAGATCCTGCATGCGGTGTGCTTCTTTCAGAATGACCCGCGCCTGAGCAATGATGCTTTTTCCTATTTCCGTTGGCATGACCGGCTGCTTGGTTCGATCAAAGATCTTAACCCCCAACTCTTCTTCCAGCTTTTGAATCTGCATGCTGAGGGTCGGTTGTGTTACAAAACACTTTTCGGAGGCCAGCACAAAATGCCGGTGGGTGTCCAGCGCAACAATGTAATCCAGCTGAATTAAGGTCATAGATAATAACTATATGATCATAAAAATAATCAATTTGATTTATTATCCCCCAGGTCGTAATGTTGAGACCTCGAAAGGAAACCTCACTGTAATTTCTTAAAACAACTACGATGGAAACCAAAACACATCCAGGAACATCCCAAATGAATGGAGCAGGCAAATGTCCGTTCACCGGCGGCGCACTTAACCAAAGTGCAGGTAGCGGAACCCGCAACCGCGACTGGTGGCCCAACCAGTTGAAACTGAACATTCTCCGACAGCATTCTTCCCTGTCCAATCCCATGGGCGGGAAGTTTGACTATGCAAAAGAATTCAAGAGTCTTGACCTGGCTGCCGTGAAAAAAGATCTTCGCAAGCTGATGACCGATTCGCAAGAATGGTGGCCTGCAGACTTCGGTCACTATGGACCACTATTCATTCGCATGGCGTGGCACAGCGCCGGTACCTATCGAACCGGTGATGGTCGCGGTGGCGCTGGCGCTGGTCAACAACGTTTCGCGCCGCTCAACAGCTGGCCTGACAACGTAAGCCTTGACAAAGCGCGGAGGCTGCTCTGGCCAATCAAACAAAAATATGGTCGCAAGATTTCGTGGGCTGACCTCATGATCCTCACGGGTAATGTTGCGCTCGAGTCGATGGGATTCAAAACATTTGGTTTCGCTGGTGGACGTGAAGATGTATGGGAACCACAAGAGGATGTGTACTGGGGATCTGAAAATACCTGGCTCGGTGACAAGCGTTACACTGGCAAGCGCGATCTCGAAAGTCCGCTCGCGGCGGTGCAGATGGGATTGATCTATGTGAACCCACAAGGTCCAAATGGAAACCCTGATCCAATCGCTGCAGCGATCGACATTCGCGAAACGTTCAAACGGATGGCGATGAATGATGAAGAAACGGTAGCGTTGATTGCCGGTGGTCACACTTTCGGAAAGACACACGGCGCCGCTGCAGAATCGAATTGCGGCCCGGACCCGGAGGCAGCCGGCCTGGAAGAACAAGGCTTCGGATGGAAAAACAGTTTTGGAAAAGGTCATGGTGGCGACACCATCACCAGCGGTCTTGAAGTTACCTGGACACAAACGCCGACGAAGTGGAGCAACAACTTCTTCAAGAATTTGTTCAGCTTCGAATGGGAACTCTCGAAGAGTCCGGCGGGAGCACATCAATGGATCGCGAAAAACGGTGCAGGTGCCGGAACCATACCCCACGCACACGATGCTTCCAAGAAGCTAGCGCCTACTATGCTGACAACCGATCTGTCGTTGCGCTTTGATCCTATTTATGAAAAGATCTCCAGACGCTTCCTGGAAAATCCGGATGCGTTTGCTGATGCGTTTGCTCGCGCCTGGTTTAAACTCACCCACCGCGACATGGGGCCTCGTGCCCGTTACCTCGGCCGCGAAGTTCCGAAAGAAGAATTGATCTGGCAGGATCCTATTCCTGTTTCGAAAAATAAGTTGGGTGACAAGGACATCGCCAAGCTGAAGGCGAAAATTCTTGCTTCCGGATTAACCGTATCACAATTGGTTTCAACGGCTTGGGCTTCCGCATCTACGTTCCGTGGTTCAGATAAACGTGGTGGTGCCAATGGCGCGCGCGTTCGTCTGGCTCCTCAAAAAGATTGGGCGGTCAATCAGCCTGCCAAACTTGCGAAAGCACTTACCACACTCGAGGGCATTCAGAAAGAATTCAATAAAGGCGGGAAGAAAGTTTCTCTGGCAGATCTGATTGTTCTTGGTGGTTGTGCGGCCGTAGAAAAGGCCGCCAAGAACGCCGGACACAAGATCGTCGTTCCTTTTTCTCCCGGTCGTGGCGACGCAACGCAAGAACAAACAGACGTCGAATCATTCACATACCTGGAGCCGATCGCCGATGGTTTCCGAAACTACCTCAAAGGAAAGTATACCATCCCAGCGGAGTCATTGCTCATCGACAAAGCGCAGTTACTCAACCTCACGGCGCCTGAGTTGACGGTGCTCGTGGGTGGAATGCGTGTGTTGGATACCAACTTCGACCAATCGAAGCACGGCGTATTCACCAAACGCAAGGAATCACTTACGAACGACTTCTTCGTGAACCTGCTCGATATGCGTACGACCTGGAAAGCCACTTCAGATGCACAGGATGTTTTTGAAGGATGCGATCGCAAGACGGGCAAAGTTAAATGGACTGGCACGCGCGTCGATTTGATCTTTGGCTCGAACTCAGAGCTGCGCAACCTGGCGGAAGTTTACGGATGCGCAGATTCCCAGGACAAGTTTGTAAAGGATTTTGTCGCAGCCTGGGCTAAGGTGATGAACCTTGACCGCTACGACCTGGTCGATTAGTAAATAGTTTTCTGGTTTAAAAAAAGAAGGTGGTTTGGATGGCCACCTTCTTCATTTTCATCAAGATCGGTCTATTCAGATTTTAAAACTTCAGCGGGATTAGCGCGCGCTACTTTCAGCGTTTGAGAGATAATCATCGTCAGTGCAATCAGGAATACCACGCCCACACCACCGGCTAGTTCGAGGATTGATATCGGCGCATGGGTTGACAATTCCGGGAATAAGAGCTGTTCAAAAAACAATGTGGTGATGACCAGCGCAATCACGGCGGCAATTCCGAGGAGAACAAAAAATCCTTTTCCAAGAATGTATAGCAATCGGGCTTCTGTTGCGCCCAGAACTTTTCGAATGCTAACTTCTTTTAACCGCGTTTCGGTCGTAAAGACTACCATGCCTAATAATCCCAGGGATGCAATTCCAATCGTCAAGAAGGATATGAAACCCGCCAACTTAACAGATGCCTTCATTCCACTGAATGCTTCTTCCAGCTGTTCGTCATAGAACCGGGCTTCAAAGCTGTGGATTTGGTCGTGCTTTTTCCAGATCGCCTCGATCTTGGCGCGCGTTGCCAGCCAGTCATTCGAAATTATTTTTACATTCAGAAAATTCGCGCCCGTATTCGCGTAGCGCAGGATCACTTCCTTTGACGCTATGCGATCACCGGCCCTGCCGTAATGAAAGTCTTTCATGACTCCGATAATGGTTACATCTTTTCGATTCAACTGCACCACTTCGCCAATGGCCTTTTGAGGATCCTGATCCGCGATGTCAAAACGCTTGAGTACATGTTCATTCACAATCACTTCACTTTCGACAGCGCTATCCGACCGATGCATAAAATTTCTGCCAGCGATAAGCTTATGGTCATGCAACGGCATGTAATTTTCGTCGACGGTGTTGTAGTACACACCGGCAGAATCTGTCGGATTGCCTGCGGCATACTTCATGTCCGCGCCCCAATACCCGCCAACACTAAAAATCAATACCGATTCCGAAATACCCTTAACCTCCGGCAGTTCCGCCAAATCCTTCTTCAGCAACTCAGCTTTGTTGCCTTGCAATTGAATGTTCAGAATGTTCTCCGTGGTGAATCCCAAATCATAATTCAGAAAGAATTTGTACTGCTTAAAGATGATCATGGTGGAAGTGATCAGGATAATGGACACGGTGTATTGAAAGGTGATCAATACTTTTCGCATCGTCAGTTTTCGAAACACCCTGAAGTTGGAAACATTTTTCAATACCTGGATGGCGTTGATCTTTGAAAAGAACAATGCGGGGAAGATTCCGGCAAGTATTCCGATCAGTATGGCAAATCCGATGAAAAACAGGATGAGCGTCGGAGAAAGATTCAACACCAAAGTTTCCGAAAGGTCATTCTCAAGCCCTATGAAATACGGTTTCAAAATCAGAAACATGACGAATGCGAGGGCCAACGCAGCCAGTGAGATCATCGTTGCTTCCACCACAAACTGGGCGATCACATTGCCACGCAGCGCGCCGATCACTTTCCGAATGCCCACTTCCCGTGACCTCCGGAATGAACGCGCGATCGACAAATTGGTATAGTTAAAACACGCGGAAAGCATCACCACAAAAGTCAACCCGGCGAAAGTCCACACCAGTGTGCTTCCCAATGTCCGGCCGATCTCGTTGCTATGATCACTCAACATAATCTCGCTCATCGGCTGAAGGAACAATTCGATGTGCGTATTTTTTACGGTGGGATCTTCCTTCTCGCTGAGCTTGTGCAAGTTCGTCAACATCACGTCTACTTGTGATTTCTCTGGGAGCACTACATACACCCACGAACTCCAGATGTTGTCCCAATTCATGGCCTTATCATCTTCCTTGAGAATGTCTTGCGTGCTGAGCGAAGTGAGCACATCAAACTTGATATGTGATAACTGTGGAATGTCTTTCAGAATACCGGTGACCGTATATTCCTTGTCGCCGTTGAAGACAACGGTTTTGCCCATCGCGTCTCCGTCGCCAAATAATTTATGTGCGGATTCTTCCGTCAGGACAATCGAAAAAGGTTCCTTGAGCGCTGTCGCCATGTTGCCCTGTAGCATGGGGAATGTAAATACAGCCAGGAAGGATTCATCCGTCCACATTCCCGCCAGCGGTAATATCTTGTCGCCAAATTTCAGATCGGCTTTATACTTCCTGTGGATGACCGTGACGCCTTCGACGCCCGCGAAGGTTTCTTTGACGGCCTTCCCAACCTTCAAGGATGTGGTAGCCATCCGATCATTGTCCATGCGGTGCTGTCCGTTTTCCACATAATCATACCGACTGATCACGCGGTAGATCTGATTCTTGTTTGCATGAAAATTGTCGTACGAAAAGATATCGGTCAGCATCGCGATCATCATTAATCCCACCGACATGCTAATCGCCAATCCCACGATGTTGATAGTTGAAAACAATTTATTGCGCACGATGCTTCGCCCGGATGTTTTGATATAGCTTCTAATCATGATCCATTGAATTAGGAGGTTGATAAATTCTGGTTTTCGAATGGTGTACAGTCTGAAAAACTTCAGGACATCGATGATGTAAATCCAGCGTGCACGCCGGGCGCCTTTGGTTTTCAGATTGCGTTGAAAGTATTCATGGAGATCGCCTTGCAGGTCCTCCAGTAAGGCGGGCTTGCAATACCAGCTCAGAAGCTTCTCTGCCCAGCGCGGTGGATGTATGTCTTTCATCTCTTTCATGCCACGCCTCCTTTTAATCCCAGGTCGGGGATGATGCTCCAAAGTTGATCGCGTACTTCTTTGGCTTTTACCAACGCGGCCTTTCCGGTGTTGGTCAACGTGTAGTAACGCTTGCGTTTTCCACCCCGGGTGTTCGTCGCTTCGCCGAGTCTACTCTTTATATATCCTTTCTCTTCCAACCGGTTGAGGACGGCGTGTACTACGCCGAGTTTAGCCTCTCGACCGGTATGTTTGGTCAGCTCATCGCAAACTGCGACGCTGTACGCATCGTTGACCAATGCGGCGATGGTGAGCAACACCAGCTCCTCGAACTCTCCAAGGTTGGTTCCTTTCATACTTGATGATTAATTACGTAAATGTATGTAAAATGGTTGTTGGCTGATTTTCGAAATGATAAATTTCTTTTGTAACCTTTCAGGACACCCCCGGTAAATAACCCGAAACTTGACTAAAAGCGCCTACTTGATGACTGATGAACAGATAATGGAGGCCGTGAAAAACGGCAATCTTCAGCACGCTTCAGCGCTTTTTGACCGGTACAACAAACCCATTTTTAATTTTTTGGCCCGACTGGCCATGGACCGAGACCTGGCGGAAGACCTCACACAGAATGTCTTCTACCGGATCATCAAGTACCGAAACAGTTATAAAGAGGGGTCCCGGTTTCAGTCATGGATCTACCAGGTAGCGCGGAATGTATTTTCCGATCACTACCAAACCCACAAAAACAAGTTCTCCGGATTTGTCGATGTGGAAAAAGTAAGCGATCACCTAACCGACGAAAGCGAGGCCATGGGAATGGACGAAAAAGAAAAGCTCCTCCACCGCTCGATGGCCTTGTTATCCGAAGAGCAGCGCGAACTGCTGGTGCTCACGAGATTCCAGCATATGAAGTATGAGGAAGTAGCGACGATTATGGACACGACGGTTGCCAACATCAAAGTGAAAGTTCACCGGGCTATTGCAAAACTCCGGGAACACTACTTCGAGTTGGAAAAGATTTGATGAAGTAAAAAGACGCGTAACGGATCACAACGAAAGACTCATGGAACGAGAAAAATTGGAAAGCCTGCTGATCGACTACATCGACGGAAAACTAAATTCCGTTGATGTCAAGCTTGTTGAGCAGGAGCTGTCTGAGAACAAAGACTCCTTACAGTTGTATGAACAACTTCGGGAAGTGATTGACGTGATGGATAAGTCCACGATGTACGACGTTCCCGCGTCGCTCCACAAGTCTTTTCAAAAGGTGTTGGCAGAAGAAACAAAATCTGCCGCGCCAACCAAAACGATTTTCTTTCAACCATCCTTCTATCGCGTGGCAGCGGCTGTGTTGCTGCTGGTACTCGGTGGTGGCATAGGATTCTGGATCAGTCGCTACCAGGCGCAGCAGGCTGAACTCCAGGCGCTCAAGAAGCAAATGGACGAAACAAAAGAGCAAGTGATGGCGATGTTGGACAATCGTTACTCGCCGAGCCAGCGCATCCAGGGTGTCAACGTAGCGATGACCATCAAGAAATCAGATGATGAAGTGGTACTCGCCCTGACGAAAGCGATGAACGAAGATCCCAACACCAATGTGAGGCTTGCCGCGCTCGATGCGTTGAGCAAGTTCCATGGCGAACCCCACGTGCGGAAAATATTGATCGAATCGCTGTCCACACAAAAAGATCCCGTTGTTCAGATCGCCCTCATTCAATTGCTGGTGACGATCAAGGAAAAAGACGTAGTGAAAGATCTCGAGCGCATCATTGAAGATGACGCCACGATCAAGGCCGTAAAAGATGAGGCCTACACCGGAATTATGAAACTTTCATGAAAGCCATACATATTTTTTAAAAACAAAACTAAGAACTCAACATGAAGAAGAAATTACTGACCGTTGCCCTGATACTTTTTGTAGTGGGTTGGTCTCAAGCACAAGAATATAAAGTAGCCCGCAGTTCAGGCCGCCTGGAAATCAATATCGGCCGGGTGACGGTGGAAGGCTACAGCGGAAACGAAATCATTTTCACTTCCAAAGACCGCGACAAAGACGAAGACGACCGCGCCAAAGGTCTGCGCTCCGTGAACAGCCTCGGGCTGGAAGACAACACCGGCCTCGGCATCAATGTCACTGACCAAGGTGGCGTGATCAAGGTGCAGCAATTGAAAAAAATGAATTCACCGGACATCCGCATCCAGGTACCCAAAGGGATTATCGTAGCATTCTCTCATGAGTCACAATACGGTGGCGAGGCTACCTTCAGGAACATGGAAAATGAAATTGAAGTATCGGCACAATACAACTCCGTTGAACTGGACAACATTACCGGACCAGTTACTGTGAAAGCGATCTACGGTTCTGTGGATGCAGTTTTCGGCGGCACCATCAAAGGACCGATCTCGATTGTCTCGGTTTACGGACACGTAGATGTTACCCTTCCACAGGCAATAAAGGCTAACGTAAAACTTTCTACCTCCTATGGTGAAATACTGGTTGCTCCTGAATTCAAGATTGAGGTAGACCGCAGCGGCAGCGATATGATCAAGTACAGCGGCGATAATGTAAGCGGAAAAATAAATGGTGGCGGAACCAGCATTGATTTGGGTGCGAACTACGGGAAGATCTACATGAGGAAGAAGTAACACTTCAAATTCCAAATCACAAGCACCAAATATCAAACAAATACCAAATAACAAGCTCCAAATTTCAAACAAGGGCCAATTTCAATTAACAAACATCAACCAGATAATTCAGAAAATATGAAGAAGATATTATTTACGCTGGCATTAGGAGCGATGATCGCGACGTTGAATGCGCAGGAATATAAAGTAAGCAAGAGCACGGGACGGTTGGAGATTCGTGAAGTAAACCATGTAACCATTGAGGGTACCACGGGGAACGAAATCGTGTTCAGTTCCGAAGATCGTGATCACGATCGCGATGAGCGCGCCGCTGGCCTTCGGTCTGTGAGCAGCATGGGCATTGAAGACAATACAGGATTGAGCCTCTCCGTAATCGATAAGAGTGGTGTCGTGGAAGTACGACAGTTGAAGAAAATGGATGGCCCGAATATCACGATCAAAGTTCCCAAAGGCGTAGTGGTTTCTTATGTACACTCCTCTCCCTACGGCGATGAATTTGAAGTGAAAAACTTCGATGGTGAGCTTGAGATCTCTACGGTACACAGCGGCGTCGAACTTTCGAATGCCACGGGCCCGATGAACATCAAAACCATTCATGGCGATATCAATGCTTCGCTTGCAGCCGCGTTGAAGAATCCAGTGTCATTGACCTCTGTTCACGGTCACGTGGATGCTGCGCTGCCGGTTGCGACAAAAGCCAGTCTCAAATTAGGGACAACCTATGGTGAGATCTTCGTTGACCCTGATTTCAAACTCGACGTCGAACGTTCTGGCGACATGGTGAAATACAGCGATAAAGTCAGCGGCAAAATCAATGGCGGCGGAATTGACATCACACTGTCTTCTACCCACAATAGCGTTTACCTGAGAAAAACCAAATAACCAAACTCAGTATGAAAGTCAGAATACTCATACTCCTGGGCGTTCTCTACCTTCCTACGAAGGACTTCGCCCAGACCCCGGTCAATAAAACGATACCGGTTCAAGCGGGACAGAAAGTAGCGATGCACTTTGATTACCCGGAATTGATTCGCGTGAGTACGTGGGATAAAAATGAAATCTCCGTTACCGGAACCGTCAGCATTAATGGTGGCGAAAACGACGACGCGTTTATACTCGAGAGCAGCGTCACCGGATCAACGGTTAACCTGAGCAATGAAATCCGGAATATGAAAAACCTGCCGCACCGCGTCACCATCTGGCGCGACGGGCAGAAAGTAATCTTCCGCGACAAAGAGGCGTTCAACAAATATCAAAAAGAAAACGGTCGCACCTTCGAATCACAATCCTGGGGCGTCGACATGGATATCATCCTTGAAATTAAAGTACCCCGGAATGCCGAGACCCGAATCGAATCCGTGTATGGTACGGTTGAAATCAAAAATTTCGTCGGCCCGCTGGCCGTCCTGTCTACCTACGGTGGCGTTGACGCGGCGGTAACGGAAAAAGCGACCGGTCAGATTACCGCGGAAACAAACTACGGTGAGATCTTCACGAACCTGGATGCAAAATTCGGCGGACAGATTGCAGACGAAGCCTTCCACACCTTTGTAACGGCTACGCCTGGTACCGGCCCGAAATGCAGTTTCGAATCAAAGTACGGCAACGTATACATTCGAAAAGCAAATTGATCGTTAACGAACTTTAAAAGCAAAAAGCCTTAAGCTAAAAGTTTAAGGCTTTTTTGTTTCCATGCATTTGTGGTGTTGGGCGCACCCTAAGTTCGTCGCAGAGTCTCCCGTCTCGGGGACTCTGCGCTTCTCGCGAATTTTTCTTGCGGTCGCTTCCCTGTCAATAATATATTCCGCGATGCTCGTTATAGTTTTACGCACGTTCATCAATTATCATTGAACAAATTAAAGCATCCCCTCCGAAACGCAGAGTCCCCGAGACGAGACTCTGCGAAGAAGGTAAACTTGTACTCTGACCAGCGGGAACACAAACAAAAGACAATAAGCAGGCTATTTTTCTGTTCATATGGTATCTTTATTGCTCGTCATCAGCAGCAACGGGATGAACCATGACCCTCGACCTTAACTGGATAAATCTGCTCATTCTCTTCGGTGCCTTACAGGGACTGATCTTCAGCGTGATCCTGTTTCTGAACCGGAAACATCCAGGCGCGAAATTTCTCGGGTGGTTCATGGTAGTGCTGTCGTACAATGGTTTTGAGACGTTCAACTGGAGTTCGGGGTTAAACCTGATTTTCTTCGACCTCTTTCCTTTCATCGTAATTTTTGCGAGCGGACCCAGTCTCTATTTTTATCTGTTCTCGCTGCTGTATCCAGAACAAAAAATCAACCGGCGACAGATCTGGGCACACTTCGGCTTAGTTATTTTTCAGTTTGCTGTCAGGAGCTTTACCATCGTGATGCATTTCCTGGAGATCAACAAGATTACGGCGACGAAGCTAACCCATCCACTCGATTCGCTTTATCATTTCTATTCGGAGCCGTTAAGCGTAATCATTTTCATTTCCTATTTGACGGCTTCACTGCAGATGTATCGCAAAGCTTCTTCGCGACAACTCCGGGCGCTGTCGAAAGAAGGGCAACATGCGTTTCATCCCTGGATCAAAGCACTCTTGTTTTGCGTTATCGTGCTCGCCATCGCCTGGCCGCTGACCGTGATCGCTCCTTATGTGTTTGATGTTGAAACCGATTCGCACTACTATCCTATTGAGCTCGGCCTGGTATTCTTTATATACTGGATCGCGATGGTGGGCTATCACCGCACCAAACTCATCTACCTCAAAAGTCCCAAGGTCACGGACGCTTTGGCGCAAGAACTTTATCACCAACTTCAGCAGGCTGTTGAATCGGGTAAATTATACCTCGACCCTGAATTGAACCTCTCCAAAACGTCAACCCTCACCGGCATTCCAGCGAAGACCATTTCAGCTGTGCTTAATCAATATAGAGAGACCAGCTTCAATGATTTTATTAATGAGTATCGCGTGCGTGAGGTGCGCGAAAAACTCGGTGATTCTGGAAAGCAACACCTTACCATTTCCGGAATTGCGCTGGAATCCGGGTTTAATTCACAAGCTACCTTTCAGCGCGCGTTCAAAAACAGTACTGGTGTTTCGCCGCGGGAATACCTGAACGGCCTTCAACTGAAAAAAAATGGCCTTCCATCGGCCTGAATTCGGCTCAAATCCGGATTTGAGTAGATACTGAAGGATTAGAAGCGCTTCTTTGTTCAAAAAAACTCCTTGAAAAGTTGTCTAAAACTTCTTGCGCTGATCTTCCTGACGGAAAGTATTGCATTTGCACAACAACCGCCCCTTGCCATTTCCGGGAGAATAACGCATGCGCGGACGGGAGAGCCGATTCCATTCGCCAGCATTTACCGGAAGGGAAAAAGTGTTGGGACATCGGCTAACGAGATTGGAGAATTTGTTCTTAAGCTTGTTGACCCGCAGCCTCAGGATACGCTGGTCGTTTCTTCGATCGGATTCAAATCCACTTCAATACGAATTCCCAGAAATACCGAATTCATCGCCATTTCACTGGAGCCAGCCACCGTTCAACTCGCTGAAGTTGTTGTGAATTCACAGGCAGGATTAGACCTCATCAAACAAGTCATGTCAAAGGTCCCTGATAACTATGATACAGCATCGGTTCAGTTTACGGCATTCTATCGGGAGAACCTTTGGCTCGGAGACTTTGAGCTCAACCTGACGGAGGCTGTTTTGGATATCTACAAAATCTTCAAAACTGAAAAAAAACTGAACGATCAGATCCGTGTCATTAAAGGGAGGAAGAAAAAAATCGACTTTGGACGCGATGGTCAATTCTATTTCTGGCTGAGCGGCATCTCCAACGGCGCTCGTGGAAGTCTGAGCGAGGATCTGATCAAGTACAGAAATTCACAGTATAGTCCATTCAATCCGAAGAACTTCCGTTACTACAACTATGATCTTGCAGGAACTATTCGTGAAGGGGATCGCACCCTTCTGATGGTCGACATCACTCCCAAAGAAAGTCGGAAAGCCATTCTCGCCATGAAGGTCTACGTTGACGAGGCCACGCTGACGATCCCCAAATATGATTTCGAATTGAGTCCACAAGGCGTCAAGTACGTGAGCCGGAAAGATAAGGGATTGGCCTATGCAATCATGACAAAAGTAGTGAAGGCTCGCATCGACTATCACAAATTCCGGTATTCGATAAACTATCGCGCATTCAATGGTAAATGGTATCTGAATTCCGTACGGAGGCATTGGGAGATTTTGGTCAACAGCGAAAAGCGCAACATGAAGGATGAGCTCTGGCGCGCGGACATGGATCTCATCATCACTGATATTCAAACCAAAAATGTAAAACCCATCACCGAAGGAAACATCGGAACCTCCGAAGCCACTATGAGTCGCTTCATCGACAACAACTATGATGAGTCGTTTTGGGAGAATTACAATTACCTCAAGCCCATCCGATCAGATTCAACAATCATTTTGCCGACAGCGTCCGCTCCATCCAACCTCGAAGGGAATCCAATACTAGTATCAAACCGCCAAAACGGCTTTACGCGTGCCGATACACTTCGTGGAAAGCTCACAACATTACGAACGTGTTATGATGTAACCTTCTATCATCTCGATGCCACCGTAGACCTTCAGGCAAAATCAGTGAGCGGGAATAATCTCATCCGCTTCAAAGTATTGCAACCGCTTACTAAACTTCAGATCGACTTGTATGCAAACATGGCAATCGAAAAAATTCTCTACAAGAATCAGCCACTGGCCTTCGACCGTGAGTTTGACGCAGTCTTCGTCAGGTTTCCTTTCGAATTGAAACCAGGCAGTATGGAAGAGATCAAAGTCTATTATAACGGAGTACCACAGGTTCCAAACCGATCCATTCCCATGAATGGTGGAATACTTTGGGAAACGGATTCGTTGGGAAACCCTTGGGCTCAGGTAGTATGTCAGGGATCAGGTGCGAGTTTGTGGTGGCCAAACAAGGATCATTTATCGGATGAACCTGACAGTATGAAAATCTGGATAACCGTTCCGGAAGCGTTCACAGAAATATCAAATGGCAGGTTGAAAAGAAAAACTTCCATGCCCAATCATCAAATGCGATTTGAATGGGAAGTAAGCTACCCCATCAACAATTACAATGTAACGTTCAACATTGGGAAGTATGCACACTATCGCGACTACTATGTTACGAATGATACATTAACCATCGACTACTATGTGATGCCCTACAATCTCGACCGTTCGAAACAAATGTTCAAGCAGGTGAAACCGATGTTGCAGGCTTTTGAAAAGTACTTCGGAAAATATCCCTTCGCCCGAGACGGCTTCACCCTGGTCGAGAGTTTATATCCGATGGAGCATCAAAGTGGTGTTTGCATCGGCCGGATCTCGCAGGAGAATTCAGGTGCGACCAACCCTCTACTCTGGCATGAATCGGCGCACGAGTGGTGGGGCAACGCGATCAGTTGCGCCGATATGGCTGACCTGTGGATCCATGAAGCATTTGCTACTTACGCAGAAGCGCTCGTCGTTGAGCAATTGGCGGGAAGGGAAGCTGCATCGGATATGATCAACGATCAACAAGTAGAGGTACGGAGTGAAGAGCCCGTTATTGGTGTTTACGATGTTAACCACATTTTCTACGAGATCGGCGACATGTATAGCAAAGGCAGCCTGATGCTTCACACCTTTCGGAGTATTTTGAATGACGATGCCCGATGGATACAACTGTTAAAAGATATCCAACATGAATTTCGCTACAAGACGTTGACGTCTGACCAGTTGATTGCTTTCATCAACCGCCAAACCAAAACAGACTACACTTACTTCTTTGACCAATACCTTCGTTACACTTCCCTTCCCGCCTTGCAACTTCAGACGGTCGAAAAGGGAACTGACCTTGAAGTTCAATACCGATGGGAAGCTGAAGCGAAAAACTTTCATATGCCCGTGAAGGTAACGACAGCGCCTGGACGCTTCGCATTCATCTATCCGACACCTGAATGGAAACGCATCGTCATCAAGAACATGAATGCGCTTCAGTTCGAAGTCGACGAAGATCACTTTTTCATAGACGTTGATTTTATAGAATGACGCTGAGAACCCTTATCCTGATTGGTATTATTTTCCCGCTGGGCCTTCAGGCGCAGTTCATCACGCTATCCGGAAAAGTCCAGGATGCCAAGACGAAGGAATTACTTCCCTTTGCGTCGGTAGCGATAAAGGGCAGTCCGGTTGGAACGATCGTCAACGCGGAAGGAAAGTTTACGCTGCACATTCCAAAGAAATTCGAAAACGACACCCTTTGCATTACCAGTATTGGATATCAGACGCTGCTCATTCCACTTTCCAAACAACTTTCTTCTTCACCGTCGGTCTTCAGTCTACAGCCGACGTTCTACAACCTGGCGGAAGTTGTTGTCACCGATAGCATCACCGTAAAAAGTATCCTGCGGCGGGCCTACCAAAATCTAAAAGACAACTATCCCTTCCAGCCATTTTCACTGAAAGGATTTTACCGGGAAATTCAAAAAGCCGACACGCAGTATGTCTCGTTGCTCGAGGCTTCGGTGAAGCTTTACAGTGATGGCTATAAAACCAACCGTACGGAAAGAATTCAAGTCGAACAGCTTCGACGTAGTCTGACGTATGAACATCCGCTGGTTTCCTTCTGGAACACCAAGAATTTACTCTTCCACCACATTCACCAGAATTTCGTGAAGTACGCCAAGAAACAGTTGCTCAAATACGACAAGGCTACTCGTATGGCAGACACCTCCATCGGAAACACGCCGGTGTATGTCATCTCCCTGGAGAAGAAGGGCTGGTTCTGGCCTGCCATACTCTATATTAGAGAAGACAACTACGCTATCATCCGGGCAGAGGAAGACTTCATGGCATCCCGTGATGGTGTGCGAAGTTGGAAAGTCGACGGTGCGCCGTTGGTAACTTCCTATCCACAGCGCAAACTTCTTCGCGTAGATTTTAAAGAGTACCGGGGGAAGTACTATGTCAGCAATCACTACCTGGAGTTCACCACTCAATATAAGAGCACGCTCACCAAGGAAGATTTTCTACTTTATTCCATAGTACAACAGTTCGCCGTGACCGATGTGGACCAGATTCCACAGCCCATTGCAGCCGAGGTTGCGCTGAAGGAAACCGAAACCTTGCAGAACCTTACCCTTCCCTATGACTCGGCGTTTTGGAAAAACTACAATGTGATCACCGACACTGCCCTTGATTCAATCGTTCGCAATGATCTGGAACGGCGTTTAAGGGTCGGCCAGCACTAACCCAAAAAGTTTTTTAGAAAAATTTTCGCCAGAAATTTGGTGATCTTATTCCAATACCTACATTTGTCTATCGAATTAGTAGACAAATCAATTCCCACCAGGTTGATTTTATAAAGAAGAAGGGAGAGAACAGGCTCGATGAACTTCTGGCAACCCGCCTCCACCAAAGGTCTCGGTGCTCATGCCTGCCAACGATTTATTGGAGCTATAAAATCAATGGTGAAAATGAAAACACTACACATGTTCTCCGGGAAATCTTTTTCCCGTGCCAGACAAAACATCATTCAATACGGACATTTCCGAAGCTATCGCTGTTGCGAGCAACGTCAACAGGAGATGATGCCGTTCATGTGCTGACCTTCCTGGTCGGCTTGTGACCCTATATGGCTACAGGGTGCACCGGTCTTAAGAAGTTTTGGTGGAATTTCTTTCTGACTGGTGCCCACCTGGCCGCCAATCTTATCCCATACGAACAAAATCACAACGCAATATGAAATCAATGTTGTCTATCGTCATCCTTTACTTCTTACTGCTCGTGGCCAGCGCGCTGCATGCCTGGTAATCGCTTCAAATCATTACGAAAAAAGAAAAAAAGAAACGCATGAAAAAAATACTACTAAGCTCAATCATTCTCGCCATCCTAATTTTGCCGGGTGCTGCCCGTGCCCAGGACCTTGTGCGAGGTTCAATCAAAGATGAAAACGGGCAGCCGCTGCCCGGAGCAACGGTCGTTGTCAAGGGAACTTCGAGTTATGCGCTCACCGACACCGATGGAAACTTTTCCATTGCACCCGCCAAACAACTGCCCTTTACATTGGCGGTAAACTTTGTGGGGTATAAGACACAAGAAATTGAAATCTATGAACTCGACGGCGAACCCGCAGAAGTCTTCTTAAAGAATGACAACATTCTTGACGCCGTGGTGGTCGTCGGTTACGGAACGCAAAAGAAAAGCGAGTTAACCGGAGCGATCGCCACGGTTCCGGAAAACATTCTCAAACAACCCATCAGCTCCGTTGACCGCGCCTTGCAAGGAGCCGTGACAGGTGTGCAGGTGGTACAGACTTCGGGCCAGCCTGGCGGCGGCGTCAGCATTCGCATTCGGGGTGGTAGTTCCATTCAAGGTGGAAACGAACCCCTTTATGTTATTGACGGATTTCCGGTGTACAACACCTCGACAACCACTGGCGCGATTACTGGCGCCGAGGTCAATCCCTTGTCTGCTATCAATCCCGCCGACATTGAATCCATTGAGGTATTGAAAGATGCGTCAGCCACTGCGATCTACGGTTCACGCGGAGCAAATGGTGTTATCATTATTACCACCAGGAAAGGAAGCGAAGACAAGAACACCATTACCTACGAGGGGACCTACGGTGTTCAAGACCTTCGGAAAAAAATTGATGTCCTCAATGCGCCGCAATTTGCGTCACTCAGAAATGACGCGTTGTATGATTCCAATCCCGCAGGCGGTAGATATCAGTACCTGACGCAGGACCAAATTGATCAACTGGATGAAGGAACTGATTGGCAAGGCGAAGCCTTCGAGCAAGCGCCCATTCAAAACCATCAACTATCGTTCAACGGTGGCAACAGCAAAACCCGTTACTCCCTTTCCGGAAGTTACTTCGACCAGGGTGGTATCATCCGGAACACAGGTTTCGAACGATACAGCACACGCATCAATCTCGAAACCAAAGCGACCGATCGCCTCACCCTTGGATTAAATCTGAGCGGCAGTAAGACGGACGCGAAAGTTGCGCCCAATGGAATTGTGAGCGCCCTGCTTACCATGCCACCCACAGCAACCGTTTACCAGGAAGATGGCAGCTATACCCTTCGGAATCCATTCGAAAATATTTTCTCTAATCCCATTGCATCTCTCAACGAACAAATCAACGAAGCCAAGACACAACGATTGCTCGGAACAACCTTCGCGGAATACAGCATTCTGGAAGGACTGTCCCTGAAAGTTCAGTTCGGCACGGATGTAATCAACACGAAAGAATACAACTATATACCGAGCACCATTTATGAAGGTGTCTCCACGGGGGGATCGGCTACGCTCGGCGTACTCAATTCCACATCATGGTTGAATGAAAATACATTAACCTATAGCCGGAGTTTCGGCAAGCACGCCGTCAATACCGTTGTCGGTTTCACACAGCAGGAGTACGAACGAGAAATTGTTCGCACCGGCGCACAAGGATTCGTTACTGACGATGTTACCTATAACAGCTTGCAGGATGGATCCATCACGGTTCGCCCCTACTCCAACTTCACCAAGTGGGCCTTGCTCTCCTACCTGGGAAGGGTGAACTACAACTATGACGGTCGCTTGTTTCTTACGGCCAGCTTGCGCGCAGACGGATCGTCGCGTTTTGGAAAGAACAACAAATGGGGATACTTTCCGTCTGCCGCGCTTTCCTGGAACCTGAGCAAGGAAGATTTCTTCAGCTCACTATCCTCTACCTTCAGCAACCTGAAACTGCGCGCGAGCTATGGCGCCACCGGAAATCAGGAGATTGGTGAATATCAATCGCTGGCAACCCTGCGAAGCCTCACCTACCTTTTCGGCGGTGCGCTCGCGACAGGCTTCACACCGAATGGAATTGCCAACAGCGACCTGGGATGGGAAACCACCAACCAGGTGGATGCAGGATTCGATGTTGGATTGTTGCATAACCGGGTCTCATTGACCTTCGATGTCTACTACAAAAAGACAGACGACCTCTTGTTGAATGTGGAAATACCATGGACGAGTGGTCAGGCCACTTCACTCCAAAATTTCGGATCGGTTGAAAACCGTGGTCTTGAACTGGGCATCAACACGGTAAACCTGGAAGGCGCTGTCACGTGGTCGACGACCCTCAACTTTTCGCTGAACCGAAACGAAGTAGTGAGCATTGGCAGCGGAAGTGATTCATACCTGAGCGGCAACTACATTGTGAAAGTTGGTCAACCGCTGGGAAGCTACTACGCCACGGTGACCGATGGAATTCTGCAATCCGGCGAGGAAGCGACCAAAGGTGTTTTCACCGGAAGCGCAACGCCTAAAGCCGGCGACCGACTTTATAAAGACATCAGCGGTGACGGACGCTTTACCACCGCGGCGGATCGCACGATCATCGGAAATGCACAGCCTGATTACATTTTCTCCATCGGTAACAATCTTTCGTGGAATGGATTCGATCTCTCGTTTCTCTTCCAGGGCGCCGTCGGAAATGAAATCCTGAACGCCAACAAACAACAGCTAGAACTGTTCAACGGTCAACAGAATGCTTCAACTTCCGCGCTCGATCGCTGGACGGAAAGCAATCCCAGCACGACCATGCCGCGCGCCAAGCTCGACCCGGCGCCAGTGTTCTCTGATCGCTTCATTGAAGATGGATCGTTCGTACGACTGAAAGCGCTCTCCTTCGGTTACTCGCTACCCAAGTCAGTGCTCGACAAAATCAAACTGTCAAACCTCCGCGTGTTTGTCGTCGGTCAGAATTTACTGACGTGGACAAACTACACTGGCTTCGATCCGGAAGTAACCTCCGGAAACAACACGGTATCACAGGGAACCGACGCCGGCATTTACCCGGTGTCTCGCACCATCAGCGGCGGTCTATCGGTAACCTTTTAATTCACCACAAGCTCACAACGACTATGAAAAAAATATCTTACCTCTTGCTGGCTTTCATCTTACTATCCTGCGTTTCGCTGGAAGAAGATCCAAAGTCATTCGTCACCTCCGATCAGTTTTACAAAAATGGCGATCAGGCTGAAGCAGCGGTCAACGCCATCTATCGTAAACTTTATGAAACCGGGCAATCGCTATACAACGCCCTTCAGCAGATTGGCGTGGACATCTCCACGGACGACTATGCTGCAGGACCGCGCGCACGAAATGCCCACGTTCGCGCACTCTCCAGTCTTACACACGATCCACTCAACGACCGGATGGAACAACTTTGGAAACAAAGCTACGACGCCATCAATGTCGCCAACATTGCTATCGCCCGTATCGCGTTGATCGAACCAACACAGATCACTGAAGTACTTCGTACACGATTAATCCTGGAAGCAAAATTTCTTCGCGCGTTGAATTATTTCAACCTCGTGCGTTGGTTTGGTGATGTCCCGATCGTGTTGCATGAGACAACGGTATTAAGTCAGGAGTCTTTGTACGTTGAGAAATCACCGGAGTCAGCGGTGTATGCGCAGATCATTCAAGACTTGACCGACGCTGAAGACCTGCCCGCAACGTACGGCAGCGCCAATGTTGGTCGCGCTACCGCTGGCGCAGCTTCCAGTGTGCTGTCCAAAGTATACCTCACGCAAAAAGATTGGCAAAAAGCTGTCGACAAGAGTAAAGAAGTAATTGACAGCCAGACGTACGATTTGTTCGATGACTTTGCCGACGTATTCAACGTCGCCACCAAGAATGGAAAAGAGCACATTTTCTCCGCGCAGTTCAAAGGTTTTTTCAACTATCAGGGCAACAACTTAGGTAGCCGCGCCGCACCCTACACTGTTCCCGGCATCAACGGTGACAACGGAGACGTTGTCAATCATCCTGGAGGTTTGTACCAAAGCTTCAGCGATAATGACGAACGAAGAGACGTGACCTTCGTCACTAAAATAATCAGCCCCACGAATGGTCAGCTGTATATACTGCCGGAACCACTGCTTCATAAATATTACGATCCGACCGTTCCTTCATCTCCGGGTAACTCGTCGAAGAACCTTCCCATTATTCGATATGCCGAAGTACTGCTGATTTATTCCGAAGCATTAAATGAAGTCAACGGTGGACCAACGTCCGAAGCTTACTGGGCAATTGATAAAGTTCGTACGCGCGCCGGAATTGAAAAACTGGAAGACATCGCTCCCGGACTCACCCAGGCTGAATTCCGCGATGCTGTTTTCCAGGAACGACGCAAAGAACTGGTGTATGAATACCAGCGTTGGTTCGATCTGTCGAGACGCGGAGCAGACTACTACGTCGCTACATTAAAAGCTGCCGGTAAAGTCAATGCGGCACCACGGCACATCCATTTCCCGACGCCGCAACGCGAGATCAATCTCAACCCCAAGCTGACACAACACCCTGACTGGGTGAATTACTAATCACCAACTTAACACGCTTATGAAACTGAAAAGATTTAACACTTTGCCTGTGCGCATCAAACTCCTGGCCAGCATCATGTTGCTGGTAATTCTCAGCGCCTTCGTGATGAAGGGACCAAGAACATTTCCAACCGGTGTCACGGTTTACAAACCTGAAAAAGCTTACAACTCCTTCACGCTCTTCAGCGCACGCGACGGAAAAACGCACCTGATCGACATGAATGGTAGCGATGTCCATCAATGGTCGTACGTTGGTCAGCCTGCGGAATTTCTAGACCCCGCGGTCGTCAACGGCAAACTCGGTCATGTCATTTTGCAATTGGAAAATGGAACAGGCTCATTCGACAATAAAGTGATTGGCGAATTGGATTGGGACGGTAAAGTTATCTGGCAGTGGGGAAAGCAAGCTCCGGGAGGCGAAGCCCAACAACATCACGATCAATATCGATTAGCCAACGGCAACACCATCATCCTGGCGCACAAGAAAAGCAACTTGTTTGAGTACACGAATCTTACCGATGATGTTATCTATGAGGTAACACCGAAGGGAGAGGTTGTTTGGAAGTGGATATCCACAGAACATATAGGCGAGTTTGGCTTCACCGAAGAAAGTTTGACTTACCTCAAGAAAAAACTCGCACAATCGGAAAAAGCAGGCCGGTCTAATGACTATCTGCACATCAACGCCATGCATGTGTTGGGTGAAAACAAATGGTACAAAGCTGGTGACAAGCGGTTCCATCCGGATAACATTATTTTCGATTCGCGCAATGCCAACTTCGTTGCCATCATCGACAAGCAAAGCGGAAAAATCGTTTGGCGCCTGGGGCCGGATTTTCCGGAGTCTGCTGGTAACAACGTTCCGCGCGCTGTAGATCAAATCGTGGGGCAACACGATGCGCATTTAATTGCCGAGGGGCTACCCGGTGCAGGTAATCTCTTGTTGTTCGACAATCAGGGCAGCGCTGGATATCCACCGGTGAGCACACGCTCCTACTCGAGAATATTGGAGATCAATCCCGTGACGCAAGAGATCGTATGGGAATACCGGGGCGGAAAATCAAAACGCACCGACCGCTCCTTCTTCAGTTCATACATCAGCAACTCGCGACGATTGCCCAATGGAAATACATTCATCAATGAAGGCATGAACGGCCGCTTCTTCCAGGTGACACCTTCCGGTGAAATCGTGTGGGAATATGTTTGTCCCATCATAAAAAGATCTGTAAGCGAAAAGGCTGACGATTCCTACGCTGAAGGCAAGGAAGAAGAACAGGAGGTATTTGAAAACACCGTATACCGCGCACAACCGGTTCCTTACGAGTGGGCGCCTAAGGGTACACCCCGCACCGAAAATCCGGTGAAAGAAGTTGATGTTGCTACTTATCGCGTACCGCAATAACTTCGATCAACCAAAGTGTTTGGGTTAGACGGTTAGTCGGCGGTGGTGCTAGTAGAGGGCGCTGCCCCGACAACCTCTAAACGAATGCGATAAGGAAAAAAGTAATGCAATTACTATCTTCAGTTATCAAAGCGAACTGGAGCCTTCCTGTATTTCTCGGGGTGAAAACCAGCTTACCAGAACTGTCAAGTTAATTCTTAAATCTCTCTTATCATGACAAGAAATATTTTTATCAGCGTTCTACTCCTTGTCGCTGCGACTGCCGTTGCGCAACGAAAGTCGGACGCGAAAAAACCGAACATCATCCTCATCATGGTCGATGACATGGGCTACTCCGATATCGGATCGTATGGTTCAGAAATTCAAACGCCGAACCTTGACAAACTGGCAAATGAAGGAATCCGCTTCCGCGAATTTTATAACAACTCCATCTGCGCACCCACGCGCGCGTCGTTGTTAACGGGTCAGTATCCGCACCGCGCAGGCATCGGATACTTCGATGTGAACCTTGGGCTTCCCGCCTACCAGGGATTTCTGAACAAAGAATCGCTTACCCTCGCTGAAGTGTTGAAGGACAATGGATACAGCACCCTGATGTCGGGAAAGTCACACGTGGGCAAAGACAGTTTGTGCTGGCCTAACCAACGCGGCTTTGAACAGTTCTATGGTTTCATTCCTGGAGCCAGCAACTATTTTGATATTGGTGAATATGGAAAGGCGGCGCCCGTTACCTTGATCAAGAACAACAAGAAAGAAAACCTTAAACCTGGCGAATACCTCACGAACAAAATCACCGACAATGCGCTTCAGTTTCTCGACGAGCAGAACAGAACCGGAAAACCATTTTTCCTCTACCTCGCCTTCAATGCGCCACACTGGCCGTTGCAGGCATTGCCGGAAGATATTGCCAAATACAAAGGTAAGTATGACATCGGTTGGGATTCTCTTCGTCAGCAGCGCCTCACCCGTCAACGCGAACTCGGAATTTTATCAAAAGATCAACGCGTCGCCACTCGAGATCCTGAAGTTCCACTGTGGAATAATCTCAACTATGATCAAAAGCAACTTTGGAAAGCAAAGATGGAAGTCTATGCAGCGATGCTCGATCGCGTCGATCAGAACATTGGTCGCGTATTGGACAAACTCAAAGAGCTGAAGAAATACGAGAACACGCTGATCATTTTTATTTCTGACAATGGTGCCCAAGGTGGATACGCTGGAACGGGACGTAAGCCGCAGCGCAATACCGGTCCGGTCGGCACGCCCGGTTCTTATGATTACCAGGAACAAAGCTGGGCGTACTTATCCAATACACCGCATCGTCAATACAAAAACAATATGCACGAAGGTGGCATCAGCTCGCCCTTTATCGCATGGTATCCAAAGCAGATCAAAGGCGGGGCAATTGTGAAAGGTACAGCGCACCTGATCGACATCGCTCCCACGTTTTATGAATTGGCCGGCGCCGCTTATCCAACAACCTACAGTGGTGTGAAATCAAACCCGCTGGCCGGAAAAAGTCTGGTATCTGTACTAACGGGAAAAGCGCAGGAAGTAAATCGTGGTGAGCCACTCTTCTGGGAACGCGCCGGCAATCGCGCCGTGCGCAGCGAGCAATGGAAAATTGTTTCTACTTTTCCCAACTACAAGTGGGAGTTATTCGACTTGAGCACCGATCGCGGAGAAACGACGGACGTTTCTGGAAAGTATCCAGAGATTGTAGATCGCTTGTCGGTAGAATACGCAAAGTGGGCCGAGAGAACCGGCGTAGTAGACTACGACAAGATCAAACCTAATCAGCCGATGGAAATTCCGGGGAGCGCGGAATCGCCCACGACCCGGAGGACCAATTAAAGACAATAAAAAAATTCCACCATGAAAATTATCATCGTCTCCCTTTGCGTACTCGTAAGTTTCACCTCCCTCAGTCAGGCGAAAAAATACGATCTCAAGTCATACTACACCGACAAAAAGCTTTCCGTCGTTAACCGGACGGCCAGCCTCGAAGACAACCATGTAGTTATCAGCGAAGCTGACGACGGCGAAGGTATCGCCTGGCTAAAGGATGTCACCTTTGCGAATGGAACGATAGAAATCGATCTGCGCGGCCAGGATGTTCTTCAGAAAAGTTTTTTAGGCATTGCCTTTCATGGTACTGACGATGCAACGTATGACGCCATTTACTTTCGCCCTTTTAACTTTCATGCAACCGACCCCGTTCGCAAGATTCACGCCGTGCAATACATCAGTCACCCGACGTATACCTGGAAAAAATTGCGGGACGAGAAAAACGGGATCTATGAAAAAGCGCTGGTGAATCCACCCGATCCGAACGGCTGGTTCCACGCGCGGATCGTCGTGGCGGGGGAAAACATTTCGGTCTTTGTGAACGATGATAAGGCACCTTCCCTCACCGTTACGAAAATCAGCACGGTAAAAGATGGAAAGGTCGGACTGTGGGTGGGATCGGGATCCGGAGGATCATTTTCAAATCTGGTGATCACGCGCCAGTGACAGGAACGCCCGGCCGAACAATCGGAAGGCCCGTTCCAAAATAAAATTAAAAAAAGTATGAAATTTTTAACCTGGCCCGTTGCTTTATCGTTAAACTATACTAATTTTATAGAGTTAATAGATTATTAAATGAGCACTCGAAAATACCTCAAATTCCGCGGCCGATGTTGTTGATCTCGCCCACACCCGCTCCACACGCACTTTCACAAATAATCTAAACAATCAACGACATGACAATGCAAATTAACTTCGATCGCCTTCTGGGAGTAATCCTTATGGCGCTGAGCGCCAGCCTGACCTTGATTGGATTCCTCGCCATCATCTTTTAACGGAACTCATTGTATAACGCATTATCACTTTAATAAATATGACACAGTCAGCCTCAAGATTATATAACATTACTGATCTCCACGTCTACGAACAAAGACCTTCTCTTTTCGGTAACCAGGGAATTCAAGTCGACCATTACTCCACCGGCCTCCTGCCTGCAGAGACCTTCCAGGGATTTCTGGAGCACACCGGTACCCTTGCCTACGTTAACCGCGTCCGCCTGACCTTCAGGATTTCTAAACCATTTCAGATACAGGTAGGACTTTTGAAGGGCCTCCTCGACTTCAATCGGCCGAAGGGATTTTTATTCACCTTGAACCGGGCCGACAACACCATTAGCGCGGATGCTTCATCCAGGCAGCAGGCGGAGTTGGTTTCATTTCTGATTCACATTCAAACGCTGGTTGAAAAGGAACTTGCTTTTAAGAACCACCTGAAACGTATACTTGTATTTGAGGAAACATACCGCAAAGCAAAAGCACAGGCTTATGATGGATTGGTCACGCCTGGTTTTTTAGCCTGATCTCATAAGAACAATTCCGCCGCGACATTCTATTGACTTATTGAAAGATGAAACTGGATTATACGCCCCTGTTGGATGTTGGGGAGGGAGAGCCTATGGTCTTGCTGCAGGGCCTGTTTGGAAACTTGAGCAACTGGAGTCATGTGGTACACGAATTCTCTCCTTCTTATCGCATCCTGATACCCCGACTTCCATTTTTTGCCACGCCCGTGTCGGCGGAAAGATTGGATGATCTCGTTCAGTACGTGGAGGATTTCATTGACGCGCTGGGCCTGAAAAAAGTAATTCTCCTCGGTAATTCGCTGGGTGGTCAGATGGCTTTGCTTTATGCCTGGCGTCAGCCGGCACGGGTGAAGAAATTGGTGCTGGCCGCCAGCTCCGGATTGAGTGAAAATAATTTTGATGGTACCTATCCACGGATCAAGGACTACGCCTTCATCATGGACCGGGTTTACAAAAATTTTTATCAGCGGGAAGTCGTGACTACCGCACTGGTCGATGAGGTTTTCCAAGCGGTTCAAAGCAAGGTGAAGGCTCAAAGCCTCGTTGGCCTGGCGCGCGCCGCGCAACGTCACAATCTTGCTGACATCCTCGATCAGGTGGTTACTCCTACTCTGCTCGTTTGGGGGCTACAGGATAATATCACACCACCAGAAGTCGCTTTGCAATTTCATGAGCGCTTGCCGCACTCTTCTATTGTCTTTTTTGAACATTGTGGTCATGTACCCATGATCGAGCAACCTCAACTCTTCACTAAGCATGTTAGAAAATTTTTGGCCCGGTAGTCAGCTGAACTATGCGGCGCTGGCCATCCCGGCATTTTTTCTTTTTGTCGGGATTGAGCATGTCGCCGCGTCGAAGCTAAAAAAATCCGTTTTCCAGTTTGATAGCTCCGTCGCTAACCTCACGATCGGCGTCGCCGAACGACTCCTTAACTTATTCCTGACGGCGAGTTTCTATGGAGCGTTCTGGTATTTGTATGATTTCGCCTTGTTCAACATCCCGAACCATTGGGCCGTTTGGATGCTCCTCCTGCTCGCCACCGATCTCGTCTGGTACTGGTATCATCGGCTTGGCCACGAGGTAAACATTCTGTGGGCGGCACATATCGTTCACCACCAGAGCGAGGAATTCAACTACACAGTGTCGGCTCGCATCACAACGCTGCAAGCCATTATCCGGAATGTATTCTGGTGTTTGCTGCCGCTGGTGGGATTTCATCCAACCATGGTGATGGCCACGCTCATCATTCATGGAGCCTATTCGTTCTTTACACACACGCAAATGATCGGGAAACTCGGCTGGCTGGAATATGTTTTCATCACGCCATCGCATCACCGTGTACATCATGCATCAAATGAAAAATATTTGAACAAGAATTACGGCGACCTTTTCATTTTCTGGGACCTCCTGTTCGGAACATTTCAGCGCGAAGAAGAGAAACCGGTTTACGGACTTACCCATCCGTTGAAAAGCTACAGCTTCATCTGGCAACATGCACACTACTTTCTTGAGTTGTTATTTGCCGCCCGGCGGGCAACCGGATTGAAAAATAAGCTCGCCGTATTTCTCGGTTCGCCTGAATCTCTGGATCAGCACATCCGTCCGCGCCTCGAGCGATTATACCTGCCGCACAAATCGGCACCAAAGCCTTCCGAACGCTACAGAAATTATGTAGCGCTCCAAATTGTTGCCGCTGTCGTAGCCCTCTTTCTGATGGCTTTGTTTATTACGTACCTGAATGCCCTCTCGATTTTTGTAACGACTTCGCTGATTCTCCTAACGCTGATCAACTGCGGCGCCTTGTTGGAGCAACGCGTGTGGATCTATCCCCTGGAACTTTTGAGGCTCATGATGGGCGTCGTTTACCTGGCTTATGTCATGGACCAGCCGCTGTTATGGGTGGGATATCTCATCCTGTTAACCGGGATCTTGCTGCGCTACAAGGCCACCCAGAAAAAATTTCTCGTTTTTATTTATGGATAAAACGCGCTTTTCAAACGATTTAAAGCCCGTTTCTGGGCTGAATTCAACGAATTTTACAAGCAAAACACTTTAACTCTATTGACTTTATAGATTTATAATTTACATTTGTTCTACATTATCTATTAAAACTATAGACTTTAATCATTTATGAAGACTCTCCACCATAGCCTTCGCATCGCAGCCCTCCTGCTAACATCATCGTTCGCCTGGGCTCAACTCGGAAGTGCAAACACTGATGCTGCTTCCAATGCGACAACCACGTCAGAACAAACAGTACCCGCCAAGGGGAAACAAAAGGTTGTGATCGTCACCGGCGTTCGCTTCGCGTACCCGCTTGTTCAGAAATGGATCGACGACTATAACCAGGTCAATCCGGATATCCAGATCATCATTGAATCCAGAGGTACCGCTGACCCGGCCAAATATGATATCCTCATCGAAGCATACGAGAAAGAAGAAGCTGCGACGCGCGAACATATCTACCTGGGACGTTACGCCGTACTTCCTGTGGCCAACAGCAAATCAGAATTCGCGAAGACCTACAGCGAAAAAGGGCTCAACAAGAACCTGATCAAGCAACTTTTCTTTAACGACATCTTTGCTGACAAAGAAAAAGAGCAGGAGATCAAAGCTCCCTACACCATCTATACACGCCTACAAAAAGCCGGAGCGCCCGTGATTTTCACGAAGTACTACGGATTTGAGCAAAAAGATATTAAAGGCAAAGCCATCGCCGGATCAGACGAGCACTTATTGAAAGCTGTCCTCCGCGATTCAACTGCGGTGTCATACCTGCCCCTGTCGCTTATTTACAATCAAAGTTCCAAGTCGCCCATCGATGGACTCACCGTATTGCCGGTCGACTTAAATGGAAACGGAAAAGTAAACGATGAGGAAAAATTCTACGATAACCTGGCTACTGTCCTCCAGCGATTGGAAGAAAAATCTGCAAAGGATCTGAACAACATCCCTACCGATTACATCTACTTCTCCGTGGATAAGGCTACGGCAAGCGCGGAAGCGGTCAACTTCCTGAAATGGGTTGTGCAGAACGGACAGAAGGACCTTCACGACTTCGGTTATCTCCTTCCCGAAGCGGATCGCAAGACGGTAGAAAAATTCGAGCAGTTCATTGCTAAACGTCCCAACTAAGAATTACCAGGCATACCCTCGACCTCGAGTTATGGGTATGCCTTTGTAACCCTCTCCTATAACCATTCAAACCTCTAACGATTTTCTCATGAAAAAAACATTACTGTTCTCTGTGGCACTCCTGCTGCTGGTCAACTTCGCGTTTGCCCAGAACACGATTGAGGGTTCCATCAAAAATTCAGCTGGCGAAGGAATCCCCGGCGCCACCGTTGTTGTCAAAGGCACGAACAATCATGCTGTAGCCGATGTCAACGGAGCCTTCAAGGTAACGGCAAAAGAAGAATTGCCTTTTACACTGTTGATCAGCTCCGCGGGCTTTAAGTCACAGGAAATTCAGATTTACGAATTGCCGGAAGAGCCGTTGGAAGTCGTGCTGAGCGATGACAACCTCCTCAACGAAATTGTGGTAACGGCGCGGAGACGCACGGAAACGGTACAAACAATACCCGTTCCTGTGTCCGTTGTTAATGGCGAACTGATTGAAGACGCCGGAGCCTTCAATGTAAACCGCGTAAAAGAAATTGTTCCTTCTGTTCAACTCTATTCATCAAACCCGAGAAACACCGGTATCAACATCCGCGGTATCGGTTCACCTTTTGGATTGACCAACGACGGCCTTGATCCGGGTGTCGGTTTCTATGTCGATGGCGTTTATTTCGCGCGTCCCGCAGCAGCAACGCTTGATTTTATCGACATCGACCGGATAGAAGTGTTGCGTGGACCTCAAGGTACCTTGTTCGGAAAGAATACTACTGCGGGAGCATTCAACATTACAACGCGCAAGCCAAGCTTTGATCCTGAATACAATCTCGAACTGAGCTACGGAAACTACGGATATGTTCAAGCTAAAAGCTCCATCACTGGTCCTCTCGGAAAGAAATTCGCAGGACGCGTCTCCTTCTCTGGCACGCAACGCGATGGCTTGATCGAAAATGTGAGCACCGGAAAATTCACCAACGACATCAACAACCTGGGCTTCCGCGCGCAGTTGTTGTACAAGCCCTCTGAGAATGTATCGATAACCTTAGCTGGCGACAATTCACGGCAGCGTCCCGATGGATACGCACAGGTAGTAGCCGGTGTCGCCCCAACGGAGCGTGCCGCCTATCGTCAGTTCGATGCAATCATTGCTGACCTTAATTATACATTACCCAGCACCAATGCATTCGATCGTAAGATCGATCACGACACACCTTGGAATTCCGGCAACGAACTGGGTGGCGTCTCCTTGAATCTTGATGCAAAGATCGGACCTGGTACGCTGACCTCAACAACGGCATGGCGTTATTGGAACTGGGATCCGTCGAACGACAGAGACTTCACTGGCCTGCAGGCATTGGCGAAATCACAAAACCCGGCTGAACACGAAAACTGGTCGCAAGAAATTCGCTACGCCGGAACATTCTCTCCCCGCTTCAGCGGAGTTGTCGGATTGTTCTACCTCGATCAGGGTTTGAAAATTCACGGAACTGAAGAATCCGGAAAAGATCAGTGGCGATTCTCAAAAAGTTCAACCAGCGCATTGTGGGAAACACCCGGGCTGTTTGAGGGATATGGTATCCACACAGAATCTTCTATTGATTCCAAAAGTGCATCGGTGTTTGCTAACGTAGACTGGGAAATTACAAAAGGTCTTCACCTTCAACCAGGCGTTCGTTACAACTACGATGAGAAGGATGTTGTGTACGATCGTCAAACCTATGGTGGTCTTGATACCGCCACGTACAATGGTACTAAAGCAGAAAAGATAGCGCTTCAGGCGTTGAAGAACCAGGTGTACTCAAACCAGGCTTATGCTTCCGATGCGGATGAAAAGAATTTCACCTACCTCGCTACCCTGGCCTATCACATGAACAAGAACTACAATGCTTACGTGACGTACTCCACCGGTTTCAAACCTGTGGGTGTAAACGTAGCTGGTTTGCCAACGATCAGTGGTCAACCTGCAACTGACCTCGCAGTTATCAAACCGGAAGACGTGCAGCATTTTGAAGTGGGCGTGAAATCATCACCGGCGAAGAACTTTACCGTGAACGTGACTTTCTTCAACACAGAAATTAAAAACTATCAGACCAATGTGCAGTCGCCTGAACTTGGCGTGAACCGCGGCTACATTGCTAACGCTGAAAAAGTTAAGGTAAGCGGTGCAGAATTGGATGCGAACTTCCGTGTCGACAAGAACTTCTCATTCTATACTAACCTTGCCTACACCGATGGCAAATACGTAACCTTTGCAAACGCTCCGCTTCCCCTGGAAGAAACAGGGCACGTTGAAGATGGCGTACAGGTTGCCTTCAAAGATATTTCCGGGGAAAGACTTCCAGGTATATCAAGAACAGCCGGTTCGATTGGCGGAGAGTTTCTTTCCAATACGCTCAATTTCCTGGGCCAGGAGAGCAAGTTCTTTTTCGGATTTGACAGCTTCTTCCGTTCGGAGTTCTCTTCGAGCCCGTCGCCTTCAAAATATCTGAACATCGATGGTTATGCGTTGTTCAACGCACGCGCCGGGTTCAGAGCAGCGGATGGCATATCGCTCTTCGTATGGGGCCGGAATATTTTCGACAACGACTACTACGAGCAGCTTTTGGTTGCCGGTGGTAACGCTGGTCAATATGCGGCCGTGCTTGGTGATCCCCGGACTTATGGCATTACCCTGCGGTACACGAAAAACTAATTTCTGAATCCTCTCTGTAGTGCCTTGGTCTTTGTGGATTAAACTAGTTTGCCACAGGGGCACAAGGCACTCAGTTTTTAATACGATACTATGAATCGCGCTATTGTACTCATGGTTATTACACTTTCACTTCTTCCGGGCATCCTTAGGGGCCAGGAAAAAGAATTTGAAAACCGGGACATGATATGGCTCGGTTATTTTGATCAAACCCGGCTTACCAATAAATCCGGAGTCTGGATTGACCTTCACCTGCGATTGAATGAGTTCGGTTCAGAGAAGCATACCGCGTTGGCGCGAATCGCCTACATGTACTATCTCACCGATCACACTAAACTCAGTGCGGGCTATGCTCATCAAACACTGTATGGCCATGATGGGAATCCAAATGTACCGGAGCACAGGGGGTGGCAACAGATCCAATGGACGGAAAAGAAGCGGGGATTCAACATGATGCAGTGGGTGCGCCTGGAAGAACGCTTTCGCGAAAAAGTATCGGAAGGAGAATTGACCGGCGACTACGCCTTCAACTACCGCATCCGATACAACATGGCGTTCACTATACCGCTGACGGGAAAAGAAGTGGCTCCAAAGACGCCGTTCCTATTCGTGAACAACGAAGTATTTATAAATTTCGGCAAAGAGATCGTTAACAATTACTTTGATCAGAACCGGGCTTTCATTGGCGGCGGCTATCAGTTCACGAAGCACCTGAATGCCCAATTGGGGTACATGTATATCTTTCAACAATTGCCCAGCGGAAATCAATACGTGACTACCCATGCGCTTAGACTCTTCGTGTTTCACAATCTTGATCTCAGGAAGGAAGAATAACCTCCAAGCGAAAGGTATTCTTTATCAATCTCTGGCCTAACATTTACAAACCCCGCATTTTATTCTATCTTGCGGCCCATTTTTTTGTCTATCGATGGCACTTTTAGAGAAACAACTTTACGTTAAGAAATCAACGATACCGAATTCGGGCATGGGACTGTACACCAAGGTGAGCATCCCGAAGGGGACACGCATCGTGGAATACAAGGGACGAATCACGCCCTGGAAGGATGTGAAAGATGAAGACGGCAAGAACGGATACATCTTTTATGTTACCAGGAACCACGTGATCAACGCCCTTCCCACCAAGACGGCACTGGCGCGTTATGCCAACGATGCCCGGGGCATCAGCCGGATTGTCGGCATCACCAACAACTGCGACTACGAGACCGATGGGCTCAAAGCCTACATCGTGGCGAAGAAAGAAATCCCCGCCAAAGCAGAGATCTTTGTGGATTATGGCAAAGATTACTGGAAAGTAATCCGCGAGAACATTAAACTCTGGGCAAAAGAAGCGCGCGAGGATGAAAAGAATCGCGCGAACGGTCATGGAAAACGCGCTGGCAAAACACACAAATACTATCACAAGACGGCGAAGCGCGTGGACACACACCACCACTAGGTCGGGCTTTTTCGTTAGTTTTGTGGGATGTTCAACGCAAAAGAAATCTTTTCGGTCACGCTGATTCTCTTTTCCGTGATCGACATTGTTGGATCCATTCCCTTTGTCATCATTATCCGAAAACGTGAAGGACGAATTCACGCCGAAACCGCTACGGCCATCTCGGCCGTTTTGATGGTCGGATTTCTTTTCCTCGGGCAATCTATTCTGAATCTCTTTGGCCTGGACGTCGCCTCCTTTGCTGTTGCCGGTGCCATCGTCATTTTCATTGTGGCGATGGAAATGATTCTGGGCATTACGCTTATTAAAGACGACCCGGATGCGAAAGGTTCGGGCTCCGTTGTTCCCCTCGCCTTCCCGTTGATTGCCGGTGCAGGAACATTGACTACCATACTTTCCTTACGGGCAGTCTATCAGGAAGGAAACATTCTCATCGGAATTCTGTTGAACCTCGTCTTTGTTTATATCGTTCTGCGGTCATCCTCGTGGCTTGAACGCGTTATTGGTAAATCAGGCTTCGCCGTTCTTCGGCGTGTCTTCGGCGTAATCCTTCTGGCGATCTCCGTCAAGATCTTTAAGACTCACGCAATATGATTCGAATATATACGGATGGTGCAGCGCAAGGCAATCCAGGGCCCGGTGGCTTTGGCACTATATTAAAGTATGGATCGCATGTTAAAGAAATTTCGCGCGGCTTCCGACTGACGACAAACAACCGAATGGAATTGCTGGCCGTCATTGAAGGGCTTGTAGCGATCAAGAAGCACGGCATCCCGGTGACGATCTATTCCGACTCCAAGTATGTAGTCGACGCTGTTGAGAAGGGATGGCTTTGGGGATGGGAGAAAAAAAACTTCAAAGACAAAGCCAACGCAGATTTATGGATGCGCTACATTCCGCTTCATAAAAAATTCAACCCGAAGTTTGTCTGGATTAAAGGGCATGCAGGCCACATTGAAAACGAACGGTGCGACCAATTGGCGGTGGACGCCGCACAGGGTTATGATTTACTAATTGATAAAGAGTATGAATCAATTAACAATTGACAATTAACAGTTAACAATTAACAATAGGCAATTGACAACTGGTGCATACCTACCATTGTCAACTGCCTCCCGATAGCTATCGGGATCAACTGTCAACTTTTACGCTACTTGGAGCCTAGCCTGAATTTCTCCCCCACCTCCCTCATCGCCCTTAACGCGTGCCTCGCCTTTATTATGTTTGGCGTGGCGCTGACGATAAAGCCTTCGCACTTCTATCAACTCCGCCACAACAAGAAGGCGTTGCTCACAGGAATATTCTCTCAATACATTCTACTACCGACGCTTACGGTTTTACTGATCTATATCATTTCACCTTCGCATGGTATTGCTTTAGGGATGGTGCTCGTCGCGGCGTGTCCCGGTGGCAATGCGTCGAACTTCTTTTCGATGGTGGCGAAAGGAAACTTGGCGCTCTCGGTAACTTTATCGGCGATTACTTCTGTCTTTGCGTTTCTCACGACGCCCCTTAGTTTTTTTGTATTCGCATCGATGGTGCCTGAATTGCGCGATAGTATCCGCGACTTCGACATTAACTTTCTTGATCTGCTCGGCAACATGTTGGGCATACTCTTTTTTCCATTGGTTGCCGGCATGACCTTCGCGCATTACTTACCCAAGGTCACGGAAAAAATCTCCAGGCCGGTGCGCATCCTGTCCATCCTGATGTTGATTAGTTTTATTCTCGTGGCACTCAACAACAACAAAGATGCGTTCGTTCAACACATCTTTTCCGTGTTCTGGATCGTCGTCGTGCACAATGGCGTTGGATTGTTGGGCGCATACTTCCTCAGCAAGCTGCTGAGGAATTCGGAAGATGTAAATCGTTCGGTGGCGATTGAAACCGGAATTCAAAATTCGGGATTGGGCCTCGTGTTGATCTTCACCTTTTTTGGCGGCAACGGCTCGATGGCGATTGTCGCGGCGTGGTGGGGAATCTGGCACCTGGTGAGTGGGTTCCTTTTCTCCTACTTCATCCGGCGTAGACCGATTCCTTTTCACACATGAGTCCTTCCCTGATCTATCGCTTTCTAAAAATCCACTGCCGCTTTGCGCTTTGGTTTTATTTTAAGAAATGGCAGATCATCGGAAAGGAAAATGTTCCATCGTCTGGTCCATTGATCTACGTGGCGAATCACCAGAATGCTTTTTTGGATCCCATCGTCATCACGTGTTCGGCTTCAAGAAATCCCTATTACCTCGCGCGCGCCACAGTCTTTGCCAAAAAATGGGCCGCCACACTCCTGGGTTACATTCGCCTTAAACCCATTTTTAGATTTCGTGACGGGTTCAGCACGTTAAAAAACAATGATGCCATTTTGCAGGAATGCGTCGACCTACTGAAAAAGAAGGAAGCTATTCTCATTTTCGCGGAGGGCAATCATCAGGAACCGTGGTTCGTCAGCAGTTTCCAAAAAGGTTTTGCGCGCATAGCGCTGATGTACTACCAGCAAACAGGCGACGCTTCCCTGCAGATACTTCCCATTGGACTTCACTTTACCGATCACCACGCCTTCAATTCACGGGTGTTGGTTCAACTTGGAAAACCGTTTCGAACGAGTGATTTCATAAAGCCAGAATTGAAAGAGAGAGAAAACCAGGAGCGCTTGGTCGACCATTGCAGAAATGAAATCATCACGATGGTACTGGACATTCCTCATGATGAGTATCCGGGAAGGTGTGAGCATCTCATTCGCAATAGAAAGTATGTGCAGGATCAGGCAACACAATTAGAAACTGATCGTGAAGTACTGAGCACCTACCCGAAAGAATCCAATCGTGCGAAGAAAAACAGGTCTATGTTATTTTGGCTTGCACTGCCTAACACGCTGTACCTTTACCTCACCCACGGACCCGCTAAATTGTTTGTCGATTTTGTGATTTGGAAAAAGGTAAGTCCAAAGTTTGTGGGCTCTATCAAGTTCGCGGCTGGAATATTTTTCGTTCCCGTATATTATGGAGTAATCACGGGACTGGTGTGGTACTTCACCTATTCGATCGTGTTGACAATCGCCTTCCTCCTCTCCCTTCCTGTTTCGGTGCTCCTCGGAAAAGCGACGCTTGATCAGAACTCCGTTTCCTGAAGTTCCACGCCAAGCGCTTTCAGGTCTTTCAAAATCGGATCGTAAAACTCAGGAAGGGTTGGTATGGCGACACCTCGCTTTGAAATTTTTCCGGTGATTAAAAGTTTAGCAGCGATGCCGAGCGGAAGACCCACCGTTTTTGCCATCGCCGTGAACGTTGAGTCGTCCCCTTTTGCAATGAGGGAAGCCTGGATTTCTTTTTTGCTCCCTTGATATTCGTAAACAAACCGGTGCCACATCACGATCAGGTCCTTATCGTTGGAATTCAATTTCCATTTTTTGTTCATGATGTGTTCCAAAACCTGTGCAGGCGTTCCTTCTTTCAACCCCACAAGTTCGTCGGAGAAAAGTTCAGACCATTTCAACCTTACGAGTTCGGGACCGTCGGGCTTAAGACCAAAAACTTTACAGAGTTTTTCTTCGGTAGACTGCCCCACCTGAATGTCGAGGAATGAATCGATAAAACCCTTATGCGTCATGGAGCCAACCGACTGAAGCGCATGGCTGTCATCGCAGCAGCCGAGTTGTACCAACACATTCCAGGCACTGCAAAATCCTTCGTTCCTTAATGTTCCTCTGAGCATCGTCTTGATTCCCTGCAAACCGTAGGTCTCGATGTATTTCATGGAGTCGCGGTTCGCATAACCTTCATAGTTGCCGTAGCCGGGAACGTGAACTTTTGTGATGCGCTGAAATAATTGCTGATAGGGAATATACTTGTGTTGGCCGTCGAGCAGGAAGCTAGCCGTACCTTGACCCGCCATCACGACGTTGCGCGGATTCCAGGTGAACTTATATCGCCACGGATTTCCAGGATCGGTTTCAGGTGCAATGAGCCCGCCGGTAAACGATTCGAACGAAGTCAACACGCCTCCTTTCTGTTTGATCTTGTCCATCACCTGCACGGCGCTCATGTGGTCGATACCAGGATCCAGACCACACTCGTTGAGGAAAAGCAATCCTTTTTCGTTTGCCTCCTGGTGCAGCGCTTGCATGTCGTTGGAAACATAGCTCGCCGTGATCAGGTGCTTCTGAAATTTCAAGCACAACTTTGCCACCAGCGGATGAAAATGCGCGGGCAAAAGCGAAACCACGATGTCGGCGTTGGCTACTTCCGTTTCGCTGGCAGCATCATGGATATCAAAGCGAATGGCTTTACCGGTGGAAAAACCGCTCACCCTTTCCATTGCTGCTTCCACTGAAAGGTCTCCCACCACCACGGTAAAGAGATTTGAATTTGCTTCCTTTAACAGATAAGTAATCAACGATGACGACGATCGTCCGGCGCCCAGAATCAGAATGGTTTTCATTCGCGTAAAGTAAGGAATAAAAAGTCCACAGTCCACGGGCCACTGCCCACGGCAGTCCACGAAAACTTTTCATGCACCGATCCCCCTGTGGACCATCGACTGTAGACCGTGGACATTCTTTTTTTCCTTATCTTTCCTATCCCCTTAAATGTTATGGCATGAGTGACTTCGTTAAAGTGGATCATTTGGAAGATCTGGATTCGGAATCCAAATACACCGTTCATAAGGCTAAAGATGTGCTTTCGCATGCATACGCTCCATACTCCAAATTCATGGTAGCGGCAGCCGTTTTGTTAGAAGATGGTACGATCATCACCGGCACTAATCAGGAGAATGCAGCTTATCCCTCGTGCATGTGCGCGGAGCGGGTAGCGCTCTTCGCTGCGGTGGCCCAACATCCAGATACGCCGATCAAAAAAATTGCCGTAGTCGCGCGGAAGAAAAGCAGCAAGGACCTCGTGCCTGCTACCTGTTGCGGACCCTGTCGCCAGGTGCTGCTGGAATTTGAAACACGCCAGCAAAAGCAAATCGAAGTGGTGATGCAAAATCAAGATCACCATTGGATCATTGCACCTTCTGCGCAGTCGCTGCTTCCCTTTGCGTTTACAGGTTCGTCGCTGGGACACTAGACGTTGGTCATTGGTCACTAGTCATTAGTCACCGGTCATTGGGCATTCCTTTTAACCCATCCGGGATACGCCATATAATTCGAGGATTCGGTAAAACGCACCGCTGGTAAACTAATGACCAATGACTAGTGACCAGTAATTCCCCAAAGCTTTTGCGATTTAACCTAATTTAGTTTTACTTGTCATTATGAAGTTCCTGCGTTCGAAGTCGCTCCGTCAGATTGGGATGATCGTATTGTGTGTGATGGCGGTGATTTATGCAGGCGAATACTTTCTCCTCCATTACAAGATTACAGCGTTGGATGAAGCGGAGCAGAAGCTCGATTTCACCCGAAAAATTCAACTGACCAGCCAGGATATTCAAATCCTCTCTCAGCAATACGCCTTTTCTGATACGGCTGTCGCCACAGAAATCCAGACCCGACTGACCGATGCGGATTTGCAACTCGCCATTCTCGGCAATGGTGGCCGATTAGAGCGCACCGATATCATGCTCGACCGCCTCTCGCGGTTGCCCAGAATTTCCTACGACAACCTGATGGATTACTGGAGGAACTACAAGGGCTACGTCACGGCGATGCTTCAGACGAAAAAGGACACGGTGATATCGCCTACCGTAGTGGCTGTGAGCGATTCACTGGCAGCAGATTTTCCCGCATCACCTTCAAAGAGCGTCTCCTCACCCAACCCGGCATTTCTAAAGCTCAAACAAAAGCAAGACGCGCTGGCCATCACCTTGTCGCATTGGTTTGACAACCTGTATTACGATCTCGAGAATGAGGCGAAGGACAAGAAAGCCGCTGTTATCTTCTGGATCGCGTTCATTATGGTGATCGACCTGGCGTTAATCATCTTGTTGGTGTTCGCTTTTCAACGAAACATTTTGAACAAGCTCACGCACATGAGCGAACTCACCCTGCAACGAACGCAGATTGACAACCTGCCCCAAAATGAATTGGGACAAGTGGGAACCCGGATCAATGAAGTTCTGGAAAACCTGAAGGATGCCACCGATTTTGTAACGGCCATTGGCCAGGGGAACCTCAGCATCAACTATCACGAATCGCTGGACCAGAGTTATCAAAAAGGCAAAAACATTTTAGCGGATTCCCTCATCGACATGCAGGGTAAACTGAAGACCTTGAACGATGAGGAACGCAAGCGGCAGTGGTCGAACGAGGGGCTCACGAAGTTTGTGGATATCCTTCGTTCATCCAACGACGACCTGTTGGTGCTGGGAGACAAGATCACTTCTGCGCTTGTTCAATACACCCGCGCTAACCAGGGTGGTCTGTATATTCTGAATGATGAGGATGAAAACAACAAGCACCTCGAACTGATTTCACTCTTCGCCTTTGATATCAAGAAATTTGAACAGCGCAAGATCAAGTTGGGAGAAGGATTGTTGGGCCAAACATTCTTAGAACGGGAAACGACGTATTATAACAATGTACCCGATGAATACATTCGGATTACTTCCGGCCTCGGTGAAGCGAATCCGCGCTCGATTCTGATTGTACCCTTGAAGGTGGATCGCGAGGTTTACGGTATTGTTGAATTGGCATCCTTTCATGAATTCCAACCGCATGAGATTTCATTTGTTGAGAAGTTGGGTGAGACCATTGCCTCCACGCTGTCGAACGTGCGCGCGGCACAGCGCAATAGACATTTGATTGAACAATTTCAACAGCAGACCGAAGAGATGCGCGCACAAGAGGAAGAGATGCGACAAAATATGGAAGAGCTTCAGGCCACGCAGGAAGAAATCGCGCGGAAAGAAAAAAGTTACATTAACCGCATCCGTGACCTGGAGGAGGATGCAAAAACGAAAATCACTCCGAAAGATCTTGACGACGCCAAATCCTCTTTGTCACGCGCTGAAAAACAATATCAGGCCAAGATACAGGAACTTGAAAACCAGTTGGCGGCGGCTCCGCAAAAGTCAGACGACTGGGAAGCTGCAGAAGAACTAGCCCGTACCCTTAAAATAAATCTGGAGGCGTTAAAAATTACGCAGGAGGAGTTGGATCGGAAAGCTTGAGGAGAGTCGGAAAGTCCGCAAGCTCGGACATTCGAAGTGGAAAGTAATATCGTCCTTTGCGAGTTTCACCACTCAACTTCTCAACCAACAAACTTTCGGACTTTTCAGACTTCCGGACGTTTCCGACTTTCGGACTTTCCGGACTTTCGGACTTTCGGACTTCCGGACTTTTCACGTTTTTCCTGACCCATTAGGACGGATTGCTTAATTTCATTTACTTAGAAAACGCAGGCGAACATGCCGGTTTTGGACGTGTGTAAGATTTATACCCTAAATCCAGCATACGGTTCGCCTGACCTACTAATTTTGGGTTCCTTTTTAAAGACCTGTTCATGTTCGACATTGACATTGCCGACCTAAAACGGATTTCAGAGCTAATCTATCAGAAGTACAATTACGACTTCCGAAATTATGCGATGTCATCCTTCAAGAGGCGCGTGCTCCGCATCATGGAGCTAAAAAAACTCTCCGTAGACGCCCTTCTCAAAAAATTAAGTGATACCCCCGGGTTCGTCAACGAGTTTCTCGACGAGCTCACGGTGAACGTTACGGAAATGTTCCGTGACCCGAGCTTCTGGCGTGTCATGCGCGAGGAGATCATTCCTGCCATCATGCTGAACCATAAGCAATTCAAGATATGGCATGCCGGCTGCTCTTCCGGCGAAGAGGTTTTGTCAATGTGTATCATGCTCAAGGAGATGGGAATCCTCCAGGACGTGACGATGATCGCTACCGATTTGGATGTCAACATCCTGGATAAGGCCAAGTCGGGAGTTTACCCGGTCAAGAACATGGAGCTCAATGAAAAGAACTACATCCGCTTCCAGGGCACCGGTAGTTTCAAGCAATATTATCGCGAAGAAAATGGCAATGCTGTTTTTAATAAGGATCTGCTGATGAATGTTTCCTTCCGCCGGCACGACCTGGTGCTGGGAGACATCTTCAACAAATTCGATTTGATACTGTGCCGGAATGTGATGATCTATTTCAATCAAAACCTGCAGAACGAGGTATTGAAGAAATTCCATGAAAGCTTGTTCAAGTACGGCTACCTGGCAATCGGTTCGAAAGAATCGCTGATCTGGTGCGACTACGCGAACCGGTTCATCGTGGTGAACAACGAGGAGAAGATCTATAAGAAAATAAAAGACTAAGTGGAGTTGCCTTTGACGAATGAACAAGTTCAACCTAAATAACAGCTATAAAGCCGTTGTTATCGGAGGGTCAGCAGGCAGCTTTCAGGGTGTTGTAAAGATCCTGTCACAGTTGCCGAAGGGATTTCCTTTGCCGATCATCATGTGCCTTCACAGACTGAAGCACGTGCGCAATGGATTTGTGGAGGCACTGTCGATTAAAAGCATAGTACAAGTGACTGAACCGTACGATAAGGAGAGCATCAAAAAGGGAAGTGTTTATCTGGCTCCGGCAAACTATCACATGTCGGTGGAGCTAGGGCATTCTTTTGCCCTGTCTACCGAAGAAATGGTGAATAATTCCAGACCAGCGATCGATATAACCCTGGGCTCATGCGCTTTTGTCTATAAAGACAAGCTCATTGGTATACTGCTCTCCGGCGCCAACCGCGATGGAGCCATGGGAATGAAGCATATTCATGACCGGGGTGGCTATACTATCGTTCAGGAGCCCGCGGAATGTATGATTGATACGATGCCCAAGTCAGCCTTAGCCGTCACAAAAATTGATCATGTGCTAAAGGTTGACCAAATTGTAGAGTTTTTGAAGGAATTAGACAAACAATACCGATGACCGGCCTATTCACTGATCGCTACTACCTGAACCTGACCTTGGGAGCATTGTTCCTGGTGGGTGCTGGTATCTCCCTCTACTTCATTTATTCCCTTCCTGATGGGCTCCGTTTGCAGGATGGCTATCAGCCTCAGTTCATGGGCATCTACGCAGTTCTGGGAGCTACTTTCCTCGTGGGGGCATTCGCCTTGGTGAGGGCTACCCGATACAGAAAGGAAGTAATCGTATTCCGCGACCGGACCGCCGAAGCTGCCGCAGCGGAAGCGGCAGACGCAGAAAACAAAAGTGCGATCAGCCTGGACGGTGTACGAAGCAGTTTGAGTCAGGCGCGTAACGCCAAAGACAAGATCCAGGCAGGACTGACGGCAATTTGCAAGCAGTTGGAGGCAGGCCAGGGAGCTTTCTATCAAAGCGTGGAAGAAGACGGAAAGCGCAAGCTCGTCCTGAAAAGTGGATACGCGCTGACCATCGGCGAAAGCACCGTTATCAGCTATGAATTTGGTGAAGGGTTGGTAGGGCAGGCAGCGGCCGTGGGTCGCACACTCTACGTGGATGACGTACCAGACGGCTACATCAAAATCATTTCCGGACTGGGAAGCGCATCACCCCGATATTTACTTATTTCCCCTCTGAAACAAAATGAAAATGTAACGGGTATAGTTGAAATTGCATCGTTTTCACCAATGACCGACAGCCATCGGAAATTTGTAGACGAAGCCATCCAACTCCTGGCCTCCACAATTTCAACCCAAGCCTAACGCCGTGATGAAAAGTATAAACGTCAGTACCAAAGTTGCTATCCTGATCCTGGTTGTTTCGCTTATCGCCGTGGGCGCCATAAGCTTCTTTAGCTACGACTACCACCTGAAGGCCAACCGTGAGAAGTATACCACCACACTGAATGCCTTAGCCGAGAACAAGGCTGCCTACCTTAACACGTATTTTGAAAAGGCCTCGAGTGCCATTCAGATTCTCCAGAATTCAGAGACTTTGAAAAATGGTGGCGGCGGTGGCGCGGCGGCACCATCAGATGGTGGAGGAGACGACCTGCTGGCGATGATGGGCGGAGGAGGCCCTCCGGGCACAGATATACCAGCCGATACGACGGCTGCAGCGCCGACGACCCTTTCGCTACCTGAATTCCTGAATCAACAAAAATTCATATTGGGTGTCGATGACATTATGATTACGGCAGCCAACGGATCAATCATCGCTTCCAGTGACCCTGAAGACAAAGGCAATATTATCGACGCCGACGGAATTACTTTCGATCGCGCCAAGAGCGGCATTCACTTTGGGCCGGTAATCCGCGACAAAAAGACGAAGGTTTATACTTCCTATGTGGCCGGATCAGTAACAAACAGCGCAGGCCAGCAACAACTGATCTTTATCAAGTTAAATCTCGCAGGACCTTATAAAGTCCTCAAAGCTTATCAGGGTCTTGGTCAGAGTGGCGAAGTACTCCTGGGCCGCATCGATCCCATCTCGAAAAATGTTTCTATTGTCAGCCCACTGCGTGGCGACACCGCTTCAGCCATTGTTCCTCACAAACCGACAGAACCCTTGGCCTCGGGCTTTGTTGACTTGATTGACGGAAAGAAACTTGGCAGCGCGGGCGCCGACTTTAACGGAACGCCGACCCTTCAGGCAGGCAGAAAATTGAGTCAGGGTAACTTTGCCTTGATTGCCAAGATGGACCTTGACGAAGCCGATGGTGATGCCGGCGAGCTGATTACGGTGTTCACCTTCGCAGGCCTTGCCATCGTCGCGATCTGTGTGCTGTTGTCCATGATGTTCGCCCGCTCTTTGACCCGTCCGCTTTACACCATGCGTCACACCATTGGGTTAGTAGCGCAAGGCGTGTTGCCCGAAGCCAGTGAGCAACGGAACAATGATGAATTCGGGCAGATGGAGTCCAAGGTGGACGAACTGGTTACAACCCTTCGCGGCAACGCCGAGTTTGCGCAACGCATTGGGGAAGGCAAATACGACACGGAATTTAAACCCGCCAGCGAAAACGACATCTTGGGGATGTCGCTGATCAACATGCGGAATAACCTCATTGAGAACGAGCGACGCGATAAAGAGCGGAACTGGATCGTACGGGGTGTTGCCGAGATCAGTGAGATCCTCCGTATGCACGACTCCATCGATGCGCTCGGCGACGACGTTATCAAATTCATCCTTGAAAAGATCGGCGCCATTCAAGGTGCATTCTATGTGGTGAACGACGAAGCGAAACCGGCACTGATTGAAATGCGCGCCAGCTTTGCCTACAATCGTAAGAAATATCTGAAGTCGAAGTTCAAGTTCGCGGAAGGTTTGGTCGGGCAGGCGGCCGCTGAAAAAGACACCGTGATGCGGACGGAAATTCCCGACGAATATGTCACGATCTCGTCTGGTATCCTCGGCGATCAAAGGCCCAAGTGTATTCTGATTGTTCCCCTGATCACGAACGAAGAAGTTTACGGCGTACTGGAATTCGCCGGCTTCAGGCGATTCGATCCTTCGCAGGTGAAATTTGTTCAGGAACTTTCGTTGATCCTGGCCCGTACGATTTTCAACATCAAGGTTAACGAACGCACCCGCAAGCTGCTGACCGAATCTCAGCAGATGAGTAATGAGTTGAAAGAGAAGCAAGAAGTTCTTCGTCAAAATGCGGAAGAGATGCAGGCGACGCAGGAAGAACTCCAGCGTTCGAACCAGAAACTCGAAGAACAGATTGAAGAAGTAAACCGCACGCAAAAGCGAATGCAGTTGCTGCTTGAAAATGCTTCTGAAGTGATCACGATCTACGAAGAAGATGAAAGCATCCGCTACATCTCTCCTTCTGTGGAACCGATTTTGGGCTACGGACAGAAAGAGATGATCGGCAAGAGCGACATTGATAAGGTCCATCCGGACTACCGCGACAAGTTCAGAGAACTTTTCCGCAAGATGAAAGCCAATCCCGACGAAAAGGCAACGGTGCAGTATGAATATCGCGCCAAGGATGGAAGCTTCGTGTGGCTGGAATCCATGGGCACGAACTGTATGTCAAACCAGGCGATCCACGGTTTCATCCTCAACTCGCGCGACATCACGGAACGCAGAAGAGCGGAACTTGAACAACGGATGCGCAGTAAGATGCAGGCGCTCTCTGAAAACTCACTCGACTTGATCACGCGTCTCGAGGGCGAAGCCATCTCTTACATTAACCCGGTGATTGAAGAATACACGGGAAAGCAGCCTTCCTTCTTCCTGAACAAGAAAGTAAAAGATGCCGAACTGGACAGCGCTGTGCTGGAAGGCTGGCTCAGGGTTGTTGAGCAAGTAAACGCTACCAACGAAAAAGCTGATGCCGAAATGGAATTCCCGTCAGAGATGGGCAAGCGCATCATGCAAGTAAACGCTATCCCTGAATTCGACGAAGCCAACAAACTGGAATCTGTGCTCGTGGTATCGCACGACATCACGGAGCGCAAGATGATTGAGTTGGAAATCCAGGCCAAGAACAAGAAGATCACCGAAAGTATCAACTACGCCAAGCGTATTCAAACGGCGATTCTTCCGAATAGCCGCGTGATCAACCGCGCGCTTCCGGATTCCTTCATCCTGTATAAACCACGCGATGTTGTATCGGGTGACTTCCCATGGTTCGTTCAAATCAAGGACGATATTTTCATTGCCGCCGTAGACTGTACCGGCCACGGTGTGCCGGGAGCGCTGTTGTCGTTGATCGGATACTTCCTGCTGAACGACATTGTTCGAAGCCGCAAGATCACCGAACCAGGCAAGATCCTTGACTTGTTGGACGAAGGTGTTACGACAACCCTCCGTCAGGACGAAGATTCTACCACCAAGGACGGAATGGATATCGCGCTGTGTAAGATTAACCTGATCGCGGGAGAAGTAGAATACGCCGGTGCTCACCGACCACTATACATTATGAAGAATGGTGCTATGGAGGAAGTGAAGGGTAACAAGTTCCCGATCGGCGGCGGTATCTTTAAGAACCAGACAAACTTTACCAACACGAAGATCAACCTGAGCAAAGGGGATTCTATCTACTTCAGCTCCGACGGATTCCCGGATCAGTTTGGTGGACCGGAGGGTCGCAAATTCGGACCGAAGAAAACCCGTGAAATCATCGAGCGCGTTCACGCGATGCCGATGAAGGATTCTGTAGGGGTTTTTGACCAGGAGTGGGAAGGCTGGCGCGGCGATCATAAACAGACGGACGACGTGTTGCTGATCGGTATTAAATTTTAAAGTTTAGCTTCAGGTTTAACGACCTTGAAGCATTTGATAAAAAATAAATTCTAACTTAGTGAACCTCATTTCAAAATTCTAATCTACTGACGCATGAATTTTATTTATGACCTGCACCGCACCATGATGTCGCAGAACCTGATCCTGGTCTATCAGGGTGACTTTACCCAGGAGAGTACCAAATCGATTCTGTCCATGGCCGAGCGAAACCTGGATTCTTCCGGAGAGGAGTCAAGCATCAAGCGCAAGGTGTTTAACGTGATGGTCGAAGCGCTTCAAAATATTGTCAAGCACAGTGACGAACTGGTCGACGGGACGGTCCGTAGCCATGCTGCTATCTTCCTGATCGGCCGGGAGGCAAACCGATATTGCATCATGTCGGGCAATCCTATCCGAAAAGCTAATGTGGCAGGCCTGAAGGAAAAACTGGATCGGATCAACAGCTTGGACAAGGACGGTCTCAAAGATCTCTACAAAGAGATCATCAAAAACACCACTATATCAGACAAGGGCGGCGCTGGTTTAGGGTTTGTGGACATGGCCCGTAAGTCAGGAGAGAAACTGGATTTTTCATTTCCGGAAATGTCATCGGACTATTGCTTCTTCTGTTTGAAGGTGAACGTGCCGAGAGAAAACGAATAATTAATTGATTTAACCTAAAATAGTAATACAACATGGAAATCTTAAACCTGGAAGGAACTGAAGATACCCCGAAAATAATCCTGGATAAGAAGAACGGAATATTCGAAATCTCTGGACGCTCGCTGCCCGAAGACTCAGCTGAATTCTATCGGCCGGTACTGGAGTGGATTGATAAATACGGAAGCGAACCCAACGCCTCTACTGACTTCACCTTCAAGCTGGAATATTTCAACACAGCATCGTCAAAATTGATCCTGGATGTGCTGTCGTCCCTGGAAGACATCAAAGGCATGAAGATCCTCTGGTATTTTCACGAAGATGATGAGGATATGGAAGAAGCCGGACAAGAATTTTCCGAATTGGTGGAAATACCATTTGAGTTTAAAACCTATTGAGTTTGCTGGGGTTACCCTCCCTTCAGCAGCAGTCGGTTATCAGTCGGTAGAAGGCTCCTCATCAGGATCTTAGCCAAACTGGTAACCGATATTTTTTAATACCTTTATGAAATTGCTATCAGCCTATGAGTGAAGAAATACTCAAAGCCCTCACCCAACTTTTTGCGATTATTACCAAACAGGATGGCGGTGCCACCGAACGCGAACGGCAATACGTCCTCAACTTCTTCCAAACCGAACTCGACCAAGACTCCATCAAAGAATACCTGGACCTGTATGACCAGTTTTCAGGCTATGGAAAAGAAGAAGAGGGCAAGTCCAAACTCACTTCCGTTAAAGACTCCGTTAAGACCTTAGGGATTTGCAAAAAGATCAACAAAACACTGACGCAAAAGCAAAAGGTTGTTGTGTTGATCAAGTTGTTGGAGCTGGTAAGCACAGACAAGAACTTTACGCCTCAGCGGATGGAGATCATCAATACCGTGTCGACGGTATTTAACATCATCCAGAATGAATACCAGCTGATCGAAAGCTTTATCACTACCGACGACGCTCTTTCCTTAAACTTTGCTGACATTTTAATCCTCAACTCGGGCAGTAAGGCCGACGAGGGCAAGGTACACAAGCACGTTCATGGCCACATTGGCGGCAACCTGATCTTTATGCGGGTGCAGAGTGTGGAGATGTACTTCACCAAGTACATCGGTGAAGAATCCAATATGCTCAATGGCTTCACCATGCAGCCTAATCGTTCCTACCTGTTCTCTCATGGAAGCACGATCAAGACCCAGGCCGGTGATGCCTTATACTATAGCGACCTCGTCGCCAACTACAATGAAGAGTTAAAGACAACCAAGCTGTCGTTTACAGCCATTGTTGATGAACTGAAATTCCCCAATGGTGGTATCGGTTTGCGCAACGTGCTGATCTCCGAAGGTCCCGGCAAATTGCTCGGCATTATGGGCGCCAGCGGTGCCGGAAAGACGACGTTGCTCAACGTCATGGCTGGGTTGGTGAAACCCACGCAAGGCCAGATCCTCATCAATGGATTTGATATCAACACGCAAAAGGACAAGATCCATGGCGTGATTGGTTATGTGTCGCAGGACGATCTGCTCATTGAAGAATTAACGGTCTACCAAAACCTGTATTACAACGCCAAGCTTTGCTTCGCCGACTTCACCGAAGAACAACTTCACAAGCGGGTGATGGAAGTCCTGGAAAACTTGGGCCTGGATCAACGCAAAGATCTGCGCGTCGGAAACCCGTTGGATAAAACCATCAGCGGTGGTCAGCGAAAGCGTTTGAACATCGCGCTGGAACTGATTCGAGAACCAGCCATCCTCTTCCTCGACGAACCTACTTCAGGATTGTCTTCGCGCGACTCTGAGAATGTGATCGACTTGCTGAAAGAACTTTCCCTGAAAGGCAAGCTCATCTTCGTCGTTATTCACCAGCCTTCTTCTGACATCTACAAGATGTTTGATAAGATGATCATCATGGATACCGGTGGATTCCCTGCCTACTATGGCCCTCCGGTGGAAGCCGTTACCTATTTCAAAAAGTCAACGCACCAGGTAGACAGCAACCGGGGTCAATGTGAAACCTGCGGTAACGTTAACCCGGAACAAATATTCAACATCATCGAAGCGAAGGTTGTCGATGAATATGGTCAGCCCACCGCCAAGCGGAAAGTCACACCGCCGCAGTGGTATGACCTGTACAAGGAGCGTTTCAAGATCAACAAAGTGGAAGATGTGAAGGAGGAACCTCCTCACTCGCTCTACTTGCCCAACAAGCTGAAGCAGACCGTGATCTTTGCCACGCGCGATACATTGTCCAAGCTGTCCAACAAACAGTATTTACTGATCAACCTGCTGGAAGCTCCCCTGCTGGCGATCATCCTCGCGTTCATTATCAAATACAAGAGCGCACCCGGTGGACAGGATTATGCTTTTCGATTCAATGATAACTTCCCGGCATTCATGCTGATGAGCATCATCGTGGCCCTTTTCATGGGACTCACGGTGAGCGCGGAAGAAATCATCCGCGATAGAAAAATATTGAGACGCGAGTCGTTCCTCAACCTGAGCTGGAACAGTTACCTGATGTCGAAGGTGTCCATCCTGTTTGTGATATCCGCGATCCAAACCCTTTCGTTTGTTTTAATTGGCAACCTGATCCTGGAAATTGAATGGTCGATGCTGCTGCCTTTCTGGTTCGTGCTGTTTACGACATCGTGTTTAGCGAGCGTGCTGGGGTTGAACATTTCGTCGGCGTTCAATTCGGCCGTTACGGTGTACGTTATGATTCCGTTACTGCTCATTCCGCAGATGATCCTCAGTGGTCTGTTGTTCAACTTCGATAAACTCAACGACCTGATCAGTACAAAAGGCAAAGTTCCGCTCGTTGCCGACATGATGGCCTCGCGCTGGGCGTATGAAGCGCTGGCTGTTCATCAGTTCCTGAACAACTCCTACGAAAAACCTTTTTACAAGTACGATAAGATCGAGGCACAGGCGGACTTCCATTCTTCTTACCTGTTGGACGAATTGGAGAAAAGGCGTCGTCACATTGCTGAGAACCTTGACGAGAAGAGTGACTCCGTAAGGCAAGGGCTCACCCATGAACTGCAGGTGATGCAGACAACCCTGGCCAAGGATTATTTCAAAACTGGTTTTGAGAAGGAACTGGCCAAGCCCTGGACGCTGGAGACCTTTACCCCGGCCTTTAACCAAAGCCTCGAGAAATTCCTGGGTGAGTATAAGACGTTCTACCAAAAGGCCTACAATCGTGCCGTTGCGGCCCGTGAATCTTCGTTTGCCGCTTTGGAGAACCAAAAGGACTCTGACTACAATGTCAATACCTATAAGGACAGGTATTACAATGAAAGCCTGGCCGACCTCGTGAAGAATACCTCCGAAAAGGAACGTATTATCGAGTTTAATGGTGAACTAATCCCGCAGATCAATCCCATCTTTTTCGACCCTGCGGGAGAATCGCCCCTGGACTACCGGGCGCATTTCTTTGCCCCCAAGAAAAACCTGTTTGGCCAGCAAATCGATACCTACCTATTCAATACGTTGGTAATCTGGCTTATGACGGTCATATTGTACATTACCTTGTATTTTGAACTGCTTCGCAAGCTGATCCAGACCTTCGAAAAAGTACCCGGAAAGGTGAACCTGCCGAAGGTGACTTTGACCAAAAAGTAGCCAAAAGCTAAAGGAGTAACATTTTGGCCGGGAACGCTGAATTTTTAACTTTGCAAACGTATAATTTTAGAGCTATGAGAATTGTAATTATCGGGTTGATCCTGTTCCTTTTCTCCGCCTGCGGATCCGGCAAAAAGACCGACGAGCAGGCCTTTCTGGAAGGACTCGATTCAACAAAAACGGAAGGTCCGTCTATCTCCGAAGAAGTTATCGGAAGCATTCTCGATCAAATCCCGAGCCCTTTAGAGATCTCTGTACTGTTGAAGGAATCTGGCAAGAAATACAATGCCGGATACCTGAACTCTCCGGACAATACATCCAAGTATAACAGCAATTACAAAAAGGCTTTGAACCTTGGTGTTTACGGAACAGACCTTGGCTATACCAACATTTACGAACAGAACCAGGATGGCGTGAAGTACATGGCGTCCATCAAAGAACTGGCGAACGGCCTCAGCATCGGTCAGTTTTTCGACATCGAGACAATCGGTCGCCTGGCTACCAATAGCAAGAACCTGGACTCTCTGTTGCTGATCACCACACAGAACTTCAACACTATTAACCATTATCTCCAGACACAGGGTCGTGCGAATTTGAGCGTGCTGTTCCTGACCGGCGGGTGGTTGGAAGCCCTTCACATTACCTGTGAAACTTCGGCGAGTAATCCAGACAATAAAGAGCTGAAAGAAACAATCGGAGAACAGAAAATCATTCTGGAAAACATCATGTTGCTCCTGTCCTTCTACAAAGAATCAGACCAAAACATGGCATCATTATTGGCTGACATGGAGGAACTCAAGAAAATCTACGACAAGGTAAATATTACCTACACTTACAAAGAATCTACTTTCGAGATTGTTGACGGTGTGATGGTTATCAAAGACAACAGTACCAGCACCATTGATATCACACCTGAGGATATCACCAACATTCGGAATCTGACTACCAGCATTCGAAACAAAATCATATCATAAGCCAAGTACCATGAGGAGCCCTATGAAAAAGATTATTTTTATCATTCTATCCGTGTGTATCCTAAATACGCTGGAAGTTATCGGACAGTGTAACGCCGAAGCCCTGAGTAACCAGTGCATTCCTAAATTGGCTGCCGGCTTCAACTTTTTGAAGAGCTATAAAATCGAAAAAGGTGGCAAGGACTATGTTGAATATTCCTATGTGTTCACTAAAGGAACACAATACATGATCAACATCTGCGCAGCAACACAGCCTACTGACGGAATTGTTGTGAGCCTCTTTGATTCAAACCGGAACAAAGTAGCGACCAGCAAAGTAGGTGGTCAGTTTGTGGCCGCTATAGCCTATCCTTGCAACACAACCGGTATCTACTACATCCAGTATACCTTTGATGGTTCTACCACCTACTGCGGTGGAAGCGCCCTGGGATTCAAGAGATAAAAGCTTATCACCCATTGATAAAGACAAAGCCTTCCCACCGGAAGGCTTTGTCTTTTTATACCTTGCAGGATGCAAACACACGACCTCTCTTTTCCTTACAAAAGCCGATACTTTAAACTTGGAGAGATCACATCAGAAACGAAACAGGTGTGGTTTGTTCTGCATGGCTACGGACAGCTCGCTCAATACTTCCTCAAGAAATTCACTGCGTTATCACAACAGGGTGTTTGCGTGATCGCACCAGAAGGCCTGTCAAGATTTTACCTGGAAGATGTTCAATCGCGTTCGCAATCCGGCAACACACGGGTAGGCGCTTCGTGGATGACAAAAGAAAACAGACTTGCCGACATTGAAAATTACCTGACCTATCTCAACGCGCTCTACGAATTTGAAGTTGGCCAGCATAGTTCAGCCTCGGTTACGGTATTTGGATTCTCGCAGGGAGCAGCAACTGCGTCGCGATGGGTTGCCGATGGTAAAATTAGTTTTGATCAATTGATCTTATGGGCGGGGCTTCTTCCACCCGATATGGACATCGCCCAGGCGCACAAGATTTTGGAGAAGAAAAAAGTGTCCTTTGTTTTCGGTAAGTCTGATCCTTTTCTCACCGACGCCAGGTTTATGGAAATGAAGGCGCTCGCCTCTACGCTGGGCATCACCCCCGAGATCGTTGCATTTGATGGCGGTCACGAAATCGATTCGCCAACCCTTCTTAAGTTTCTTGAATAGGATTAATTCCGCTTTACCTGCGTGGCACTTGCCTGCGCCGTAGGGAATACGGTGATGTCGGCCAGGACAACATGAGGCGGACACGTCAGGACATAAAGAATGATGTCAGCTATATCGGCGCCGGTGAGCGGCACCATGCCCTTGTAGGTAAGCGCAGCTTTTTCCACATCGCCCTTGAAGCGCACGCGGGCGAATTCTGTTTCTACCAAACCAGGATTGATTGACGTTACTTTGATGCCGAATGCATTTAAGTCCATCCGCATACCTTGCGTGAGCGCATCCACGGCGAACTTGCTGGCGCAGTAAACATTGCCATTGGGATAAGCCTCTTTTCCGGCGATCGATCCCAGGTTAATAATATGGCCTGATTGGCGCTGCGTCATCCCTGGAATTACTTCTTTCGATACGTACAACAATCCCTTCACATTGATGTCGATCATCGCATCCCAATCTTCCAGGCTCCCCGATTGTATCGGCGCCATGCCATGCGCATTACCGGCGTTGTTAAGGAGGACGTCGATATTTTTCCATTCTGCCGGGAGCGATTGAATTTGTTGCTGCACGGTCTTCTGATCGCGCACATCAAAGGAAAGGCTCGTAACCTTCGTGACGGCGCTGAGTTCAGTTTCCAGTTTTTTCAGGCGATCCTTACGGCGTCCGCAGATGATCAGGTTAAAGTTGTTTCGGGAGAGCAGTCTCGCGGCGGCCTCTCCGATGCCGGATGTCGCTCCGGTGATCAATGCAATCCGCTTCGTCATGTTTACTGGAATAGAAAATATACCGTGATGGTATTGGTGTTCATATACTTGAGGGGCTTGCCATATTTATTCTCATCATTGCCGAGCATATTCATGAGCCCGCGTGAAAAACGAATCTCCGGTGAAAATTTGAACAACGGGTAATAGAGATCAAACCCGAATCCGGCCTCGATGCTCACATTCCGGTTGGCAACTTCCAGCACATCACCGCTGAATTCTTTTTTTCCGGATGCTGCAAATGCCGGGCTCACACCGCCAATCATGTACATGCGGATATTTCCCCTGCGCTCTGATTTATATTTTAGAAGAAGGGGAAACTCGACCATGGTCGTTTCGATCTTCTGTTCGTCGGTGGGTGTGTCGTCGGTGTAACGGTAGGTTACTTTATTTTCAAAGAACGATACCTTCGGAGTCAGTCGCAGGTCGAGGAAATCCGTCAGTCGGTAGTTCACGATGAATCCCAGCTGAAAACCGCCGGCCCACGCGGGCGTTACGGAATGCACGGAATCATAATTTATCTTGGGGGTACCGTAGACAAACTCATCGGAATACTTGATTTGGTAGGTTGAACTGTGCAGGCCGATGAGAAATCCGTAGGATATTTTTCGCTCGTCGTAGTTCGGATTGTTTTTCTTAGCCCAGCGCGATTTCTGCGCCTGGCATAGAAAAGGGACAACGAGCAGCACCAGAACCAGTACTACTTTGATCCCGTATAAATCGAACTTACGCCAAAGGTGAGTGACCTGCATTGTGTTTGGTTAAATCCTACTGTCTTCAGGATCTGGAGAAACCCCTCTCCATCGGGAAAAGCTTCTACAGACTCAGGCAAATAGGTGTAGGCTGCGTTATCGCTGGATACTGCCCGACCTATTTTAGGCAAAACGAACTTAAAATAAAAATTATATACCTGTCGGAAGGGAAATTTACGAGGCCTAGAGAATTCAAGCACGACCAGGTGACCGCCGGGCTTCAATACCCGGTAGATTTCCCGAAGGCCCTGCTCGAGGTTCTCAAAGTTTCGAACCCCAAAAGCTACCGTGACGGCATCAAATGTACTGGCCTCAAACGGCAGGTTCTCAGAATCACCAGACCGCAGTTCAATTCTGTCGGTGAGTTTCTTATCGGCAATCTTCTTTCGGCCTACGTCGAGCATCCCCTCTGAAATATCGACACCAATAATTTTCTCGGGATTGAGTGAAAGGGCCTGTATGGCAAAGTCACCCGTGCCGGTGGCAACATCCAGGATAAGTTTCGGCTTGTGATCAGATAAAAACCGAATGGCCTTTCGACGCCATCCTTTATCGATACCGAGACTCAAAAAGTGATTCAGGAAATCGTAACGATGGCTTATGTTGTCAAACATCTTTGCCACCTGTTCCTTTTTACCTGTCTTTTCCGCTTTATAGGGAAGTACCGTCATATGCTTTTAGCCGGTGCGAAGTTAGGCGGTTCGACCGTAGAAAAAAACGCAGAATCTCTCAGATTTTGGAGTAACGACTACTTGCCACAATGACACGAAGGCACTAAGAAACCACTAAGCATTTCATTTGTGAGCCTTTGTGACTTGGTGCCTTAGTGGCAAAATGCGATTTCGAACAAGCTGATGATGGACTAAGGCGCGAATGGAGTTTCACCTACTTCTGAAGGACTTTGAATTCAACCCGGCGATTCAGTTCGCGACCTTCATCTTCGTCGTCGTTGCTGGCCAAGGGCTTGGATTCACCATAGCCGACAGCTTTAATCCTGCGGGCATCGATACCTTTTTTCGTGAGGTAATCTTTTACCGCATTGGCGCGGCGTTGCGAAAGCGTGGTGTTGTAGGTCTTTGATCCAAAGTTGTCGGCGTGACCTCCAATTTCAATAATCATCGCTTCATTCTGACGCATCATGTTCTCCAGCTTATTCAGCTCGGTATACGATTCGGTCTGGAAGGTCGCTTTGTTGAAATCAAAGTAAAGGTTTCTCAAAATAGAGGATACACCTACTACCAGTTTGCGCATCTCAATAGTCTTCGTCAAAGTTTTCTCCGCTGTCGTTGCGCCTTCGATCTTGACCACCTGGTTTTGGAAAACATATCCATCACTTTCTACCATCAGCCTGTAGTCTTTGGCTTTCGTATTGGTGATCGAGAATTCGACAACGCCTGTACCATTCGGCGATGCGCCGACTACCACGTTGTCCTTTGCTCCCTGCAGTCTGATCTTGGCGTCCAATGGAGTTTTATCCGTAGCATCGACAACCGTCACCACGTACTTCAATGGTACGATAGGTTTCTTCGGTTCAACTTTGGTCTCAACCTTAGGTTCGACAACCACCACAGGCGGCGTAGTCGTGGTGTCCTTGGGCGTTTCTACGACCGGGGTCTTGGCAACCACCGGCTCGGTATTTTTGAGTCCTTCAGGAATGGTGATCAAATAAATATCCGTGTAGCCCATTCCATCTTCGCGCACGGAAGAATAGTACGCGCGCTTCGTGTCTTTCGACGCCACAAAATAAATGTCGTTGTCGGGGGTGTTGATGGGATAACCGAGGTTGGTAGGTTCGCTCCACTCGTTGGAAGTCGGATCGAATGTCGCCCTGAATACATCAAAGCCACCCATACCTTTGCGGCCCTTGCTGCTGAAGTAAAGTGTCACGCCATCATAGTCGATGAAGGGTGCATCGTCATCCATTTCCGTGTTGATCTTCGGACCGAGGTTTTTCACGTTGGCCCATTCTCCCTTGCTGTCTTTCGTGGCGCGGTAGATATCCAATCCTCCAAAACCTCCGGGGCGATTACTGGAGAAGTAAAGCGTTTTCTGGTCGCTGGAGATAGAGACTGACTTTTCTTCAAAGCTTGAGTTGATGATGCCCGGCAATGCAATCGGTAGACTCCATTTACCATTTTCGCGAATGCTGTAGTAGATATCACCGCCATTATCGTCGTTGAACATAAACAGCGTATTACCGTCGGCTGACAAAGCAAGGTTTGAGTTGTGCGTGGGCGTGTTCACCGGCTCACCAATGTTCTTGGCAAAAGCCCAGGTTCCCCCCGACTTGGTAGAATAGAAAATATCCTCCCACGGTTTGTTATCATCGGCCACGTTCTGGTTCAAGTTGTCTTCTCTTCTGCGCGTGGTAAATACAATCTCCGTTTCGTTTTCATTCAATACGGGAGCGTAATCTTCAAATTCGGAATTGATCTCCCGCCCGATATTGACGATTGAAAAATTGCCTGGCTTCGACACGAATTCCTTTCCGTTCTCACATTCAAAAATGGCGCGGTCAACAACGGCAAGATCTACTTTATCGCGGCCCTGGTAGTTGGACTTCTTGGCCAACTTCTCCTTGTACATGTTGTAATACTCAATGGCTTTGTCGAATTGCTCGCCATACTGGTAACTCTTTCCAATGGAGTATTCGATATCGAAGCGATAGTCGGGATCCTGACGGAGCACGCGCAAGAAGTACTTTCCGGCCAGTTCTTTTCCGATGGTCATCAGGTGTAAGCGGCCGGCTTCGTAGTTGGCTTTTATGAAGGTACTGTCGAGATCAGCGGCCGTAACCACCAGTTCTCGGGCATCGTCAATAGCTTTGGTTTCAGCCATGATACCTTCGGCCAACTCCATGTATTCCCGGGCGGTTTCCTTGGGGTCTTGTTGACTAAATCCAGGTGTAAGAGAGGCCAATAAACAAGCTAAAAAAATCAGTACACGTCGGATACTGGACATTGTTTAAAAAATTTTAACCCTAAAATAACAAGAAAATCATACCCCAAGATAGCAAAAACTGGTGATTTTGAAACATCCAACCAAAATCATAAGGCACAGGGTACTTACATTCTTAGTATTTTGCCCTTCAATCATTACTTGAACAAATGACCATTACCTCGGCCGAGTTCATTTCCAGCCATAACGACCACAAGAAATCGCCCCCACCCGATAAGCCGGAGTTCGCCTTCATCGGCCGCTCCAACGTAGGTAAGTCTTCGCTGATCAACATGTTAGTTAAGTCGCGGGGATTGGCAAAAACGTCGTCGACGCCGGGCAAAACACAAACCATTAATCACTTTCTGATCAACCAAAACTGGTATCTGGTCGACCTGCCGGGCTATGGGTACGCGAGCGTGAGCAAATCGCTCCGCGCTGGCTTTGGAAAGATGATCGAAGATTACCTGATGCATCGCGAAAATCTTTCGTGCCTTTTCATCCTCATCGATTCACGATTGGACCCACAAAAGATAGACCTCAGTTTTATTCAGTGGGCAGGCAGCAAAGGAATTCCACTGGCGCTCGTCTTCACCAAATCAGACAAACTTAAACGCGGTGAGCTGGCCAGAAACACCAAGAAGTTTGAGGACACCTTGCTAAAGGATTGGGAAGAATTGCCGCCGCGGTTTATTACCTCCACCGAAAAGAAACTTGGAAGGGAGGAGTTGTTGGACTTTATCGACGAGGCGCTGGCAAATAAATAAGCACCAAATCGCAAATCACAATCAAGCACCAAATCACGAGCACCAAATTTCAAACAAATACTAAATCCCAAATCACAAACAAACATCAATTGGTACTTTTTGAAACTTGGAGCTTGGAATTTGTTTGAATTTTGGTGCTTGGTGCTTGGTAATTCCGGGGCTCTCCCGTCGAAAATTTTGAATCTTGAATCTTGAATTTTCAATCCAAGTCTCGTTAGCTTTACGCCTCAATAATTAGACTATGACAATCGCTGATTTAGCTACGGTTTCCGGCAAGGGTGGACTTTACAAGGTAGTAGCGCCAACCAAATCGGGTGTAATTCTCGAATCGCTGGACGAATCCAAAACAAAACTGGTAGCCACCACCAATCACCGTCTGTCGTTACTCAACGAGATTTCAATCTATACCACCACAAAAGAAGGAACGGTTGCCCTGGCGGATGTTCTTAAAAAAATTCATGCGGACTTCGGCAACGACCTGGGCATCGACGGAGAGTCCGATGCATCAGAACTGAAATCATTCATGAAGTCCGTGCTTCCCGAATTTGATGAGGATCGTGTTTACACCTCAGATATTAAGAAGCTGATCAAATGGTATGGCATCATCGGAAAGTATGCGCCTGAAATCCTTACCGCGCAAGCTGAAACCAAAGAAGGATAGTTCTATCCTTGCTGAGCAATAGCTTTCTCTACCATGTTCTTCGACCCGACGTAAAACGCAGTGCGTTGGTGAAGGCTATACGGTTTGATATCCAGGATACGCTGCGTTCCATCTGACGCGATGCCACCTGCTTGCTCGGCAACAAACGCCAGCGCGTTGCATTCGTACATCAAGCGAAGTTTTCCGTTGGGATCTTTGGCCGTGGCCGGATAAATGTAAATGCCTCCCTTCAACATGTTCCGATGAAAATCAGCAACGAGCGACCCAATGTATCGCGCCGTATAATTTTTGTCTTTACAATGCTGGACGTAGGCCTTCACGGGTGGCGCAAAAGAATTAAAGGATCCTTCGTTGATGGAAAAGATTTTACCATCCACGGGCATTGTTAAATGCGGATGCGACAGGAAGTATTCGCCCAACGTAGGCTCATAGGTAAATCCGTTTACACCGTGTCCGGTGGTATACACCAGCATTGTGGACGACCCATACAGCACATACCCAGCGGCCACCTGATCCGAACCCTTTTGTAAAATATCCTCTTCCCGGATGGGCGTACCCATCGGACTTTTCCGCCGGTAAATAGAAAAAATCGTTCCGATCGAAACGTTCACATCGATATTGGATGATCCATCCAACGGATCGATGGCGATAACGTACTTGCCATCATTGTTAAGGTCGACGAAGGATTCCGCTTCTTCCGAAACCAACGCGCAAACCTCTCCCCCTTTGGCCAATGCGCGCGTGAACCGGATATTGGCCAGCACATCCAATTTTTGCTGCTCGTCGCCTGCTGTATTGTGGGATCCGACGGCGCCCATCAAATCGATTAATCCCGCTTTGTTTACTTCCCGGTTCACTACCTTGGACGCCAGGGCTATGTCGCGCAGCAGCTGGGATAGCTCCCCGCTGGCGTAAGCGAATTGGTCCTGGTTATTTTTGATGAATCGATCCAGGGCTGTGCCAATGGATTGGGCAATTCTTGAGGATTCGATACTTGGTGTGTTGGTGATATTGGATGATCTTTGCATGGCTCAAATAAGGGCTCAAAGGTAATTCCGCAAACGATTTAGTGAAACAAAATGAAGGTTTTTAAATTTGGCGGGGCATCCCTGAAAGATGGCACCGGCGTTCAAAATGTGGCCACTATTATCCGCAATCACGGTGGGTCGTCCAAACTGCTCGTGGTGGTTTCGGCCATGGGAAAAACGACCAACGCGCTGGAGAAGATTTTGAGCCTAAAGCGTTCGGGTCAAGCCAATCAGGCCGAAATCGAAGGCCTGAAAACCTATCACAAAGCCATCACGGAGAAGGTATTCCAAAACCCAACTTTTGCCAATCAGGTCCTCGACGAACTTTTCAGTGAACTGGATATCGAACTCGAAGCACCCGGCGACTACGACCAGGTATACGATCAGATTGTGTCATTGGGCGAGTTGATGTCGTCGGTCATTGTGCACCATTACCTGTTGGAGCAGGGCATCGCTTCTCATTGGATTGACGCACGCGAATACGTTCACACCGATCACGCCTATCGCGAGGGTAAGGTTGAGTGGGTAAGCACGTCGGCAAGCATTCAAAAATTGCGGGCAACACTCGAAAAAGAAATCGTTATTACACAGGGATTTATTGGTCGCGCAGAAAATGGATATTCAACCACGCTGGGTCGCGAGGGCTCTGATTTTTCCGCGGCGATTTTCGCATCGTGTCTCCACGCCGAGTCTGTTACGATCTGGAAAGATGTACCTGGCGTGATGAGCGCCGATCCAAAACGCTTGCCATCGGCCACGGTGTTTGCCGAACTTCCGTTTCAGGAAGCCGCGGAGATGACCTACTATGGCGCCAGCGTCATTCACCCGAAAACAATCAAGCCACTGGCCAATCAAGGTATTCCCCTGCTGGTTAAAAATTTTGAAAATCCCCTGCTGCCCGGCACGCGAATCCACGAATGTAAAGTAGAAAACTTACCGCCCTTGATCGTCTTCAAAGACCATCAGTGTCTCGTGTCATGCAAGGTGACGGACTACACCTTTGTCAATGAGCAACAACTCAGCACCATTTTCCATGCGCTGTCAGATTTGGATTTACGCATGAACGTGATGCAGAATTCAGCGATCTCTTTTTCCTTTTGCCTAGACTTTCGCGAGAACAAGGTGATGGCGTTGATTCAAAAGCTGCAGCAATATTTTGAAGTGTACTACAACACGGGCCTCACGCTGATCACGATAAAAAACTACGACGCGAAAACGTTCGACTACTATCGCAATCACGCTGGCGTGATCATGGAGCAATCGTCGCGTTCCACGTTACAGGTTTTGATCAAGCCTTAGCCTTTTGAAAAATGTTCCTTCTCCAGGTGGGCGATGAAGGAATCCATCGTACGATTCAGGATATCAAACACTTCCTGAAAATCGCGTTCCGATCCATAGTAGGGATCGGGCACATCCTTTCCCTTTCCATTCGGATCAAACTCACGCATGAGCTTGACCTTATCGCGGTGCGAACCTGCTTTGGATAGTCGAAGAATATTCTGATGATTGGAGTTATCCATCGCAAGAATCAAGTCGTAGTAATCCAGATCATCCGCGCACAACTGCCGGCCGAGGTGTTTAATGGTGACGCCATTTTTTTGGGCGTTGGCGATTGTCCGGTGATCTGGTAAATCGCCGACATGGTAATTCGCCGTTCCACAGGAGTCGGCTTCCACCAACGATTCAAGACGGCCGCCTTTAATTTTGTGTTTGAAAACTGCTTCCGCCAGTGGTGACCGGCAGATATTCCCCAGGCAAACAAAGAGTACTTTCACGCTATCCATTCCTCCAATTTAAAATTAAGTGTATCGCCGGCCATTCTGGAAAAACAGGTGTTAAACCTATGTAAACCGGTTTTATCGACAAAATAATATCAAATGAGGTTACAAAATCAATAGCCGCCTGATTCATCCATGCATAGCACACTTTTTTAAGTACTGCCTTTTGGTTTGAAAAGCCGCTTCGAAAGAGGTGGCTTTTCTATTTTTATTCGTCATTCTTTCGCGGTTGCTTACATTTAGCTTTTCAAATCCGAGCTATGGAATTCATCAAAGTAACCGAACAGCACTTGCCTGCAGTTGCCCTCATCCAACTCAACCGACCCAAGGAGCTCAACGCACTCAACACACAATTGATGCAGGAGTTACGGGATATACTACAACAACTCGACAGGAACGACCAGGTACGGGTCGTTGTGATCACCGGCAATGAACAAGCCTTTGCGGCAGGAGCGGACATCAAACAGATGGCCGACAAAAGTGCTATCGACATGTTGATCATCGATCAGTTCAGTACGTGGGATCAGATTCGGAAAACAAGAAAACCTATTATCGCCGCCGTTTCCGGTTTTGCCTTGGGTGGTGGATGCGAACTGGCCATGACCTGCGACATGATCGTTGCCTCGGAGACGGCGAAGTTTGGACAACCTGAAATTAAGATCGGCGTGATGCCCGGGGCCGGCGGAACACAACGTTTAACGCGCGCCATTGGAAAAGCAAAAGCAATGGAGCTAATCCTCACCGGTCGTTTTATCTCCGCAGAGGAAGCGCACTTTTATGGATTGGTGAACAAAGTCGTTCCTGTCGAAATGTATTTGCATGAGGCCCTGCAACTCGCTTCTGAAATCGCGCAGATGTCGCCCATCGCGGTACTGTTGGCTAAGGAGGCTGTGAATCGGTCTTTCGAAACGCATTTGGATGAAGGCCTGATGTTCGAGCGCAAAAACTTTTATATGACATTTGCGTCCGACGATCAGAAAGAAGGAATGAAGGCTTTCATCGAAAAACGCAAAGCCGAGTACAAAGGAAAGTAACACGCTATGAATTGGTTCATCCTGATTGTCGCTGGATTATTTGAAGTAGGATTCACCACCTGTCTCAGTAAAGCAAAGGACGCAACGGGCGCACTAACCTATTGGTGGCTGGCAGGGTTCGCGGTGAGCCTTTCGTTGAGCATGTATTTCTTGTACCTGGCAACCCGTACGCTTCCCATGGGTACAGCCTACGCGGTATGGACGGGCATTGGCGCCGTAGGAACAGTGATCATGGGCATCGTTTTCTTTAAGGAATCTGCAGACTTCTGGCGGCTGTTCTTTATCATCACCCTTATCGGGTCAATCGTTGGCTTGAAGTTCGTTTCGAATTAAACGCAAATAAAGACCGCGTTCGGACCGCGCGTCCGGAAATTATTCTAACTTAGAATAACTGACTCAGCCCTCGATGAAAAAAGTCTTCTACCCACTCCTGATTGCCTTAGGAATTGCGTTTACATCTTGTGATCATGTAAAGCCAAAACCGCCAGAAGCATCAACACTGGATACTTTACTTCATCCACCCCTGTCGGTCATCAATCTTCCTGTTCAGTATCGCGTTTCCGCATTACAGGAACTTCTAAACGAAAAAATTAAAGGAACCTTCGTCAAGAAATGGATGGCCATCGGCGACAAAGGCGACAGCATCTACCTGGAAGTTTCGCGCCGTCGTGAAATTACTTTGCGGCGTGAGGAGAGAACCTTGATCTATGCCATACCCTTAAGGATATCCGGACTAGCGAAGGCCAAGGTTATCGGTATTAAGGTGAAGAACGAGACTCCGGTGGAAGCCGAAATTGATCTGCACCTGGCAACTTCCCTCCACCTCGATCCGATGTGGAACCTGATCCCCGAAACGCGCATTGAGAAAATAACCTGGGTGAAAGAACCCTCTATTAAAGTAGCTTTTACTAAAGTCAACCTGCGGAAGCCGATCGAAAATATTCTCAACAGCAAGGAAACTCAAATCGTTGAAAAAGCTGACAGCGTCATTCAGCATATGCTGAAAACCCGCCAGGTGGTTCAAAAGCTGTGGATGGATATTCAGAAACCTATCCGCATCAATAAAAAGGGAGTTCAGGTTTGGTTAAAAGCGCATGCTGAAAATCTCAGCGGCCATTTGGAAGAAACTGAATCCGACCTCATCAGCTTGAACTTTGAACTGACAACCCACACGTCCATCATCTATGAGGGAGATTCTGTTCCACCATCCAATCCTACCCTTCCGAATTTCAAGCGTTCAACCAGCGCGGGCGACAGCTTGAATATTTATGTACATACGCTTTTGCGTTTTGAAATCATCAACAAGTTTCTCAATGAAGAACTACACGATAAACCGTTGGCCGCGAAAGGTTTTACCACCACCATCAAGCACCTGAACATTTACGGAACGCCAACGGGCATTGCTATAGAGATCAAAGTGAAAGGCGATGTTGATGGAAATCTATATGTTCGGGGGACACCGGTGTACGATACACTCGACCACACGTTGAAAGTCGTCGACTTTGATTTTGACATCGACTCTGAAAATTCTTTTGTGAACTCCGCCGATTGGCTACTGCATACCACCGTGCTTGACCTGATCGCCGAAAAGCTCAGGGTTCAGGTTGTGCCCCTTGCAGCATTGCTCCCTAACCTGATCATGAGCGCCGTCGAAAAAGGAAAGACAGGAGAAAAAATCGATGTGATCGTTGATACCCTGGCTGTACATCCTAAAGCGATCGTTACTACGAAAGACAACATTCAACTGATTGTTCACGCCTCCGGTCGTGCCAAGCTCGGTCTGGAGAAGAAAATATTCGAGAAGAAAAAGAAACCCGCCGCCGCGCCGCTTCCTTAAAATTACACGTCAGACTTGTTGATTTTCGTTTTCAGCGATGAGCTGCTGGATGTTGTGCACAGCCTTGTCGAGTTGGCGGCCAGCTTCGCGGAGCAATTCTATGTATTGCATTTTATCGTCTAAAGAGTCGGCGGACTGAATGATGTTGATAAGACCCAGGATCCGCGTGAGGGGGCCCCGGAGTTTATGCGCGTTGTTGAATGCATAATCCGCGAGCACTTTGTTTTGATCTTCCAACTGATGCGTTCTCTCCTGCACCAATACTTCAAGGTTGGCGTTCATGGCGGTGATCTCTTCATTGAGGTGACGTAAATTGTCTGCCTGTGCCGTGATCTCTTCCTTTTGCTGGTCAAGCTCCTGGTTCTTGTGCGAGAGCTCGCCGTTAATCAACATTAACTGTTCCGCCTGTAGTGTTATTTCTTCCTGCTTTTCGAGGAGATTCAGATGCTGAATGCGAAGAGCCTCCGCCGACTTATTGAATGAGCGTTCCAGCATGCCAAGCTCGTCGCGGCTGCGTTCTTCAACCTGGATGTTCAAGTTTCCTTTCCCCAACTCTATGGTCGCCTTGGCGAGTTTCCGAATGGGCCGTGTAAGCGTGACGGCAATCAGGAATGACACCAGAATTACCAGGCCAATGACGACACCTACAATCACAAAAAAGTTAAGGGCAAAAGTCCGGATGGGTTCAAGCGCTTCATCAAGATCTATTTCAGCACGGAGTGACCAGGAAACATCGGGGACATTCAAGGTAGTGAAGGACGTTAACACATCCTTGCCCCGATAATCAATGGATGGCAATGTGCCGGAGTCCTGGCCGGTTGTTTGCACCAGCGTCTCATTACAAACGGAAAGAAGAAGGGCGGTTCGTCGGTAGAAGGAAATCAAGTCCAACTCGCGTGGGCTGATGGGCATGTCCTTCGTTTCGCTTAAGAACTTTTCGGGAGACTCAAGAATGAATCTCGAGTCGGTTCGCATTTTACAATCCGATCCAACAATGTAACTCTCGCCCGTCGCGCCAAGGCCTACTTCGCTCCATTCTTCATCGCTCGTCGTTAGCTGGTTGATCTTTTCAATGGGTATTTGGAAGACAAAAGTTCCGACACGTTTTTTCTCGTCGTAGATGGGAGCAGCGATGAAGGCTACCGGAGCCATAAATGATGGAAGGTAGGATTCAAAATCGATCATCACGGCCTTCTTCTCTTCCGCATGACGAACCTTCCGGAACAATCTACCCAAGTTTGAATTCGCATGCGCATCCGATAGCAAGCTCGTTCCGAAATCTACTTCCTTGTTAGCGCTGTAAATGATAAAGCCGGTTTCGTCCTCTATCATCAACACGTCATAGAAGTCGTTCAGTTGCGCGAAGGTTGCAAACGTGTTGTGGTATTTATCGTGCACCGTCCGGTATGGATTCGGTGGAGCAGCAGCAATCGGATCAACGAGGTATTGCATTTGCAGGATTACTGAACGCGCATCATTTGGAAAGAGCTTGTCAACAGAAAAAGTATCTGGATGGATAGGGTGCAGACTCTGCACAAACTGTCCTGCATAATAGTCACGGAGTTGTTCCGGATAGCGAGATGGAACGGACACCGATCGCAATTCAGAAAAGGCTTTGTTGAAATCCCTGAACCCGTTTACGGTGATGTTGGCATCAGCAAAGTAGATAACCCGCCGCCGAACCTGATCAAAGTACGATTCAACTTCCTTCCTTTTCGTTTCTCTCACGGTCCTGAGGTGATCGTACGTTCGCTCCTTCAAGCTTTTAACGCTCTGGCTGTAAAACCAATACATAGAAAGCGCTAACGGCCCGACGCACAGGACGAAAAACGAAAAGGTAATCTTATGCCGGATGCTCCTAAACATAGTCTGGAACCCGCCGGAGGGTCATTAAATAAAGTTAATGGATTCGAGGCTTCGATGCTATGGATAACCTAATAAATGAGGATGGGATTATTTGAATTTCAGCCTTGGGCCGACTTGCCCGTAAGCAAGGCATGACATTGTTTGGCAATCTCCAATTCCTCATTCGTTTGAATGACCAGTATCTTGACCGGTGATGTCGGTGTGCTGATCTCGAATAGTCCTTTTCCACCTGCTTCATTCTTCTTCTCATCCAGGTGAATACCAAAAAATTGGAGCCGGGAGGCAACCAGCGAACGGGTCAATACATCGTTCTCACCCACGCCACCCGTGAAGATAATAGCATCGAGTCCATTTAGGACTGCGGCATACATCCCGATGTATTTCCGGATGTGATAGGCATACATTTCGTAGGCCAGTGTTGCATCCTCATCCCCCGATTGGCGTGCGGCCTTTACGTCGCGCATGTCGCTGAAACCCGTCAGGCCAAGCATGCCACTCTTTTTATTTAGGATGTTATTCACGTCGTCCAGGGAATAGCCGAGTTGGCTGACCAAATGGAAAATTACCGACTGATCAATATCGCCCGTGCGCGTACCCATGATGAGGCCGTTCATCGGTCCAAGCCCCATACTCGTATCAATACACTTGCCATCGCGAATCGCCGACATGCTGCAACCATTGCCCAGGTGAATCGTGATGATTTTTGTGTCTTTCCTCTTCAAGTACTGAATAGCCTGCTCGGATACATATTTATGACTGGTGCCGTGAAACCCGTACGCACGAATGCCATGTTCCTTGTAGAATGAATTCGGTATGGCCATACGAAAAGCAACGGGAGGCATGCTCTGATGAAACGCCGTATCGAATACCGCCACTTGCTTTGCGGTTGGAAATATTTTCTCCGCTACTTCCATTCCTAAATAGTTCGGAGGGTTGTGCAGGGGAGCAAGCGGAAAAAGTTTTTTGATCTTTTCTTTAACGGCGTCGCTGATCAACATGGTACTCGCAAAACTTTCACCACCATGGACAGCCCGGTGGCCGACTGCATCAATGTCTTTGGGATCGTTAATCACGTGCGTTTCGCGAAGTAACTTCGCTACTTCTGTAAGTCCGGCCGCGTGATCTTTGATCACCATCTCGCGCTTGACCACATTCGCGTGTTCTCCAAATACCTTGTGCGTGATCTCCGACTCGTCCAGGCCGATACGCTCAACGATTCCAGAACAAACGGTTTCAGCCTGAGGCATCCGTATCAATTGATACTTGATTGAACTGCTGCCGGAGTTGATGACGAAGACATTCATTCTCTGTAATTGAAAGATTTAAAAATTGGAAGATTACAAAATTCAAATTTCGAATCTTGAATCTTGAATTTATTGTTGCGCCTGAATGGCAGTAATGACGACGGTATTGAAAATGTCATCTACCGTGCATCCGCGGCTGAGGTCGTTGACAGGCTTATTGAGTCCTTGCAACATGGGGCCAATGGCCAGCGCTCCGGTTTCGCGTTGCACGGCCTTGTAGGTATTGTTGCCGGTATTCAGGTCGGGGAAAATCAACACGGATGCCTGTCCCGCGACTGGAGAATTCGGCATCTTTTTCTTCCCTACTACCGGATCGACCGCGGCGTCGTATTGTATCGGACCTTCCACTTTCAGCTCCGGGCGTTTCTGCTTTACAATCTCGGTTGCCTTTCTCACTTTCTCCACATCAGCGCCTTCACCGGAAGTACCGGAAGAATACGAGAGCATGGCGACCTTAGGTTCAATACCAAACATCACGCTGGTCTCTGCGGATGAAATAGCGATGTCCGCCAGCTGCTCGGAAGTTGGATTTGGATTTACCGCACAATCACCAAAAATGGAAACGCGGTTGGGCAAGCACATAAAGAACACAGATGATACGGTGGCAACGCCAGGTTTCGTCTTTACAAATTGCAAGGCGGGCCTTATCGTATGTTGCGTGGTGTGCGCGGCACCAGATACCATGCCGTCTGCTTCACCTTTATACACCATCATTGTTCCGAAGTAGGACACATCGAGCATCAGGTCGCGCGCCATTTCCAACGTTACGTTCTTTGCCTTCCTTAATTCGTAAAGCGTATTCACGTACTCTTCGTAACGATCGGACTTCGCGGGGTTAACAATGGCTATGCGGTCAAAATTGAGTTGCAGATTCAGACGGAGGGCAGCGGCTTCAATATTTTCTTTCACGCCAAGGATCGTCAAGTCGACCAGATCTTGTTTCTCCAACATATCCGCGGCGATCAAAATCCGATCGTCGTCACCTTCGGGGAGGACGATGTGTTTTCTCTTTTCTTTTGCGCGCTTCACCAACTGGTATTGGAACATGCGCGGGGTAATACTGGTCGTTCGGAAACCGATGATCTTCTTCTCAAGCGCTTTGATGTCGACGTGCTTGTCAAACAAGCTGATGGCCAGCGCAATTTTGTCCTTGTTGTCCGGTGAGATACGTGGCTGCGTGCGCGACACATTGTTCACTGTTTTGAAGGTACCGGTCTTAACTGAAATGATCGGTACTACAGTATCCAGGCCTTTTATGAGTTCCGTGATCGTCGCTTCTGGTACTAACCCTCCTGTCAGGATAATGCCGGATATCTTTGGATACCGCTTCGAGATGTTTGCCTGAAGCGCGCCGATAATGAGGTCGCTGCGATCGCCTGGCGTAACGATCAAGGTGTCTTTCCCAATCCGCGCCAAACAATTGTGAAGCTGCATGGCGCCCACGATGGGATGATCCACCGGGTTGGACAATTGATTTTCTCCGAACAAGATGGTGCCACCAACCGACTCAAAAACTTCCTTCATGGTAGGAAGGCTCAATTCCTTATTCTGTGGAATTGTGGTGACGATAATACCTTTGGGTAAAATGTCAGTCAACCTCGTTCTTATTTCTTCCTCTTTCTCGGCATCGATCTTGTTGGCCGCTACCGTTATCACCTGAACATTGTTGTCGATATAACTCCGCGCGTTCGCCATCGCTGTGTCGACAATCTCCTGCGTGGTTTTTTCATCGCCCCGCACGATCAAGGCGACGGGCAACCCAAGATTTTTTGCGATCGAAACGTTGCCGTCAAATTCCAGGTCGGTGCTGCCGCCCATAAAGTCCGTACCCTCCACGACGACAAAGTCATGCTTTTCCTGGAGTCGTTTGAATTTCCCGATGACGGTGTCGATGATATAAGATTCCTTGCCGGCGTTGCAAAGTTGAATCCATTGACTGCGGGTAAACGCGTACATGTCGTCGAGCGGCGCAGCCAATCCGAAGTGGCGCGCCATGGTAAACAAGTGACGATCTTGCTCCGGTGTTGCTCCGCTAATGACGGGTTTGAAGTAAGCGATCTTTTCCGTCTTGCTGGACAACAAATTCATCAACCCCAAAGCGATGACTGATTTGCCTGAAAATGGTTCGGTGGTCGAGAGGTATACCGCGTTTGTCATAGTCACTGAATCTACGAATGTAAAGCTATCCAATTTGGAGTATGTCACACCGGTTGGTGATTCGATCCGGTCAGTTTTTTTGACTGATTGTTGTCAGTTCCTGAATTGCTGTTTGTCCTTGATGTCGATCTACTTCTTCGGCTTGACGGTATTGCCATAGTAAGAAATTGCGGCTTTATCAGCGCTGGTAATATTTACCGTGGTACGTCCTGTCTTAGACACATCGAGATTAATACGTGGGGATGATCTTACATCTTTAGGACGAATGGTAACCCTCCACCCTCCTTTCTTCTTTTCGGCGATGGCATGCTCAAAGTCACGAGAGGTGAAGGTCATGCCGGCATCGTCTGTATTATACGAAGCGTTATAGGCGCGACCGATGTAGGGCAAATCCACTACCACGGTGTCGCCTGTCACTTTAATGGCGTAGCCCGGTGTGAGCTGACGCATGCCACCGCGCTGAGGTGTCATGGATTCAGCTTCAAAAGTATATCGCTTGCTTTCCAACAGCGCTTTGTATTCATCTTGCGCGCGGACCTGTATTTGAATGACCACGAACAAAAGTATGAGGACGTACAAGGAGTGTTTCATATCAATGTCTTTACCTGGCTAATTTACCGTTTCCATTTGAAAAAATAATACGCGGGATGATCCCGCCGAATCTTATCTTTGCCGCCCATGACCTCGTTGGAACAGCTGCAAAAAACATTTGAGCTCATCAAACTCGAGCGACAAGCTGACCTGGAATACTATAGGAACAAAGTATTGCAGCGGTCCATCCACCAGCGCACGCAGGAAGGTACCACGTGGTATCCCGTGACATTGCGCCGCGACTACATTGGCACGGGCGAACGATTGATCATTGAAGTCGAACGCACCAATCACCTGGACGAACCCCATACCTTCCAAAGTGGAAAATCGGTAAGCGTATTTTCGAACGCGTCCGGGAAACCGGAGCGACACCACCAGAACGGTGTGATCAATTATGTGCGCGACAATATCATGGTCATTACCTTGAACGGCGAGGAGTTGCCAGATTGGTTTCAGGATGGACTTCTCGGCATTGACGTGATGTTCGATGAAATGACTTATCGCGAGATGGAGTTCGCTTTGAAAGAAGTGATGAAGGCCGAAGAAAACCGGACCGCGGAACTTCGCGAAATTCTGTTGGGAAGTGCGCCCAGCAAAAAACGTATCAACAACATCGTCGAGGGCATTAGCGGAAATCTGAATTCAAGTCAGGAAGGTGCCCTACAGAAAATCGTCAACACCGATGACATCGCATTTATCCATGGTCCGCCAGGAACAGGAAAAACAACGACGCTCGTTCAGGCCATCAAGAAAACCGTCAGCGCGGAACGCCAGGTTCTCGTTTGCGCGCCCAGCAACGCCGCCGTGGATTTGTTAGCCGACAAACTGAGCGAACAAAACCTGAGCGTGCTTCGCATTGGCCACCCTGCTCGCGTCACCGAGCAGACGTTGAGCAAAACTATGGACGCGAGAATTGCCGGGCACAATCACTACCCGGAACTTCGTGAGTTGCGCAAACGCATGGAACAACTCAAGAGCACCGCTTACAAGTACAAACGAAATTTTGGTTACCACGAACGCGAACAACGAAAGTTGCTTCTTCAGGAAGTCAAAATGTTGAAGTCCGATGCGGACATGCTTGAATTTTATATTGTCAACGACTTGCTGCAAAATAGCGACGTCATCTGTTGCACATTGGTAGGTTCCAGCCATCCTGTTCTTCGCGGGAAGAAATTCAAAACTGTTTTCATCGATGAAGCCGGGCAAGCCTTGGAACCAGCTTGTTGGATTCCCATCCTGCGATCTGAACGTGTCATCTTCGCCGGTGATCATTTTCAGCTTCCACCCACAATCAAGTCCAATGAAGCCGCGCGCATGGGCCTGGCGAAGACGTTGTTCGAAAAAGGCATCGAAAAACATCCGGGACAATCGGCCATGTTAAAGGTGCAATACCGGATGAACGAGTGGATCATGAAATTCTCGTCGGCGCATTTTTATCAGAACGAACTGGTGGCGCACGACAGTGTGCGGAATGAAGTACTCCGGCTCAATCAATCGCCCGTGGGTTTCATTGATACCGCCGGCTGCGGCTTTAACGAAAAACAAGATCGCGAAACCCTTAGCCGCCTGAATGAAGAAGAAGCCCACCTCGTGATCCGACAGGTCGAAAAACTGGTGGAAGAAGTTGGCCTGGAGGAATGGCTTCAGCAACGAATTTCCATTGGCATCATCACCCCTTACCGGGCACAGGTGGATCACCTGCACAAACTCGTCGAGGCGTCTTACCTCCTCGAACCGCTGAACACCTTGATGGCAATCAATACTGTTGACGCATTCCAGGGGCAGGAACGCGATGTTATCGTGATCAGCTTTGTGCGCAGCAACGATAAAGGCGAGGTAGGTTTCCTGGGCGACGTCAGACGGACGAATGTGGCCATGACCAGGGCAAAGAAAAAACTGTTAATGATCGGCGACTCCGCCACGCTTGGCGCGCACGCTTTCTACCTGGAACTATTGAATTTCGTGCAGGAAAATAATTTTTACAAGAGCGCCTTTGAATTGATCAATTAACCTGGCCGGGCAATATGACATTAAACATGCTCCCCGAGTAAAGTTCGCTCTCAAATTCGATGCGGCCCTGTAGCTTGTCTACCGCCTTGCTCACAATGTACAGGCCCAAGCCGTTTCCTTTCGATAGCGCATTGCCGCGAAAGTACATTTCAAAAATCCGTGAGTGAAGTTCCTGCGGAATACCTTGCCCGTTATCGCGAACTGAAATAAGGACACCTTCGTCCACCGTCTTTACTTGCACGCGAACCCGCGGCTCGTCAGTAGCACAAAACGCAATCGCGTTCTCAATCAGGTTTTCCAAAATGATTTTTATTAATGCCGGGTACGAGAAGAAGGGTTTCTGAAGGTCGAACACGGCGTCCGCCACGATCTTCTTTTTCTCCATCTCCGGGCGCATATTCGAAAAAAATTCCTGCACCAATTCCTTAAAGAAAACTTCCTTATACACCAGCTGCTGTCCGCCGACATCGGATATCGATTGCAGCTTCACCAGCATCTTATCCAGGTTGTGAGCCGTTTCGCGAACGCGCTCAAATAATTCGAGCGCGTTGGGATCTTTAACGGTAATCTTCGCCACCTCAGCCAAACCCATGAACGTTGTCAACGGCCGGCGAAAATCGTGCGACGACCGGTAGAAGAATGTATCCAGTTCGTGATAAGCTTTTTTGAGGTCGGCGGTTCGGCTCTCAACCTCCTCCTCAAGATTTCTATTGATGGACAAAATAGTTTGATGCGCCTCGATGAGTTCTTCGCTCTGCGCCTGAATCTCTTCGTTTTTTTCGGTGACCTCGTAATTCAGCCGCGACAACGCCAGGTTGCTTTCAGTCAGCTCTTCCGTTTGCGTCTGTATTTCCTCATTCTTTTCAGCGAGGCTTCGATTCGTTGATTGGATCCTTTTATTGAACCGGTAGGTTGTCCAGGCAAACCACGAAACGATGATTAGTCCAATCGCCGCCGCCCAACTGATCGCCCGCTGTTGATTGGTCATCATTCGTTGCAAGTTCAGTTGGTTTTCTTTCAGTTCATTTTCCTGATTGAGAAATCGAATTTCCTGTTCCTTCTGCTCCACCTTATACATCGCTTCCATTTCCGCCAGCTTGGCGGTGCCACGTTCAGAAAAAATCGAGTCGTTGAGTTTCGTGAACAGCATAAGGTAGTCGTTCGATTTTTTGTAATCGCCCATGGCGTTATACAGGGTGGCGTAGGTGCGCGCGTTGTCGCGCTTTTGAACCAGGGAGCCGGACTCGTTCGCATACTCGCTCGCAATTTTCAAATACCCTTCAGCATCCTCGAAGCGCTTCAAGGCAATCAACAGGTCGGCGATGGAGTTCGTCGTTCCACTGAGCTCTTTCTTGTTCCCGACGCGCCTTTCAATGTCGAGCGTTTTATTTCTGAATTCGAGGGCCTTGTCAAAATCCTTCTTGTCCTGGTAGATCAGCGAGATATTAAAGTACACCGCTGAAACGCCCAGGTCGTGGCCAATAGCCTCCCAAACAACTCTTGCACGTTCCAGCATCACATAGGCGCTGTCGTATTGCTTCTTGTGATAGAATACAAGGCCCTTCACATCGTACACATTCCCCAAACCTTTTTTGTCGTCAATTCGCAGGCGGATGGCTTCGGCTTTATTGATATAGTCCAACGTTTGCTCATCGTTGACACGTTCCAGTTGTATCCAGGCCAGGCGGCTATAAATGTCTCCCGACCATTTTTGAAGTTTAAGTGACTCTGAAATTCTCAAGGCTTCCAGAAAGAATTTAACAGCCATCTCATGCTGCGACAGCCCCATGTAGATTTCGCCAAACTTAAAGTACACTTCGACGATTTGCGGCGGATATTGATAGGACTCGCTCTTCTTCAGTGCTTCGTTGCAATGCACCATCGCTTCGGCAAAATGGCCGGTGCGTAAGTCGATCTCTGATTTTCGTAAATCACATTTGATGAGGTGATACGGATCCTGACTGAGCGTGGTCAGCTCGCACATTCTGATAAAGTATCGATCCGCCTGATCAAACTGAAGTTTGTTGTCGTAGTAGGTACCCAGGCCGGAGCATACCTCCGTCATGAGATAGTCGTTCCTGATTTCCTTTGTCAGAATTTCCTCGGCCTTGGAGAGGTATTCAAACGCCTCGTCATTTTTCCATTGAAGCAGGCTAACCTGACCGATGGTGCGATAAATGTTCGCGATCGTATACCGATCGTTGGTCACCAACACAATGGCGAGGGCTCGTTCCAGGTTGAGTCGTGCGGAATCATACTCGGCCATTTCAAAATACACCTTCCCCTGCATCACGTGATTGTAAGCGGTTCGCTTAGGTGCATCGGCTTCGACGGATGCTGAGAGTCGGAAAGAAGCGAGGGCTTCAGAAAAATTTCCGTTGTTAAAGTACTTTATGCCGATCAGAGTATATGCGTACTTGACGCCCGGCATGTACTTGATTTCCCGGGAAGCCTTCAAGGCATCTTGCGCATATTGAAACGCCGCACTGTCATCGAAGTCGTACAGGAAGTAACTGATCTCGCTGATCAGTTCAATTCTCTTTTTTGGATCGCGCTCCCCTTCGAGCAGGATCTTCAGGCTATCGACCTCTTTCAACTGAGCTGTCGCCCCGACAAAAGGCAATAAAAAAAATACAAGCAGGGCAACTCTGGCGTGCATGAAGGCTGAGGTCTTTTTCACTACAGGAGGACTATGTACAATCTAATTTAAAATTCGTCAATCTTAAAACTTCGACTTGCTTTTGAGATTCCTTTTTTGCCCTTACTTTGATCACGACTATGACTTGGAGTACCAGCATCTTACAGTTTTATAAAGGGCTATCTTTTTCTGGCAAAGTTCCCAAAGGCGTGTTGGTTATGAACCCCTATCAGGAGGATCACGTGTTTGAACTCTGTAGGAAATTTTATTCAAAATATTACTGCGATCAAAATCCGCGTCGACTGATTGTGGGCATCAACCCCGGAAGGCTTGGCGGTGGTATCACCGGCATCCCCTTCACGGACCCCATCAGACTGGCCGCTGAATGTGGAATCGAAAATTCTCTTTCAAAAAAAGCTGAACTGTCATCCGAATTTGTCTATCGGATGATTCGGGCGTACGGCGGTCCTGAAAAATTCTACTGTCACTATTTCATCAGCGCAGTTTGTCCGCTGGGGTTTGTTAAAGAAGGTAAGAACCTGAATTATTATGACATCCGCGAACTGCAGGATTCCGCAGAACCCTTCATCGTGAGAGCTCTTCAACAACAACTTGATCTCGGTTTCCTCCGCGACCGGTGCTATTGCCTGGGTGAGGGAAAGAACTTCGACTACCTGTCGAAGCTCAATGAAAGGTATCAGTTCTTTTCGCAGGTCATCCCGCTGTCTCACCCTCGGTTCATCATGCAGTACCGGAGAAAATCCATCGATAGCCACATCCAGACCTACCTGGACAAGCTCAATCCTTAAGAAATCAAGTCTGGTGCGATCGCCCGCATTCGGACACCATCGTTCGCTAATAACCTGAATAGGTTGGACCTATCCGGCCCCATTTGCTCGTAAAGGCCATTTTTAACGTGGCATTGATCTTGGCTAGCGGTCAGCATGATTAAGAATTATTTAACCGTAGCATTTCGGAACCTATCAAAACACAAGGTTTTTTCCGTCATCAACATATTCGGGCTTTCCATTGGAATCGCTTGTTGCGTATTGCTGGCGCTCTATATTAAAGATGAGTTTAACTACGATCGCCACTTTGCAGGATTCGATAACATTTACCGTGTAACGACCACTTTTGAACGGGGAAATGATAACACATTGCTATTTCCCAGGACTTCGCCACCGATCGGGTTGGCCTTGCTGGAGTCCGTGCCTGAACTTGAATCCGAAACCCGGGTAGTGAACCCGCCGGAGGTAGATCTACACCTATTGCGTTACGACGACAAAACTTTTTATGAAAAGCGGGGATACCTTGTTGATTCCACTTTTTTTGAAGTCTTCAACTACGACTTTGAACTGGGCGATCCGAACACAGCGTTGGATGTTCGGTCATCCGTGGTGTTGTCGCATACTGTAGCTCAAAAAATATTCCGCGGCGAGTCTCCGCTCGACAAGCAGATCATCATCAACAGCGGAAGCTCAACGGATACTTTTCGAATCACCGGGGTATTGAAACCCCTCAAACAGAAATCTCATCTCGATGCTGACTTTTACATGAACATGAACAGCCAAGGCTGGGGCGACTACATACAGGGCGAGACAACCTGGGTTGGAAATAATTTTGTGATGTGCTACCTGAAGGTGCGGGCAGGCGCAAGCACCACGGAAGTCATCAAAAAGATGAATGCCCTGCTGCAAAAGAACGGCGCTGAACATTTGAAGGAGGCCGGATTAAAGAAGACCCTTGGTCTTCAGCCTTTGAACGAAGTCAGGCTTTACTCCGCCGAACAGTTCAAAAACGAAACCTTTGCCTTCGAAGACCTTGGTGGCAGCGGAAACATTTTATACATCTACATGTTGGGCTCGATCTGTTTGTTCATCCTGCTCATCGCCTGCATCAATTTCATGAACCTGACGACGGCGAAAGCTTCTCAGCGTGCAGGTGAAGTAGGCGTCAGAAAATCTTTGGGTGCCAGCCGCCGAAACCTCATCGGCCAATTCCTGGGCGAGTCGATGACGATCGTCGTCATCGCCATGGTGCTGTCGTTGGGAATTGTACAGCTCATCATGCCCATGTTTAACGGCTTCGTTGAAAAGAACCTTTCACTCGCCGACGGAGGGATCGGATACATCGCCCTCGCCCTGACTGGCATCGCGCTGGTTACGGGATTAGTGGCCGGAAGCTATCCGGCTTTTTTCCTCTCTGCATTTCAACCCGCCAAAGTTTTAAAAGACAAACGACTGAGTGGCGGTTCATCTAACTGGTTGCGTAAAACGCTGGTCGTTTTTCAATTCGTGATTTCGATTTGCCTCATCTCGGCGATCCTCATCATCCACGAGCAGTTGACATTTGTGCAGAACAAATCTCTCGGGTTCAATCCAGAATACCGGATCGTAACACCGTTGCGCACCACTGAAGCAAGACAGGCCTACCTCAATGTGAGAGACCGGCTGAAGCAGCTGGCCGGTGTGAAGCACGTCTCAGGCTCGACAGCCGTTCCTTCATCACAAACGGTTCGCGATCTGCTGCTCTACCGCGAAGGAAGTTCAATGGAAACAGCGAAGTCGCATTTTAACATTAACATGGATGAAGACTACCTGCCCCTCCTTGACATCAAACTCATTGCCGGACGAGACCTGGTGTATGAAAAAGATTCTTTGGATTTTGACAACAACCTGCACCACATGCTGGTAAACGAGGCCAGCTTAAAAGCAACCGGGTTAACGTTGGAGGACGCCGTGGGATCGAGGTTGTTTATGGATTGGCAGGGCCGTCACATTACCTTCCAGGTTGAAGGAGTGGTCGAGAACTTCCACCAGTTCTCGATGCACCGCGACGTGACACCGATGATATTCGTGATCCCCAGCGGGCGCGATAACTTTGTAAACCTTTGTGTTGCCGTCGAAGCCAGCAGCTACGATGCAGTGTTGAAAAATATTGAAGCGGTGTGGCGTGAGCTGGTTCCCAACACGCCCTTTGAACATTCCTTGCTCAGTGAAAAAGTGAAGCAGCAGTATGATGCTGATCAGCGCATTCTCTCCATGATTACCACTTTTACCCTGATCGCGATCGTAATCTCCTGTCTCGGTTTGTACGGCTTGTCCGTGTATGTGGCTGAGCGCAAGGTTAAAGAGATCGGAATCAGAAAAGTTCTCGGTGCAACGGTGCCGGGCATCGTGGGCATGCTGTCAAAAGATTTTGTCAAACTGGTGGCGATTGCATTTGTCATCTCCGTGCCAGTGGGCTATTTCATGATGGACAAGTGGCTACAGAATTTTGCTTACAAGATCGAACTCGGCGTGATGGTCTTTGTGTTGGCGGGATTGATTTCACTGGCCATCGCCTGGGCGACGATCGGGTTTGAATCCGTTAAGGCCGCCATGGGCAACCCGGTAAACTCACTTCGCAATGAATAGTCTTCAATCCAAATAGTGTTGTTATAATTTACCCGCTTATGCTTAGAAATTACTTCCTCATCGCGATCCGGAATATTCAGCGCAATTCCGTCTACTCCTTCATCAATATTTTTGGATTAGCCATGGGACTGAGCAGCGCATTGCTAATTGCGCTCTGGGTAGCCGACGAAGTAAGCTATGACCAATTTCATGAGCATGGCGACAGGGTGTACCAGGTCTTGCAAAATAGTCCTGGCGATGATGGAATCCACACGTCCTATGCCATGCCACTTCCGCTGGTGGAAGAATTCAAGACCAATGAAAGGGATATTAAATACGTCTGCCCCACAGATTGGGGAAGTAATCACCTGCTGGTGAACGGTGACAACAGGTTCACGCTGGTGGGCTCCAATGTTGGCGAAGATTTTCTGAAGATGTTTTCATTCTCGTTGGTGAAGGGCAGTCGTGAAACAGCCTTGAACGATCCGAGCGGAATTGTCATCACCGAGTCGACCGCGAAGTCTCTGTTCGGTGATGCGGATCCCATGGGCAAGATCATCCGGGTGGACAACCAACTGGATATGACGGTAACCGGCGTGCTGAAAAATCTTCCTTCCAATTCGAGTCTGCAATTTGACTACCTCCTGCCCTTCGCCTCGTACATCGCTACGCAGGAATGGGTGAAGAACTGTTTAAACAACTGGGGTAACAATGCATTTCTGGTATACGTCGAACTTCAGCCCGGTGCGGACATTCAACAAGTACACGCGCGGACAAAAAAGGTTATTCAAGCACACGAGGAGAAATTCAAAAGTGAATTGGTTTTCCATCCACTGAAAAGCTGGCGCCTGTATTCACGATTTGAAAACGGCCACAGTGTTGGTGGCACGATCGAGTTCGTGCGGTCCATTGCGATTGTCGCTGGATTCATCCTGCTGATCGCATGCATCAATTTCATGAACATGGCTACCGCGCGCTCCGAGCGAAGAGCGCGCGAAGTCGGCATTCGAAAAACTATTGGCTCAAAACGTAAAGAGCTGGTTCTGCAATTTTTGGGTGAATCGATTCTGATCACAGCGCTTTCGTTTTTATTGGCCATTGTTATTACAGAGGTCGCGCTGCCATTCTTCAATGCATTGGTCACCAAACAACTTTCCATTCCTTATGGGGACGGACGTTTCTGGGGGTTTGCGGCATGCATCATTCTTGTCACCGGATTGATTGCTGGAAGTTATCCGGCATTCTATCTCTCCGCATTCAAGGCGGCAACCGTGCTGAAGGGGAAATTCACCAGCGGTCGAACCGCCACCCCTCGAAAGATCCTGGTTACGGTGCAGTTCTCCTTCACCATTTTTCACATCATTGGCGCCATTATCTTTTATCAGCAAATCGAACACGGCAAGGAACGGTACCTTGGATATGACCAGGAAAATCTTTTGCAGGTGGAGAACACCGGCGAAATCAACAAGAACTACCTGGCCATAAAACAAGATCTTATCAATAAAGGGTTGGCGGTAAACGTTACCAAGTCCAACAGCCCGGTGACGCAAGTGTATGCTTACATGAATCCGACGTGGGCAGGAAAAACAGACGAACAACAAACTTCGTTCGCCACCATTGCGACAGAATACGACT
>Ga0315912_10000430_pt1 | contig 81005 bp, 71 predicted proteins | sample VfabasoilMG_FD_204469 | JGI IMG/M metagenome (GOLD analysis project Ga0315912, IMG submission 204469) | Garden soil microbial communities collected in Santa Monica, California, United States - V. faba soil | ecosystem: Environmental > Terrestrial > Soil > Garden | place: USA: California... | reverse complement strand
GTCGCTGAGTCTCCCGCCTCGGGGACTCTGCGTTTCGCTTCTCAAATTTTTATCGTCGCCGCGTATCCAGTCAAATCAATATCCTTCAACATCATAACATTCAACACCGGGTAAAATCCCTTCATTCGTCGCAGAGTCTCCCGCCTCGGGGACTCTGCGTTTCGCTTCTCAAATTTTTATCGTCGCCACGTCCCCAGTCAAATCAATATCCTGCAACATCATAACATTCAACACCGGGTAAACTCCCTGTTCACCATGGACGTAAAAACTGGCTGAGCTATGAACGTACTCGCAAGGCTGCTTCACGAGGTTCCACTTTCCGCGACAGGGGTTCTCATGCATGTAGTTTAATTTCTGTTCGATAAAACTATCGGAGTAACATTCTTTCCAATCGAACGACGGTTCAAAAACATCGTGCAATTTCCCTTTTCGTCTCTCTGTTGGAACAACATACGTGGCAAGTTCCCTTAACAAATTCTGCTGATTTGTCTGAACAAGTCGCTTTACCAGGTCATAAGCCATGAAACGCTTACCATTGCCCACGATCGAATTAATGGGCTTGTCCGTATTACGGAATGCGATCAATGCATGCAGGTGGTTAGGCATGATGACATAACCCGCAATGAAATGTCCCTGCCCTTTCAGGTAATCAAACCACCGATACACAGTATTATAACCATTGGTCAGGGCGAAAAGTGGATGCCATCCCCGGCATGTTATCGTCAGAAAAAATATTCCGCTATGCTCAGGTATAGTTTTACGAATGCTCATAGGTTTCTTGAATATTTAAAGATGCCCCTCCGAAACCGCAGAGTCCCCGAAGCGGGAGACTCTGCGGGGAAGGCACACGACACTTGCTCCCGTCGATTTACTTACCGGTTTGGATCGTAAAAGACTTTCTTTTTCCTCGTGGCCAACTCACTGAACTGAAATCCCATTCTCACTTGAAACCGGCGTGGATGAACAGGGTTTTTTTCCTCGCTATTCAAATTATACAATCCAGTTAGTGTCAAATACAACTTAGGATGGATCAAGAATTTCTTTCCAGCGCCAATGAAATAGTTGTCCTTCCAGACCTTGGAATTCTTGTCGTTAGAGTTCATGTGTATTCCACTTCTTTCCCATTCAGCATAAGCGAAGAAGGATTTAATAACTTCATAGCTGGCGAACGTTTTAAAGCTGGTATTCCTCGGTGATATGTAATAACTGTTCTTAATACTGTCGCCGAAGGTGCAGCGGTAGTTCATGCCAGCGCCGACAACAAAACGGGTTGTAATTTTGATACCAAGCTTTGGTGAGATATCCATAGAAACTGGTGACGTGCTTACGACATTAAAATTTCCACCAATCACCAAGTGCTCCCAGAATGCTTTACCCTTCATAGATGTCTGCCTCACGGCGTTGCTAAGGTCGTTGGAGTTATCGAACGCCCGGTACTTTGATAAAAGCTTACTCACCTTCCGCTGGGCGGCTTGGATTTTCTCAGCTTTTTGAAAGAGGTGTTCAGTCAAAGCGGTCGTGGCTTTAACTTTAGCTTGCTCCAGTAAGAACGTGGTATCGGTGTACAACTCATATTGTTGCCGGTATTGATCTGGAAGAGATTTGAAAGCATCGGCTTGAGCAATCTGTTCTCCGAATTTTCCAAAGGCCTCATTATCTTTTACAAATTCCATGACCTTCTTTTCAGCAATTACAAATAGCTGTTCCGGAGAAGAATTGAACAGAGCATGAAGAGAATCCAGTCCTGGAACCTGAGCCGAAAGCGATTGCCATTTGACGGAGTCACCAGTTTGATATTTTTCGAAGAGGTATTGAAAGCCCGGACAACCTTTAGCATTTTCAACAACCAATGCTTTGACTTTAGCAACGGCAAGGTTCTTTAAACTATCGGTCGTGGATGAGTCGTTTAATACTCTCAGCCATTTCTGGAGTTCGTGACTTGGACTATCTGTCGCGATTGCGTTGGGCATTACAATTCCTCTTCTGGCGAATTTGCCCGCCAACTTTTCATTCGAGTGATTGGCTCGCCAAGGGCTGTCCAAAATCCGCTTGTAGTACTTGTCAATTCTCTTCGCCTGGCGTGTGCTGTCTTGTTTATAAAACTTGTAAAACTTGATCATCCGTCTGTGGCCGGATTCGATCATAGAGAGGTTCTGATTATGACGAGCTGAAAGGCGTACCTCCTGGTTTTGACCAAAAAGTGCAAACGGTGCAGAGAGCAATAAGATAAGTACGAACTTCAATTTCGAAAGAATTTAGGTAACGGTGTCTGTATAAATCACTAGCTAACGTTGTACTCAGGTGTCAGCAAATGACATTGGCAATTTTCTTCAAATTGAGTTCAACGATTTCTGATTTTGAAGAAAGTGGTATTCCAAAAGCATTCTCGTTGAAACTAAGGTTCTATCCGTCCTTCCAAACTGGTCAGTGAAGTAACTCTCACTCCAGCATCATGGACTAATACTTCGATTATCTGAACAGCAAACAAAAACATTAACACTATCAGGTTTGGGAGAGAATTTTTTAAAATGATACACTTCATTCACCTGCTCCGATGACTTATCGCTTGTTTGTTCGACTTTTGAAACCACGAAGGTCGAGTCATCCGATATGTTCCCGATTCGGGTAAATGATATCCATGGTCCACTCGAAGGATAAAGGTTTTCGAATGAAATGCTATCATCGTCCACGCGGTAAACTCCCCAAAATGTTTTCTTTTGTTGCCGTATTAATGCCAGTTTTTCATCGCCAAATGCCATCTCATAGGTCTGGATATCTTCTATTTTCAATGCGCCAAAATTCATGACAACCCCATTTTCATAAAAAAAGAAGACATCGATTATTTCCCCTTCAGCAAGCTTACCTTCGTAGTAATAACCGTTAATGCTAAACTTTTCGCTAGTCATCGCTTTACATCCACTGCTTATTTTGTCGTCTTCACCAACGTAAAACCTGCAGCCGGCAATCAGGAGGAAACCGAGTATCATTATGTTTCTCACCATAAGAATGACTTTCATAGGCAACTTTGAACTAATGTCCAACTATGCTGTTGATACTATCTGGCTTTGGGGCAAACCTTCTGAAATGATAAACCTCTGATTTTGCTTTACCTTCAGTTTTATTGGACCGCTCAAAAATATCTAATGGCAAATGTTGTATCGTTCAACATGATTCCAGAATGAAAAGGAAACCTAATCTTAATCCCATAGCGTGCTACCTCCTAATTTAAATTCGAAATATGGTCTATCTCTGAAATCCTTTATCTGTGTTTCAATCATAACCCTCAATACTTAGCCCCAGGTGAAACGCAACGTTCAATAAGCGTAATGGCTCGAATCAAAGTACCGCCAAAGATTCAATTCAAGATTTCTACGAACCTATATCAACTAAAAAAGCGAAGTCCATTAAAGAAGAAAGTTCAAGGGCAATTTTTCTAGGCTAAGTTCCACTATCTGCGATTTGGATGAAAGGGGTATTCCAAACCTAACTTCCCGTGTACTTAAAGTCAATCCTTTCTCTTTGAATTTCTTCTTCAAATACGTCTCCACGTTAGGATTGAACTGGTCCCGTATTCCAGAGTACAATTCATCAAAAACATACAAGTAATATCTCGGTTCTCCGTTCTCGAATAGAATCCATTCGCCATATGAAAAATCAGACATTCGGTAGAGATTCTTCTTACTCAAAAGGAGAGGAATCTTACGTACATTGAGAATCACTTTATCAGGGAATGAGTTTTGCATCTTGCAAGAGGTTAAAATTCTTAAACATAGCGAGGTTCGTTCCAGGCGATCGCAAAGAGTTGTAAATCACCCCATCGTAGCCTAGCCCTCGTGCTACGCCTCCCAAAAATTTCGGCGTGTACATTACCCCTAGACCCAACGCCGGGCTCGTGGCATTTAAAAACTTACCACCGAGTCCTAACGAAAACTGTACTGTACTGGCGACTTTCGAACCATGATAAGCAACTTCTGCAAACGTAGTTGAGACATCGCTTGACGTATAAAACGCAGAACCGAATCTATTAGTCGGCTTTAGAAAAGCGGCATTTATCCCATTCACAACAATATTTTCTGCATACTCAGCTTTTGTTGTAGCATGAAACAAAGTGTTCATCTCTCCAATTGACACGGTGCTCGCGAATGCTCCGCGGAGAGTGCCAAGTCCGGCACTCAATCCTTTTCCTCCAAGGAAAGCGCCAGCAATTTCGCCAACTACCTCGCCACGTTGCAATCCATCTCCGTGAATCAGATTATTTACACCGTTGGTGATGCCGCCTGTGACTCCCATCATCGTCGCATGGGAGTTTGTACCAAGCTCCAAGTCCATCTGCATTGCATTGATTGGATTACCAGCAAGCCCTGCTAATGCCAAATTGCCAATTCCCTTAGCCGTTACAATCGGACTAGAAATTGTATTGTACAATCCAACAACTGAATTCTGTAATCCCTGTGCAAAGCCGAGTGTATGTGCACCAAACCCACTGGGGCGGATGGCTGCGTCAACCGTTGCTGCAGTAAAAAACGTGGTTTCAATCGATTCAAGACCTTCTATCTCGACGTGCGAAGTTACTTTATTCTCGCTAAATGCGAAGGTTGAATTGTAACAATACTTCTCCGCCAACGGATCCACCGCACCAAACCTCCCAATCGCCGGATCGTGCATGCGCCATTTGTATTGGTACCATCCCAAATCCAAATCTCTTTGCAATTCCTGACCTTGAAACAAATACCGATTTCTCAAAGCAGGTTCATACTCACCGGGTTTAGCAAGCACCAAACGATCGGCTTGATATTCATTGAAGGATAAACCAAATGGATAAAAATCAGAAGCTTGAATTACCTGCAGCGTTGCGTTGGTCTTCTGATGGACAATGTAGAACTCATCAAAGTAGACGTTAGCAACGGATAAATTGCTCTCACTGGCGACATAAGTATACAGCGTACCATTCTTATCTGCGGTGAACGACAGCGAAAGTTTCTCGAAGGCATTGTAGGCCGACAGGCTGATACCGACCGCGCCGGCGCGCTGAAAGTTATCGGTGTCATCGAAAAATAAATACACCAGGTATGCCTTGGGCTGCACCGTTCCGGCGGGCACACTCCCAGCGGCGACAGCGGCATTTGCGTTCATGCCACTCCATAATTTTGCTGTCTCACCACCATTGACAATACCAAAACCTGACGTTACGGCTGCTCCCAAAATGGCCGCTGTAATCAATGCGTTGCTACCCGTGGCCTGCGTATACTTTGCATAAACTTCCATATAGACCGCGTCACCATTCAGCACGCGCACCTTCTTTCCCGGGCCCATGGCCTGGCCTGCATTGGCATTGCATTTTGCGGATCGGTCCGGGTTCTGAACTTTGTCGGAAGACTTCGTGTAATTCAAAGCTGGATCACCAGGATTGATCCGTCTGGTCGCAATGTTGCGGAAACCTTCTTTCGCCGGATCCTCCTCAGCAGCACCTAAGACAGTTTCCATGGTTGCACGATAGTTGATGGTCTCTTTCAATGGTGCGTACACCACTCTGGTATTTTGCTGATGGTCCTTCAGAAAATATTCGTACTCAAAAGAAGTTCCGTTCACAACCACGCGACCGTCAGGCGTAGCAAAAAATGAAAGTTTGTTGTTGTCGTATTGCGCGCCTCCGACGTAATCTGTTTTCCAAACCTGCGTGCCGTTGACTTTCACAACCTTTGAGATCTTATTACCCAATCCATCATAGGTAAACTCAATTCGATCAACGGTTGAATTCGGTCGTGTGAATTGTACCACCGTCGGAAGGTTCAGGTGATTGTAGTCAATCCGTGATATGCTTTTGTTGTGATCGAAGTTTACATTTCCGCCTCCGTCATACTGATACTCTTCGGTCACACTGGCCTGGGCGCCTTTGAACCCGAGAGGGTTTCCGGATGCGTCGTCGATGGTAATGAGTCGATTACCTTCTTTCCCCGACAACAAATACCCAAATGTCAAGTCATCGATCGTAGTTTTTACACCCTGAACTTTTCCAGATCGAATAATACCTCGAATGTTACCATTCTTGTCGTAGCCATTTATTTTCTCATCAAACATTCCGCTTTCACCGCTCCAGACACCGCCGCTGTTGCTGGCGTTATAAGCTCGCGACAGCCTTTCCAACACGTCGTACTCAAAACCATAAATTCGTTCGACCGGCGACTCTTTTTTGTTGTTTGTTTTCCACTTAATCGACGAGATGTTACCGCCATAGATTTTTTTGGTGGTGAAGGCGCCTCCTACAGCAACAGGCGCTGAGTTATACTGGATCTCCATCCCAAATAAGTCGGGATTGTTATCTCCGGATTCGGCCGTCAATGAACTGTTGTTGACCTGTGTTAGCCAGCCACGGATGTTGTACCGGTAGTCAGTGGATTGCAGAAATGTTGAGCCGTCGGTTGAGTGCACATTTTTTTCAACGGCCTGGCCGATTTCGTTATACTGATTTGATATCAGAGTAATGGGCATAGCACCGTTTATAGATTGCTTGATGGTCAAAAGCCGACCGACATAATCGTACCCATACTCGTTTTGAACGGTCAGCGCCGAAATAGAATTAAAGTATTGATCCTTTTCGGTCTTGCCCGTGAAATCGTACCTGCTGGTTGAGCGAACTATTCCGCCGAGAATGTTCTCGCCAATACTCTGAATTTCCCGGTAGTTGAAATCATAATAGTTAACTGAATTCAACCATCGGGTTTGACCCAATACTCTAACTTTTGCTCCCGTTACCTGGCCTTTCACGCTGGCAAGGGCATCTGCCGCCGTGGGATATCCCGTGACATTAACGAATGAATAATTGTTGTTCTCAGAATCCCATCCTGTATATGCCTTAAAATTGTAGTTATCATAATACGTTACCGCGATTAAACTGCTTTCAGCAATCGAGGTAGGGTAAGAAGATGTCAATGTGTATCCGGTGGAAGAATTTGATTCAACCTCAAACCTCGTATTGGAGGACAACGCGTCCGATCTTAGCGTAGCCAACGGAGCGTTTGTGGTATAAAGTCCGGTGAGTATGGCTCTATTAAAGCGATCGTACTTTGTGAAGCAATATTCATTTCTGGGGATTTGTTGAGGCGATTGCGTTATGACCACGCGATTCCAGCGGTCGTAGACAATCGCATTCCAGCCATTCGCTCCCGCGGCGCTTCCTGGAATCCGCTTGGCAATAACTCTTCCTTCATCATCATATTGAAATTGAAATGTCCAGCGATCAAGGAAAGATTGCTTGTCCGCGCCGGTTGCAAAGTATTCAGCTGCTAGTCGCGATGTACCCTCCGGCTGAATGACGAACATCACTAGTCCGGAAGGGCTGTAGATTGTGTAGGTATCAAACCAATTGGAACCATCACCGACACGACTGAGCACAACCTGACTTCTGGCGTTTTTATAAACCTTCGAAATTTGTCCATCCTCATTGATACTCTCCTCAACGATCAAAGTGTTCGTATTAAAGTAGCCACCATTGGAAGACACCAGGCTTGGAAATCCTAATGAGTAATCGTTCCATTTCAGAACCTCGTTAGCCGCCGTGTTGATTTTGGTGTAGGAAGTCTGCGCTTTGCCATCTGTCTTCCATACACTACCGGCGCCGAACTTTTGATAAATCCGACTAAGTGGCGAATTCTCAAAAGAGTTTTCGCTAAAGGGCCGGGAGTCGCCAGCCACACCAACCGGTGGCGTTTGAAAAAAAGCGGCTTGATCAGCAATCGCATTCTCGAAAAATTTCCCCCGTATAGTATTGAATTTGGAAAAGGTAAGATACTCCCTCAACATGCGGCCCGTTGACACGTCGTATTCAACTGGAGTTATCATGTCCTTATTGGCTAAACCCGCCTGCACCAGCAACGATTGTGACTTTCTTCCCAATCCATCGACAAATTCATACGCGGTAGATTTGGATGCAATCGGCAACGAGGATATCTGGGCATCCTGCGTTACGCCGGAAACAAGTATGTTTTCAGTTCGAACAAAATTCTGATCGGGACTGCCGGGTTGATTTTCCTGTGTGAATTTTTTTACAAAAAATGATCCCTGATTGGCGTTGATTGAAAATCCAGGTTTCAGAACAACACCTTGCGTGTAGTAAAATGATATACCACCATACTGGTTGACCGATTTAGAAACGACAACCTCAAACTGAGCGACCGACATTTTTGGCACAATGGCCAGTAACGCCACGCTAAGGATGTGAGCAACTTGGATCGCTTTCATAAACTGAGAGGTAAACAACATTTGAAATCACTTCACTACCACATACGTCCGTGACGATGCAGCGAACACTATAAGATGCCACCATGGTACCGAAGTCAGATGGCCCGGTAACCTGAGCTGCATTATCCCCAAAATCTATCCAGTCGCCTCCGTTTAAATTGTACTGCCAACGATACGTAGTGGAAGAGGTGGTTGCCCTGAATGTTGGTGGCTGGATTCCTCCGGGAGGAAAGACCAAATCGACAGCCGCGTCACCCTGCAGAACTTCTACCATGCCAACGCCAGTGCATTGGCGCATTGTCGGCGGCTCTATTCCGCAGAGATCAGCCATTACAATACCCTGTGCACAAATCTGTACGGTGGTGAATGGATTTATAAAAACCGAAGCGGTCGCGCTAGCTTCTCCAAAATATTCCGGATTCGTTCGCTTTACACTGACAGTAAAATTCCCTGAGCTCCCAAAGGCGTGAATCATGCTGCTTGATGTTGTCGTGGTTGACGGCCCATCTCCAAAATTCCATACATACTGTGTTTGTCCGTAGTCAACGGGAACATGGGCGGAGAAACCTAAAGAACTACCCGGTAGTGGACAACCCGTAATGGTGATCGGGGAATTTTGAAGTTCTGAACTGACACCCTTATAAGAATACCGGTATCGCGACAGAATATTGTTATTATGATCTTTTTCCAGTTTTAGTCTTGAAAAGCTATCGTATTCATAATTGCTGTTTACTGAATTTGGATCTGTTATTCGGGTGGCGAGGTCAGGCGCTTTGTATTGATAAGTGGTTTGGTGTTGATATGCGCCACTGTTGATAGTAGAGGTTAACATAACATTGTCACCAGTAGTGTCCCACGTGTAGGCAAATGGAATTCCATCCTCCCCAATAACCGAAAGGGGATTACCTTCAACATCATAATCAACAATTTCCAATTGAGATTTGTACATCGATGTCTGATAGGTAAACACATTCGAAACGATATCGGACCATGCATAATTTGTAAACGGTAGCCCTAAACCGACTTTGTATTTGAGTGATTTGTTGAGATTGACCTGATTGTTCGCAGAATAATTCTTGTACAAGCTTAGCGAACCACCCAGCAGATATTTTTGCGTATCCCCGGGTCTTTCCATGTAGCTGATGTTTTCAATCATCGCGTTGCTTACGTTCCTGGTTTTCAGGAGTCGCATCGCTTTGAGGATAACGTCATTACCAGTCAAGAATGTCAATGAATAGTCGGAAATGTATTTGTTTTCAGATGTAATCCTAACACCATCGTTGAACGAAGTGATGGTTCTCCTGGGCAACAAATCGGGCGCGATGTCCGTGCTGCCCGCAGGATGGACGCGTACAAAGTCAAACGTAGTGGTGCTTGTAATCTTTTTTGTTTCAACGCCGGGGTCGAATTGATCGTAAATCTCTTCTGTAATACTTACGGGTAGCGTTTGGCTGGAGACGTAAGTGAAGAGCCCGGCGAGGAAATGGTCGGTAAAATTTGAATAAACTCCACCGATCATCGAGTAGGATACGCGGTTTTGAAAGCTGGATGGGTAGGAATTGTTTGATGGGTCGGTATCATACGCGTAAGTGCTGCGTTTCACGATTCGATTACTGGCATCAAATTGAGTTACCTGTTTCAGCAAACCCCTCCTCCAATCGACGTCGGTATCCTGTGGAAAAGGGAAAACGGTGTTGTTAAATTCCTGTGTGCCCGATGTGCTAACTTTCTGCACCACGGAGGGAATATTTTTTTCATCCAACCCAGTTTTAAATTCATAAACAGTTTTTCCAAAACCAGTTTTGGTGACGGTCGCTCGACCAAATCCGTAGGGAGAACCGTGCGTGGGCAAAATGGGGACAAAAAGCGAACTGGTACTAACAACATAATCTTCCCTCACATTGGGCTCGGGTTTTAGGAATCCCCAGCAGCTATTCTCAAGATGAAAGCCTTCCCTGATGAACAAGTCATCATACTGATAAGTCTGAGAATTGTATTTGGACAAATCATTCATGTCCGGATACTCACGGATTTCATTCACGACAAGTCCGATTGAATTTTCCGGAGAGCCGTCATTCGCTCCGTAAAAAAATTGTTTACCACCACCGGTTGGCAATTTGACTTTCGTCAGAATTCCAGCCTTTGCCCAACTGATATTTGCACGGTAGAATGCACCTATGCGCGAATTTAAGTCAATCATTCCGCCATTGGAAGGGAGCTTGATGGCAGTCCAACCTATAAATGACAGGTTGGGTTCATACCCTACGGCTTGTCCTTCAGGACCCGTATATGATAACGTTGGAATACCTGTGCCCTTGCTATTGCCATTGGCGTATCCCCATGCGTCCTGCATGTATGACAGCCTGCGAGCGAGCCTCGGCGTGTCATAGTTATAGTAAAACTCATAGGGTGGCAAATTGAGGCCGTTATATCCGACTTCTGTTATTTTTGTCAGGAACATTTTTTTTGCCTCGCTATCAAAAATGTTTTTGTATTTCTGCCTGTTTAAGGCTTCGTCTGTGCCGGTAGCGATAGATTTCCATCTTTTAAATTCCTCGTCGATATTAAAAGGACAAGTTGCTGCGTTAACTTGCATACTGGCAAAGCACAGTTCGAATACGTCTATGTCGTAACGCGATGGCAGCACGTCAAAATCAAACTTGAACGACTTGACGAGGATGCCATCACTTGAAAACGAAATCTTATCAAGCCGTTTATCCCCAAAAAGATCGGCGCGCGGGGTATTTGCCTCAAAGGAAACCAAGTCGTTGGTTTCGGTTTGAATAGAAAAAAGTCTTCTTGCCCTGATGGTAATTTCGCTCAATGAAAATGAGAAGGTTTGCACCAGGGGGAAAAAACCATCAGATGGGGCAGTGCGCGAAACAAATTCAGTGCTCAGCGTTGAGTTTATCACAACGGCACCAACGCTTAAGTTCGGAACCTCGGCCCTCGTACTTCGATTTTGAAAATATGTTATTTCTCCGGCGTCGCTGTAGGAAAAATTTATTGCATCGTCATCGTTCAGGGTTTTGATTTGCTTTAGATACCATGTGGATGTGAAAAATTGATACGTCATCAAAGAGGTGTTGCCACTTTCAGCAAAACTTTGGTAGAGTCTTGCGAGTTCATAAACGTGTTTATCCGACTCTGAAAAGTAGGCGAGTTCACGGTATTTGTACTTATTGGTGAATGTCAGCGTCTCCAGCCTGCTCTCTTCCACTGAAGCCAGAGAGTTGTCGCCAAAAACATAAACAGTACCGTCCGGGGTTGTGACTTCGAACTTCACAATCTTTGGGATATTGCCGGTGAGGGCGCTGTTAAGAATAGTCTTTGTAATGACTAAGTTGGCATAAGGCACGGTCAAGATGTTGCCGTCCTGATCAAATACAAATTTTCCGGAATAGCCACCGAAGTTAAAATAGAATTCATCCGGTTGCGTATCCCAGGCTTGTGTACCGCCATTTTCCCAGTCAGCGTTTCTAATGGCTGTGATCTTGTTGAAATAGTCTGTTGCTGCTCTAAAGGTGCTCAGATTTACTCGTGACTTCGTGTTCAAATAACCAAAAGCGGGAGCTCCGTTCACGGCGCCTGAAAACTCGTCTGGCATGCCATGCATGACTCGTGTTATGGCCCCACCGGCAGACATGTTCCAACCGGGCCCCAACCAGCCTCCTGCCTCATTGACTTTTTGACCGCTGGTTGAATACGACACCGTTATTGGAAGCTCCAGGCTCCGACTCTTCAACGTCAGCAATGGAATTGAAAATCCCATTCTTCCTGTATACAAATCAACATTCTCCTGAATGCCCTTGCCCAACCCCGATGCCATAGGTGACGGATAAACGACTATCCTTCCTCCGGAAGTCAGCGATGACTCGGGTGACTTGATGGCTGCAGTAGCCACTGGTGCAACTTTCTCCTCTTGAGAAAATGTTAGCAATGCATGCGGGAATAATAGTGAGAATACGACTAGCCACTTCATACCTTATCTTTTGGATTGTTGACAAACCTGCAACTCAGAAACCTCGCGCTCCAATCGTTCGACTTTTACATGCTCCTCGATCAACAGCAGCGTCAACTCCTCCACCTTCTTCAACAACAGCAAATTCATTTCTTTGAGATTTATGCCGTTCGCTTCCATCTCTGTTGCTGAAGGAATCTCCGGAAGGTGCTTGTGCTGTTGAATGAACCCTTTCAGTTCATCAAGCGTCGTCAGATCGTAATCCGGCTCAAAAACATAGTCTGGCGCCACCGCCCCGAGTAGATCAACCCTCACTTCTTGCGTGTGAATAATTCCTTTCACGGCAAGCTTTGCATCCGGCGGCACACTTGTACCAATTCCAACATTGCCATTCTGATTGATCACCATCACGGAGGTGAATGTTATGGGACTGCCGCTTGTGCCGGACGGCGCTGTTAAGAAATTAAAGCCACCAACATCAAAGCGAAGTTGTGAAGCGAAATCGCTCGCGGCGTAGTTATGTAGAAAATCGTTTTGCGTATATCGATAACCATAACCCACCGATCCATAGTTGGTACCGGAGCCGCCGATAGCAATTCGATGCGCCGTGGCATTCTCGTTGCCAAAATATCCGACGCCGTTGACGTGAAACTTGCCCCATGGAGTTGTCATTCCAATACCGACATCTCCGTTGCTCTTGATCGTGACTTTGGCATCAGCTGGCGTTGCAAGGAAATCGGGTAGTAAACCAGTATTCGTGCCGCGGTGGCCAATTTGAAAATCACCTTCGGCAGAATTGTTTTGCCGGAGTGCCCAGTTGCGTGCATTCCCGTTGCCTCGATTTTCCGGGAAGAGGAGCGAACTGGTTGTCACTTGCGCTTCCGACGCGAAAGTAGAAAGCATGACAACAATAAAAATCATCCTTTTCATACATGATCTAGTTTAGTGTTGAGAATAGAAACAGCAGGATCCCTAGATCAATTTTTATTACTTCAGCCAACTCCGGTCTTTTCGGAGTGTGTTAAGAAGCGAGATACATTAACTCATCAAGTCAATGATTCGAAGAAATGGACAATAAGATTTTAGGAGGTGTATTTTTATAAATAACCAACAACTAACGGGATGTAACCTAACTGTTTTGTGATGTAATGGTATTTATATTTTCTATTTCAAGCAACGATACAGAATAATATTTTTGTTCAAACGAACAATTGATAACGGTGAACAAAACGTTTTGAAACAATTACGGCGTTGAAAATGAACTGAATATCTCAGTAGAATTCAATTCATTCGTAAAGCTGAAATTATTGTTCTCAGCAGAGTCTCCCGCCTCGGGGACTCTGCGACGACCGGAGGTATCAATTTTTGGTTGGTTCCTGTGTCAGGGTAATACCATCAAAATAATCACCAGCTTGAAGGGATACGCTAATGGTCCTTTTCGTTCCAGAAGAATTCTCATCCACTTTAATAAAGATTGTATGCTCGTCTACGCGTTGAAAGGTAACGCAGTCTCGTTGGATGGAATAGGATGATGATTCCATATCCACGCCATCAAAATCGTAGTAGTGATGATCATTTACAGAAATGCTGGCAAGCCACCACCAGGTTCCACCCGTCGTGATGGTAACGGAGCCCTCAGAAGATTCAAGGGTTGCTGTCTTGGTTGATAATTTGATAATGTCATCCCACTTTCCAATCAATTCTTCTTCAGAATCATCATTAAGTAAATCGCATGAATGCAGGGCGATCAGGCTAAAGGCAAGCAGGATTAATTGTAGATATCTTCGCATGGGTTTTGGTTTATGTCATCTTAGACACCTTTCCTAATGGAAGGGTTGTAATTACGCCGGTGTTTATTTATTCTCCGCAGAGTCTCCCGCCTCGGGGACTCTGCGTTTCACTGAAAGCTCATGGGCACTCTAATTCTTCGTAATAGAAGCAAGCTTCAATATTTGAGTTGATAACTGTTTCCCAACTTTGTGTTGAATGACCAACCTGAGCGCAAATGCCTTCGGATACATCAGAGAGAACTATATAAAAGAACTGATCGTCCTTTATAGGGAAATCTAACGTTACCGAGGTCGGGTTAGTGTACACTGTTATCTGTAAACTAGTTTCATCAATATTCGTCCAACCTGTAGAATAAAAGTTCGTTGTACCTGCATCTCTTTTTGAAAATTTAATGATCGATGGACTGATCGCGATGGAATCAATTATCGCTGTTGATTGGCTTATCTGAATCTGCTCTTTACCAACACGGTCTTTGCACGGTTCGCAAGATATCATCCCCATGGATACCAGGCAGCTAACTATAATAAGTACAATTCTCATAACATTATTTAAACGTAGGTATACCTTGCCAATTATATGGGGATGTAGTAAATGATCTATTCTTTATTCCCCAGAGTCTCTCATTTACTTCGACCTCATTGGGATTCCTTCGAAAACGCAGAGTCCCCGAGGCGGGAGACTCTGCGAAGACGGCAGGATACAGCTTCTATCGGATAGCAATGTCAATTCTTCTATTCAGGTAGTCGATTTGGCTGGTGAGTTGCTGAGCGGTTTCCTTGCCAATAATGCTTGCCTTAAGTTTCTTCAAGAATTCAATCGAATCACTTCTTCTCCAAAGAAAGTACTCCAACCGTTTTCCTTCCTTCAACACAACTATTTTAAAGGTTCCGTATTCTCCATATTTCGGCAAGGTGTCGTGCAGCAATGTGCTGGTCGTGATTTCATTTTGAACATGGCTAAAGACTTCCCTGCTGACAAGAATTTCCCATTCTTCCACTTGTAATTTTAATGGGACGGTGGTAATAACTAAGGAAGGAAAGGGTTTGTCATTTTCGCCGATATGATCAATCCTTATGTGGTCGGAGTCTATTGCAGTAAGGATTGGGATTCTCTGGCCATAACAGCAAAAATCGATTCCGATTAGCAGTATAAAAGTCAATCTCATCATTGTCCTTTCACTCAGTTATTTGTTGGAGTTTGCGTCTGGCCTGTGCGGATGCGGATGCGTCATCAACAAACCTCATTCGTCAGAGTCACTTCAACTTATACCCCACACCCATTCTCACCGTGTAAACATTCTCGAAGAAAATATTTTCCGTCTCCTGCGATTCCTGCTGCTCCCTGGGAATGGACAGGTTCATCACGCGCGTGACATCGACTTTCAGGTCGTAAATCTTTAACGGAATGTTTAGATCAATGCTAAATCGCCTGGAAACATTAATCATTACACGCGGGACAAAGTTCGCCGAAAACCCGTAGACCTTGTTCTCGACATCGTAGATATAGGATGTGCTGGATTTATAATCGGTCCGGGTAAAAAATGGATTGACCGCGACACCCAAACTAAAATTTATCGCTTTGGACGGTTTGAATACCTTGCTCAATTCATATCGAAAGGAATACGTATCGATGCGCGCGTCAAACCACGAAACGTCTCTGAACGCGTATGCCATGGGAAATTTAACGTCATGGATTGAGGTAGACAGCTCCGGGATAAACAATTCCAACTCATGCAGTAAATCACGCCGGGTACGAAGGTCAAAGGCGATCGAGATTCGATTAAAATTCAACTCATCGGTTTCTTGAAAGTCGTTGTACACGACCGAATAGGAATCCGTGTTCTGGTAAATTTTGATTTGCATTTCAGATTGTCCAAACAGAGACGTACAGACAACCATTACACCTAAGAATAATCGGGACTTTAACATGGGAAAAGGTTTACAATTACAGTCAACTCCCAGCAATACCATCAACAATGTCTATACAATTCTATCCATAATTTTGGCTCCCTCACCAAGATCGACTACTTTAATTTCATGAAAATCCTGGCCGTCATCCCTGCCCGCTTCGCCTCCACTCGTTTTCCTGGCAAACCCCTGGTGGACATGGCGGGAAAGACCATGATTCAGCGGGTGTACGAGCAAGTCAAAAAAGCTAAAGGGATTTCGATGGTCACCGTCGCCACGGATCACACCGGCATCTTTGACCAGGTGAAAAAATTCGGCGGTGATGTCTGCATGACGCGCGAAGATCACGTAAGCGGCACTGATCGGTGTTACGAAGCGCTTACCCAACAAAAGGAAAAATACGACTACGTGATTAACGTTCAGGGGGATGAGCCTTTCATTCAACCGGAACAGATTGAGTTACTCGCCTCAAGGCTCAACGGGAAAACAGAAATCGCGACGCTGGTAAAATCCATTCAATCGGAAGAACAACTCTTCAATCCGAATGTGGTAAAAGCCGTAGTCAGCAAAAACAACGAGGCGTTATACTTTAGCCGCTCCACCGTTCCGCACGTTCGGAACACGCCCAACCAGGAATGGCTCAAGAAACATACTTTTTATAAACACATCGGCATGTACGCCTATCGAACCGATGTATTGGAACAACTCGTTCAACTGCCTGTGTCGTCGCTCGAGAAAGCGGAATCGCTCGAGCAACTGCGATGGCTCGAAAATGGATTTTCTATTTCCGTAGCCGAAACCACTACGGAAACCATTGGCATCGATACACCCGAAGACCTTAAACTCGCCCTAAACCAACTTGCTTCTCTATGAATTGCAAAAACTGCGATGCAGTCATCGACTCTAAATTTTGTCCGAACTGCGGGCAGAAAGCAGAAACTCACCGGCTCACACTCGGCCATATCATCCATGAATTCTTTCACCTGTTGACCCATGCGGAAAAAGGAATCATCTTCCTTTCGAAAGCACTTTTATTGCGACCTGGATTTGTCGCGAAAGAATATGTGGAGGGGAAGCGGAAGAAGTATACCAACCCGATCAGTTTTCTGATCGTAACCACAGCGGCAGGAGCTTTCATCTCCTATAAGTCAGGCTACTACCAGGCACTCAGCCGATCCATGTCCGACAACAACGCAGCCAGAATGCCCGCCGCTGTTTTGGAGACGATGGAGATCAGTATCAACCATGGAAAATTCCTGGGACTGTTTTTGATTGTCCCACTCTATGCATTTCTCTCGTGGGTTTTCTTCTGGCGCCCGAAGTATAATTTCGCGGAGCATGTGGTGTTGCAGAGCTACCTGATCGGGATGTTGTACATCGTTACATCGCTGGTCTTCATTCCGCACTTTTTGATTTTCCCCGCTTACGCCAAAGTGAACAACGATGTGTTGCACGTGCTGTATGCGATCTACATGGCCGTCGCCTACAAACAATTTTTCGGCAAGAACATTTTCGTTTGCATTCTCAAATCAGTCATCATGACAGCGTTGTTCATCGCCTTGTTCTGGTTATTGATTTTCGCCTTTGTGGTGGTCAAGCACATCATCATGGGGTGATCCAAAAACACGATTACAATCTAGCCCACGGTTTCAATCAAGCCCACGGTTTCAACCGTGGGTTTTTATGAGAGCACGTTTCGCTACGTTTGCTCCGACCCACAATAAAAAAACCGTTTCAATCAAACCCACAAATTCAATCTAGCCCACGGTTTCAACCGTGGCTTTTTACGGCTGCCTGTTTTAATTCGGTTTGCACCCAATGATTCCAAAAAAAGCCCGGTGTAGCGTAACGAAACGTGCACTCATGTACACCCACGGTTGAAACCGTGGGCTAGATTGAACTTCAATCGCCTTCAACAAAAAAGCCCGCGATAAAATCGCGGGCCTTTTTCCTGAATATAAGATTCTCTTACGCGATCGTAACGCGCTTGAATTCCGCTACTGTCAATCCTTTCGTTACACTATCAAGGTATTGCGCAACAGTCTTCGAATTGTCTTTCACAAAAGGCTGGGCCAACAAAGTGCTTTCCTTGAAGAACTTCTGAAGTTTACCAGCAGCGATTTTCTCGACCATATTCTCAGGTTTTCCTTCCGCCAGGATTTGTGCCTTGGCAATTTCAAGTTCCTTTTCGATCACGGTCTTATCCACCGATTTCTCGTCAACCGCTACGGGATTCATCGCGGCGATTTGCATGCCTACATCCTTACCGGCTTCGGTAACATCTTTTCCGTTAACACCTTTCAGTGACACCAACACGCCGAGCTTAGAACCTGCGTGGATGTAAGGAACGACAGCCTCACCCGTCATGCGGATGTATTCAGAAACTTCAATCTTCTCACCGATCTTACCGACGAGTTCAACGATCTTATCATTCAACGTCAACGTTCCGGCGCGCAGGCTCAACAACGCATCTTTATCAGCAGGTTTCTGAGCAGACGCTGTTTCAGCAATCAACTTACCCAAAGCCTGGAACTCCTCGTTCTTCGCCACGAAATCAGTTTCGCAGTTCAGGGCGATCAGAATAGCTTCTTTCTTGTCATCGCTTACCTTCACAAACACAGAACCTTCCTTAGCTTCTCTATCAGAACGTGAAGCGGAAACTTTCTGTCCTTTCTTACGAAGGATTTCAATAGCTTTTTCAAAATCTCCATCGGCTTCGGTCAGGGCTTTCTTGCAATCCATCATACCGGCGCCAGTCATTTGGCGGAGTTTGTTTACATCTTGAGCTGAAATAGCGGACATTTTATTTACGATTTAAGATTTACGATTTACGATTTGGCGTGGGTGCGTGTGTGGGTAGCCTTAAAAAAACAAACATCGGCTTTCGGACCGATGTTTGATTGTTTATTTACAACCGAGTCGATCGTCCTCATCAGACGAACCATCGGTGAATGGATAGATTAATTTGTCTCTTCAACAGTTTCGTCTACTCTTCTCTTCTCGTCTTCGTCCTTCTTGTGAGCAGCATCTTCCTTATCCTTCTTGCGCTCCATCAGGCCTTCCTCGATCACTTTACCGATGTGTGAGGTGAGGATAGCGATTGACTTGAAAGCGTCGTCGTTAGAAGGGATCGGGAAATCTACGCCGGAAGGATCAGAGTTTGTATCTACCAGTGCGAAAACCGGGATGTTCAACTTCTGAGCTTCGGTTACAGCAATGTGTTCGCGCTTTACGTCGATCACGAAAAGTGCTGCAGGAAGTCTGTTGAGGTCAGCGATACCACCGAGCAATTTTTCAAGCTTGGCTTTCTCGCGGGTAACCATCAAGCGTTCGCGCTTCGCCAGGTTGTTGAAGGCATCATCCTTCATCAACTTCTCGATCTGCGCCAGTTTCTTCAACGACTTGCGGATCGTAGCGAAGTTCGTCAGCATACCACCCAACCAGCGCTCAGTAACGAACGGCATGTTCAGGCGTTTTGCTTCGTCCGTAACGATGTCCTTAGCCTGTTTCTTGGTGGCTACGAACATGATCTTGCGTCCGGAACGAACAATATTCTTTAACGCAAACGATGCTTCTTCAATACACGCCAGCGTCTTGTTCAGGTCAATGATATGGATACCATTGTTTTCCATGAAGATGTACTCGGCCATCTTCGGGTTCCACTTGCGGGTGAGGTGACCAAAGTGAACACCTGCATCCAACAAATCCTGATATGTTAATTTTTCAGCCATTCTTGTGTTATGATTAACGTTTGCTAAACTGGAATTTTCTTCTCGCCTTTCTTCTACCCGGCTTCTTACGCTCTACCATTCTGGAGTCGCGGGTTAGCAAACCTTCTTTCCTCAGTGCAGGTTTGATCTCTGCATTGAATACTACCAGTGCACGCGCAATGCCCAGGCGAACTGCTTCGGCCTGTCCTTTTACGCCACCACCTTCAACGTTGATGCTTACATCATACTGGCCTTCTACTTTCGCAGTCGCCAGCGGTTGTTTTACACAGGTCTGGTGAATTTCAGAAAGGAAGTATTCCTTCAGATCACGGTCGTTAACCTTGATATCTCCTTTTCCAGGTTTTACATAAACTCTGGCGATGGAGGTTTTTCTTCTACCGATTGTATTGACGATCTGCATGTATCAGAACTTTATTTCTTTAGGTTGTTGAGCAATGTGAGGGTGTTCAGCGCCGGCATAAACGTGCAGGCTTCTGAAAAGCTCGCGTCCCAGTCTGTTTTTAGGGAGCATACCGCGTACAGCGTGCTCTACGAGGCGCTCAGGATGCTTCTCGCGGATCAACGTTGGTGTGTGCTCACGCTGACCACCAGGGTAGCCAGAGTGCGTAAAAATCACACGGTCAGTCCATTTCTTACCGGTCATTCTTACTTTTTCTGCATTGATAACAATGACGTTATCGCCACAATCTACGTTTGGCGTATAGCTAGGCTTGTGTTTTCCGCGGATAATGCGGGCAACCTGGCTTGCTACACGGCCCAATACCTGTGCATTGGCATCTACTACCACCCAGCTCTTTTCAACTGTAGCCTTGTTGGCGTTGACGGTTTTGTAACTATTATGATCCATTTTCTTGGAGAAATTCAATTAAAAACACTACCCCTTTCAAAAAGGGACACAAAGGTAAATTGCCATCCCGTGAAATGCAAGCCGGTTTAATATTTTGATGATTTCAGGGAATCCAGTGCTGGAATAATCTACCACCAAGGCCCTCAAAAAAATTTTGAGTCTTTGATTTTAGCCTGTATTCGCCATTTTTTTACTCAACGGGCCTGTTCCAACTGCCGAACCAAGGCCTGGATATCTTTAGGGTAGGGCGCTTCAACCGTGATCTTTCTTCCATCCAGCGCATAAAATTCAAGCGAAAAGGCATGTAGCGCCATCCTTTTAATAAGGGGCTGCTCTTCTGTCTCCTTTTTTAGATTGAACCTCCGCTTAATCGCTGAAAGGTACGGTGGCTTCCCCCCGTAGAGCTCGTCCCCAGTGATCGACGCCCCCTGGGTCGCCAAATGAATGCGGATTTGATGCATTCTGCCCGTAACAGGCCGACATTCTATTAAGGTGTGGGCTTTATAAGATTGAATGGAGTTAAAGTAAGTCTGGGCCGGTTTCCCGTCCCAGCGGTTGATTTTCACCATCCCATCGTCCTGCTTGAGGATCGGGGCGTCGACCAGGAGGTCCTTAAAATTGTGGATCCCGTCGGCTACCGCATGATAAATCTTGGTGACATCCCGCTTCTCCAATTGAATACTGAGGTTTCGGTAGGCTTCGGGATTCTTTGCAATGGCCAGAACCCCTGAGGTATCCTTATCGAGCCGGTGGCAAACCTGGGCGCTGGCCACATAATTTCTGGCCAAACCCAAAAGATTGGTTTTTTCCTGGCGGTCCTCCAAGGTTGATAGAAATGGCGGTTTATTGACCAGAAAGTAATCCTGGTCTTCAAAGAGAATGATCTCTTCAAGATTTATACGTGATGGCTTCAAAGGAATCGGTTTTAATCGTCCTGATCAGAGGAATCAGGCTTAACACGCGGCAATTTAAAACTAAATGTTGAACCCCGGCCGGGAGCGCTTTCCACCTCCACCTTAGAATGGTGGCCGTCCATAATATGTTTGACAATGGCAAGGCCTAATCCGGTGCCGCCTTTTTCGCGGCTCCGGCTTTTGTCCACGCGGTAGAACCGTTCAAAAATGCGCGACTGATGTTCTAAGGGAATGCCTTCGCCCTGATCGCGAACGAAAGTGGTCACGTTTTTTTTGCCGACATCAAAACTCACGATAACCTCCGTACCATCATGCGAATGTTTGATCGCATTGGATATCAGGTTGGTCATCACCTGGCTGATGCGCTGCCAGTCTGCATACACCAAGACTTTGTGATCCGGATCTTCAATGCGCAAGTGAACTTCGCGTTTGTCCGCCTTCTCCTCGAACTGCTCAAATACCTCCTCGGTGAGTTTGAACAGATCAATACCTTCGAAGTGCATTTTGATCTGGCCTGTTTCGATGTGTGAAAGCGTGAGCAGATCCTGAACCAGCATATCCAATCCGTCCAGACTCTTCGCGGCTTTCTTCAAAAACTTATTCCGAACGTTTTTGTCGTTGACAGCGCCATCGAGCAGCGTATGCACGAAACCTTGTGCTGCAAAGATGGGCGTCTTCAATTCGTGTGAAACGTCTGCAATAAACTCCCGGCGAAAGGCTTCGAGTTTTTTCAACTCATCGATCTCTTGCTGTTTCAGTTCGGCAAATGAAAAAATTTCTTCATTGATGGTCTTCAGGGGATTGAGGGGCGCGGATTTCTGTTTGTCTATTTTGTAGAGCTCCTTCTTCTTTAACTTCTCCACCAGCTTATAAATCTTATTGATCTCCCTGAACACCAGAAACTCCAACACCACAAAAATCAACAGGTAGGAAACTGAAAAGCTGATTCCGAAGGCCACCAACAAAACCTGAACGTTGGCGGTGTCAAACAGCGAAAGAAACAATGACGTGATTAAGCCAATGCAAAGGGCGAGCAGTAGGGCAAGTCCGCGGGAACTATAAACCATGCGGGAAGTTAAGCGTTATTGGCCAACCGTATATTCCGTGTCGGTAAACTTTTAATGATGATACTTCTTAAGCAGATGGGAGTCCTTCACTCAAACCCACACCCACGATTAACGGATAACCGATAGCGGTCCTCAGCTCAAACTGAACTTGTACCCAACACCTTTGACGGTGGTGATGTAGTCATCTCCGATTTTTTCGCGGACTTTCCGGATGTGCACATCTACCGTGCGTGCAAGTACATAGACATCCGATCCCCATATATTCTGAAGGAGATCTTCTCGACTGAATACCTTATTCGGATTTTGCGCCAGGAAGTATAAGAGTTCAAATTCCTTTTTCGGAAGGTTTATCTCCTGGCCGTTTATTGTAATTGTGTAGCTGGTACGATCAATGGTCAGATCGCCGATGCTGATCAGCGCTGATGGTAATTTTTTAGAATCTCTTCTGAACAGTGCGCTGATGCGGCTCATCAAAGCACGTGGCTTGATGGGCTTGGTGATGTAATCGTCTGCGCCAACGTCAAAGGCGGCTACTTCTGAATATTCCTCTGCACGCGCCGTGAGAAATACGACGAACATTTGCTGTAACTCGGGAATATCCCGCAGCATGCGACAGGTTTCGACGCCATCCATTTTTGGCATCATGATGTCCAGCAGCACCAAATCCGGAACAAACCGCTTGGCAATATCAACCGCCTTGAATCCGTCGGAAGCTGTTTTCACCTCATATCCGCTTTTCTCAAGATTGTATTTCAGCAGCTCCAGAATCGGTTCTTCATCATCAACGACAAGCACTTTGTGCGTCTGCTTGTTTCCCATGGGTTAACATTTTGATCAAAAATATACAGAAAAAAGGCCATTAAAAACGCTCCACGCTTTCTTAACAATTCCTTAAGGTGAGGTAACAAATCCTTAACGTGACCGGTTCAAGCAATCGAATGCGAACGCATAAAACTCCATTCACCGCGGAGGCGCAGAGACGCAAAGAAAGCGCAGTGAATTTTGTCCCTCAGCGTCTTAGCGCCTTTGCGATGAAAAATTAAGATAGGCGTAGTCAAAGGAAAGGATACTGCTGCGCGAGGTATTTGATATAAGCGCGAAGGTCGCTGTTAAACTTTGTCCGCCATTCGTCACCAAAAATATCCTGTTTGGATTGGTACTGTCTGAAATTCATGAAATAGGCATTGTTGGGTAACTTGTCTTTATATCGCTGTGACGGCTTTTGCGATAGCGACAATGTATCCATCGTCGTTACAATTTTCTGGATCACCATTTCTTTCAGCCGCTTCTTCTCTTCAACGGGTTCTGTGGGTTGCATAGTATTATAGAGTGAATCCAACGCATGGGCTCCCCGAAGCATGTGATCCACAAACTTCAGGTAGTCTTTGTCTTCGTTCATGTAAGTGGTGTACTCGCGCGATGTCGCGCCATAATTATCAATCAGAAATTTTTCTGCACCGCGATCACCGATAAAAGTGGCCAGGTTTTCATTGAAGTCGACGCTGTCTTTTACAAAAATGGTGGCATGCGACATTTCATGGATGATCAGATTGGCCAAATCTCCTTCACTGCGATTGAGCATCTTGCTGAGAATCGGATCGGTAAACCATCCCAACGTGGACCAGCCACCCGGATTCCTTACGATCACGTCATAACCTTCCTTCTCCAGTTCACTCCGCAGATCAAGCGCTCGTTGTTTATCAAAGAAGCCTTTGTAAGGAACAGATCCAAGAATCGGGAACTTCCACTCCTTTGGTTTCAACTGAAAGGGTTCGCAGGCGATCACCACCCACATAATCTCCTCACCTTTCTGGTCAAAAAGGGTTTTATAATTCTCCGTGTCCTTTAGTCCCAGCGAATCAATCGCATACTTCCGGATGTCATCGATCAAATGAAGGCGCGCCTTTAATGAATCCGGAAAGGTAGGGTCAGCAAGAAACTCCTCCACCGGTCTTGCCTTCCAGATAATGTTGAGTTGTCCATACCCCTGACGGGCGCCATAACTCACTAAATCCCAAAAAATCACCACCAGAATGGTCACGACCACGAGCAATCCGAGTAGTATTCGCTTGGCCAGTTTCCAGATTTTGCGCCGCATGCCGTTGTGATGAAGTCTGCAATATAGATTCTTTACCCATGGCTGCACAAAACTTTCAGTCGTCAAGGTGTTGATACCAACTTGTTTACTACCACAGCCTTCAAGCGACGATCATAACCTTTGTCAACCGTCATCGGATATCGCATTGCGTTCGCCTGGATGATGTACTAATTTCAACCCAGCGTGGAATTATTTCTAAAATCACTATACTAATTAAATTAGTTTTATATATATTTGAAAATCTAAACTGGTTAGTGTGAGGGTTTTGGGGGTTTAGGTGTCCGGATTTCAGGATTGAATCCTGTCTGGTTTTCCGGATTAACAGTAATTGAATAACGAACGAACCTGTCATCATCAGTATTTTATGATGGCCAAGGCGAAAGACTTTAATAAATAACAAAATGAGTGACGCAAAAGAAAAACTGAAGGCTCTTCAGTTAACGATCGACAAACTAGAAAAGGCTTACGGTAAAGGAACCGTAATGAAACTCAGCGATGAGCGGGTAGTTGATATCCCCGCCATCTCCACCGGCTCACTGGGCCTTGACATCGCCCTGGGCATTGGCGGAATTCCCCGCGGCCGCGTAACAGAAATCTATGGCCCTGAATCTTCAGGAAAGACCACGCTCACCATGCACTGCATTGCAGAGGCGCAGAAGAAAGGTGGCCTTGCCGCCTTCATCGATGCTGAACACGCGTTTGATAAATCATACGCTGAAAAACTCGGCATCGACACAGAGAATTTGTTGATCTCCCAACCCGACAATGGTGAGCAAGCACTTGAAATTGCCGATCACCTTATTCGTTCCGGGGCAATCGACATCATCGTTATCGACTCCGTAGCGGCGCTTGTTCCTAAAGGTGAACTCGAAGGCGAAATGGGTGATAGCAAGATGGGTCTTCAGGCCCGACTCATGTCGCAAGCTTTGAGAAAATTGACCGGTACCATCAGCAAAACCGGATGTGCTTGTATCTTCATCAACCAGCTTCGCGAAAAAATCGGGATCATGTTCGGAAACCCCGAGACCACCACAGGGGGTAACGCGCTTAAGTTTTATGCCTCGGTGCGTTTGGACATCCGCAGAATAGGACAGATTAAAGAAGCGGCTGACGACATCATCGGAAACCGCGTGAAGGTGAAGGTGGTGAAGAACAAAGTAGCGCCTCCCTTTAAAGTGGTGGAGTTCGACATCATGTATGGAAGAGGTATTTCCAAATCCGGAGAGATCGTTGACTTGGGTGTTGAGTTGAATGTGATCCAAAAGGCCGGCTCATGGTTCTCGTACAATGGCAACAAACTTGGTCAAGGCCGCGATGCCGTGAAGCAACTCATCGAGGACAATCCTGAGTTACTGGAAGAGCTCGAAAGCAAAATCAAAGAGCAATTAGTCGTTGGCGACGGGAAGAAAGTCTTGGAAGAAAAGGAAGAATAAATTCAGTTGCCAGTTTCCGGCCGCCGGTCGCCAGTAAGAATCCAACTGGAAACCGGTGACTGGCAACTGGTGACTAATTCGATCGAATCGCCGCAACAGGATCTAACCTCGCCGCCATCGCTGCCGGCACAATTCCCGAAACCAGTCCGATTACAGTAGACACACCTATTCCCAATACAATATTTTTTATTGTCAGGGTAACGACGAGACTTCCCATGGGAATAAGTGTGATCAGGAATACCAGGAACAGTCCGGTAAAACCTCCGATCAAACTCAGGAAGATTGCTTCGAAAAGAAACTGGAAGAGAATAAAATAGTTTTTCGCGCCCAACGATTTCTCCAGGCCGATAATGCTGGTTCGTTCTTTCACCGACACAAACATGATGTTGGCAATTCCGAAGCCCCCTACCAACATCGAGAATCCACCGATAAACCAACCGGCCATTCCGAATACGTCGAAAATATCGCCGATGATATTCATGAGTGCTTCGGGTCGATTCATCGCGAAGCTGTCCTTTTCAGTGGGACGAAGACCGCGCTTGCCGCGAATCAGGCCGCGGATTTCATTTTCAAGTTCAACCAGTCCGATATCGGTGTCGTAGCCTTTGATGCCAATGCTGGATTCCAACTCATACCAACGACCGGTGCCGGTTTGAAATAATTTTCGAAAGGAATTATAAGGCGTAAGGACGGCGAAGTCGTTGCTCGGTGTTCCCAAAAAACTTTGTCCTTCTTTTTTTACAACACCGACGACGGTATACTTCAGGTTCTTGACCTTCACGTATTTTCCGAGCGGGTCCTCATCATTCGGAAACAATACCCTCGCCACTTCATATCCGATGACGGCAACGTTTCTTCCGCCGCCAATTTCATCTTGCGTAAAGTATCTACCATGCTCGACGTTCACTTCAAAGATGTCGTCGTAGCCTTCGCTTCCTCCGACCAATCTGACTTGTCCGATGCTGTTGCTGTTTCGCTTGATCGTCATCCGGCCGCGGTCGGCCAGGATCGCGATGCTGCTGCTATTCTTGAGATTCTCTCTGAGGAATTTGTATTCGTTGTAAGAAGGAGTGGGTCGTCTCCAGAAGTCCCACCACCGGTACTCACCGTCGTTGTCTGCCGTCCAGGGCCATTTTTCAAAATAGATCGTACCCGTTCCGATAAAATTCAGGCTGTCCTTGATGTTTTTCTCAAGCGAATCAACCATGGTGAGCACGAAAATAATAGCGAAGATCCCTATGGTGACGCCTAAAAGGGAAAGGACTGTTCGAAGGATGTTTGACTTCAGAGCCTTCCACGCAAACCGGAAACTCTCAAATATCTGGGCAAAAGTCTTCATAGTGTCATCAACAAGGGGTTAGTCGGCATCAATCCATTGAAATTACTGTGTTATGACCAAAAAGACCACGTTTTGTTACACCTCCGAAAAAAACCGGGCCTTTTGTCGCAAAAGCCATTTCGTACCTTATTTTTGCAACCGCTTAAAAAATTAGCCCTTTATTGGGCATTCTTTGCTTACACATTATGAAGTTATCGGAATTTAAATTCGAACTCCCCAACAGTCTTATTGCCCTGGACCCCCCTGAGAACCGCGACGAGTCGCGCATGATGGTGGTGCACAAAGACTCAGGCAAAATAGAACACAAGATCTTCAAAGACATTGTGAGTTATTTCGGCAATGGCGACGTGATGGTCGGTAACGATACCATGGTGTTTCCTGCCCGACTCTATGGCCGCAAGGAAAAAACAGGAGCAAAGATTGAAGTATTCCTGCTTCGCGAACTCAACGCTGACATGCACCTGTGGGATGTACTGGTAGATCCAGCCCGCAAGATCCGCGTGGGCAATAAATTATACTTTGGAAACGGGGACCTGGTTGCTGAAGTAATTGACAATACCACTTCCAGAGGTAGAACGATTCGATTCTTATTTGATGGAGATTCTACAGCCTTTGATAAGGTTGTTGAAACCCTGGGTGAAACTCCGCTCCCGAAATACATTAAGCGGAAAGTAAAACCGGAAGACAAAGAAAGATTCCAAACCATCTTTGCTAAGAATAAAGGAGCTGTTTCTGCTCCGACAGCTGGATTGCATTTCACGCGTCAACTTCTCAAGCGCCTTCAGTTGAGTGGCGTGGATATGTCTTTCATCACGTTGCACATTGGATTGGGAACGTTCCGTCCTGTAGATGTGGAAGATCTCACGAAGCACAAGATGGATTCAGAAAATTTCATCGTGGGCAATGAAGTGGTGGAGACCGTCAACAAAGCACTCGACAACAAAAACAGAGTCTGCGCGATTGGTACCACCACCATGCGCGCACTTGAATCAGCGGTATCGGCAACGAACCGACTGAAAGCCCGCGAAGGTTGGACCGACAAATTCATTTTCCCTCCATACGATTTCAAAATCTGTAACGCCATGATCACCAACTTCCACATGCCGGAGTCAACCTTGTTGATGATGGCGGCTGCGTTCGGTGGATATGACATTATCATGGAAGCATACAAGGTGGCCAAGAAGGAGAAGTACAAGTTCCTGACTTACGGGGACGCGATGCTTATTGTTTAGTTCACCGTTAACGGTTCACAGCCGTTTCTCTCACGGAATATACGATTAGCCGTTGTCATTCGACCGTGAACTGTCAACCGTTGAACCGTGAACGACCTAAAGCTTTTTCGTCAGGTAGATGAACAAGCCGATGGCGATTGGGTAAATAATAAAGTATTGAAATGTTGGCGTAAAGAGGCCGAAGAAAATACCGAGCGGTGCCAGCAGCAGGAATAGGCCACCGATAATAATAATCAGTTTCTTGGTTCGTTCCGGCGGCCGCTGGACTACGTCAATCATGTTGTAGATCAAAAAAGTTATGACGACAACATTGAACGCCACTAACAAAAATCTCAAGAGCACCATATTTTTGTAATTTACAAAATATGACCTACACGGAGTACGCGATCATCGTTGCAGGAGGTAAAGGAACCCGGATGCAGACGAAGCTGGCCAAGCAGTTTCTTGAAATCCATGGTCTGCCGATACTCATGCATACGATCAATGCATTCTATCGTTACTCCGAAAAAATCACGGTCGTCCTTGTACTTCCGGAGGATGACTTCGCGACCTGGAAATCGCTTTGCGCCCAATACAATTTTGATAAACCAGTTATCCTCCAGAAAGGAGGAGACACTCGCTTTCAATCCGTAAAAAACGGACTCGAAAAGATTGAGGGTGACGGGCTTGTCGCGATACACGATGGCGTCCGACCGCTGATTAGTGAGGACATCATTGGCGCTTCCTTCCGGTTGGCAGCGGTTCACCAATCAGCTGTTGCCGCGGTCCGGTTAAAAGAATCCATTCGAATGACGGATCAGGATAACACCAAGGCGGTCGATCGATCAAAATTCCGCCTGATCCAAACGCCGCAGACTTTCCGGGTTAGTCTCATCAAGAATGCATACCAGATCAAAGACGACCCCAGTTTAACCGACGACGCCAGCGTCGCCGAGCGCGCTGGCCATACGATCTCACTGTTTGAGGGGAGCTACGAGAACATCAAAATCACGACGCCAGAAGATCTTGTCGTGGCAGAAGCACTCCTTCGACGGAATCAGCCGTAACGGATAAAATGCAAAAAGCCGGCGAACCGGCTCCAAACTTCTATTTACTAATTTCTAATTCCCTGGTTAGTACTCGTCTTCATTGAAGAAAAAGTCCTCCTTGGTCGGATAATCCGGCCAAATCTCCTCGATGCTTTCATAAGGCTGTCCATCATCTTCCAATTCCTGCAAGTTCTCCACAACTTCCAAGGGCGCACCCGAGCGGATCGAGTAATCTATCAACTCGTCCTTTGTTGCCGGCCAGGGCGCATCCTCTAAATAAGAGGCCAGTTCAAGGGTCCAATACATATGTTTAGTCCTCCTTTAATTTTTCGCAAAAATAGAATTAATTAAACAACAGGCAACAGCAGTCGATCGGCCGCGAATTTTTTGTTTACATAGGAATCCGGGGATTCCGGTAACCGGATAAATCTGGCCTTTCAAACTGTGCACAATATGGCTAAAACCGCCATATTTGCGCCCTAATCCATTACAGCAACAATTTTGCCGACAGCCAGCGCCGTCGGTTCAGAAACATCCTAAAGCATGGCAGACGAAAAAATAATTTTCTCGATGGCGGGCGTAAACAAGATTTACCCGCCCAGCAAGCAAGTCCTAAAGAATATCTACCTGTCGTTTTTCTATGGGGCGAAGATCGGCGTACTCGGTCTGAACGGGTCGGGTAAATCGTCGCTCCTCCGCATAATCGCCGGTATCGACAAAGAATTCCAGGGCGAAGTCGTCTCTGATCTCAGCTTTACGGTTGGTTTACTGGAACAAGAACCTCAACTCGACAAGTCAAAAACCGTCAGGGAGATCGTTGAGGAAGGTGTTAAGGATGTCGTTGCCTTGCTGAAGGAATTCGAAGCCATCAACGAAAAATTCGCCGACCCCGCCGTGATGGAAAATCCGGATGCCATGGACAAGCTCATCACCAAACAAGGTGAAATCCAGGAAAAACTTGACGCCGTCAACGCCTGGGAACTGGACAGCAAACTGGATCGCGCCATGGATGCGTTGCGTTGCCCTCCTTCCGACGCGAAAATCGAATACTTGTCCGGTGGTGAAAAAAGGAGGGTTGCACTCTGCCGCCTGCTTTTACAAGAACCAGATGTTCTCTTACTCGACGAACCTACCAACCACCTCGATGCTGAATCCGTGGATTGGCTCGAGCAACACCTTAAACAATACAAAGGCACCGTCATTGCCGTGACACACGACCGCTACTTCCTCGACAATGTAGCCGGTTGGATTCTCGAACTCGATCGCGGAGAAGGTATTCCCTGGAAAGGAAATTACTCTTCGTGGCTGGATCAAAAACAAAAGCGCTTAGCGCAAGAAGAGAAGACAGAATCAAAACGTCAGAAAGCGCTTGAGCGTGAATTGGAATGGGTGCGCATGAGCCCCAAAGGAAGACACGCTAAAGGTAAAGCGCGTTTGAGTGCTTACGAGAAACTCCTCGGACAAGAAACCAGAGAGAAGGAAGAAAAGCTTGAACTCTTCATCCCCGCTGGCCCACGCCTGGGTAACAAAGTGATTGAAGCCAAAGGTGTAGCGAAAGCATACGGAGAGAAGTTGTTATACGAAGATCTTACCTTCTCCTTACCGCCTGCAGGTATTGTGGGTATCATCGGACCGAACGGTGCCGGTAAGACCACACTGTTCAAGATGATCATCGGAAAAGAAAAACCCGAAGCCGGTACATTTGAAGTTGGAGAAACTGTTAAGATCGCCTACGTCGATCAGGAGCACGACGATCTGAAACCTGAAGATACTGTCTGGCAAGCCATCACCGGCGGAAATGAATTGATCGAGCTCGGCGGAAAAACTCAAAACTCCCGTGCCTATGTCGGCAAGTTCAATTTCAACGGGACGGATCAGCAGAAAAAGATAAAAGAACTTTCTGGTGGTATGCGCAACCGCGTTCACCTGGCCATTGCGCTGAAACAAGGTGGAAACCTTTTGTTGTTGGATGAACCTACCAACGATCTTGATGTAAACACGCTGCGTGCATTGGAAGAAGCCCTTGAAAATTTCGGAGGCTGCGCGGTAATCATCTCCCACGACCGCTGGTTCCTTGACCGCGTTTGCACGCACATCCTCGCGTTCGAAGGCGACTCTCAAGCCTTCTGGTTTGAAGGTAGCTTCAGCGAATACGAAGAGAATAAGAAGAAGCGCCTCGGCGACGACCAGCCGCATCGGATCAGGTACAAGAAACTTGTGAAATAACACGAGTCACCAGTTGCCGGTTACCGGTAACCGGCAACTGGTGACCGGCAACCAGCAACACTCGCTGCGAAACGAATAAGCCATGAAGGGCCTTTACACCATCATCCTCCTCACGCTCTCCAACGCGTTCATGACCTTCGCGTGGTATGGTCACCTGAAGTTCAAGGATATGAAGTGGAGTCAGAGTCTTCCATTGTTTACCATTATCCTTATCAGCTGGGGTATTGCCTTGTTTGAATACCTTCTGCAAGTTCCTGCCAACCGCATTGGTTTTAAAAGTTACGGCGGTCCGTTTTCGTTGGTCGAGTTGAAAGTTATCCAGGAAGTAATAACACTAGTCGTGTTCATGCTCTTCTCTTTCTTTTTCTTCAAGACCGAAACGTTCAAAATGAATCACCTTATCGGCTTCGTCTTTCTGGTGTTGGCGGTATATTTCGTATTCAAAAAATAAAAGTGCATGCCCGAGTTAAAGAACAAAGTAATTTGGATAACGGGAGCTTCCTCCGGGATTGGAGAAGCACTCGCGTATGCATTGGCGGCCAAAGGCGCTAAATTAATTTTATCGGCACGCCGGAAGGAGGAACTGGAACGCGTAAAAGGAAATTGCGTTGCTTCGGCGCAACCTGACGTCAGGACATTACCGCTTGACCTGACCAAGACAGAGACGCTGCAACTTTCAACTGAAGCTGCCATCCAATTCTTCGGCCACGTTGATATACTCGTCAACAATGGCGGCATCAGCCAACGCAGTTTCGCGAAAGAAACACTACTGGAAGTAGATCGCCGACTGATGGAAGTCAATTACTTCGGCACGGTAGCACTTACCAAAACTATTTTACCGCATTTCATTAAAAGAAAAAGTGGCCACCTCGTTTCGGTTTCCAGTGTGACCGGAATTTTCGGAACGCCCTATCGTTCAGGCTACGCTGCATCCAAGCACGCGCTGCATGGTTTCTTTGATTCCTTGCGCGCTGAACTTTGGAAAGATCATGGCAGCGCTATTGCCGTTACGATGATTTGTCCGGGTTTCATTCATACGCCGATTACTTTATCCGCGGTGACGGGCGATGGTTCACCCTTGGGCAAGATGGATGACGCGCAGTTCAAGGGCATGCCCGTGGACAAGTTCGCTCAAAAGATGGTGCGCGCTATCGAAGGTAGAAAGCAGGAAGTATACATCGGCGGAAGGGAAGTATTGGGTGTGTATGTTAAGCGCTTTTTCCCCGGATTGTTTTCACGGATCATCCGAAAGACTGCCGTTCGATAAATGGAAATCCATGAAATCATTCTCATTATTGTCACTGGCTTCGGCGCGGCATTCCTGAATACTGTTGGCGGTGGCGGCTCGCTGTTCTCTGTTCCCATTCTTACTTTCATGGGCCTTCCCATTACCAATGCCAATGCCACCAGTCGCGTGGCTATTTTATTTCAAAATATTTTCGCGGTCGGCGGATTTCGAAGCAAGCATGTTGAGCTTCCCTGGCCTTACAGTTTATACCTCGGCATTTCTTCGCTAGGCGGTGGACTGATTGGTTCGATCCTCGCATCCCAAATTGCCGACGATGTATTCAATAACATTTTCGTCGGGGTGATGATCCTGTCTGTTGTGTTAATCATCTACGATCCATTCAAGTCTGCAGGGCAAGAACGACTATCGTCAAAGCATCAATGGATCGGATCCATCTGTTTTTTCTTTATTGGAATATACGGTGGGTTTGTTCAGGCAGGCATCGGCTTCCTGGTGATCGCCGTGTTGAGTCTGGTGAATAACTTGAATCTCGTCAAAAGCAATTATGTAAAAGTATTTGCCGCGATTGTCTACACGGCAGTTTCTGTTGCTGTCTTCGCTTATCAAGGAAAGATCTTCTGGGTAACAGGATTGGTACTCGCCATTGGTCATGCGATGGGTGGATGGTACGCCAGTCGTTGGTCAGTTAAAGCCGGTGAAGTCTGGATTAAGCGCATCATGATCGTGTCCATCCTCGGTATGGCGGTGAAGCTTTGGTTCTTTTAATGTCACTGAATGTGAACGCCTGCGGAAAATCCCGGCCACATTTCCAACATCTGACCGTTAACTTCCTTCGAGCTCTCAGATGAATATGGCGAGATGCTCTTCGAACCATCCGTGAGGTACAACGCATAGGTAGCTGCGGCAAAAACATAAATACTTCGCAGTTTCGGATGAAGCCGGGAGCCAAAGGCAACGGTAGGTCTCGTCAACAAACTTAATTCCCTCGTCAACTTTTTCGATTCGTGGTTGATGTGCAGCCAGTCAATTCCGAAAGACCAAAATCTAAATTTATTCATGCCTTTCGTTGACGATCGCGTGAAATACATTTTCTTTAATCCGTAACCAAATGCCCATCGTTCACGGTCGCTCATGAATCCTGGATCGTTGGAATAAATCAACGCATTCTGAATCTGGATCTCTTTTGTTTCATTGTTCATTCTGGAATTCTTGATGGTACCGGTGGCGATCTCCACGTTTGTTAAAAACAATTCATTGACGTACAACGCCGCATAACCGCCGGACCCAATGTTTACCAACCCTATCGAAGTTCCGTCGCGCGTTTCAGGCATCTTTCCGCCGCGATAAATATTGACTATCCCGATTTGTGTTCCCTGCATGCGTTTACCAATATTGACAAGGCCGATTTGGAAACCATTCATCCTGGCGGCATGGTTCACCAGACCAATTTGAATGCCTGTCGGATCGTTGTTGTCAAATGAATTTCTTCCTTCTATTCTTCCCGCCTTATTGACAGCAGATACCTGAACACCAAACAATTCTCCTCCGGTGACATTAAATAAACCTGACAGCTGAAATCCATCAACGGATTCCGCAGAAACATTGAACACTCCAGACAGTTGCCCGCCGAAAGTGTATTTCCTCACGGAGTTGCCGATGCCGGCGATTTGAAATCCTTGCAATGATCCTTTCACAACGTTCGCGCCTCCGGCGGTCTGCCAGCCGAACACATTAAACAATACTACATTGGCCAATCCCGAAAATTGTGCGCCGGATAGATTGGCTTCAAAACCACTTTTGATTTTCAGATCCTTTTCCTTTGGTGTTAGTCCGGCAAATGCGTTGGCGCCGGTAAAATTGGTGAGTCCGGCGATTTGAAGTCCGCGCGTCTCATTTACATTGAGGTTTGAAATGACCCCCAACTCAAATGCATAATTGGCGGCGGAATATCCAGCGGTGAGGTTAAGCGAAAAATAATTCGAATAGCCGCCGGCGTGCATGCCGTTCGTGCTCAATCCCGGCGTAACAGAAACCTGCATCATGCGTACCGACTTTTGCTTTCGTTGGGCGTTCAGCTGAAAAGCAAAAAAGATGGATACGAGGAGAATTGATCTCATCAATAAAGAAGTTAGGTAGCATAAAAATCCCCTCCTCCAACGTCGACAATCAGAACGGCACTGATTGCTATTAATTGCATATCTTAAATACATTGTGTGAATATTTCTTATACACCTGAACGGCGAGAAGGTTCAACCTTGAACTACAGATGTCAGAAAAAAAAAGAATTCTATTTTTGATTTACCACGGCACGGGGCATTTCAACGCTTGCTTCAAGCTGGCACGAACGCTTCAACAACAGCATCAGGTGGCTTTTGCCGGAGTGGAATTCTTTACTCCTTACGTAACGCAACAATCATTTGAATACCATCCGCTCAAGAGTGTACCTTTTGGAATCGGGCTGGAATACTGGTTCCATACAGTAAGGAAAAACAAGCCTATTTACTTCCATGCTTTAAAGGATCGATGGGCCGACGGCCTTTACCAGATTCGCGAAAAAGAATTGAGCAACTTGATTGATCAATATCGCCCCGATGTCATTTTCCTCGATGCTCAGCAAAATACCGACTTCCTGGTCCTCTATTCCCGGCTAAAAAAATCATCCATAAAGATTGTTCTTGTCCACACCATGCTTCCTCAAGAGGCTCCATACTTGAGCGGTAGCAAGTTCGCCCGTCAAAAATTGGTTTACTTTGGAATGGACGACAAAGCCATCATCAGGCGGAGACAAAAGAAGAACCAAATTCCTGATCAGTATATTTCTCCCCGGCAGTCCAACCTCGGCTGTGTATTGCAAAACATTGATGAGGTTATTCTCGCACCACGCGAGTTCGAGTTATCGGCACCAGTAACGTCTGCCCAATACATCGGCTTTCACCCCGATTATAAAAGGAAAGAAAAGTATTCAGCCGACTTTAATGCCTTTCGGGACAAGGTGAGAGCAGGAGCATATGCGGGCAAGAAGTTCCTGTACTTTTCGGCCGGCACCATCCTATCGCATCAAGAAAAAATACTGACACTCATACGAAATTTATCGCGTGTTTCTTCCCAGAAAGGATACGTGCTCGTTGTAACCTATCCGCAAGTCGAAAAAGTAAAGGCGCTCACGTCGCACACGGATACCGTTGTCTTCGAAAAAGTTCCTCAACTCGATGTGCTGAGCTATGCCGATCTTTTTATCACACACGGTGGCTTGAACTCCATCGCCGAATCAGTTCTTGCCGGCGTGCCGATGCTGGTGTTCACCCCACAAAATAAGATGGATCTTCCGATGAATGCTGCGCGTGTATTGCATCACAACCTCGGCTTGAAGATAAGTTTGGATGAATCGGTCCTTGATTTGAATGTGAAGATTAATCAGGTACTTACCAATCCCGGTTTTCGTCAAGGTATTCAACAGCTTAGATTAATGAATGGACAGTACGCCTTGGATAGTATCATGCCATTGGAAAATTTCCGGCATTTGTAGCCGACTAACCCTTGCGTTTTGTAACTTACCTGAGGGGCAAATACCTATGAGAACGATCCTACTCCTGATCCTCGGAGCCCTTTGCTTTGGCTGTGGTCAGAAGACCAGCGAGACGAAAGAAAATGCTCCGGTGGATTACAGGCCATCATTTCATTTCACACCGCCGCAAAATTGGATGAACGATCCCAACGGATTGGTTTACCTCGACGGCGAATACCACTTGTACTATCAATACAATCCGTACGGCAATATCTGGGGACATATGACGTGGGGTCACGCCGTGAGCACCGACCTCCTTCACTGGACGCACCTTCCGGTAGCGATCGAAGAGTATACCGATGCCAAGGGGGACAGCGTCATGATTTTTTCCGGCAGCGCCGTGGTCGACAAGCAAAATACTTCCGGCTTCTTTGCTGATTCCAGTGGCATCGTGGCGATCTACACCTCGCATGTTCATCGAAACGACGAAGGCATTCGCCAACACCAGAGCATAGCTTACAGTAAAGACAAAGGACGCACGTTTGTACGTTACGCTTCGAATCCTGTGATTGACCGCGAGCGAAAAGATTTTCGTGATCCGAAAGTGATCTGGTATGAACCGAACAAGAAGTGGATCATGGCCACGGTTGTACCCGACCATTACAAAGCAGAGTTTTATGAATCGCCAGACTTGAAGAACTGGAAATTCCTCAGCGAGTTCGGTCCCTTGGGCGATACCATGAAAATATGGGAGTGTCCGGATCTCTTACAAGTTCCCATCATGGAAGAACCCGGCAAAAAGAAATGGGTGCTGATCATTTCCAATTCGCATCCACAAGGGCCGACGTTCGTCGGCATGCAATACTTTATCGGGGATTTTGACGGCAAGACTTTTACGCCAGAGAACCCTGGACAATATCCATTGTACCTCGACTATGGAAAGGATTACTATGCTGCTGTTACCTACAACAATCTTCCCGCGACCGAAGCAAGTCCAATCCTTTTCGGATGGGCCAACAACTGGGCCTATGGACAAAAAATTCCAACGCATCCCTGGAGAAGCGCGATGGCGTTACCGAGAAACTTGTACCTGACGAATACCAGCCAAGGCTACAGGATAATTCAAAGACCAATCCAGGCGATCGAGTCGTTAAGAAAAGAGGAGATCACAGACCTTGACCACCTTACTGAAAATACATTGATGGTTGAATGCGTACTTACGCCAGGTTCAGGCTCACCATTAGGGATTAAATTATTCAAACACGAAATAGAAGAAACAGTTATCAGTTATGATGCCGTGAGAAAGGAAGTTGTGATTGATCGCACGGCGTCGGGTAACGTATCGTTTCATCCCGAGTTCTCGAGCGTGGAGCGTGCACCAGCGAATCTCAAAAATGGTATGGTGAAACTAACGATCTTCGTTGATCACGCTATCGTCGAAGTATTCATCAACGATGGAGAGCAAGTGATGACAGAACAGGTTTTTCCTACATCGAATACTTTTAGTATTGAAACTTTTAAGGGATCGGAAACGGATGGTGTTTCCTTGAAGATATATAGACTACAGCCTTGAATTTTTCTCCCGCAGATCTCGCAGATTAACGCAGATCTTAATGCATTAATCTGCGAACATCAGCGAGATCTGCGGGCAATAATTCCACCTTTGTTAGCGACGTTTCGGAGCTTCAAAGGTTCGGGTGATGGCTTTTCCTTACGCGCATAGAAACTCCAACTGTAAATTACTTCAGTGTCGATCCTGGTTACTTGCTCGCAGGTGATTCCTGACGAGTTTTCCAGACGGGGTAAGCATGTCTTCAGTCCATCCGCCAGTTGCTGCAGCGCCGGGCTTCAGTGCCGCCGAACTTTCGTCCTTATCCGCCACTGACCAGTTACACGACGAGAGGTGATGGTCGTCCATGAACTTCCACCATTTTTTTGTTTCCTCTTCATAAATTCCTTCATCCCCGCTTGCTTGGCTAAGCCCATATTCGGTCACCATCAGTGCGGCGCCGTTGTATAACGCAGTATGGGCCTTCCCACGCAAGTCTTCCCGGTGCGTGCCCGCGTAAAAATGTAAGGTGTAGGCAACGTTTTTGTCGGGCAATGGGTCCGCCGCCGCCACTTGCACATCCTGCGACCAATTGGGAGTCCCGCATACAATCAGGTTGTCAGTGTCATAATACCTGATCGTGTCGATGATGGCCTGATGATAGGGTTTCAGAACCTCTTTCCACGAAACATGTATTGGCTCATTGTACGTCTCGTAGATTACATTCGGTAGATGACCATACCGTTGCGCCACGGTCGCAAAAAATTGTTTTGCCTGGATTAAGTGATCTTCGCCGTGGTGATCATGCCAGTCCACAATAACATATAAACCTTCTTTGACCGCCGCATCAATTACATTAAATACTTTCGCCTGTTCTAATCCCGGCTGTTCCAGGTACCCGCTGTATTCGACTGCCATCGCTGCACGTACAACCGTGCAATTCCAATCACGTTTCAACCAGCGAATCGCTTTGGCATTATAATACTTTCCAATCCATTGGCTCCAGAAAAGCGACATGCCTTGCAGCTGCACAGGCTTGCCGTCCTCCCCTACGATCAGATTTCCCTTGACTTTAAGCGCGCTAACCCGGATCGACGGCTTCGCGACCGAGTCCGAAAGAGCTGGCAACTCCGCAGTCGCAGCCGCAGCTTCTTTCACCGTTTCCGCTGCAGCTTTTTCCGTTGTTGACCGGCATTGAAAAAGCAGACCAATGGACACGAGGAAAAATAGAAACAGGTTGATTTTTTTCATGGGGATCTCTTGATGATACGATCAACGTACAGGCGCGAGTGTGAGTGTGTGTTGCTGGTGACCCGGAAGAAGTTAACAGAACTCTTCAACGATAATCCGGCGGGAACCTCCAACTAAGGCGAAATGTGGCTAGCCACAAGTACCTAACTTCAAAATCTTATCGATTCTATTATATTTTGAAAATCCTGTTTCGCAAATTGGCCTCGACCCTTACATTCTGTCATACTGAAATCCAGGAAAAAATCACCAAAGTCAATATTCCATACGTACATTTCCACCATAACAGCGGTGTCAGTTTCAATGTGCTCGAACAGATATTCGGTTTCATACAAAATTACTTCAAACCCATCCTTCTTAAATAGTCTGCCTTTGTTAGTAATCCTAAAATTCTTAAGCATGTTATAACCCAGCGGATTTTCGCTTTCAAGTAAATCTGCATATTCAGTTAAAGTTAATCCTCTAAATTCTGGTTCTTTGGCGATGATGCTGAAATTAACAACTGGAGAAATAATCCCATTATGTTCCTCAGATGCAGGACTATATTTTGAAATTAGTAAGGATGGCTGCGATATGCATTGGTACAATTCATTTTTAAAGTGTTCAAACTCTCCGACAAGAGCTTGTTGATTGAAAGCGTTATCGAAATCATTATAGGTGAGTATGTACCAATCTCTGGGTATCTCAAAACTTATCCCGAATAGTTTGTTATGGTATCTATCATTCTCAATGTAAACGAAGTCCTTGTTTCCATTAATAAATGATTCAACCCATTCCTGAAATTGCGTATTTGACTTAGGTAATTCCATTGGTATTGTGGCCAACAACCGAATATACGCATTGCCCAAAGCCCCTTACTTTACAGGTTCCCGATGCCCAACCCACGTGAAGCGCCTGGTCACATACTCCGGGTTGGTGAAGGACGCGTTGCCCGAAGGATTTCCACCGGTGACGTGAAAGTCTGAGAACGCAGCATTCTGATTCATGTAAATTCCACCAGTCAGATTGAAAGATACCGGCGTTGCCGCCATCGACATTTCATCAGCAATCTTTTCGCGTACGCCTGCATCCGTAGTGTATGCGCCGCAAGAAATAGCGCCATGACCCAAGGCCATCTCTTTCGCTAACGAAATAGACTGATCTGTATTTTTGGTTTTGATCAGCAATGCAATCGGGCCAAACAACTCCTTCGCGTAAACTTCTTTCTTATCTGCATTTACCTCCACCACCACCGGCGTTGCAACACGCGCGTTTTTAAACATGGGGTTTTCAAAGGTCCTGGATTTCAAATGTACTTTGCCCGGAAGTTTCTCTGCTTCACCCACTCTTTCAACAGTCTTTTTATTCTGAACTGCACCTAACACAAAAGGTCCAGCTTTCGGGTTATCCACCAGTCCGTTGATGTTGGCAATTAATTTCTGCGCGAAGTCATCAAAAGAAAGCGCGCCTGCGGCGGTCTTAATTCCACTTTCGGGAATGTAGAAATTCTGCGGAGCTGTACACATTTGTCCGCTGTAGAGCGATAACGAGAAGGCAAGGTTCGCCGCTACTTTATCTGCATCGTCAACAGAATCCAGAATGACAGAGTTCACACCAGTCTTTTCCGTAAAGACCGTCTTACCCGGCAGGGCTTCAAGGTAATTTCCAAACAACGAATTGCCCGTGAAGTCGATCAGCTTCACAGCAGGATGTTCAGCCAGTTCCTTGGTGATCATCTTATCAAAAGTATCCACCGCAAGTTGACAAGTGTTCGGATCCAAATTATTTTCCGACAGCACCTTTTGAATTTCAGATACAAAGATGGCAATGGGTAGTATGGCCCCGGGGTGCGGCTTAACGATCACCGGATTTCCAGTGACGAGACTTCCGTAAATACCCGTAACAGAATTCCAGGTCGGGAATGTAGAGCAACCGATCACCACAGAAATACCCTTCGGCATGGCGCGCCACTCCTTATTCAATTGAATATTGAATTTTCCCATGGGTTTATCCCACACCGTTTGCGCAGGAAAACGCTGAAGCTCTTCAAAGCCCGCAGCGATCGCCTCTAACGCGCGATCCGCAGCGTGCGGACCCGACGCTTGAAAGGCCATCATATACCCTTGACCTGTAGTGTGCATCGTAGCATAGGCTACTTCAAAGAACCTCGACTTGATGCGATCCAGTGATTCCAACAGAATGCCTGCGCGCTGCTCCGCGCTAACCTTACGCCAGGATTGAAATGCGTTCGATGCATTCCCGATTAAGGTGTCAAGGCTATAAGTAGGATAGGAAACTTTCAAAGTCTCTTGCAGGTACGGTGACTCCTCTTGTCCTGCCCATCCGGATGCGCCAGTCTGTTTCAACTCTTCAAACTTCTTTCCAACCCATGCTTTGAACTTTGCTTGTCCATCGGCATCGGCTGTTTCGCCATAGACAGCGGGCGCGGGATGTTCGGGAAAGTGCGCGTAAAAAGTTCTGTCGTGAAGGGCCTTGATAGCCTTGTCTAATGTTGATTTATGCTTTTCAATGAGACTCATACAGGTTGTCATTTTTTATATCCAAATACCTTCTTCAACAAATCCGTTGTTCGCGCGACGGGATCCTGCCTGATCTTCTTTTCTTCATCGGCGATCAAGAGGAACAATCCATCCATGGCTTTCTTTGTTGCATAGTCGTTCAGATCAGGATTTACCTTTTGGACTGTTGGAATTTTGTTGTACGTATTAACAATGTCTCCGTAGTATTTCGTTGCGTTTACCTTGTTGAGAGAATTGGCTACTACCGGATGAAATTTTTCGTAGAGCTGCGCCGATGTAGTCTTTTTCAAATACTCAGTCGCTGCATTATCGGAGCCCTGCAAAATTCCCCAGGCATCCTGTACGGTCATTTGCCTGATGGCGCTCACAAAAATTGGCTTTGCTTCCTTCGCTGCATCTTCGGCTCCCCGATTCAGCGTCATCACAAACTTGTCGACTTCGCCACCTAATCCAATCTGACGAAGTTTGTCCTCGACCTTTTTTACATCCGGAGGAAATGGAATTTTGATTCTGGGATTCTTAAAGTATCCATCGAGCTGTGAAGCCAGGTTGGATCCATTCGATATCCCGTTGATCAATGCTTCTTTCAATCCTTCCGTCACTTCGGCCGTGGTCAGAGGCTGATCTGTTCCGATGGCCTTGTTCACTTCGCTCATGGTCTGATTAATCTGAGCCGTGGTGCAGGCGCCCAAAAAAAACACGGAGGCAATAATGATTTTTTTCATGGCTTTAAAATTCGAATCCAAGGTAGGAAATTCCAACAGTTTCCAGTTGCAGTTTCTGATTTGGGTTTTAAGGTTTTGAATTCAAAGCGAAGCAACCCGCGCCGCTGATAGCGGGGAGTTTCATAGAATGTTTCCAGCGGCACGAATTTCTGCAGGGTTGTTTGCCCCGGGTTGAAACCCGGGGCTATACATGTGCGGTTCCTACGGAACCAAAATGCCGATTATTGATTTGTTATTCACCAAGGAAACTGCGCTACGGTTTTCCTACCCACCAAGGCTCTGCATCAGATTTGACTTGGATTTCAAAATTCGCCAGCCCTGTAGGGGCGGAATATTCGTAGCCATGGGCTTCAGCCCATGGAATTAATTCAAAAAGGAAAAACGCGCCACAGGAAAATCAAGATCGCGCGGTATCACATCTGGCGCGGAGTGCAGAACGAAAATCGAGAGAAGCCACCTACCCAGGAACGTCATCTCATTGCTTCTTCAAACAATCGCGGGAAATTTCGGAGATGTTGCGGCATCCCGCAAGCCCCATGGTCAACTCAAAGTCCGCCATGAAGTTGCGAAGCACGGAGTACACGCCTTCCGTTCCGGCGATGGTCAATCCATAAACATAAGGTCGGCCGATACACACGGCTTTTGCTCCCAACGCCAGCGCCTTGAATGCATCGGCGCCACCTCTGATGCCGCTGTCCAGGAGAACGGGAATTTTTCCATTGACCGCTTCAACTATTCCAGGCAAGGCGTTGATCGTTGAAATCGAACCATCGACTTGCCTCCCGCCATGGTTAGAAACAATGATTCCGTCTACACCATAGGCAAGCGCTTTGCGCGCATCATCAGGATGAAGAATGCCTTTCAGGATCACTGGCAATTTTGTGTGTTGGCGGAGAAAGGACAGATCCTCCCAGGTAGTGGCAGGATTGGAATAGGTGCTGATAAATTTTCTAACAGCCTTTAATGGCTTTCCAGATTTCAGTTTGCGAAAAAATCCGGTTCCCGGATAATGGTTCACCATCGAAATCAGTCCGCGGATTGACTGAAGGCTTACTTTTCTTTTTACTTCCGGGCCGGCGTCTTCTTCATCAAGCATTTTTTGAAAGACAGGATCCGATGTATACTGCGCAATCCCTTTTCCCTCGAGAAATGGCAAGTAGGCTAGTTCAAGGTCGCGGGTTCTCCATCCCAGCATGGTAGTATCCAAGGTAACAACGATGGCCGAGCACCCACACTTTTCCGCACGTTGAACAAAACTGGCCACCAGATCTCTCGACTTGCTCCAATACAATTGAAACCATCTCGGGCTATCGCCCATGACCGAGGAACACTCTTCCATGGTTCGACTTGCCTGGTTAGAAAATATATAGGGAACACTGAGCGAAGCGGCTGCACGCGCCACCGCGACGTCTGCAACACGATGGACCATCTCTAACACACCTACTGGCGACAACAGAAAGGGACTGTTCAATTCATGTCCAAACAGTTTGACAGTTGTATCACGCTCGCCAACATTGCGAAGCATTCGCGGAATGATTTGAATTTTTTCAAAATCACTCTGATTGCATCGAACAGTACTCTCGTTGCCGGCGCCACCTGCGATGTAGGCAAAGGCCTTCTTGCTCATCTTATCCTTTGCCGTCCGCTCCAGTTCATTCAGGTCGATATTCACAACTGGATGAACTCCTGCGAAGCCGGAGAGGTATATTTCCTTTTGCCACTCCAATGCCGACAACTTTTCGTTTCCCATAGGTTTATTGAAAACTAAATCTACAAAATCACATCAAATGATGAGGGTTTCGTTTTGGATGATGTTCAAAGGTTCTCGTATTACTCCTTTCTTTCAAAGAAAGCACTTCGTTGCGCCAATGAACTGTTTTCCTCCTGTCCGCGAGCGCAGTTGGCGCCGGATGTTCGAGCATATGGCATCGCACACTTGTGTGCGATGCCATATGCTCGAACAAATTAAGATTGAGGCCTGTGCAGAACCGCTGGCGGTTCTGCACAGGCCTCAATCTTTCTACGCCAACTGCAATCTGGGTGGAAGCTCCGCCCGTTCCGCTGGCGTAACGAAGTGACCACTCGATTAGGAGCTCATCAGGGCACAAAACTAAAACAGCACGAACAAGCTTTTTGCAGCGTTCAAAATTTTTCCCGAAGGCTAATAATCCTACATTTGAAATTTCAACCCTCCAGGATGAACCAGATTTCAGCCGAACTTATCTCCATTGGAGATGAACTTCTTTACGGACAAATTGTAGATACCAACGCGCAATGGATTAGCGTCGAACTTGGCAATGCCGGAATTAAAGTCGTGCGAAAAACGACTGTGGGCGATGTCGAAAGTGAAATCCTAACCGCGTTCGCGGAAGCCGAAAAACGCGCCGATATTATTTTGATTACCGGCGGACTTGGACCCACCAGCGATGACCTTACCAAACCATGCCTGGCAAAATACTTTAACTGCGAATTAAAAATTCACGAGGAAGCCCTGGCGGAGGTAACAGAGTTTTTCAAAAGCAGGGGACGCGAGCTTACCGAGATCAACCGGCAGCAAGCAGCGCTGCCAACGTGCTGTGAGAAAATCACCAACACGATGGGTACTGCTGCAGGCATGTGGTTCAATCGCAATGGAAAATTTTTCGTCTCGATGCCTGGCGTTCCACATGAGATGATGAAGATGATGTCTTTGACCATTATCCCCAAGCTTAAACAGAATTTCAAGACGCCAATCATTTATCATCAGGTGATTCGAACCTCAGGGATCGGAGAATCGATGCTGGCAGAAAAAATTGCCGACTGGGAAAATGCACTGCCGCCTCACATCCGGTTGGCGTACTTGCCCAGTTTGGGTGAAGTTAAGCTACGTCTCACCGCCATTGGCGAATCACGCGACACCATAAAAGCAGAATTGGATGACCTCATTGAAAAGTTAAGATCAAGGGCAGGACAGTTTATTTATGGCCTCGGTGAAAATCCTTTAGAGGTTGTTGTCGGCAATACCTTACGAGAAAAAAAACTGACCCTGTCGATCGCGGAAAGTTGCACGGGTGGTTATGTCTCTCATCTGATCACGAGCGTTCCGGGTAGTTCGGAATATTTTTTGGGAAGCATTATTCCTTACGCATATGAAATCAAAATGCGTCAGCTGGGCGTGCGGCCCGAGACGCTGGAAAAATTCGGTGCCGTAAGCGAAGAAACCATTTGCGAAATGGCCAGTCTCGTACGCGCCAAGTTCACAACGGATATTGGCGTGGCTACCAGTGGCATCGCCGGGCCCGGAGGTGCTACGCCCGAAAAGCCTGTCGGTACAGTTTGGATCGCTTATTCTGACAAGCACCATACGGTGGCTAAGAAACTCCACTTGTCGAAGGACAGGATGATAAACATCAAGATGGCATCTCATGCGGTGCTGAATCTGATTCGCCTCAACCTTCCAGAGTAGCGGGTATGTCTTGGCGTCCCAAGCATTCCGTGCGACCCTGTCGGCCCAAAATATTCCATGGCGACGGAGCGTGAATCCTACTTTTTATTTTCCAACTTCGCGTGGAAAGCAAGTGGTTATTTTGATTACGCCTGGCCGGCGTCGGTTCTATGAAAAGACTATCAAAAATTTCTAACTTTGCGCCTCAAACAAACGATTGAATCATGGCTGAAGTAGAACTTGTCATGCCTAAGATGGGCGAAAGCATCATGGAGGCTACAATTTTGTCCTGGCTGAAAAAGCCTGGTGATAAAATTGAGCAGGATGAATCCGTTCTCGAGGTGGCCACCGATAAGGTAGACACAGAGGTACCTTCTACCCATGCCGGCGTTTTGAAAGAAATCCTCGCCAAGCAAGGCGAAGTGATCAAAGTCGGAAAACCAATCGCGATTATCTCCACGCAAGGAGAAGCAAGTAAACCGACTGAAACACCTGTTGCCGCAACAAAGACGGTTGCTGCGCCGGTAAAAGAAACAGTAGCTGTAACGCATACGAATGGAGCTTCTCACGCCATCGATTACAAAGCAAGCTCAAGGTTCTATTCTCCCCTGGTAAAAAATATCGCGAAGGAAGAGAACATTACCGTCGCGGAACTGGAGGCGATCTCCGGTACGGGCGCTGAAGGGCGTGTTACGAAAAAAGACATCCTTGACTACGTACAACATAGAACGCTTGGAAAAACAGTCCAAGCGGTTCAGCATTCAACGACCACCACCTCCACCCCGGCCATTAAAGTATCTGCATCGTTGAGTTCCGGCGATGAGATCATCGAAATGGACCGCATGCGCAAGATGATTGCCGAGCGCATGGTGGATTCTAAACGCATCGCTCCACACGTTACTTCATTTGTTGAAGCCGATGTTACGAATATTGTTCAGTGGAGAAATAGAGTCAAGAATGAATTCCAGAAACGCGAAGGCGATGTGCTGACCTTTACGCCGATTTTCATGGAAGCAGTTGTTCTTGCAATCAAAGACTTCCCGATGATCAACGTGCAGGTCGACGGCGACCGCATCATTAAGAAAAAGGAAATCAACATTGGGATGGCCGTCGCGCTTCCTACGGGAAACCTCATCGTTCCCGTGGTAAGAAATGCAGACCAGTACAGTCTCGCAGGACTGGCGAAGGTTGTGAATGACCTCGCACGTCGCGCACGCGAAAGCAAGCTCAAGCCTGATGAACTGGCCGGCGGAACTTTCACCATTTCAAATGTCGGCTCATTCGGAAATGTGATGGGCACGCCAATCATCGTACAACCACAGGTTGGTATCCTCGCCCTCGGTGCTATTCAAAAGAAGCCCGCCGTACTGGAGATGCCTTACGGAGATGTGATTGCCATCCGACATAAAATGTTCTTGTCACACTCTTACGATCACCGTGTCGTAGACGGCGCGTTGGGCGGTAGCCTGGTGAGACGCGTGGCGGACTACCTGGAAAAATTTGATGTAAACCGATCCATTTAATTGATACAAAAAAATTAAGCCGGCACCACCGGCTTTTTTTTATACGGATTGTGACCTCTCCTCCGTTTTAGCATTGTTATCCTACTAAACCTACAGTTATGAAAATCGTTCTGATCATTCTTTGTATCACCCTGTCCGCAGGTTCTCTTTTTTCGCAGGCCGATGTGTTTTATGCCAAAGGAAAAGAGCACTATGACAAAGATGAACATCGCGAAGCACTTTACTATTTTAGAAAATTCATTCACCTCGACCCTTCGAAGGCTGAAGTCTTTAAGTGGAGAGGCAACTGTTACTTTCAGTTAAACCAGCTAGACAGTGCGCAGTACGATTACGAAACTGCTTTGCGCCTTAAGCCGTCGATGCACGAGCTCTATTTCAATCTGAGCGGTGTTTATCGCGAACGGAACCAACTACCGGAAGCGAGGCGCTACATGAAAACTTACCTGAAATTGGTTCCAGACGACGGTGACGGCTGGCTGAGGATGGCGTCTATGCTTCCCGATGATGCGTCCGACTCGGCGACATACTATTACCAAAAAGCGTATCAGGTTGATCCTAAAAATATTAATGCGATCATGTCGCTTGCCCTGCAATATAACTATCAGGATGAGTACACGAAATCGCTGGAGGTGGCTGAGAAAGGATGGAATGAAAACAGATTCAATCCTGACCTGGCGAACATTATTAACGACAACCACTTTGGGTTGGGTCAGTTCAAGCAGGCGTTGGCGTGGAGCGACACGTTGATAAAACTTGAACCGCAGTCCCTTTCACATTATGTTACCAAAGCGCGGTTTCAGATCCTTCTTGAAACGGACATGAACCTGGTAGAAAGAAATGGTTACCAATTCCGCTTTAAGAACATCTCCAATACCCACATCGCCGACCTCGACCGTCAATGCAGCGACACTTCGAGCCCATACCACTATGCGACATTACAAGAGAAATTCAATCAAAATAAAACCCTGAGTCTCGATCAATACTTTATGCTCTACTATGGGTATACGCAGGATTCGCGCTATTCGCCTTACGGAAACACCAGGGTTAACCTTTCTGATGACTTTGACCGCAAAGATTACGATGCTATCATTAAAAAGTGCGAGGAGGCCATAAAACGGGACCCCTATAGCCCCAGTCTCTACGAAGCGCTTTCTATTGCCCAGTTTCGAAAAGGATTGAAGGAGGAGTTCATGATCAACCTTCGTAAACACCTGGGTATTGTTGAATCCATGTTGGCCACCGGCAACGGAAAATCCTATCAGGATGCCTACATCGTTACAGCCCCATCGCATGAGTACGACCTTTTGAACTACCTGGGGCTAACTTCCACGCAGCAATCGCTGCACGACCATGAGGGACACAGCTATGACATCCTCCGCGCTAAAGCAGAAGACGAAACCATTACCGACATACACTTCAATATCGACAAACCCTTCGGGTCACTGGGGTCAATGTTGAAATCATCGGAAAAATCAGATAAGGGTAAAAAAAAGAAAAAAGATTAAATTGGCGTATGTCCAAAATCATTTCCTTCATCAGTCGCAAAGGAGGTACGGGCAAAACGACCAACGCCATTCACCTGGCCACTACTTTGCACAATTCTGGCAAAAAAGTTTTGCTTGTCGAAACCGATACCAACTACACCCTGAACACCTTGCGGAAGATGGAACTCTTCAAGACCAAGGACAATAAAGGTGGATTTGAAATAGTCGGCTCGCAGGACCATACTGTGGCGGACGAACTGCTCAAGTTGAAGGAATCACGAAAGAACGATATCATCATCGTGGATAGCGCCGGCAAAACTACCGACGAAGGAATCAAGAAACTGTGCCTGGTCAGCGACGCCGTGATCGTGCCGACCAGCCTGACGCAAAACGACCTCCTGGTGACTTACCAAACCGTGACCGACCTTACGCCGGCTCGTCAGTTGAATCCTAACCTGAAGATCATTGTGCTGCCCAACCGGATTCACAGCCAGACCAATCTGTACACCATTCGCGAAAGCCTGAAAAACCTGGATGCCATTATTCTTCCGGTGATCGTTCCGCAGAAAAATCTTTTTGTAAATTTCAGTACGGTGGACGCTGAGAAGGCTTATCAGCCCATCGCGCAGGCCATCCTCAACTACCTCGCATGAGTAAGAAGAAAAATACATTAAAGGACCTCGACGAATTTTTAAAACAACAGGCCGCCACGCTGGTTGAACCGGCGCAACTGAGCGACCAAATTGAAGAGCCCAAGCCCGAAAAGAAACCCGCGCCCGCGCCGATTGATGTAGCCGATAAAGAGATTTCCGTTGAAAGTATACTTCAGGATTTGAGGCACCTTAGTGCGCAGGAAGGTCATGCTTTCCGTAGAAAGTTCTACGAAATGATCATCCGCTCCCTTGAATCGCAACCACATTCCGAGCCCGGCGACAAGATGCTCATCAACACCGCCCTCTACCTCAAGAGTGGGGATGCATGGAAAGAGGTGATCCGCAATTATTGGAGAAATAAATAGCTCGCCAGAACCCGCGGCGACCGGATCGGCAAAAACATTTCCTCTAGCACCCAACATTGAACCGATATGTCGTCCCTACGGGACTTCGGCGTAATTTGATAATTCGGGCTGCCGACCTTTGGTCCCTACGGCCCGGGATTCAAAAAGACAATAATCCACACATCCAATCTACGCCATTGCAAGTGCCGAGGATGCATTCTTGCACCAAGTCCTATAGGGAGATACATCGGAAAAAACCTTCCCTCGCACAAATCATGTAACCAACATGTCGTCCCCTACGGGACTTCGGTGTAATTTGATAATTCGGGCTACCGACCTTTGGGCCCTACGGCCCGGGATTCAAAAAGACAATAATCCACACATCCAATCTACGCCATTGCAAATGCCGTTGATTCATTCTTGCACCAAGTCCCGTAGGGACGATAGATTGGTAGACCCACGTCATAAGATTCACCAAGTCCCGTAGGGACGACATATCGGTTAAACATTTCGATGAATTCACACACCGAATCAAAAAACAAAAATTCCAAACGCTAAAGAATCAAACGCATATCATTTGCGATCTCCCCCATTTGCTATTTGCTCATCGAAACCCATAACTTGCTGACCAATTTCTTGAAACTATAACCGGTCCACTATGAAATTCGGAACCAAAGCCGTCCATGCGGGGGTCGAACCCGATCCAACAACGGGCGCCATCATGACACCCATTTTTCAAACCTCAACCTATGTGCAGGAATCTCCTGCCAAGCACAAAGGCTACGCTTACGCCCGGGGCGCCAATCCAACACGGAACTCTTTACAAAAGAGCATCGCCGCACTGGAGAACGGAAAATTCGGGATATGCTTTTCCTCCGGTATGGGCGCGACGGATGCGGTCATCAAACTACTCAACCCTGGTGACGAAGTAATTACCAGCAACGACCTCTATGGTGGATCGTATCGCATGTTTAAAAGGGTGTTTGAAAAGTATGGCATTAAGTTCCACTTCATCGATCTTACCAATACCGCGAACATCGCGACGGCTTTAAATTCCAAAACAAAATTGTTCTGGCTCGAGACGCCGACTAACCCATTGATGAACATTGTCGACATTGAAGCCTGCGTCGACATCGCGAAGAAAAATAACTGTCTCGTCGCTGTCGACAACACCTTCGCATCGCCATACCTCCAGAACCCATTAGACCTTGGTGCTGACATCGTGATGCACTCCGTAACAAAGTACCTGGGCGGTCATTCCGATGTAGTGATGGGCGCACTGGTTGTCAACGACGAAAAACTTTATCAAGAGCTGGCTTTCATCACAAACTCTTGCGGCGCCGTGCCGGGACCACAGGATTCGTTCCTGGTGTTGCGTGGAATCAAGACCCTTCACCTCCGCATGGAGCGCCATTGCTTCAATGGACGGAAGATCGCGGAATATCTGAACACCCATCCTAAAATCGGAAAAGTATATTGGCCCGGATTGCCCAATCACCCCAACCATGCTATCGCTAAAAAGCAGATGAAGGATTTCGGTGGCATGATTTCCTTCACGTTAAAGAACGACAGCCTTGAAAAAGCCGTGAAGCTGATGGAGAGTGTAGAACTTTTTTCACTCGCCGAATCGTTGGGCGGCGTTGAGTCCTTGATCAATCACCCGGCCTCCATGACCCACGCCAGTATTCCGAAAGAAGAAAGAGAAAAAAGTGGGCTGATCGATTCTCTTATCAGACTGAGTATCGGCGTTGAAGATGTAGACGATTTGATCGCCGACCTCGAACAAGCCTTATCAAAAGTATAAATTGATTTTCTGACAACATGATGACGGGTTGACCCTCTCAGGTCAACCCGTCATCTTTTTAGTTCGCGCGTGGTCTGTCTTGCGCATCATGTTTATCGTGATAGAGGGCGCGGCTGGCTCTGTTTTGCTTGTGATTGAGACGAGCTCTCTCCTTTTTTGTCACGTCTCCGTCGGCTTTGGCCCGGCGTTCTGCTCTACGGATATGACGCTGCTTATGTCTGGCGTCTGCTGCTTCCACGCGGGTCAGTTCACCGGAGGCCACACCTTGCTCGATGCGGTCATGCTGATTGTGTTGGCGTTCGTTCACGCCGGGTGTTTGGGTACTTTGAGCCTGAGCTGACATCAACCCGGCAAAAAAGACAAACGCTAATAGGGCAATTACATTTTTCATTGTTCTCAGGTTTAAAAATTTGATGCTTAGACGTCGGCACAGCGGCAGGGTTTAATGGCGTTATAAAAAATTTTGGTTGTCATTTCATGATCAGGCGCGTATCTTGGGCATAAATTAGGCAACGACTGTTTCGTGAAGAGACTCCCACTGGTCATTACTCTTATCATTGTGCTGGTTGCAGCGGGGGGATACTACCTCTACCAGCAATTCCTGAAACCAAAGAAAATCACGGCCTGGGACCTGGTTCCTGAATCCACCATCTTTGTCTACGAGTCGAACGACTGCCCGGAATGTGTCGAACAACTACAACAGACTTCGCTCTGGAGTGTGCTCCGTCAGGCAGCGTTCTACGAAAAACCAGTTGATTCCTTAAAGCTCCTGTTTAGTTTTCTGGAAACACAACCCAAAGGGCGCCTGATCTCCGGCCACCTGACCCGCAAGGATGATTTTGATTTTGTTTTTTACATTCCACTCGGGCAAGCAAAATCAAAAGATCTTTTCCTGGAAAGCTTAAACAAGATCAAGTCCACCAGCCGCGTGTTGAATGGAATTCAGATCTACGACATGAAAAGTGGAAACCTCGAATTCTCGTGGGCGCTCGTGGATCAAATCTGGATCGGAAGCTTTACACCCTTCCTGGTCGAAGACGCCATCCGGACACACACGCAAGGATCGGGGTCATCTTTCAGACACCAAATTGCTCCGGTCTATCAACTTCCGCGCATCAAGGAAGATGCGGGAAACCTTTACGTTCACATCCGAAATTTTGGAAACTGGTTGTCGATCTTTTCCAACAGCACGCCGGCGCTGGTGAAGAACATTGGTCAGTCTTCCCTGCTAGACATCAAATCCGACGCAAACAATTTTACGCTCAACGGCTTTAGCCTGGACAGCGCCAACCAGGGATTTATTCTGTCGCTATTCAACAATCAAGTACCGGTTGCTTTTGATCTTAAATCCTATGTCTCCAATCGCGCGGTGTTGTTTACCAATTACGGTATAAGCAACGGACAAAAAATGCACGAAGCCCTGGCGCAATATGCCGCCAAGAATAATCCAAGAATCCTCGACTCTGTCAAGCTATTGAACGAGGTTACGGGCGTCGAACTAGAAAAATTATATTCTACCCTCGGAAAAGAGGTGGGCATTTGTTCGTTTGAATCCAATGGTGAAGCCCTCTCGCAAATACTGTTGATTCAGACGACCGACAGCAAAGAATGGATAAACACCTTTAACGCCATCGCTGCCAGGACCAGTATAGATACAGTCTTCGTTGAAAAATTCTCGGACTACGATGTGCGTGAAATTCCACTCAAGAACTTTCCTGAAAAATTATTCTGGCCACTAACAACGGGGTTTTCTACGAGCTATTTCACCTCGCTGGGAAATACCGTCATTGTCGGTGAAAATATCGAACACCTCAAAGCTTTTCTTGATGACATCGACAAGGAAGAAACCTGGGGAAAATCGGTTGCTCAAAATCAGTTCCTGGAGACAACACTGCTGGAATCCAATTTGAGTCTTTACATCAACACACCGCTGGCATGGAATATTATTGAGCGCAGTCTTCATCCGAAGTGGCAGGAATTCTTACAAGAGCACCAGCCCGAGTTAAAGTCGATCGGGATGGGCGCCATCCAAATGAGTCACCTCAACAACACTTACTACACCAACATCACCTGGCACTTTGATGAAAAGCTAAAAACCAGCAAGACGCCGGAACCCGATCGTTCGAACAAACTCATCACCAACCTTACCGCAGGCATTTATCGCTTCTTTGTTGTGCGCAACCACAGCACCAAAAAAGACGAAGTGTTGGTACAGGATTCTTCCAAAGCAATCAGTCTGATCGCTGCGGATGGAAAGGTGCAATGGAAAATTGAATTGGATCAATACATTCAGGGGGACGTATCGCAGATCGATTACTACAACAATTCCAAGCTGCAACTTTTCTTCGCGACTTCCGGTAAGCTGCACATCATCGACCGGCTGGGAAAATACGTTGACAACTTTCCACTCACCATTCAGGAGAAAGACATAGAGTTTACCAGCATCGTTGATTACGATCATAGCAAGAAATATCGCTTCCTCGTATCGGGCAAATCAGGCAAGCTTTGGATGTATGACAAAAATGGCAGCAACCTCGAAGGCTGGGCGCCGAAGGTTGCGGGTGGCAGTCTTTTCGCTGCACCTCAGCACCATCGCATCCGGGGAAAAGACTATATCCTGGCGGTGCGTGAGGATGGAATCGTGCACCTGATGAATCGCCGCGGAGAAATGGTGAGGCACTTCCCGCTCGATTTGGATGCGCGTCCGGTTGGGGATTATTTTCTGGAAGTTGGCAAGAATATTGAGACTACAAACTTCGTCGTCGTGTCGCGCGATGGATTCCGGATCAAATTCAATCTGGAAGGAAAAGTGCAGAGTCGCGAGACGTTGATAAAAACGCAACCCGATGCAACATTTCGATTGGTTCGCGAAGCCAACGACAAACAATATCTCGTGGTTCGTCAGGAAGCGAGACAACTCACTGTCTTCGACGATAACCTGAAGGAATTATTGAACAGCGATTTCATTGGGAACAATCCCACGGACGTGAAGTTTTTTGACTTCGGCGGTGGTAAAAGGTACATCACCCTAACCGATCACAGTCAGGATTTATCTTTTGTTTACGAGGCGCGTGGAAAGCTGATAACTACTTTACCGTTGGAGAGTAATTCCTTAATAATTCGCACAGGCAGTAGCGAAAAACCAAAGGCATTTTATTCCCTTGGCGGCGCATTGACGATGCAGCCTTTATAGGGTTACTTTAAGGATAGACTCGTATTAACATCAAATTAAACCAACTTATGAAGCGTTTAAACGGCTCATTTTTAGTCCTTGCCCTGACTTTTATTACAACCGTAGGGTACGGTCAAATTCAGATGCACGTGGGGGCTACTTCAGCTATCAATGCCACCTTTGTTTTAGACAAAGGTTTATCAGACGACCCACGTTATAATTCAACAATAACATACAACATGGCTCCGATTGGCGTGAGCTTCGGCGTTGACTTCTCAAACTCTTTCGGTCTTTCATTAGAATCTATCCTTTCAAAACAAGGACAGATTTATGATGTCATCAACGCTGCAAAAGAAATTTCTGGACAACGCAAGATCGAGCTGAGCTACATCAACCTGCCACTGATGATGCGTTTCATGGGAAGTGGTAACAGCGCCGCCCGCGGTAACTTCAACATCGGCCCGCAGTTAGCATTCCTTACCGACGCCTCAGAAACCATTCAATACCAGGCGGGCGACTACACGATCCCCGATGATCCGGACTTTCAACTTCCCCCCGGCGCGACCGACAATGGTGACGGAACTTACAATATTCCAGATGGTGTAGAGACTCCCCAAGAAATCTATTCAAAATCTGCGGAGAATTTCAAGAACACTGAATTCCAAATCGCTGTAGCGTTCGGTGTTGATATTGACTTATCAAAGCACCTGTATCTCTCCACGCAAATCCGCGGTCTCTATAGCTTAACCGATATGAAGAACGGCGAAGCATGGGAAACAATCGCGAGTGGAAAACCTCAAGACATTCTGAGCCAGCGTGCTAACCTGGTGGTTGGTATTCAACTTGGCTTGCATTACATGTTCGGCATGACAAGGTCGTTCAAGTTCAAGCAATAACAGATCGAAGTTTTCACAACATAAAAAAATCCCGGCTCATCGCCGGGATTTTTGCTTTACAGTGAATTCAGAAATTCAAGAATAGCATCGTAGACTTTCTTGAGCTGATCTTCCCTGATCACATACGGTGGAAGCACATACACTACATTACCCAAGGGTCGAAGAAGAATATCGCGGCTTAAGAAGAACGAATAAATTCTTTTGCGCAGATCATTCGTGTAGTTCGTCTCCTCGCCGGATCGAAGCTCTATCGCGAGGATCGTACCCAGGCTTAGCGCGTTTAAGACACCTGGATTTTTCTTGAGCTGAAGCGCGAACGTTTTATGCTGCGCCGAAATCCATTCAATTTTCTTCTGACAATCGGCATGCATCAACAAATCGAAGCTCGCGTTCGCGGCGGCGCAGGCTAATGGGTTCGCTGTATAAGAATGTCCATGAAAAAATGTTTGATCCATCTGATCGGAATGAAACGCCTTCACCACCTGCGCTGAACAACTCGTAACACCCAGCGGCATGGCGCCACCGGTGATGCCTTTTGAAACAGCGATGATGTCTGGTTTATTACTACAATATTCAGACGCGAACAACTTTCCAGTCCGGCCAAACCCGGTGAAGACTTCGTCGGCAATACACAATAACTCGTGGCGGTGCGCGATGTCAATTAAAGAATCCAATACCACGGCGTCATATATGCGCATTCCTGCAGCGCCTTGCACGAGCGGTTCATAAATGAACGCTGCGACATCGTTCCCTTTTACCAGCGACGCGAACTGTTCAATAACTTCTGCTTCCAAACCAACCGATGGAAACTTGATAAATTCAACATCAAACAAAAAAGGTTGGAAGGGATTGGTAAACAATCCGCGCTCCCCGACCGACATCGATCCGAACGTATCGCCATGGTAGGCGCCATCAATAGCGATTATTTTCTTTTTTGGTTTTTTCGAATTGTGCCAGAATTGAATGGCCATCTTCACGGCCACCTCAACTGCTGTACTGCCGTCGTCGGAGAAAAAAATTCTCGACTGATTTTGTGGAAGAATCGAAAGGAGATTCTCGGCCAGTTTTACGGCGGGTTCATGTGTGAACCCTGCGAAGATCACATGCTCCAACTTCAATGCCTGCACTGTAATAGCTTTTGCGATCACCGGATTGGAATGACCGTGAAGGTTCACCCACCACGAGGACACTGCATCGATTATTTTCCTTCCATCGGGCGTAATCAGGTAGACGCCTTCTCCGGAGGAGATCACGACAGGTTGGTCGCCACCCAGCAACGGCGTAAACGGATGCCAGATCATCTCTCCATCCTTCTTCAGCAAATCATGCATAGCCGTTGGCTTTGAGTTTCAAGGCGTACTTTCGAACAACTGCCCTGGTGATTGATTTTTCTTTCTCAATGTGAAGCAGCTGTGGAAATCCGGAGTGACGGAGAATAATCCGCTCGCTCTCAGGATTTGAATCACCATTGAATATTATTCCCTTGACGAGCAGGTTCCTTTTCTTAATCGCCTCTACAGTGAGAAGCGTATGGTTGATGCTTCCGAGATACAAGTCCGCCACCAGGACAAGTTGCGCGCGACAGTGCTTCACGAGGTCGACGACGAATTCGTGATCATTCAAAGGAACAAGGCATCCTCCTGCCCCTTCGATGACAAGCGTGTTGTCCGTTGAGGGGGGGTGTATGGAATCAACCCGGAGCGATATGCCATCAATCCGGGCAGATGCATGCGGGGACGCCGCCGTATTCAGGAGATAGGCTTCGTCATGTATTCTACTTTTGCTGTTCGACAGGAGATCGGATACGGTATGCGCATCGCGCGGGAACCCGGCTTGAATCGGTTTCCAGTAGTCGGCTTGCCACGCTTCACATAAAATCGCCGACGCTAAAGTCTTGCCGCTATCCGTGTCGATACCTGTAACAAAAAAGTTCATAGACGAAGATAAATGTAAATCATGGATCGCGACGGATCATTTTCAATGCCATTGAAAGATTTGTGATTTCCTCCATTGTATTGCAGCTGTGAAGGCAAATCCGCAGGCGCTCACCACCGGCAGAGACTGTAGGCGAGAGAATGGGGCGGATATCAAATCCATTTTGCTGCAGCTGGCGTGCCGCTTCCTTTACCTGTTGATTTCCAGGAATGATCACCGTTTGAATAGCAGTTGAACTTTCTTCGTTCGATGAACTCGTTAACTGTTGATACAGGGATATCCGCTTGCGCAGATGTTCTTGCAAATCAGCATTCAGACTTAAGAATTCAAACGCGCAGTCGATCGCGGCGATACTGTGCGGTGGTAATGCTGTAGTATAAATGAATGGCCGCGCAAAGTTGGTGAGATATTGTCTTAACTTTTCTGAACCGCTGATACACGCACCATGGACGCCCATGGCTTTTCCAAAGGTATAGATGCGCACGTCGATTTGATCATGCAGCCCTTGTGAACAAGCCAATCCGTTTCCATACTCGCCCAATACGCCAGTACTGTGCGCCTCATCGAGTATAATCGAAGCGCCATATTGCTGCGCCAAACTCACCAGGTCTTTTAATGGGCAAACATCGCCGTTCATTGAATACACCGATTCAACTACAATGTAGATCCTCCCTTCGGAGGACTTTAATTTTTTTTCAAGGTCGTTTACATCGTTATGTCTGAAACCAAATCTCTTCGCCAGGCTTAATCGCGCGCCGTCTTTAATACTTGCATGTGACAACTCATCGTACAAGATTGTATCGCCGCGTTGGGGGAGCGCAGACAACGCCGCGAGGTTTGCTGAATAACCGGAATTAAGAATGAGCGAGGCTTCCGATTTGAAAATCCCGGCAAGCTTGCGTTCAACTTCTTCCTGGTAAACTGAATTACCGGACAGGAGTCGCGAGCCGGTCGCGCCATTTTGGTTTAACCGAAGTTGTTCAAGCCGTGATGTTATGGAATCAAAAAGCTCAGGGGATCTGGCGAGGCCGAGGTAGTCGTTGGAGGTAAAATCAATCAGCGAAGAATCCGGTGCTGATAAAGCCCGCAGGTTCTGATTGCGCTTTCTTTCGTCAAGCTTTTGATGGAGGTACTGATCCAGTGCACTCATGGTTCAAAAATAACAGAACCGATGAGATTTCAGGAGGTAGCCTTAAACTCCCGTGGACTTAATGTATTCCGATGGCAGGCAATTGAACTGCGTCTTAAAGCATTTGGTGAAATAAGAAAGGTTCGTGAACCCAACCTGGTAGGCAACTTCCGAAACATTGCCACAATGCCAACGAAGCATTTCCGCGGCCCTTGTCAGTCGCCAATGGCGAATCAGGTCGTTTGGTGGTCGGTGCGTGAGCGCTAGACATTTTCGATAAAGTTGCGTGACGCTGGTACCAGTTTCGCGCGCCAGGATTTTTACACTGAAATCAGGATCATCCATGAGCCGCTGTATCGCTTGCATCACTTTCTCGACAAACTTTTCGTCGCTCGAAACCATCTCGGCCGGAGCAACTGCGTGAGAAAATTTTTCACGAAGCATTTTCCGCGTTTGAATAAGATTGCGGGCGCGAATCAGGAAATCGTCTACCTGCAAGGGTGCTGGCCAGCATTCATCGACGCCGGCCTCGAATGCTTCGCGCCGCTGGCTTTCGTTCCAGGATTTACTAACCACCATCACGGGGATGTCGTTGGTGTGGTGGTGCGTTTTGAATTTGACGATGAGCTCCATGGCATCATCATGCTCAACATGAAGCACGATCAGCTTGGGTAATTCCTGATGCACATGCAGGATAGCCGAATGCCGTCCACAAAAAGAAAATGGATAATAGAGGTGGCAATGTTGAAAAAGCGCATAGACCACAGGGTTGTCTTCAACGACGAGAATGGTTTCTGATATTTTTTGCTCGTGTGTTTGCCGGCTGAGGCGAGTAGAAACGGCAAATGAATTCCAGGGAATGCTGTTGGCTTCCATAGGTTAGGAGTTTAGTCTTTGATCGGATTAGGGATGAAGGATTACTCCTTCATTCATTTTCAGGTTTGACAAACATCGGGCCAAAAAAATTTCAGCAGAATTTTCTCGCTCCATTCACTCCATTATGCGTTTTTTTGAAATTCATAGGATAGCACAGTCGAACATGATTGACTCGCGAAAAGAAACGTATCCCCGAAGATGGTGATGCTTACTTCAGACTTTCACTCGGCGTAAGTCCGTACTTTTCACGGAAGCATTTCGCGAAGTACGACAGGTTGTTAAAACCAACTTGATAAGCAATATCGGCGACGTTGCCACTCCGTTGCTTCAACAAACTGGAGGCGCGCTCTAGTCGCATATTGCGGATGAGATCGTTTGGCGTCGATCCGGTCACTGCTTTCAGTTTGCGATACAGTTGAACAGAACTCATGGCTGCTTCGCGCGCCAGAATGTCGACACTGAAAGTGGCATTGCCAATGTTGTCTTCTATGATGGACACAACTTTTTGAATGAATTTCTCTTCGAGGGATATCACTTGAATTTCGCGCGGCCGAAGCGAGAGCTGACGGGAGAATTTCTCCTGCAGTTTCTTTCGCCCTTCGATGAGATTTACAATGCGTGCATTTAACTCGCCGGTGTGAAAAGGTTTTGGAATGTAATCGTCGGCGCCAACCTGAAATCCCTCAATCTTCGTTTGGACATCCGCTTTCGCGGTGAGCAAGATCAACGGTATGTGGCTCGTTCTTTCATCTACCTTTAATTTCTGACACAGCGACATGCCATCGAGGCGTGGCATCATTAAATCCGATACAATAAGATCCGGTACTTCAGCCAAGGCGATCTTCAGTCCCTCCTCGCCGTCGGCAGCTTCCAGAATAGTGAATTGGTCCTTCAGTCCGTCGCGAAGGTAGTACCGCATGTCGGTGTTGTCCTCTACCAGCAAGATTTTGGGATTCGCATGACTGGCACCGTTCAACTCGACACCTTCAGTAGAACCTGGAGTTGCCCATGACATCGACGAAACCTGGCTTGAAACCAGGGTGGACATCGTATCGATCTCCTCGGGTTGCAAGTGTGATTTCCCCAACGGCAGGGTCACGACAAAAGTTGATCCCTTGCCCATCGTGCTGCTGACTGAAATATCGCCATGGTGGAGATCAACCAATTCTTTCGTCAGGGATAGTCCAATGCCGGAACCTTCGTACTCGCGCGTTACCGAATTATCGACCTGGTAGAAGCGATTGAAAATTCGTGGAAGATGCTCCGCATCGATTCCTACGCCGGTATCCACGACGAGGATTTCGGCATAGCCTTCAGCATACTTAAAATTCGCGTCGCCCTTCTTGACGACAACGGTGATGGATCCACCTGCCGCCGTGAACTTGAACGCATTGGACAGAAGATTGGAGATTATCTTCGTTATTTTGTCTGAATCAATGAAGATGCTAATCGGCTCAGTTGAATTTACCACAAAATGAATTCCCCTCGCTTCAGCCATGGATGCAAACTGGCTGGCAATGGAAGAAACGGATTGCGTGATGTCCTGTTCTGTTACTCTTAGTGAAAGCGAACCATCTTCTAACTTTGACAGATCCAGGAGTTGGTTCACCAGGCTCAGCAAGCGCGAAGCACTGCGATGCATCAACTCAATATCGCGCTGATCTTCGGGAGGCTGCTTTGTCGACAAGCGCTTTTCTAACGGCCCCAAAATTAAGGACAGCGGTGTTCTGAACTCGTGACTGATGTTGGCAAAGAACCGTGACTTGATTTTGTCGAGCTCCATGATCTTATCCGCTTGCGCCTCCAACTCTTCTTTTTGTGAAGAAATCTGGCGGGTCCGTTCCATGACGCTTCGTTCCAATTCAATATTTTGAACCTCCAGCAATTTCCGCGTCACTGTTTCCTGCTCATACTTCTCTCTCGACAAACGCTCATTCATGATGTGTTCCTTCATGAGCTTCTTACTGGTCAACGCCAAATCTTTTGAGAGGTAGGTTGAGTAGGCTAAAAATGGCGCGGCGTATCCAATCACAATCAACAATGAACGCATGGGCGGATAAGGGTTCGCAGCCGCCCAAAGATTAAATACGTCGGCGGCGAGAAACATTTCAGTAAGAATCAGTCCGAAGGTCGCCACCATGATCAAATAAAAATTCGGCGTGCGTTTCACAAAGCCGTAGACGAGGATCACCAGCGCCGCCAGGTAGCATGTAAATCTTAATATGGATTCAATGATGAAGAAGGCGTTTGAATTGTAGGGAAGTATCACCAGTGCCATCAACCCCGCCAGATAAGGCCACGCGAAATACTGTATGAATTTTTTTAGTCCGGGTTGATTGGAAGCAACAATGTAGTAGACCGCGAAGTAAAGCAGGATGCCGTTGGATATCGTGTTCAAAAGAACGTTTGCCTTTTCATCCGTATGGCTGTACCCAGGATCAATGGAGAGATCGACCAGTGTATAGTTCATTGACGCCACGACGAGACCCAGCCCGTAGAATAAATTCATTTTACGGTGCCTGTTAAAAGTATACAGGATCAGGTGAAGGGCGGCCATGGCAATGTAAAAGCCACCGAGGAACACGTAGGCGAATTGTGGCAGCGTTAGTTTCATTGACGAAGGTTTAAAGGTTCAGGATTTCGCTTGTCAGGTCACCACGTCCAATGCTATGCTAAAGATAGCATACCCCTGCCGTGATTGCCTGCCAGAAAGCCTTCAAAAATTGACATTATTCCGTACGACGGGCGACTGTTTACGGGGAGCAAATGTGTTAATGAATGATTTTACAGCCTTTGTGAACTCGACAGGCTGTTCGTAGAACACGGTGTGCGCTGTGTTTTCGAACACTACAAGCTGCTTTTCTTCACAGGGAGTACCCAGCGCATCGAAGGCCTCATATCCCATCGTTACAGGAATCAGCCCGTCGTTGCGACCCCAAATAACGAGCGCCGGAATTTCAATTTCTTTCATCGCATCCGTGAAGTCATACTCGGAAACGATATACTTCGACAGTGTCTGATAATAGTTCAGATAGTAGCCAATGTATTCTCCCGGAATTTTTGCCAGGTCCTTTACTTTATATCCGGGATAGACGCCGAGGGAGTCCGCTTCGTGCTTCAAGTATCCATGCGATTTCCGCACGAAGAGGTAGTGACCTAACGCTTCAGAAGAAAAATCCGGATGCTTGTCGTACCACTTCAATGCGTTCTTCCAATACCCAACTTCTTTGTCGCTGGCAATCTGGTTGCGTGCATATTGCTTAACCCATTCCATCGAAAGACTATCGCCTTTCGGATTGTTGTGAGCGCCGGCCACATCTATCCAGCCGCTGATTTTCGCCTGTCGCGTTTTATCCAGCAGGTAAGCCGTTCCTAATCCTCCGCCCCAGCAGTGACCCATCAGAAAAATGGAAGAAGCGGGAAATTGAATTTTGAGTTGATCAATCAACAGATCAATATCTTCTACCGATTGCTCAAGGGTTAGATATTTCTTTTGTTTGCCGCCTTTCGATTGGCCAGAAGCACGCTGATCCCAGTACACCACGGCAAAATCATTTTCCAACTCACTAAAAGCACGCGTGCCGATTTTCTTCAAGCCGCTGCCGCCCGGTCCGCCGTGAAGAAAAACAATCAAAACATTGGAGGCTATATTCCCGCGGATCACAACGGGCATGACGGCATGCTTATTCTTATGCGAGAACTGTATGCCGTCGTGGCATTTCCCTCTGCATTGCAAAAAGAACAAACTGGTTAAGCACAGTAATAATTTGAAAGCGTTCATAGGTTTAGTTTTTGGTTTTCTTGTCAGACTTGGTAGAAGTAATCGGACTGCCTGTGGTCATCAGGCTGTCCAGGAAATTCTTGTAGACTTCGATTCCCGACAGCAGGCTTTCAATCGGCAATCGCTCATCCACGTTATGGACTGACGTGAGCAGTTCATTGGACAAATGCACAGGTTTGATTCCATACACCGGAATGCCTTCGTTCCTGAAATAATTATTGTCGCTACGGGCAGGAAACATGTAGGGAATAACCCGGGCATCCGGATATACTTTCAGCAGCGAGGCTTTGAATTTTTGATAGAAAGGATTTTGTACGCTGGAAACTGGCGCGTTGACAGTCTGGAGGTCTACAACAATTTCTACGTTTGTTTTTCGAAAGGCTTTCCGGATCTGATGAATAAAATCATCCTTGTCTGTTCCCGGTAGCAACCTGCAGTCGAGAGAAGCAGTGACCTCCTGTGCAATTTGATTCGTAGCGCCATCGGGATTCTGAATTTTCGTAAGGGCAATGGTGTTAGACACGGTGGCCAGAACTTTCGGATCATTCCGTAGTCGCGCGGCAAGAAGAGGTTTTAACCATGTGATATTCCGCAACGCAAATCCCCGTGACCCACGCTCTATTTTTCCCAGCGACCTGAATAATCCTGAGTTCGCATCCGATATGTTTATCTTTTGTCTTTTTCGCGACAACCGCGCGAGCGCCTGCACCATTTCCTGGTTTGCATATTCCAGTGGAGGAACTGATCCGTGCGCCGAGGTAGGAATTTTAACAATCAGCTTCAGCCACAGCGCTTGTTTCTCGGCGGTGGAGATGCAGAATACCCTTTGGTCAGGATGACCTTCTACCAATCCAGATATGCCTGCACCGCCTTCGCCGAAGACAACTACAGCATTTAGTTTATCGAGGTGTTCGCGCACTACGCGCTGTGCGCCAAGCGTGGAAGAGTTCTCCTCTTCCGAAACGCACAAAAGGGTTACGTTAAAGGGACAGTTGTTTTCGTCTACGCTTTCCCTTAAGTCTGTCAAGGCCATGAGCTGCATGATGGCCAGTCCTTTCAGGTCAATAGCACCTCTGCCCCAGACGATGCCGCCGCCGATGGTTCCGGAGAACGGAGGATAAGTCCAATGGGTCGTGTCGCCCGGCGGAACCACATCAATATGGTTCAGGAAGATGATGTTCGGCTTCCCAGATTCGAGCGGGAAAAGAGAAGCCGCAAAATTGAAACTGTTCTGTTCGTCGGAAAAGATTTCAACAAACAATCCCTTTTCGCGACATACTGACGCCAGAAACTCACCGGCATCCTTTTCATTTCCCGTAACGGAAGGGTATTGTATATACTTACTCAACAGCAGCGCTGCTTCCGGAATCGATGACGGTGACTCCTGCGCGAGCACTAATGTTTGAAAGCCTAGCGCCAGGAAAATGGTGATGAGGTTTTTGGTTTTCATTTTGCGTGACTTTTGCTTGGTCACACAAACCTATCCGGAGGAAACGCGTTGAGGTTAAGAGGAAAACGTCATTGAAAAACAGAAATCGGACGAGTGAAAAAATCCAAGAAGGATTTTAATAACAGTAATCCTTCAGGAGCAAACACAAACGAGAACGGAAGAACGATTGCCGCTCAAAGGCTGCCATAAATCTTTCAATGCTTCAAAAATGTTTGCTTAGCTTAACACGCAGTCGGTATGGGAACAAAAGACTTATTCTCCGGTCATTCAAAAAAATACGCTGCCTTCCGCCCTACCTATCCGGAGGCGTTGTACCGTTTCATTTTTGATCACGTTGCGCACAAAGGTGTCGCGTGGGACTGCGCTACGGGCAATGGACAAGTCGCTCGATTTCTTTCAGAACATTTTCAGAAAGTTTACGCCACCGACATTAGTCAGCAGCAACTCGACCAGGCATTTCGGGCTCCAAACATTTTTTATTCGATAAGCCCGGCGGAGAAAACCACGTTCCTGGATCAGCAGTTTGATCTCGTTACCGTGGGTCAGGCGCTGCATTGGTTCGATCAGCCTAAATTCTTTGAAGAGGTAAAGCGGGTTGGAAAGCGTCAGTCGATTGTCGCGATTTGGGGATATGCGCTATTGTACATTGAGCCGACGATTGACAAGATCATTCTCGATTTTTATCACCACACCGTCGGTTCGTACTGGGACGAAGCACGAAGGATGGTTGAAAAAGAGTACTCAACAATTGATTTTCCTTTTCACGAAATCGCGGCACCAAAATTAAACATCGAAGTAACCTGGACAATCGATCACTTGCTGGGCTACCTGGAAAGCTGGTCAGCCACGCAAAAGTACATCCAGGCTAACGGTCACAACCCGGTTGAAAAGGTGGCGGAGAAGATCCGATCGCATTGGAAAACTGGCGAATCGAAGAATATTCGATTTCCCGTGTTCACGCGCATTGGCAAAGTGCAGTAAGGTGCGATACTTTCTTACATCAGATTTCATTTCTCCCGAATAGTCTGTATCATCGTAGACTTTTTCACCTCCATTCATGCGTTACATTTTTCTGTTGGCCGTCGGCCTCGCCATTCTCCTGGCCTGTAATGAAAGACCTCCACAGTCTTTTGATGTCATCATTCGTCAAGGCAATATTTACGATGGCAGCGGCAAACCTTCTTTTGTCGGCGATGTAGGGCTGCGCGACGATACCATTGCAGCGATGGGCGACCTGCAGGATGCGACAGCCAAAAAAGAAATCGATGCGCGCGGGCTGGCCGTGGCGCCGGGCTTCATCAACATGCTCAGCTGGGCCGACCGGAGTTTGCTGATGGACGGACGATCGATGAGTGATATCAAACAGGGTGTGACGTTGGAAATTTTTGGCGAAGGAGAAAGCCCCGGGCCGGTCAAAAGAAAAGCGCAGAACGTCGACAGCCTTTGGACAACCTTGGGCGGCTACTTTAATTTCTTGATGAAGAAAGGAACCAGCCCGAATGTCGCATCCTTCGTTGGCGCCACGACGATTCGCATTCACGAGGTAGGCAGAGCCAACCGTCCGCCAACGCCGGCAGAACTTGAACGGATGAAAACACTGGTGCGAAATGCCATGGAAGAAGGAGCTATGGGTTTGGGATCATCATTGATTTATGCACCGGCTACTTATGCGTCAACAGAAGAACTTATTGAACTGGCTAAAGTTGTTTCCAGCTATGGTGGTATGTACACCACGCACATGCGAAGCGAAGGTGATTTTATTTTCATGGGATTAAATGAAACATTTAGAATAGCCAGGGAAGCGAACCTGCCCGCTGAGATCTATCACTTAAAAATCAACATTGCCCGCAACTGGAATAAGATTGATACGCTGCTTCAAAAAATAGACAGCGCGCGACAGGCGGGACTAAAAATAACTGCTAACAACTATCCGTACATTGCCAGCGCTACAGCGCTCACCGCGCGTCTGCCAACGTGGGTGCAAGAAGGCGGTGCGGCGGCGATGCGAAAAAGGTTGCGCGATCCGGAGATCAAAAAGAAAGTATTGTATGAAATGCGCGTCGGTATACCCTATAAAAATTCCGACGCGAAAGATGTGATGATGCTGGGCTTTCGATTGGATTCGCTCAACAAAAAATATCGCGGCAAACGTTTGGACGAAGTAGCGCGAATTCATGGAAAAGATCCCGACCAAACAGTGATCGATTTGGTGATGAAAGACAAGTCCACCATCGCGGCGCTTTACTACCAACAGTCGGAAGACAACATCCGGAGAATTATTCAGCAACCTTATGTGAGCTTCGGTTCCGACGGCGCGTCCATGTCGGATGCAGCAATCTTTAAAGACTGGGGAACGCATCCACGAGCCTATGGCACCTTTGCACGGGTGCTGGGAAAATATGCGCGCGACGAAAAGCTCATGTCGTTGCAAGAAGCGGTGCGACGGATGACCTCGCTGCCCGCGGAAAATCTAAAGATTAAGAAGCGTGGCCGCCTTGAACCGGGATACTATGCCGACCTGGCGATCTTCAATCCACAAACCATTCAAGACCACGCGACCTTTGACAGCCCGAAGGAGTATGCTACTGGTGTGGTGCACGTATTCGTTAATGGCGTACAGGTGCTCAATGCCGGAGAACACACTGGCGCTAAACCTGGCCGGGTCGTCCGGGGACCGGGTTTTAAGGCCCCTGCCACGCGCTAAAAGGGTCACTTCGACCGAGCCCTCATCTTCCTCGCCAAGTGTCTGACTTTGAGGTTTAAGGGGCTGGTTTTTTCCTGTATATTTACCCTACTTTTTGGAGCCTGAACCGCCCGCATGAATAAGTCATTGTTTGTATTTCTCGTATGCCTTGGCACTTCTGTGGCCAGTTTCGGCCAAGCTTCAAAAGATTTGATCGACAAAGGGGACCGCTTATTCGCCAAGAAGGACTATAGCAATGCGCTCCAAACTTACCTTTCTGCCGCTAACGGCGATGATCCCGACCTGAATTTCAAGATCGGCCTTTGTTATCTCTATTCGGAAACCAAGTCAAAAGCCGTATCGTACCTGGAAAGCGCCTATCGCGCCAAGCCAAACGTTGATCTCGACATCGACTATCACCTGGGCATGGCCTATCAAAACGATCACCAATATGCCAAGGCAAAACTTCACTACGAGGAGTTCATGCGCAAGAACAAAAAGCTGGCAGACATCGCGCGCGAAAAAATTCATCAATGCGAAATCGGCGATTCGCTTACGCGCAAGCCAGTCAATTGCATCATTGAAAACATTGGCCAGGGCATTAATTCTCCGTTTCATGAGTATTCTCCTCTCGTAACAGCGGACGGCAATACCATGATCTTTACGTCAAGCCGATCCACGGACGACTACAAGATCAAGAGTGGAACGAACTTCGAAGACATCTACATTACACACAAGACCGGCGGCGCATGGGGAGCTCCGGAGAAAATCAGTCCGAATATCAATATCAAATTTCACGATGCCGCCGCATCACTCTCGCCCGATGGAAACACGCTCCTGCTCTACTATGAAGAAGGATCCGGCGACATTTACCAGTCTTCCCATGAGACCGGCGACTGGAGCAAACCTGTTCCGTTGAACAAGAATATCAACACGCCTTTATTCTGGGAAACGTCAGCCTGCTTGTCTGCGGATGGTAAAAGACTTTTCTTCTCCAGCAACCGGCCGGGCGGAAAAGGTGAACTCGATATTTGGGTAAGTGATCTGGATGACAAAGGACAATGGCTTAAACCTGTAAACATTGGCCCGACCATCAACACGCCGGGAAATGAAGACTCACCATACATTCATCCCGATGGTGTAACGCTTTACTTTTCATCTGATGGACATCCCAGCATGGGGAGCAATGACATTTACAAGACCGAATTCAAAGATGGCAAGTGGCAGAAACCTGTGAACCTTGGATATCCCATCAACTCCATTGAGTACGATGGTTTTTTTACCATTTCAGAAGATAAGAAGACGGGCTACTATTCCACCTTGCGCAACGAAGGACTTGGAAGTGCTGACATTTATGTCGTGACATTTCTTCCTCCAAAAGTGGAAGAACCTGAAGTCGTGGTGGCCAGTGTAGCGCCTGTGGTTGAGGAACCCAAAGTCGAAGTGAAGCCCGAAGAACCAAAGGCGGAAGACTTCGTCGATCCGATGGTACAATTCCAGCGTGATCTGAAAATCGTAACGGTACTAAAAGGAAAAGTGATTGACGAAAGTACTGCCGTTCCTTTAGCTGCAACGATATCGCTTGTAAACAACGAAACGAACCAGGTGATCGCGAAGATTAACTCCAACCCGGCCACAGGAGAATTCGAACTTACGATTCCGCACGGCGGTAACTATGGTGTGGCCACCGAAAAAGCGGGATACCTTTTCAACTCGATCAACTTCAATTTACCGCAGTTTGCCGAGTACCAGGAAATCGACACGCACATCATCATGGTGAAAGCCGAAGTCGGTTCAAAGGTTGTGTTGAAAAACATTTTCTTCGATATCGGTAAATCCGACTTGAAGCAGGAGTCCATCGCCGAGGTTGAAAAAATACGCGAGCTCCTGGAGAAGAACCCCCAGCTCAATGTTCAGATCAATGGACATACAGACAATACGGGCAATGCCGCGAATAACAAGGTACTTTCCTTAAAGCGCGCCACCGCAGTGGTCAGTTATCTTATTGAACATGGCATTAGCGAGGTAAGGCTAAGCGCGAAAGGTTTTGGTTCCGAAAAACCTATTGTTAGCAACGATGATGAAAGTGAAGGTCGCGCGATCAATCGCCGAACGGAAATTGAAATTATCGAAGTTAAAGGACAGGGGTAGTACTACTCAACCTTCTTCTGCAGCGCCGTCTTGAAATATTTTCCCTGTCGCGTAGGCGTAAAATCCCAGTCTGAAATCAACATGGGCGACCAGTTCGGATCGAAGACCCAAACGGTGTAGGAGATTTTCTTCTCCGCGCAATACCTGGTGATCGCATCGCCATAGGTCTCATCGCTGATCACGGGAATGTGAGCGCCTTTGTCGTCAGCTCCACAAAACCCAATCTCTGTTAACATCAGCGGATACTTCTCCGCTACAAATCCCCAATCTTTTGTCCATTGGGCTTCCCAGGGTTTATTGCGTTTCATCGGATAGGGATGGCTCACATAAGCAATACCTTCCGCTTGAATCGGATCAGTTGCTACCGGTGTCAGGTCATACGCCCAATTAAAACCGGCCACAAGCGGTATCGCTGTAGCGCCATGCGCGCGGATGATTCCGATAGCTTCTTCCATCAATGATTTCCATTGCGCCCAGGAACAAGTGCCGAGTGTTCCGTTGTAAATCGTTGGCTCATTATACAATTCAAAGAATGCGACGGTAGTATTGTCTTTGTATTGCTTGGCCATCGTACGCCAGAATTCGAATGTTTCCTTCTGCGTCGTTTCGTACATGTCGTTTTGATACATCTCTGTGCGGAGGTTTCCGATGCTGTGCCAATCAATGATCACGTACAACCCAAGCTCGGTTGCCCATGCAATACCTTCATCCAGCAGTTTGATGTAATCGGCTTTGCCGCGCTCGCGCCAGGCTGTTGGATGAACGGGAAACCTTACGATGTTCGCACCCCAACTTTTCATCGCTTCGAGGTATGTTTTATTCCAGTGTCCGTTCCTGGCCAACTTATCGGGATCGCTGGCGTTCAGTCCGCGAAAGACAATGGCTTTGCCGTCGGCTGTAATAAATTGATTACCCTTGACACTAATACGTTTTAAAGCGGGTGTCTGACCATAGGAGGTTATGGCAACACTGAGCAGGGCTATGAGGAGGAGGTTTTTAACCAATCGTTTCATACAGATTGTTTACCTAAAAATCTTCAACTTATCTGGAAACTCTAAGATCGGCTATTTTTTTTAGAGGATTTTTAATAACGAACCTTGTGACTGAAACAAATGTATTCCGGAACTATGCTGAGTAACTCCGTCTATTCCAATCGAACCAGAATTCTCGAGTTTGTCGCTGTATTGTTGACAGGTTTCGGAAAGTTCGTGTTGGTCGATTGGTTGAATCTGAAGTTCTGGTACATCCTGATCGCGTCGACGTGTTGGATAGGTTATATCACCTGGAGAATCCGGCACCATCCAGCGCTTCCGGCATACTGGGGATTCACAAAAAAAGGATTCAGTGAAAGCCTACGTTGGATATTGCCATTCGCTGTCGTCTCCATCATCGCGTTCTACATTTACGGTTCCATAACCAATGCATTGCTGTTCAATTGGCACATCCTGCCGGTCCTGGTTTCATATCCTTGCTGGGGCATCATCCAGCAATTCCTCATTATTGGTTTGATCATTCGAAATCTTGCGGATTATGACGGAAAGAAAATTCCTAAAGTCCTCATCATATTGATCGCCACTACCCTCTTTGCGATCGTTCATTATCCCGTGATCTTGTTGGTAGCCGGAACTTTTGTTTTGGCGTTGCTTTATTCGTTGGTGTATTGGAAACATGGCAACCTCTGGGTATTGGGACTGTTCCACGGGTGGCTTGGTGGATTTTTTTATTTCTTTGTGTTGGGGAGAGATCCCTGGCTGGAGTTTCTTGCGGCCATTCAAAAGTAAGGACCAGGCCCTTGTTGATGCGAAAGAATTTTCCTTCATTTAGAATACTATTGTCAGATGGATATGAAAAATTGGATTGTACGAATTAGCGTTCTCGGGTTGGTTGCCGCGTTGGCCTCGTGTGGCGGTAAGAAATCAGAGGAAGCAAAAAAACACGATAGCTTGAATCTCTCCTACTCGGTGATCAACACCCTGCCCCACAACACGGAAGCTTTTATACAGGGCCTAGTGATCTACAAAAACAAAATCATCGAGAGCACGGGACAAAATAATACTTCGTGGATTGCCGAAGTGAATCCCGGTTCCGGAGAGCACGACAAGAAAGTAGTCCTGGATGGACGTTATTTTGGAGAGGGAATCACGGTGATCAATAATAAGATCTATCAACTCACCTGGACAACAAAGGTGGGTTTTATCTACGACGCCGCGACTTACAAGAAACTCGGTGAGTTTGAATACAACTCCCAGGGTTGGGGCCTTACGCACGACGGCAAGAATCTCATCATGAGCGACGGCAGCGATAAGCTACATTTTTTGGATACCGCCACGCTGAAAATCATTCGTTCGGTAAGCGTGATGGATGGTGGTACACGCGTGAAAGAGTTGAATGAGCTGGAGTACATTAATGGGTTCGTATTCGCGAACGTTTGGAACACCAATTTGATTTTAAAGATTGATCCGGCAACAGGAAAAGTTGTCGGCCGTCTCGATCTCTCCAGCATCGGCGCGGAGATCAGGGCCATGTACCCGACAGCAGATGTCTTGAATGGTATCGCTTATGATCCTAACTCGAAAGCGTTGTTAGTCACAGGGAAATTGTGGCCGAAGGCTTATCTGATAAAACTACAGTAGGGTAATCGGTAATCAGTAGTCAAGTAATCGGCAATCAGTCCCCCCGGGACCGATTACCGATTACCATTAAATTGTCGAGTTCGCCAACGCTGTAAGGTTCTTCGAAACCTTGATCTGGCGTTTCTCCAATTCAGTATTGTTGATGTCAAAGCGTAACGTGCTGTTATCGAGTACAACGAAGCTGAAGCCCGCGCCTTTTTTGTACAGTCCTTCGCGCTCAGCAATGATCATAACAGGTTTTCCGGTTGTAGCCTTAACGAGATCATCGAGGGAGGCGCTCTTTCCGTCCGCCAGGAAAATAATGTGCGGCTGACCGATGGAAGCGAGGTCTTCCGTCTGGATTACCTTGATGATGTTACCATTTATGTTTTTGCCATTTTGCTTCATCAGTTCATCAAACACTTTTGATTTTCCGAGTACTGCTATCTGCAATTCTCCTCCGGCCGTGGGCCAGGCGGAGTACTTGGCAATGTTCACAACAAAAAGGGCATACACCTGATAGTTGGTTGTTTGAGCAATGGCCGCCTGTGAAAGGAACACAAAAACAACCGCAGTGAATAATCTTGAATATCGCATGTCCTTACTTGTTGAAATTTATTTGGTAAGAAAGTTTAATTACAAATTCGCGGCTTCTCGCCGGGATCGGAGCATATCCGCCGTTATAAGCTTGTGGAATCGCTGGTTTTTCGTTCATCAAATCGTACACACCTGCGCCAGCCGTCAACCCTGGAAGAACGTCACGATAATTTAAGAATGCATTGACCAGCACGTACGGATCCAATGCTGTGCTCTCTGGTTCGTCGTTCACATCGTATTGCGTGTACGCATAACGCTTGCTGGCGTAGATAAATGTCGGGTTGAACGTAAGGTGATCCGTCAAACTGAAATTTGTGTTCAACGTGAACTTCGAAGCTGGGAAACCGACAAACAACTTGCTGGTTTGGGGTACCTCATACTTCTCCACCGTATTATCATCGATGGCGCGGTTGAAAGAATAAGTCAGGTTAGCATACCATGATTTCTTACGGATGCTGTAAACAAACTCGATTCCCCGGCTACCGCTCTTTTCATCGTTCTCATACCACTCTTCGAAAGTTGCTCCTTCACCTGTCGAACCATAAATCAAAACATCCTTGGTCGAAATGCTGAACGCGTTTACAGCCAGCAACATTTCAGGCGTGAACTGGTAGCCTAACTCAAGCTCAAAAACATTTGATTTTTCGGGTTTGGCTTCGCCACCCAACGCGATGTTGAAATTCTGAATGGAAGGTGCGCGGAACGCCTGGCTATATAACACTTTGAAGTGGAAGTTTTCGATTTTCTTCGTGAGCGCGAGGCGCGGTACAAAGGCTCCGTCGTAACGGTTGTTCTTTTCGTAACGAAATCCAACGGTCGCGTTTGCAAGGCGGTGTTTGAATAACGCTTGCGCATAGAGCGCAATATTGTTTAAGGTCATCGAGTTCTCTCCGTCAAAGGATACATCCTCATGCATGGAAATACCTTCGTCTTTAAAATAGAGTGCGCCAAACGCTACGTTTACTTTTCGGGAAATCGTGTATTGCGCATCGACCTGACCCAGCATGCGCGTTGCCCGCGCTTTGAAATAGGGTTCGTTCGTTTCCGATGAACCGTATGTCCAGGGTATTTGGTTCATGTAGCGAACCTGCGGTGTCAGTGTAAATTTGGAGTTGATATTCCAGGTGTAGCGCAGGTCGGCAAAGTAATTCTTGAATGAAACGAATGAGAGCGGATCAGATGTTTCGAACTGATCATACATGGTTCGAAACGACAGTCCTTTGTATTTAACGCCAAGGTTTAGATTGAGGGGATCAGCATTTGTCTGAGTTAAGTCGGCATCTGAATATCCCAGCAGTGGATCTTCAAAATCCTTCTTATCGCTCACGATACCTTTTCCGGTGAAAGCAGACAGATCCCATGAAAAATCATCTGTCTTTTTGGAAGCCATCACTCCGGCGTTTGTGCGACCGACGGCATCAGCATGAAAACCAGCTGTTCCGTAGACAGCAACACCATTGAGGCTGTCCGCCGCCCTTGTAATGATATTGATTACACCATACTCGGCCGAACCTCCGTAAATGGCGGAGCCAGGACCACGAATGATTTCGATCCGTTCAATCGCGTCAACAGGAAAGCGGTTGCCTAACGCTACCGTCTGGTAGAGCAGTTCATTCATCTGTTGTCCATCCAGCAACACCAACACCTTTCCTTCGTTGGCCCAACTTCCGCGAAGGCCAATGCCCATGACGAACTGCAGATCTTGCATCACATCGAAGCCAGGAACGAGGCGTAAGACGTCGATCATATCGCGGGCGCCGCTGTTCTGAATTTCTTCTGAAGTGATCAAACTGATAATTCCCGGTGTTTCGCGCGCAGAAAGTTTTTGCGCCGATACGGCCACATTTTTGTTCAGAATCTTTTGAAGATCGCTTTCCTGCGTGAACGCGTTAAGGTTCATCAGAGAATCAAGCTCCTGGGCGCCTGCTGTAAAAAATGCCAAAGCAAATAGCAGCGCTAAGCTATAATTTCTAAGCATGGTGAAGGGGTAATTGGGGTTTAGGTGACGGGAGGGCTTTAATCAAAAACCAAAAAATTAAGTTCTAAAAAATAAGCCTCGTGGCGGGTTAGTAGTACAAAGGTCGATGAATTTTAAATCACGCGGAAATTCTTAGATAGAAAATTTTTCCAAAATCAGGACACAAAATTCCCACAGAATAATATTTTACCGAAGTGCAAAAGACTATCGTACAACGAAACAAAATGAAGAAAGATGAAATTTAAGTTGGCGACTTTGCGCCTTTGCAGTCTAAAATTTTTTCACCGCAAAGACGCTAAATCGCTAGACCTTGGCTAAAACATGCCGGAAATAACCTTGTCCTTGGGATACTTTACCTCATACTTAAAGACCATTTTCTTATTGCCGGACGCCGGCAGTTCAAACTCCCAAACAAGCTTGCCCGTGTCCTTAGAATAGCGCGCACCGCCAGTGTCCACGGTAGTCACTTCAATCTGGCTGTTGGATGAGACTGGAATCTGATCCTCTACGGTAATCTTAATGGGTTCGGCCTTGGTGTTGCGAACAGAAATCTCCCAGGCGTAACTATCGCGTTGATTCGCGCCAATCGCCCTGCGTGTAGAGAAGTCCTTCAATTTTTCCCGCTTCACCACGATGCGTTTGTCGCGGCCAAGCGAAACTGACAAAGTATCTTTGATGTTGTTCGGATCGATAAAGGTCTTCGCGACAAACGTGCCTTCAAAGAATACATTTGCTTCACCGGGTAGTAAACTGTATTCCTCCCATCCTGTAATTCTCGCCAGGAGAAACGCATCAAGGTCGAGTTTCGGAGCGACTGAATATTGATAGTCTGCTTTCAATTCATGATTTCTAATGTCAACAAGTGTGGGCTTATTCGCCGATGTCACGGTGTATGGTAAAGCAATATCAAACTCGGTATTGAGCGATGTTTGAATTGTGGTGACAAAGCTTGCTGTTGTTTCTGCCGGCGCTGCCATGTCTTCCTGCTCTGCCACTTTCATCTCTGCTGCTTCCGGCGCGCTGCGACTAACGGCCCCAGTAGCTCTATTTTTCTGGTTGTAGTAAACCACTGGTCTGTCAAAGTCCAGATACCAGGTGTAAAGTTCAGGCTTCAACCCTCCCAGGTTCGGATTGGCTGTCGAGAGTTTCAGTTTTACATTCCTCCACTCTTCACCTGTGCTTTGAAATACATTTGCTTTATAGCTCAACTGCACCGGGCTCTTGGTGTTGATGGCGCGAAGGTCGTAGATCGGATACCATCCTGCGTTGGCCACAACATAGATAACTTCCAAATCCACCGAGGTTGCAGCGTCGGCCGAAAGACTCACGACAATCTCGCTGGTATTCAGTGAATACAATTCATTCTGCTCGTTGATTTGGTTTTGAATGCGCGCCATCTGCAGATTTATTTTTTTGATTTTGTCGTCCTGCTTCATGCGATTGGTGACGATCTCACTCAGGCGCGCGCGATAGAAGTCGGCCATGCCTTTCAATTCTGCTACGGTAAGATTCTGATTGGCGCCGCCAACTTTTTGATTGCTGAGCAACATCTGCTCTTCCTTGTTCAAAATCTCTTTCTGACTTTGCTCCAACAACAACTGCCGTTGCAAGCCTTCCAACGAGTCCCTCAATACCTTGAGGCTCCTCGGGACATTGTGTTCATTCAAATAGTTTTGCTGGTGGGCAATACCCATGATCACAAAACTTCCCTTTCCTGCCACCTGAATACTCTGTTGATCGAGTTGTGAAGTAAGGCCGGTAAGAATCAAGTTTGTCTTACCTGCGTCAATGCGCGTTTTTACTTCCCGCGAAACCTGCGCCTTATTTAAGAACACCGTTACGTTCGTAATCTTCGATTCAACCTTTTTGTCAGTTTGTCCAAAACCCTGCGTCAGAACAAACCACGCCAACACAAACATTGTTAATCCTTTCATATCTACGTTTTTGGTGATAAGATTCTTTTGAGGTGCGAATTCCATAATGTGAAGGTAGGAAAAGTCCACGGTCCACAGACGACAGTCCACAGAGGTGTGGGAGTGGGTTCGGGGTGTGTTTTTTAGGCCACCATTTCCCTCGAGCCCAAAAAAGACGCTCGCACGCCCTGGATTTCCTTCTCACTCCCATGTGCCTCTCCCACACAACCGTGGACAGTGGACCGTCGACCGTGGACTATTTAATTATCTTTGCGCCCATGACTGATCCTATCTATTCCCATCGCGCGCTGTACGACTTTACCCTTGCCATCTTTAGGAAAATAGGCTGCCCGGATGACCAGGCAACTTTAGCAACGGATGTACTGCTGAACGCCGATCTGCGTGGAATTGACTCGCATGGTATTGCCCGCTTATCCGGTTACGTAAGATTATGGGAAGCCAAGCGCGTCAATGCGTCTCCGAAGATTAAGGTGGTTCACGAAACGCCCAGCACGGCGGTTGTCGATGGCGATAGCGGCCTCGGATTAGTGGTAGCCCCCAGGGCGATGGAAATCGCCATGGAGAAAGCGAAGGTAGCAGGAACAGGATGGGTAGCGGTAAAGAACTCGAATCACTTTGGCATTGCAGGACATCACGCCATGATGGCTTTGCAACACGATATGATCGGCATGGCGATGACCAACGCGAGTCCATTGGTAGCGCCGACGTTTTCTGTGGAGCGTCTGTTGGGCACGAACCCGATCGCCGTGGCTATTCCTGCAGACAAGCAACCAGCGTTTGTCGCGGATTTCGCTACTACCACCGCGGCGAATGGTAAACTTGAAATTTTACAGCGCAAGAATCTCGATGCGCCGCTCGGCTGGGTTCAGAAAAAGAATGGTGCACCTTCTACGAATTCAAATGAAGTAAAAGAAGGAGGAGCATTGATCCCGCTCGGCAGCGATCGTGAACACGGAAGTCATAAGGGATATTGTCTCGGCGCATGGGTGGATATTTTTTCCGCCGTGCTTTCGGGCGCTAACTATGGACCTTGGGTTCCGCCCTTTGTTGCATTTCTCAATCCGCCTTCGGATCCAGTTGGCGAGGGAATAGGTCACTTCTTCGGCGCGATGCGTGTTGATGCATTTCGTCCGGCGGATGAATTCAAAAAGCATATGGATAATTGGATTACACGTTTTCGATCCGCGAAGACGATTGACGGTCAGGAAAGAGTAATTATCCCTGGTGATCCCGAACGAGAGATGAGTGTGGAAAGAATGAAATCCGGAATACCGTTGAATCCGAAAGTAGTGGAAGATCTCAACGCGCTCGGAAGCAAATTTGGAATTCGTCTGACAGATTAGAAACCAGCTGTGATCCCTGCCCTCAGAATCAGCGGGCTATCATATGGCGTGATTTCATTTGGGCCGGCTGTTCTATAACTAAAGTTGTATAAGGCCAATGCATAGAATCCTGCCCTCCGGCCCATGGGTTGGAAGAATCCTCCACCAGCCATAAAGCTATTGTAGCCCTTTCTCAGCTTCTCGCCCGAAAAACCTTCATACTGATAGTTCAGGTATTCGTATTCAGCGTGCAGGAACAGCGGCCCGTAAAAGTTGAAACGAAGAAAGGGGCTCACACCATAGTCATTGGACGTGAAAGCTGGTTGCATTTGCTTGTACTTGGAGTACCGGTACATGAATTGAATTCCGCCTGCCAGCTTGGGCGTGATGCGGTAGCCGATCAACGGCGACACGGAGACATAATCGTAGTAACTTGAAAAACTCAGACCCAATCCCCCTCCGGTAAAAATCCTTTCCTTCCATTCAGCCTTCTTGTCCATCTCTTCGTCCCCCCATTGAGCTGCTGCTGTGAGGGTGATGAGAAGAGCACTTGCGAGGAGGAGGGTCGTTTTCATAGCGCTAGTCTTTTTCTTCTATGATGAATATATCTTCGGATTCTTTCTTCATCAGGTATTTTTCCCGCGCGAACTTTTCGATGGATTCACGGTCACCAAAAAGTTCGTTGCGATCTTTTTCAACCTCTTTGATCTTCTCCTCATAGTATTCCTTCTCATCCTCCAGGTTGCCAAGCTTCGCGCTCAAGCGAAAGCGGTTGATGAGGTTGTTTGAGTCTAACGCCACCATCCACACCAGGAAGAACAACGTGGAAGAGAAGTAAAAATTGCGGAAGAGTTTCGGAAGTCGTTTCAGCATAAGATTAAAAAGTGATACTAAAGTAGGGAAAAAAGTTAAAAAGTCCACGGACGACGGTCCACGGCCAATCAGGGGAAGCCAAACAAAAAAGCCAAGGCGTTTTAAACCTTGGCTTTTATACGTAGACGGTCGACTGTGGACCGTGAACTTTTCTAAAACTTCTTGCCGGGGAAGTATGCGACTTCGCCCAACTCTTCCTCGATGCGGATCAGTTGGTTGTACTTCGCCATCCGGTCTGAACGCGATGCAGAACCTGTCTTGATCTGACCCGTGTTCAATGCTACAGCGAGGTCAGCAATTGTACTATCTTCTGTCTCCCCCGAACGGTGTGACATGATGCTCTTGTAGCTGTTGCGCTTCGCCAGGTTAACAGCGGCAATGGTCTCGCTCAAAGAACCGATCTGGTTTACTTTCACGAGGATGGAGTTAGCAACGCCCATGTCAATACCTTTTTGAAGGAAATCTACGTTTGTCACAAACAGGTCGTCACCCACTAATTGCACCTTGTCTCCGATTTTATCGGTGAGTTTTTTCCAGCCGTCCCAATCTTCTTCACCCATGCCATCTTCAATGGAAATGATGGGATACTTCTTCGCCCACTTGGCCCAGTAGTCCACCATTTCATCGGACTTCAATTTCTTACCGTCTGACTTTTTGAAAGTATAGGTCTTCGTTTTTGCATCATAGAACTCTGAGCTGGCAGCGTCCATCGCGATGAAGACGTCTTCACCCGCTTTGAAACCAGCCTTCTCAATGGCCTTCAATACGATCTCGATCGCCTCTTCGTTCGACTTGATATTAGGAGCAAATCCTCCTTCGTCTCCCACGTTGGTAGAAAAGCCCTTGTCGTGAAGTACTTTCTTCAGGGTGTGGAATATTTCTGTTCCCATTCTCAGCGACTCAGAGAAAGTATCCGCCTTCACCGGCATAACCATAAATTCCTGGAAATCGATGGAGTTGTCCGCGTGGCTACCGCCATTCAGAATGTTCATCATCGGCACAGGCAATGTATTTGCGCTCACGCCACCGATGTAACGATACAACGGCATGCCGGCTTCCATGGCTGCAGCTTTTGCGATCGCCAGGGATGTTCCCAGGATTGCATTCGCGCCAAGCTTACCTTTCGTAGCCGTGCCGTCCAGCTCGATCATTATTTTATCGAGGAGGTTCTGATCGAATACATCAAAGCCTACGATCTCGGCGGCAATTTTTGTGTTGACATTATCAACCGCCTTCAGTACTCCTTTCCCTACATATCTTTTCTTATCACCATCCCGGAGTTCAACAGCCTCGTGTGTTCCGGTGGACGCACCGGATGGAACTGCAGCGCGACCGAACGCGCCTGATTCTGTTACAACATCAACTTCAACAGTTGGGTTACCACGGCTGTCAAGAATTTGCCGGGCATGAACGCTTTCAATTAAGCTCATAGAAATATTTAGTTATGGATTGTCGATTGGTGACTACTATGCGGCCGCTACTTCTTTATTCTCGGATTGAATCAATTCTACGAACTGATCAAACAGATATCGTGAGTCGTGCGGACCAGGAGAAGCTTCCGGGTGATACTGTACTGAAAATGCTTTTTTGCTTTTCAACCGGATACCCATGATCGTGCCATCGTTCAAGTGAACGTGGGTCACTTCCACATCTGGATTTTTTTCGACGTCTTTTTCACTCACGGCAAAACCATGGTTCATAGAAGTCATTTCACCTTTGCCGGAGATCAGGTTCTTAACCGGGTGATTCAACCCGCGATGTCCGTGGTGCATTTTGT